>ENA-OWPD01000035-OWPD01000035.1-human-gut-metagenome-genome-assembly--contig:-NODE-35-length-162202-cov-76.980024_pt1 | contig 162202 bp, 114 predicted proteins | sample MGYA00248262_ERZ651842 | MGnify/ENA primary metagenome ERZ651842 (study PRJEB26924, sample SAMEA4378253) | human gut metagenome | biome: human gut; feature: human-associated habitat; material... | reverse complement strand
TAGCTAGCGTTCATCCTGAGCCAGGATCAAACTCTTCATTGTAAAAGTATTGTTATTACCGGTATCGCTACCGGTGATTTTGCTCTGTTCAGGACGCTCGGTCTATTAAAAGTTCTCAAATTACCTATATATATAAGTTACTTGACGGTTCTTTTTTTTATACCCAAGATTACTTCATTCAAATGCAGTAACCTTGCTCTTGTACTACTTGTATTGTTTATGTAAATTCTTCAAAGATCGCTTCTTTTTTAAACTGATTTTCTTTTCAGAAAGCGGATGCAAAGGTAAGAACTTTTAAGCATATACTCCAAATAATTTCGGAAGTTTTTTTTCTTTTTTCTTTTTCTCGTCGTCTCTCTTTGCGAAAGGGAGATAAAAGAGGGAAAAAAAAGAAGTTCTTAACAACACCGGTTTCTTAATCAGTAAATCAATCAGCGATTGCATTCCTTTCGGAAAGCGGGTGCAAAGGTAAGAACTTTAACACATATCTTCCAAATGTTTTCAGAAGTTTTTTTCTTTTTTCTTTTCGACCACCGTATTCTTGGTTGAAATTAGGGCAAAAGGAAAGAAAAACGTTAGGGTTCTTACACCGTTTCTGTCAGAATGTCAATTGCAAGGCTTACCGTCTCTTGGAAAGCGGGTGCAAAAGTAGCGCATATTACAATTCAATCCAAATATATCTACCGTTTTTTTCACAGGTTTTTTGAAACAATTTTGTAACTGCTTGATTGATAAGGATGTTGTAGAACATATTTTTAAGAAGGAACATGGACGGGCACGGAAGGGTACACATTATATATATACATACGCGCGAGGCAAGAGAAAAGGATACGAAGGAGATTCAAACATTGTTGCAGCCAAAGACTCTACAAAGATAATTCGGTACAAACTCGGTGTTAACTCGGTACAAATTCGGTTGAAGAGATGATTTTTATAGTTTAAACCGAATTTGATACGGAGAAAAGAGATATTTAGCAAGGAGAAAACTGGAAGGAAGAGAAAAAAAAGAAAAGAAGAAAGAAACCAAAAAAGGAATAGAAGAAAATATGTAGAAAAAAAGAAAGTAACAGGAAAGGGAGAAGAAATAAGAAAAACAGAAGGCTTCTACCGATTATTTGTGATAGCTTTGCAAAAAGAAATAAAATACAAGGAACTATGGCAAAAATAAAAGAAGATATCTTCAGCGGATTTTCAGGGAAACTGGGAAATGTAATAGGATGCAAAGGAAAGAATGGATATTACCTCCGTACAAAACCCGAAAAATACAAAGATGCAAAAAGTAAAGGACAGATGAAACAACGAAGCAAGTTCATGTTAGCCAATGAACTTCTGAAAAATTTCACCCCACTGCTACGTATCGGATACCGAGATTGTGCGGGAAAACGTACGGGATTCACTGCTGCAATGTCATACGTCATGGCAAACGCTATAGAACAAACCCCGGAAGGAGCAAGTATTGATTACGAGAAGGTAAAGATAGCACAAGGCACTCTGACTACCGCAATGGAAGCCAATGTAAAATTGGAAAAAGGCAAGGCAATATTTACCTGGATAAACAACAGCGGCCGGGGCGATGCTCAGGAAGAGGACAACGTGATGACACTGGTGTATAACAAAATGACAAGACAAGCCGTCTATCATCTCCACACCGCACGACGCAGCGATAGCTATTGTGAGCTCCCGCTGCCTGAAGAATGGCTAAAAGAGAACCTCACAGTATATATAGCTTTCGAGAATGAAGAAAGAAAATGTGTATCAAACAGCGAATGTTTATGGAATGGAGTCTGTGAAAAGGAATAACACTCAATGCCAATCCCTTCATTGATAAGATAGAAATCAAGGAATACGATATAAAACGCCTCAATAAATAGACAAAAGAATCATCTATCAAAAATTAAAAGAGCCGCTACGGAACACCTTCCGGGCGGCTCTTCTTTCATAAAAGTAATGTAACAGAAAGAGAGTATAATACAGAGATTTAGTCTTGTCCTCCTCCCAATGCTTGGAACAGATTAATTAAGCTTTGTATTTCGGTAAAATGATTGGCTGTTTGCGACAGTTGCGCACTTAGCAAAGTCTGCCGGGCCGTAAGCACTTCCAGATAGGTAGTGTTGCCATGCTCCATCAGTAAAGAAGTGCTTTTCAGGGCAGTCTGCAGAGAAGCAACCTGTTTATCCAGCAGGAGCTTCTTCCCCTGGCTGGTCTGGTAAGCCGTCAAGGCATCGTTCACCTCACTGCCTGCATTGAGCAAGCTCTGCTGGAAACCAAGTGCAGCCTCTTCCTGCCGTGCACGGGCAATGCGGTATTGAGCCACAACCTGCCCCCGATTGAAAAGCGGCTGCGTCAATGAACCTACAGCAGATGCCAGAAACTTGCCCGGATTGAGAATCATGCTTCCTGCCGAGTTCGTCCAACCGGCATTTCCACTTAAAGTAATGGAAGGATAGAAAGCAGAACGAGCCTGATTCGTACCATAGAATGCTGCCTCGAGCGAACGTTCGGCACTACGGACATCCGGTCGCCCGGAAAGCATCTGCACAGGAATACCTACCGAGAAGTCGGCGGGGAATTGCTGCTGCTGCAAGCTGCCACGTTCGTAGTGACGGGGTGTTTCGGCAAGCAAAAGGGCAAGACTGTTCTCGGTCTGGCTGATCTGCTTCTGCAAGTCGAGCACAGAGCCTTGTACCTGATAGTAAGTAGCTTCCATCTGCGATACGGCCGATTCATTCGCCATTCCGGCGTTCATCAGGGCGTGGGTGGATGCCACGGTTTCTTTCCATGCCTCTTCCGTCTGCCGGGAGATGGCGAGTTGCTCGTCCAGCATCAACAGCGTATAGTAAGTATTGGCTATTCCTGCAATCAATTGGGTACGCACAGCCTGGCGGTAGTCCTGGCTCTGGGCATACAATGCCTTGGACTGCTTCTTGGCATTGCGCATACGGCCGAAAACATCCAGTTCCCAACTGGCGGTAACGGGCAGTGAATAAGCCTGTGTAGCCTTATGCGTATCGAAGCTGCTCACAGTGCCCTGCGGAGCAAGAGCAAAAGCAGGAAGGAAGGCAAGCTTGGCAGACATCAGCGTTGCCTGTGCCTCTTCTACGCGAAGCTCGGCAGACTGATAGTCGGTGTTATTCTGCAATCCCTGCTCGATGAGGGATTGCAAATGAGGATCGGTAAAGAGCTCCCGCCAATCCATATTACCCAGACTGGCAGTGTCTTCGGCCACTACTTCCCCACCATAAAGCTGGTCGGGGACAGAAGTAACGGGCTCGTATTTGGTATAGATGCCACAACCGCTCAGCAGCAGGCCGGTGACAGCTAATGTGATGATTTGTTTTTTCATTCTTCAGTATCTTTAATATGTTTCCGGGAATTGATCTTATCAATAATGCACCATAGAATCAAGGCAATGCAATATGCCACCACCTGCTCTATCCAGAATATTTCACCTTGATACATCATTCCTCCTTCATTTATTTACTACTTCGTTCAGCTTCACTCTTCTCCTTTTCAAGCAACACCTGCACGTCTGCTTCTTCTTCCATCGGCGGACGGATTTTTTCCTGCAGGAACTCGAAGATGATGTAGAACACAGGTACCACGAAGAGCAGAGCCAGCGTTCCGACAAGCATACCGCCTACAACACCCGTACCCAGTGAACTGTTACCATTGGCACCTGCACCGGAAGAGAACATCAACGGAAGCATACCGAAGATCATCGTCAGTACCGTCATCAGGATAGGACGCAGACGGACTTGTGCGGCAGAGTAAGCAGACTCCACAATACCCATACCCTTACGGCGACGCTCTATGGCATATTCCGTAATCAGGATAGCCGTCTTGGCCAGCAGACCGATCAACATAATCACACCCGTTTGCAGATAGATGTTGTTTTCAAGTCCGAGGAACTTGGCAAAGAGGAACGATCCCATCAACCCGAACGGAACGGAGAAAATAACGGCAAACGGTACCAGGAAACTCTCATAAAGACATGCCAGAATCAGATAGATCAGGAATACACAAATGGCATAGATGAAAATCGTCTGTCCGCCACCGGTACTTGCTTCTTCACGAGCCATACCTCCGTATTCATATCCGTAGCCCGTAGGCAGAACCTGTTCAGCCACTTCTTCGATAGCCTTTTGCACTTCCCCCGAAGAGTAACCTTCGGCAGGGTTCACATTGGCTGCAATGGAGCTGTAGAGGTTGAAACGGTTGGTAGTTTCCGGCCCCAACACTTTCTTCAGTGTCACGAACTGGCTTACCGGAGCCATTTCTGCGCCATTGCGTACAAACATGTTGTCCAGTGACTGCTCGTCCAGGCGATACTCAGGTGAAGCCTGCATCATCACACGATACACTTTACCAAACTGGTTATAGTTGGAAATGTATGCACCACCACAGTAGCTGCCCAATGCATCGAGCACTGCACCCGGAGAAATTCCTGCACGCTTACATTTGGCTGCATCGACTTCTACCGATACCTGCGGGAAGTTAATGGCGTAAGCGGTATAAGCCATATCTACTTCGGGACGCTGGTTCAAGGCACCCAAATAGTCTATTACCGCCTGGTAGAACGTTGCCATATCGCCACCGGTCCTGTCCTGAAGGTTCAGCTCGATAGAGTTACCCATACCATAACCCGGAATCATACCCGGCTGGAAACTGAATACTTGTGCTTCCTTGATACCGTAGAACTGCCCATTGAGGCGGGCAACCACCGCATCCGAACTATGATCTTTCCCTTTCCGTTCACTCCAGTCCTTCAGACGGACAATAATGGTACCGTAAGAAGTTCCTTGGCCGGATATAAGTCCATAGCCTGCTACGCGGGCATAATGTTCTATTTCGGGCGTATCTTGAAGAATACTTTCAAGCTTATCCATTACCCTCGTTGTTTCATCGAGCGTGCTTCCCGGAGAGATGCTGACGTTCACCATGATGACGCCCTGGTCTTCCTGCGGAACAAGCCCTGTCTTAGTAGTACTCATCAGATAAACCAGCAATACAACAGCAGCTATCAATGAGGTCCACACCATCCAGCGGTGACGGATGAAGTACATCACACCTTTCTTATATTTACCCAGCACGGCATTGAATGAAGCATTGTAAGCTGCACGCACCCGGCCGTTGATACTCTTGGCGCTCTTGGTTCCGTCCGACGGGCGCATCATGATGGCACACAGAGCCGGACACAACGTCAGAGCCGAAATCATAGAGATACCTACGGCAGTTGCCATCGTGATACCAAACTGTGTATAGAACACACCGGAGGTTCCACCCATGAACGTCACAGGAATAAACACAGCCATGAACACACAGGTACAGGAAACGATAGCCATCGTTACATCTCCCATCGCATCTTTGGTAGCGAGATAAGCCGATTTATATCCGGCATCGAACTTGGATTGCACCGCTTCCACCACCACAATGGCATCATCCACCACCGTACCGATGGCAAGCACCAATGCAAACAGCGTCAGGATGTTGAGACTGAACCCGGCAGCCACCAGGCAGGCGAATGTACCCACCAGCGACACGATGATGGAGATGGACGGAATGAGCGTACTTTTGAGATCCTGCAAGAAGAAGTACACCACCAGAATAACCAGAAGGATAGCAATAATCAGTGTTTCCACCACATTATGGATAGAAGCGAAAAGGAAGTCGTTCGAGCTCATCATCGTGACGAATTCCGTTCCCTCCGGAAGATTCTTTTCCATTTGCTTCATCTGGGCGGTGATTTCTTTATTCACTGCGGTTGCATTGGAACCTGCCGTCTGGAATACCATGTAGAGAACGGCAGGTTTACTATCCATTTCACTACGGAAACTATAGGTCATCGTGCCCAGTTGCACATCGGCCACGTCTTTCAGGCGGAGCACAGAGCCGTCGCTCTGCGAACGGATCACCGTATTCTGAAATTCTTCCACGCTCTTCAACCTACCGCGGTATTTCATGGTAAACTGGAACACATTCTTCGAACTTTCGCCCAACGAACCGGTAGGAGCTTCAATGTTCTGTTCGCCCAACACGGCCGTTATGTCCGAAGGAACCAGGCTGTATTGTGCCATCCGCTCCGGCTTCAGCCAGATACGCATACTATAGGTATCACCCAACTCCATAACGTCTCCTACCCCTTCGATACGTTTGATCTGGGGAAGTACGTTAATATCCAGATAGTTGGCAAGGAAGGTCTGATCGTAACGTCCATCGTTGCAGACCATAGCACCGATCTGTAGGAAGCTAGTCTGACGTTTCTGCGTGCTTACACCGATTTTAGTTACCTCGGCGGGCAGCAATCCCTGTGCCTTGGCTACACGGTTCTGTACATTTACCGCCGCCATGTCGGGGTCGGTGCCTTGTTTGAAGTAAACCTGTATAATAGCCAGACCGGAATTGGAAGCTGTGGAAGTGATATACATCATATTCTCCACACCATTGATACTTTCTTCCAACGGCATGATAACGCTGTTCATCACTGCCTCAGCATCGGCACCCGTATATTGGGCGCTTACATATACCGTAGGAGGCGCAATGTCAGGATACTGCTCTACCGGCAGCGTAAGGAGCGAAATAAGCCCTATGACCAGAATCAGCACGGAGATGGATATAGCCATCACCGGCCGCTTTATAAATATGTTTCCTTTCATAATTTAATCTCCTCCTTATTTAACTTGCGTACCCTCACGCATCAACCCGGCACCTTCTGATACGATTTCATCACCGGGGTTCAGTCCGCTCAGCACCACATATTCGCGCCCGTCGCTGATGCCGGATACTGTGACCAGCGTAGAGACGGCTTTACCATCCACTACCTTATATACTACTACTTTATCCTGCATCTGCACTGTGGCTCCCTGCGGAATGGCAATACAATCTTTATAAATGCTCGGTACCACTACCGTACCGGACGCTCCGCTATGAAGCAGGCGTGATTCATTAGGAAATACTACACGCGCCATTACAGTACCTGTCTGGCGGTCGATAACTCCGCTGATGGATTCTATTATACCTTTCTTATTATATACCGAATTATCATTCAATACCAATTCCACTTCCGGCATGTTCTTCAATGCTTCGTCCATGCTGCCGTACTGGCGGGTAAGAGCCAACAACTGATTTTCGTTCATGGAGAAATAGACATACATATCCGAGTTATCACTAACCGTAGTCAACGGATAAGGTATGTTGGCACTTACCAATGCACCTGCACGATAGGGCAATGCACCCACCACTCCGTCACTGGGACTTTTCACTTCAGTATAGGAGAGGTTGTTGCGGGCATTTGTTTCCTGTGCCTCGGCCTGCGTCAATTGTGCTTTGGCGGTGAGGAATGTATTCTCAGCCGTTTTCAGGCTGAACTCTGAAACTACTTTTTGCGCATACAGTTCTTTGTTACTCTTGTAGGTGAGTTCGGCGGTAGCCATTGCAGCACGTGCAGCCTCTACGTTGGCGGTGGCAGTTTTAAGCGCAGCTCTGTACGGAATCTGATCGATAACGAAAAGTAATTGTCCGCGACGCACTGTCTGCCCTTCGGTTACACAAAGTTTTTCGATAGTACCCGATACCTGCGGATAGATGTCGATATCCTGCCGCCCGCGAATAGTAGCCGAATATGAGGTGGAAAGCTCCTTATCCGCCACTTCTACTTTCATAGTTGCATAAGAAGGTTTCACTCCCGCATCTGTTGCCTGCTTACAAGATGCCATCCACACTGTACAACCGACAATCCCTATCAGCCGTAACCATTTTTTGTTCACTGTAATCATACTTTCTCTTAATTGTCATTTGTTAAAACTGGGACAAATGTAGGAGAAAGGAACAAGGGTATAGTGACCAATTTTCCCCCAAGAATGTTCCATTTTCGTTATTTACCATTTTCAATGCTAACTAATTATCAATAAGCAACATATAGGACAAAATTAAAGGCTTATAGGACATCCTGTTTTCCTCATAATTCACCAACTTTGCAAAAAGAAAAAAGGAAATAATATGGAAAAAGAGAACATTAAGACCGTTACCATTGAAGACTTTAAGAACAGTCAGCATATTCTTGACTATTTAGACGATGACTTCGCGATAGTGAACAGTCTGGATGGAATACCTTATAGTAATGAAATAGTCAGACTGGAATGTTTCCTCATTGCCGTCTGCATAGAAGGATGCATTCAACTGGACATCAACAATAAGACTTACCAATTGCAACCGGGCGATTTACTACTGGGTCTCCCTAACACCATTATCGGACATACGATGATGAGTCCTAAATATAAGATAAGGCTTGCGGGGTTCTCCACCCGTTTCCTGCAACGTATCCTCAAGGTAGAAAAAGACACATGGGATACCGCCATTCATATCCACAACAATCCGATAAAATCTATTAGCAGAGAGAATGATAACAGCATTTTTAAATACTACGGAGAGCTAATTATGGCAAAGATTAATGATGAGCCTCATTGTTACCACAAAGCAGTAGTACAACATCTGTTTTCTGCTCTTTTCTGCGAGATGCTGGGTTATCTCAACAAGGAAATTGCCGACTCAGAGAAAGCGTTTTCGAAAGAAGGCATCAAGCAGGCTGACCATATTCTACGGAAATTCATGGAATTACTGTCGAAAGATAATGGTATGCATCGTTCTGTGACTTACTTTGCCGATGCACTTTGCTATACGCCCAAGCATTTTTCAAAGGTCATTAAGCAAGCGTGCGGCAGGGCTCCACTGGACCTGATAAATGAGACTGCCATAGAGCACATCAAATACCGGCTGAAACATTCGGATAAATCCATCAAAGAAATTGCAGAAGAATTCAACTTCCCGAATCAATCCTTTTTCGGGAAGTATGTGAAGGGGCATTTGGGAACATCACCGATACGGTATAGGAGTGAGAGGGAAGGGTGAGATTCATTATGGAAAAGAAAGGAATAAAGGAGTGATAAGGTGGTAATATAAATCTATTTGCCTACTTTATTTGTTACTTATCTGAACGATTAGTAACAAATCACCAATTATGAAATATAAATCTTTGTCCTTATTAATAATTGCCCTGCTTTCCGCCTGTACGCTCGGAGCGCAGAACCGCAAAAAAGTCGGAGTAGTACTGAGTGGCGGTGGCGCCAAAGGCGTGGCGCACATCGGAGCGCTGAAAGTGATAGAAGAAGCCGGAATACCGATAGATTATGTAGTAGGTACCAGTATGGGAGCCCTCGTCGGCGGACTATACTCTATCGGCTACACCCCACAGCAATTGGATAGCATTGTCAATGCACAAAACTGGAAGTTTCTGCTGTCTGATACCCCCGATCCGGAAACTACATTGCTGAGCGAAAAGCTAAAGGAAGAACAGTACTTGCTCTCTGTTCCGATTGCCGGAAAATCAGCGCATGTATCCGATGCAGGGATTATAAAAGGAAGAAACATATCACGGTTGCTTTCCGAATTGACAGTGGGTTATCATGACTCTATCTCCTTCAATCGGCTCCCCATCCCGTTCGCTTGCGTATCGGACAACATAGTAAATGGCAGCAAGGTCGTTTTCCACAACGGCATACTGGCCACTGCAATGCGTGCCAGCATGTCTATTCCGGGGGTATTTGCCCCGGTTTATCTCAATGGCAAAGTGCTGGTAGACGGCGGACTGATAGATAATTACCCCGTAGATATAGCCCGGCAAATGGGAGCGGAAATTATTATCGGGGTCGATGTACAGAATCCATTAATGAAAGCGGATGAGCTGACAAGCCTCTCGAGCGTGCTGGGACAAATTATAAACCTGGTGGGGGAAGAAAGCTACAGAAAAAATGTAAAGGATAGTAACATACACATACAGGTAGATGTGGATGGATACTCGGCAGCAAGTTTCAACTCTGAAGCATTGGACACATTGATGCGCAGGGGCAAAGAGGCCGCCATGAAAGATTGGGAAAAACTGATTGCACTGAAAAAAGAAATAGGTATCGGCACGGAGTATCGCGCAGAATATCCCGGTCCTTTCAAAATACCAACGCGCACCATGCTGGATACGATCCCCTCCGTAGCACAAATTACTCCGCATGAAAAGCCGGTGAACACTATAAATATAGGAGGCAGATTTGATAATGAAGAGTTAGCCGTATTGTTACTGAATGCAAGGGCATATCTCGGAAAACAGAAGAAATCGCAACTAAGCGCCACTACCCGTCTGGGCAAGCGGACTTTCGGACAACTGGAGTACACGTACTCACTACGCAATAATTGGGACCTCAGTACAGGATATCAGATAGGATATAATGACTTCAATCTTTATAAAGAAGGTGACCGGCTGATGAATCTGACTTATGTGCATCACATGGCTTGGATAGGATTTACGAAAAGCTGGTGCAAGTTGCTTGTCAAGGCAGGTATTCATTTTGAGAAGTATAATTATCACGACTGGCCGTCGGGGCCGGATATCTCTATCACCAAATCAAGTGACAAGGCTTTGCTCAGTTATCAGGCCAGTGTCATGTACAATAGTCTGAATAACCAACGGTTCTCCACGCAGGGAATGGAATGGGAAGCATCGTACAGGCTCTATACGGATAACATGATAGCTTACGGTTCGGGTAGTCCCGTATCGGTATTTCAGACACATTGGAGCGGATATTTCTCACCGAACCGGGTATTTACCATCATGCCGTCGGTATATGGCAGGGTAGTTGGAAAAAATACGCAATCGCTGGCGATATCGAACTTTGTAGGTGGAAATGTACCGGGAAGATACATGGAACAACAAATTCCTTTCACGGGTATCAATCACATCGAAATAAGTCCGGATGCTATGCTGACGGGGATGTTGGGAGTCAGAGCACGAACTTACAAGAACCAGTACATCGTAGTGCGGGGCAGTTACGGACGGACAGCCAACAAAATAGAAAATCTGTTTGGTGGAACAAATACCCATGGATTGGCGGGAGGCAGCATAGGATATTGCTACAACAGTATTATAGGACCCATCGAAGCGGAACTTAACTATTCGAATCAGTCCAAGAAGCTGGGATACTATATTGGAGTGGGATTTACTTTTTAATATATTATTCTTTAGCCTCCTCCTGTGGAATACGGATAGCAGTGTATAGCTCAAGTATGGCGGCAACCGTCAGACACACAATCCACTCATTTCCGTGAGTGAAGAACATGAATGCGCCGGTGAGCACCAACAGCAACGCACCGAAAATCTGTTGGCGGCGGAGGCGTTTTACATTGGCCCTACTACTCTTGGAAGGAGAATTGATCTGGGCCAATGCCACCATAGTAGCACCGATTGTATAAACATAGGGAGCAACCTCCCAGCCGGTGATGTAGACGGCAGCACCAAACAGTACCATCAAAGCGCCTACTGTAAACAAAACAGGTATCAGGGATTTCATTTTTCGATGTCTTCTTCAAATACGTAAATATCCTCATTCGGTTTCTTCATCAGGTACTTCTCACGCGCAATACGCTCGATGGCACCGGAATCTACAGCCAGTTCGTTCAGCCGTTCCGTATTCTCTTCATATTCCGCCCGGTATTTCTCAATCTCAGAATTCAGGCGACTGATTTCATTCGCATAACCCATACGGCGCACGATGCTGTTTTCATCCAGAAAACCTACAACCACTACAAATGCAGCAAACGTAATCAAGTATTTACGCCTGCGGACAAAAGCCCAAAGTGTCGCTAATTTATCCATTGATAAACAAATTAATAATTAAAGAATTAATAATTAAAAAGAAACCGGGAGGGGATTCTTCGCCTACAAAGATAAGAGGAATAACTGAGAAATTCCTTTTTTTTATGTACATTTGCACAAATTGTAATGGACAAGAATATCCCAAATCATGGAAAATTATATCGTATCGGCACGAAAATATCGCCCTACGACCTTTGAGTCGGTAGTGGGACAACGTGCCCTGACCACTACGCTGAAAAATGCCATCGCTACCGGCAAACTGGCACATGCCTACCTGTTCTGCGGTCCGCGCGGTGTGGGAAAGACTACTTGCGCCCGCATCTTCGCCAAGACCATCAACTGTATGAGTCCTACTGCAGAAGGTGAAGCGTGCAACCAATGTGAATCGTGTACAGCGTTCAACGAACAGCGGTCATACAACATCCATGAACTGGATGCCGCATCCAACAACTCCGTTGACGATATCCGCCAACTGGTGGAACAGGTGCGTATTCCGCCCCAGATAGGAAAATATAAAGTATATATCATCGACGAGGTACACATGTTGTCCGCTTCGGCTTTCAACGCTTTCCTGAAAACACTGGAAGAACCACCCCGTCATGCCATCTTTATCCTAGCAACTACAGAAAAGCACAAGATTCTGCCTACTATCTTGTCCCGTTGCCAGATATATGACTTTAACCGCATCAATGTGGATGATACGGTTGCCCATCTGGCATACGTTGCTTCAAAAGAAGGTATTAGCGCCGAACCGGAAGCCTTGAATGTCATTGCACTGAAAGCTGATGGCGGTATGCGTGATGCTTTGTCTATTTTCGACCAGGTAGTCAGCTTCACCGGTGGGCACATCAGTTACCAAAGTGTAATTGAGAACCTGAATGTACTGGACTACGAATATTATTTTCGCTTGACGGATCATTTTCTGGCAAACCAGATCAGCGATGCATTGCTGTTACTGAATGATGTGCTGAATAAAGGTTTCGATGCCAGCCATTTCGTAACAGGATTGTCATCCCACTTCCGTGATTTACTTGTGAGCAAAGATCCCGCCACCCTGTCACTACTTGAAGTGGGTGCCAGCATCCGGGAGCGCTACCAGGCACAGGCACAGAAATGTCCGCTGCCTTTCCTGTATCGCGCTATGAAGCTTTGTAATGATTGCGATTTAAATTACCGCGCCAGTAAAAATAAGCGGTTACTGGTGGAACTGACTCTGATACAGATTGCCCAGCTTACCGCCGAGGGGGACGAGGTCAGTGGTGGGCGTGGCCCTAAACAATCTATCAAACCCATATTCTCGCAGCCTGCCGCCGCTCAGCAGCCACAGACCGCACATGCTATGCCCCAACCGCAAGCAACAACTGCCACTCCGGCACAACCCCAGCCGGTGCAACAAGCTCCTGCAGCCCAGGCTACCCCTGCATCTCCGCAAGTCCAACAGCCTTTTGGTTCGCAAACAGCTGCCATGCGCCCCACTCCTACTGCCGTATTAATGGCACAAGGAAAAGAGGAAAAGAAAATCCCTGTTATGAAGATGTCTGGTTTAGGAGTCTCAATCAAGCATCCACGGGGTGAAGAAGAAGAAAAAAAACAAGCTGCAGCATCAGCAGTACAGCAAAATGCACAGCCTGAAGAAGATTTTATCTTCAATGAAAAGGATGTCAACTACTATTGGCAGGAGTACGCCGGACGCTTGCCCCAAGAGCAAACCGCCCTTGCCAAGCGTATGCAGGTTATTCGCCTGACAATGCTGAATGCAACTACATTTGAGGCCGTAGTGGAAAATGATATTGCAGCCAAAGAATTCACAGACCTGATCCCTACCCTGCAAGGCTACTTACGCAAACGACTGAAAAACAGCAAAGCAACGATGACTGTCCGCGTCAGTGCCCCCACTGAAAAAGTGCGTGCATACAGCCGTGTGGAGAAATTCCAGTTGATGGCACAAAAGAATAATGCCTTAATGCAATTGAAAGAAGAATTCGGTTTAGAGCTTTATTGATGATTATAATTAAGTAATTGCAGTTTTTATCCAACAAATACTTTTGTTTTTTTAGTTTTATCATTACATTTGCGGATGAACTAACAAAAACATATCTTTTACTTTGAGAAAAATTGCGATAATATCAGCAGTAACAGGCTTTTTGCTCTTCTCTTTTGCAGCAGGAACACACGCCACCAGTACAGACAAAGAACGTCTGACTGCTTTGCAATCTCTCATAACCAAAGAGGTTCCTTATGATGCCAACATACCGATAGACAGCATTATATCATGGACCGATGAACTGGCTCCCACACTGAAATCTCCCAAAACAGAAGAAGCTTACTTCACTTTAGTTCTGTGGGAAGTGAATGCATATATCATGCGAGGAGACCTCAGTCTGGCAATAGACCGGGCACGATTAATGTACGAATATGCTAAAGATATAAAATCCAATTTCGGTATCGCTCTTTCCAACCAGGCTATTGGACAGGCTTATTCGGCCTCCAACATACAGGATAAAGCCTTGAGCTCTTATATGGATGCACTGCGTTACCTGCCCGAAAACAACCCGCAAACCTACCGGTTATTGGTGAAAATCTCCACGCAACTACAACAAATGAATCGCCTGGAAGAGGCCATGGAATATGTAGAGAAGCTGAATCCGCTTCTTGAACAGAATCCGGAACATCCGCTTGCCATCCCCATACTTATAGAAAATGCAACTTATTACATCTCATCGGGAGATCAGGATACTGCACTCCAGTATCTGCACCAGGCAGACTCGATTTACAAAAACCATACTCATGAAATAGCCCATGAGTTTTCCATCAACTATTACACTGCTGCCTGTTATCGCGCATTGGCTGCCGATTACCACGACAAAGAGAAGGCTGATGAAGCCTTGGCACTTTATAACCAGCTTCTGGAAGTGGTATCCAATAATAAACGCTCGCTGGAGTACCGCTGGATTTGTGCGGAAAAGATCTATTTATATAAACTGCTGGGGCACTTTGATGAAGCCTGCCAGATTTATAAGGAACTATACAGTGTTACTGATACCCTTGCATCAAAAAGCTATATCCGGCAGATTAATGCCCTGAAAGCTACTTATCAGGTTGATGAGATAGAACTGGAAAACAAGGCACAGCAGAACAAGATGGTTGTTGTTCTTATCTTCATCGGATTAGGATTACTGACTTTCATCTCTATGCTTGCCATCTGGCTTAGAAGACAGAAGAAAGTAGTAGTAATGTCTACGGAAACTCTGGAACAATTGCGTCATAATGCTGAAAATGCAACACGTGCCAAGAGTATATTCTTATCAAATATGAGTCACGAGATACGAACTCCTCTCAATGCTCTGTCCGGCTTTTCTGCATTACTGACGGAAGAGGGCTTAGATGACTCTACCCGGAGACAATGTACCGACATCATCCAACAGAACTCCGAACTTCTGCTGAAATTGATTAATGATGTGATCGACTTGTCGAGTCTGGAATTTGGGAAAATGCAATTCAGCATAGCCGAACATGATGCTGTGGCAACTTGCCGGAATGTAACCGACACCGTAGGTAAAGTAAAACAAACTCAAGCAGAATTATTGTTTGAAACATCACTGGAAGAATTATACATTGAAACAGATGACTCTCGTCTGCAGCAAGTGCTGATAAATCTGCTGATCAATGCAACCAAATTTACCCCTGACGGTAGTATCACGCTAAAATTGGAAAAGCAATCGGAAAAGATGGCTTTGTTCTCTGTAACAGATACCGGTTGCGGTATTCCGAAAGAAAAACAGGCAAGCATATTCCAGCGTTTTGAAAAACTGGATGAAAATGCGCAAGGAAGTGGACTTGGCTTATCTATCTGTCAGTTAATTATTGAGCATATCGGTGGCAAAATATGGATTGACCCGGATTATACAGGAGGCTCCCGTTTCGTTTTCACACATCCAATACACCAGACACGCAATAACTCAAAGAAGGAGGATTAATCATGATGAAGCGGTGGATCATACTATGTCTGGCTTTTAGTTCCGGCTTATTATCAGCCAATGCTGGAAGTACTGTTGTAAAAGACAGCCTGTTGCGCATTTATGTCTCTGCTCCACACGATTCTACCCGGTTGGACGTGCTGCATGATATTGCCCGGTTGGACCAGCAGACACCGGTATTCCTTTATTATGAAAGCAAATTGTTGCAAGAAGCTACCGCGCAGAACAATCTGCGATATCAGAGTCTTGCCACCTACGAACATATCATCTACTTCTTCAACAAACTGGACTTGGTGCGCGTCACGCAATGGATGGGCAAAATGGAAAATCTGGCAGAGAAGCATAACTATTACAATGACTACTTCAAAGCCAAGAAGTTGCAGATAGAAATGTACACGATCAACCAGCAGATAGAATTTGCCATCTATGAAGCAAACATCATGTACGAGAAAGCTAAGAAGCTAAACGACCGAAATGGTATGCGGGAAGCATGTCTCTGTCTGATGACCAGTTACATAGCTACACTACGCTATGAAGAAGGAATACAAGCATTAGAGGAAGCTTTCCAACTGATGAGTCCGCAAGATAGTCCGATGGATAAGATCAGTTTACTGTCCAAAGCTATTCTGGTTTATTCGTTCCTGCACGAAAATGACAAGATGTTCTCTTCTCTGGAACAGATGCAAACAGCCATAAACGAACTGATAACTGCTAATCCTGCACTACAAAACGCATATTCCGCATTATACATGGGGATAGAAACCCAATATGCCCTTTACTATATCCGCACAAAGGATATGGAGAAAGCATGGGAACACTTGCAGAAAGTGGATGAGTATTATACTCCCAACACTTTCCTGCCTTATCAGATCTCCCGCTTGCAAGCCTATGCAGAATATCACCGTTCGCTAAATGATTACAAGAAATCCCTGGAATATCTGGATGATGCGATTCGCTTGGTAAAGCAAATGTCTTTCCCAGATGTTATCTTGTACACTGCCATGAAGGCAGATATATTGGTAGATATGGGACGGGCAAACGAATCTCTTGACATCTATAAAAAAGTGATGCGCGACAAGGACTCACTCTATAGAAATCTGTCGCACACACAAATGGAACAGATACAAAGTTTGTATGACATGGACAAACTTCTGCTGCAAAGAGAGCAATGGCGTGCTAAAATCCATATAATCTTTTTGGCTGTAATAGGAACAGCCCTACTGGCTCTTATTACTTTTGTAGTCAACATGTATCTCAGTCGGAAACGATTACAAAGAGATGCCAAAGAAGCCGCCCGGTTGAATCAGGTTGCAGAAGAAGCCAATGAGGTAAAAAGCCGCTTCCTTGCGAATATGAGTTATAACATCCGTATTCCGCTAAACAATGTCGTGGGATTTTCTCAACTGCTCTCTACGGATATGGGACTGGATGAAAAGGAAAAACAGGAGTATTCCGAAATTATCCAGACCAATTCTACCGAACTGATTCAGCTGGTAAACGATGTACTCGATCTCTCACGTCTGGAAGCCAAAATGATGAAGTTCCAGATACAGGAATGCGAGATACGGGAAATGTGCAGCGACCTGGTAGGAATGGCCCGGATAAATAGTGACGGACATATCCACGCCCAACTGGAAACGGATGTGGAAAGCCAGGTACTCAGAATGGATGCCAATCGCTTCAATCAGGCAGTGATAAATATGTTACTCTATCCTGTGCCCAATGATACCGACCGCGAAGTAAAGATGAGACTGGAAAGGGATGAAAGAAATGAATTGCTGATCTTCCATATTATCAATAGTCCGTTAGCAGATCCTGCATTTTCATCTCAACAAGTCTCCATACGACTTAAGATTAATCAGTTGCTATTCGAGCACTTTGGTGGGAGTTTCGTAATAAGCGAAGAAGAAGAAGGCACCCCTATTACATTTACCATTTCCTATAAGGAATAGCGCCTACTCAAAGTAGAAAGTGAGCACTATCATACGTGAAGTGATTTTATCAACAGATTGTGTAAACTTCAATAACGATTGATCTGTAAGGTCCTTACGTTCTTTCTTAATCAGATTTGCCAGACCGAAACAAAATTTCAGCTCGGGTATTAACTTGAAATAGGGTAAGTAAAAATCGCATCCCAGACCCACTTCCACATAGCAATCAAAAGGCTTTACCAATAAGGCTCCCTGTTTCTTCACACTGAAGTCGTAAGTAGGAGCAATACCTGCCACCACATAGGGCCGGTAGTTATTGAAACGCTCAGCAGCAAATTTTAAATCTATCGGAACCGAAAGGTAGGCAGACTTCATGGATTGGGAATACTCTTCACCGCTGGCTTGTTCGCGGAATACGACTTTCTTATCTCCAAAATGCAGTGTTGGAATAAAACGTAGGGAAAGGAAAGTATTCAGATACAGTTCGCCCAACACCCCCACCGTAAATCCGGGAGAATACTCAGGAACATCTGCAAACCAAGTCTGACCATCTTCCGTCACATAGCCCGTATTCACCAATTTATAGTCTTGCACATGAATGCCTGCTAAAAAGCCATAGTGCCACTTTCGCTGGTCGATATACGGGCGATTTTGCACCTTCCGCTTCTGTGCCGAAGCACCGAAAGCAAGGAGTAAAGTAAGGATTATCAGACAAATGCGCTTCACAACCCTAAAACGGTGAAAGTGACATTTTATTGCACATGTACTCCCATTTTCTCTTCTTTATTATTTAGACAAGGTACAAATTAAGGGAATTTAAACATGATTGGTAACAACTAATCAAGAAAACCGCTATTTTTGCCGAACTAATTAGTACTAATAATTTAAAATTTGAAGAAAATGGCTTACGTAATTAATGACAGTTGTGTTGCTTGTGGTACTTGTATTGACGAATGTCCGGTAGGAGCTATCTCTGAAGGTGATATCTACTCTATCGACCCTGAAACTTGCACAGATTGTGGTACCTGTGCTGATGTTTGTCCGTCTGAAGCAATTCACCCGGCAGAATAATAACAACACTCAAAGACAAAGAAAAGCCCGGTTCCATAACTGAAGCCGGGCTTTCTCATTTATATACTTTCTCTTATTTCAGTTCAGCCAATGCTGCCTTGATACGACGGATAGCTTCTACAATATTCTCATCACTGGTTGCATAGCTCATGCGGATACACTCAGGTGCACCGAATGAAGCACCACCCACACATGCCACGTGGGCAACCTCCAACAGATACATTGCCAAATCATCCGAGTCGCCAATCTTACGGTCGCCAACAGACTTACCAAAGAAAGAATCACATTTCGGGAACAGATAGAAAGCACCCTGCGGTACATTCACTTCGAATCCCGGAACTTCCTTCGCCAACTTCACAATCAAATCACGACGACGCTCAAAAGCTTTACGCATTTCTTCTACTGGAGCCTGTGTTCCTGTGTAAGCAGCCTCAGCAGCTTTCTGGGATACAGAGCAAGGACCTGAAGTATATTGACCTTGCAACTTGTTGCAGGCTTTTACAAGCCATTCCGGTCCGGCAATAAAACCAATACGCCAGCCTGTCATAGCATACGCCTTAGAAACACCGTTTACGATTACCGTACGATCTTTCATTTCAGGGAATTGGGCAATACTCTGGTGCTTGCCGATATAGTTGATATGCTCATAAATCTCATCAGCAATTACGATTACTTGAGGATGTTTTGCCAGTACGTCAGCCAAGCCTTTCAACTCTTCCTGAGTATAAACTGAACCGGTCGGGTTAGAAGGAGAACAAAGAATCAGAGCCTTAGTCTTCGGAGTGATAGCAGCTTCCAACTGTGCGGGAGTAATCTTGAAATCCTGTTCGATACCGGCAGTAACAATAACCGGAGTACCTTCAGCCAGTTTCACCATTTCCGGATAACTTACCCAATATGGAGCAGGCACAATAACTTCATCACCCGGATTCACCAATACCAATACAGCATTGCAAACCGATTGCTTGGCACCGTTTGCACATGAGATTTGTGCGGCTGTATATTCCAGACCGTTTTCCTTTTTCAGTTTCTCCACGATTGCATTGCGCAAAGCCGGGTATCCCGGAACAGGAGAATAGCGAGAGAAGTTGTCGTCTATCGCTTTTTTCGCAGCCTCTTTGATGTGATCAGGAGTATTAAAGTCAGGCTCCCCCACACTCAGGTTAATTACGTCAACGCCTTGTGCTTTCAACTCAGCGCTCTTTTGCGACATAGCCAGCGTCGCCGACGGCGACAAACTGTTCAAACGATCTGATAATTGATTCATTTTTCTATCTATTTTATGGTTGTTGCATAAATTTGGCTACAAATTAAGCTATTTTCTTTGATATTAGAAAACAAAACAGCAAATTACTTATTAAAATGTAACGTGTGACCCATGCGTTCTTTCTTAGTACGCAGATAACGTTCATTGTATGGATTCGGAGTTGTCTCGATAGGAACAATCTCTATAATTTCCAGACCGTAAGCCTCCAACCCGACACGTTTCACCGGATTATTCGTCATCAGTCTCATTTTGTGTACTCCCAGTTCACGCAGAATCTGAGCACCTACACCATAGTCGCGTTCATCAGCCAAATGTCCCAGGCAAATATTGGCATCTACCGTATCCAGACCGTCTTCCTGCAATTTATAGGCTTTCATCTTTTCCATCAGACCGATACCACGACCTTCCTGGTTCAGATAAACAACCACTCCCTTACCGGCTTTATCAATCATTTCCATAGCTTTGTGCAGTTGCTCACCGCAATCACAACGCTTAGAGCCAAAGATATCTCCTGTAGCACAAGACGAGTGTACACGCACCAGAATCGGTTCATCCTGATCCCATGTACCTCTAAACAAAGCCACATGTTCCAAGCCATTGGATTTCTGACGGAACGGGATCAAACGGAAATGTCCATGTTCAGTGGGCATATCTACTTCTACGCCTTCTTCCACAATGGATTCTTGTTTCAGGCGATAGGCAATCATATCACGAATAGAAATCAGCTTCAGATTAAATTCATCAGCCATCTTTCTCAACTCAGGCAGACGCGCCATGCCACCGTCCTCAGTCATGATTTCCATGAGGGCACCTGCAGGATACAAACCTGCCATACGAGCCATGTCAATCGTAGCTTCCGTATGTCCGGCACGACGCAAAACACCTTTCTCCTGAGCATACAACGGATTGATATGTCCCGGACGTCCGAACGTTGCAGGTGTAGAAGCCGGGTCAGCCAATGCCCGTATGGTAGCCGCACGGTCAGCAGCAGAAACTCCGGTAGTACAGCCTTCCAGTTTATCGATAGTCACCGTGAAAGGTGTGCCCAGTACAGAAGTGTTGTCACTTACCTGATGAGGTAAATCCAGCTCTTTACAACGGGATACAGTAATCGGTGCACAAAGTACTCCTCGCGCATGTTTCAGCATGAAGTTCACCTTTTCAGGGGTTATCTTTTCCGCAGCGATAATCAAGTCACCCTCATTTTCACGGTCTTCATCATCCACTACAATCACAAAATTACCAGCTTTGAAGTCTTCAATAGCCTCTTCTATTGTATCTAATTTCACTTTTTCCATTCTGTTTTCTCCTTTATTTATTTAGGTTATTTCAGATTAGTTTCTATTATCTTTTGAACATCTTCATTGGTTTTTATAATCCGCTCCATATCTTTATTCAACCGGATACGGAATGCCCAGATGCGGAAGTAGAAAAATAATCCTACAGGTACTACCAAGCCGCAAACCATATTCAGCCAATAATTACGGAAAGGGCGCAAATGGGCATGAACAGAAATAATAGGATAATTATTCAACGCATTCAACAAATGAACAGATTTGGTGTTGGACATTTCGTCCACCAATTTCTCCAGACGATCATTTATGTTTTCTATCTCCTCATCATTGGAATCTGTCATCCATAATTTAAAATAATTAGGAGCACGCTTCAAAGCTTTTCTCTCAGCGTATGCACGACAATCAGCAGACAATGCCTGCAAATCAGCCGGCAGATGAGTATAATCAGGATCGTGTATAATTACTTCCTTACGGAACAGATGACGTACACTACGGATACCTACAATCTTCTTGAACCAGTTAATATAAGCATCGGCATTCAGTACCACAGAGTCATTATTAGACTTATAAGTAAGGAACGCGCCTAACGGAGCCAGGATAGCCGTACTTGTCCACATACCCATCCATACAATCCACTGACCGTCACGCGCCATCTTATAGCCCGTATTATTAATAATATAATAGATAATAAAGATAAGCACGGACACCACAACCGGCATTCCCAAACCACCCTTACGGATAATTCCACCCAACGGGGCACCGATAAAAAAGAATATAAGACATGCCACCGAAAGCGTCAACTTCTCGTGCCAGGACGTCATGTGGCGTCGAAGACTGGTATCTGTCTGCGTGATGTTAAAGCTCTTGAAACTCCAATCGCTTCCCGCACTTTCCGCACGATTCACTGCAGTAGAGATAATCTTCTGTTTCTGTGATAAGGTGGCTACATTGAAAAGACTGTCTACATTGTATTCTCCCAAATGCGCCTGCTCTATTTTCAAAGTATCTGCTTTTTTCAGGTCTGCCGTGATCTTATAGGTACCATTCATGGCTTCCTTGAAATAAGCACGTCCTACACTGTCATTCTGCACTGTCATAGAATCGATACCCGCTTGCAACATCGCCATATCCTTACTGTTGGACTGACTACTCATGATACCGGCATCCACCATATTAAAATCCGAGTTGAACTCAATGATAGCATGTTTCTCCCGGAATGCTTCCCGCCGGTAAGGTACATTCTTCTGATTCATATTCTGAGACTTCAGGTTCTCAAATTGCTCTCCATTATAAAGATGCAGATATAAGTGCTGCTTATCTGCCGTCATTTCCAGGCGACCGGAATCGGATTTAATAATCTGAGCATTTTCGAAACCTTTCTCAAAATTATAGATCAATACATCATAAAGCATACCCGTCTTACGGTTCTTGTGCTTCACATATAGGTTATATCCATCTATCTCATCATAAAACACTCCCTCCGGTATATCCAATTCCGGGGATTTCTGCTTCATGGAGATTAATAACGTCCACAACTTGGTCTGTGCTTTCGGGCCTATCACATTTTGGAAATAAAAAGAAACGCCACATATAAAAATGATAAACACAATCAATGGGCGCATAATCTTAAGTAGTGAGATACCTGCCGCTTTCATGGCAAGTAGCTCAAAACGTTCTCCAAAATTACCAAAAGTGATAAGTGCTGCCAACAAGATAGCCAATGGCAACGACGCCGGCACCAATGTCAGGGCAGAATAAAAGAAAAATTGTGCAAGGACACTCATTTCCAATCCTTTTCCCACCATCTCATCAACGTACTTCCATAGGAACTGCATCATGAAGATGAAAAGGCAAATGAAGAAAGTGCCCATAAAGAGCGTACAGAAGCTCTTTAATATAAATATATCTAACTTTTTTATGCGCAGCATTTTACTCGTTTCATGCAATGAAGACACAAAATTAGCATAAAAAAGGGAGTGTGGAAAATTTTTATATCAAAGTTAACTAAAAACCGCACGTTCTCCGTAGAGTCTCTACCTGAGAGTCCCATAATTCACGTAAATCGTTCGCTTCATCCGCAGCAGTGAAGTCTGTTACTTCCAACACAAAATCATTGGTCAGTTCATTGTTTGTCATCTTTAATTCAAAGTATTCCCGTTCATATTCATCATCCAACCAACGGAAACGAATAAAAGAGAAAGCCCGCACAGCTATAATCTCTGCATCACGATGTTCTGTCTTTCCCCAGAAGAAAGTGACAACTTTATCGTCCGACTGCACCCTGTCTGCAAACCAGCCCTCCAAACCGGTGGGGGTACTTATCGCGGACCAAAGAATGCTTTTAGAAGTTGCATTCAAGAGGTATTCCCGATGAATTTTCTGTCTTTCCATAGTTCATATTTGCTTTTTATTGCGGTGCCAAGATAGAGACTTTTTTCTAATTACAAAAAAGAATACGACTTTTTTATTCGCATCCTACAAACCGCTGTTCTTCATTCTCTATATAAAACATCTATTTCGAATAATAAAGTATCTAAAGTTCATACCAATCAAAATTAACCATATCCTAATTTTCTAATTGCTAATGTATTTTTCAAGATCAAGATAAGCAAATTGATATTCATCGTCCAAATTCATAATAATTCGCTTATTCTCTTCATCGCAACATAAGCGATTAATTCTACGTCCAATATCTAATGTTTTCAAATAATCTCCTGCAATATTAAACACGTGAAGAATCTTCGCCCCATCATTATGATTCCAATCTTCTCCTGTGTATGAAACAACGATCTTATCACCACAGATAGCTGCATCTGCAAAATGCTCCTTTCCATCACCATTTTTATCCCAATTAGGACCATATACATTGCATTGTAGCTCTCCATTCAGATTGTACAAGCTTATCAAATCATATCGTCGGTTACACTCCACCAACGTATTATTTCGGGGTGAAACAGCAAAAGCCACCCGTTTCTTTTTATCTGCAGGATGAACATAATCTATCAGTTCCGCTTCTCCTGTTATCATATTCCATTTTCCACTGGTTTGTTTAAAAGAAGAAATGGAAGTCTCTACGAACGAACCATACGACAATGTATCATTAATATAATAATAGTCATCAGGAAAAGGCACATTTCCAAATTTCAATTTGACAGTTGGAGCATATAGAGAGTCATTGAGAAGGCTATCCAAATTATACCTAAGGATTTTACGTTGCCCGTTGTCAGTCACATATAAATCATGCTCTTTCTCATTCCACGCAATAGATCCAATAACGGCTATTTCTGTTGGTCCTTGGCCTATGTCTCCAAGGCTCAATATATGTTTAAACGTGTGCTTATCAAAGACATGCACAAGTTTATCAAAAGATTTATAGTCGATGACAGCCAAATACTCACCACACATATATGGTTGTGCCACAGCACCTATCAGGACATCATCCGTATCTATTTCTTTCACATCGTCTTTTACATTAACGATATTCGCCCTCCGGTTCTGCCACTTCTCGTTTGTTTCCCTTGAGGTACATGCACCACAGAATAAAATCACCAAAAGATATAATACTAATCTCATAAACTATGATATTAACAAACTACGATTTTTCCACACAAACCAAAGATTAAAAAACGCCAATATACTTTTTTCCGATCATCTTTCATTTCTGTTTTTTACATATTAGCCCAGAAGACCGTCTAAGTCAAGATAAGCAAACTGTATCTCATCATCTAACACCATTATAATCCGGTTAGATTCTGAATCATAACAAAATATAATGATATTGTAACCCACATTTAACGTCTTTATATAGTTACCATCCAAATCATAGACCAAAAGTTTAGAAACATGTATATTACCCGCATCAGGATTTCTCTCACCCGAATAACCTACAATAATATGATTATTACAAATACAAATGCTTCCATAATAATAAATCATAGCATTACTTGTCGCATTGTCCCAATCAGGACCATAAATATAATGTTTAAGATTTCCTTGAAGGTCATAAGTGGCTAATAAATCGTGATGGTCATAGCTCACTGCTATCAAGTCCTTTTCAAAGGAAACCACATATCGAATCCTTTTTCTTTCAACTTCCGGATGCCCAGTTATCAATGGATGTATATCTCCGGTTTTCATATTCCACGTAACTAAAGACTCTTGAAAATGTTTGCCCGGTTCTGCCGTAATACAACAAGCATAACAAAGGGTATCATTGCCATAGGAAAGCATTACCGGCGTAGCCGCTTTATTCATCTCTAATTTATATTTAGGTAAATAGTCCGGATTTAACAAGACACTATCTAAATCATAACCGGATATTTGCATCTTGCCATAATCAGCAACATATATACGTTTATGTAGTACGTCCGGCATAAGTTCTCCTAAACTTGTTATCTCATCAGGGCCTTCTCCAGAATGTCCTACTCCTGCTATATATGAAAAATTCTTTTTATCAAAAAGAAAAATTTGGTTATCTTCAGAATAACCATCGGATAAAATAAAATATTTGTCTAAAATATAAGGTCTTGCTCCTCCGCCAATAAGAGGAGTATCTATCACTATTTCTCGGACTAATTCTTTTACATTTATTATATTGCCGGAATGACGCAAGTGCTTGTCAACGCCTGAATTATTAGAACAGCCCCATAATAGGACAAACAGAATAAAAGACAAAAGGTATTTCATAAAAACAATTTTAAGTTACATGAAATCTTAATTCTGGATAAAGGAAGAGGCACACGAGAAATGCGCCCCCTTTCCTCTATGTTTCTAAAAATACTCTATTGAGCAAAATACAAGAATGATTACTGCCAATGTACCCCTCTCATGTCTGAGCATATTCTAAAGCAATGACAATACGTTCACCTTCTTTTTTCAGTTCTCATGGGCACCTCTATAACATCCATTTCCAACTTATCCGTCTTAGTTGCAGAGGACATCAAGTTATCTACAAATACAAGAATCCCTTTACCCATGGCAGTCCATGCTGTATAATAATTATACCGATGAACAGCTAAACGACTTTCACCTATTACATTAAGTTCCTTATCAAAAAGGGTAAGATACAAATTACGGTCATCCATGAGAGCATCCGCATCCAACGTTGCGTCAAAAGTATGCTCCCCTAAATGCAGACGTACATACATCTCTTTTTCAGGAAGATACATAACATCATAAAAATGAGGATTTTCTACCGCATGCCTTATCCACTGCGAATAATCACTCCGTGATCGACATTTCCCAGCTACATTCTTTGTAAAACGGCTATCCGCATCTATTACTTTCGTTTGCTTTGTTCTGCGATCCAATACATACACATGCGATTCCACAGGGTAGTTATAAAGGATATCATCATCACTAAATGAAATATTTATCCCGCTCATATTACCATAATCGCCACCGCTTACATCAGAGACAGAAACAGAGGATTGCAACAAATACGTCACCGGAGGAAATGAACCATTCAAAGACGCCTCACGCACCTTAAAAGAATAGGGAGAAGTGGAAGTATCCTGGATGCCATAAAGCAACGATTTATGCTGTCCGTCATAATACAATTTAGAAGTGGAAATTGCAAAGTTACAATCTATCAATACCTGTTCATTAGATGTCAAGCCATCACGCAAGTTAACTGCATTTAAAAGTTGTCCCTGCCGATCCAACAATAAAGCCCGTTGCGAACCGTCATAAATCCAAATAGAATCAAGCGATTGTACATACAACCCCGTCACCGGACGCACTACAGCCGAATTACCATCTCCCAAGAATGTAATTTGAGATGATTGCATATTCTTTAAGTTGAAGCAATCCAGCCCGTGAATCTTATAATTATATCCATACAACATTTGCAAAGAGTCAGACTGATAGACAAACGACAAATAGTAAGATTTCAAATTGAGGACATCGGAAGACGGAACAACTACTTCTTTCACATTAAGTTGCACCTCCTCCCCGTAACCAATTTCTTTCTTATTTCCTGCAAACTGGCAGGAAATAAGAAAGGAAAAGCAAACCAAGAGAAGGAAATGACTCCTCACACTCATCCTACTGACAATAAGAGGATGCATAGCAGACAGGTCTATTATTGTCATTGCTAATTTTACACTCATTTTGTGAAAGATGACTATAACAAGGGAATAAACGATAATAGCTCGTCGTTTCACCAGATGAGGCCAATGCTTCCATATTAGCCAGCATAATATCAGACATAGCGTCAGACTTCTGTGACGCATAAACACCATACCCTGCCACTGTTACAAATGCTGCAACAAAAGCATATTTCAAAAACTTCTTCATTGTAAAATTGTTTTCTAATTTAAAATACGTTCAGTTATCAATATCAAGCACAAACCAATATTGTGCTTCAGAGAAGCAAGATACAGAATATCTCGCTGAGATCATTTCACATCATGCTGTCGTCACAGCTGGAACCGGTTTATATTTCTTTTTCTCACTAAGTGTGTCGCAGCATCGGGAATTTCCTCCTCGCAATTATTTATGAAACCAAACGACTTTCAAAACAGAATGGTCATTTCTGTCGTGCTGCCATTTTGTTTCGGAATTATGCTACAGGAGAAAAACGATATTCTATTATCAGTTCATCCTTATTCACATCCGTAGCTATTACAACACCCTTCTGCTCGTCTACTGAAATTCCATGAATATAGCGATCTAACATGTACTTCCGAAGCGGTTTACCCTCTAAGCTGAATACATAAATATTTTGTCCACCATTTATATAATCCGACTATTGTAGATTATAACATTGAATACTCCATCCTCTCTCACTATTTTTTACGGCAGCAAACATACTTTGTTCCGTCTCATCAACTGCAATATAATAGGCATCAGTATCCAGTAAATATTTCTTAACCGGATTACCACTCCAATCAAAAACCAACACTACATTTGACTTTCGAGTACTTTTAATCGCTTTTTTTTCTGAATATAAAGCATATACATACTCACCGGTTGCACAAAGATTGATATAACCAATTTGACTATTCTCTGTTAAATCGACACTGCAATACATGCCACCACCTACAATAGTACTTGTAACAGGTTGAGAAGTTGGATTTCCCAACCGCAACGATTTGGTCAGTTTGATTTCATTATCCACTATTTCAAAAAAGTCTATATTGGAAGAGAAGTTGATTGAACAAGCAAATTTCTGTTTTTCAGGATGCATAATCAAGTCCCCTTGATTAGAAAGAAATTTAGTATATTTATTAAAAGTGCTATCCGCAACGTTATAAATATCCACGCTGTAATCCAATACCTTGCTGTTCTTGTCAAACAACAAATATTGGTAGCGATCCCTATAGGTTCCAGCAGAGAAGAAAGTGCTATCATTTATCGCTATGAGCCTTGATATTTGTGCGTCTGGAATATCATATTTCGTTAAGCGCTTGGGAGCAGCATTCACTTTTCCACTTCGCAAAGAGTCAAGATTATATTTCATAACTATCCGAGTTTGGTCGTCAAAAACAGAGAAACACCCTTTCAATAAATAGCCATAACACCCAACGGGAATTTCTATAGGTCCTTGCCCAACGGTTCCGAAACGGGCGATATATTCTCCCGTTTTTTCATCAAAAAGAGTATAACTACTATTTGAATGATAATCATAAACTATCAAATTTTCTCCATCACAGACTAAACCTTCTATTACGGCAATAGAATCTTCATTAATATCATACACCTTTTTCTGTGACAAAGAATGAGATTCAGGAAATAATTCCAAAACCGTATGAGTATCTTCACTTTTGCAGGCGTTTAATAAACATATATATAGCAGAAATAAAAAGAATAAAATCCAATCTTGTTTCATCACAATCTAATGTTTTAAATATATTTTATTAGGCACACCCATTTAGTATGACTAATATTTTTACGCCAATAAAGCCACTATGCATTTTTCTTATTTATTACCAACTTGCGCTAATAAAACAAGGAATATATATACAATGTAGCAACTTAGTAATTAGGGACATGGTAGGGTAGATTTGACTCCTTTAACATCATGCTTAGTACCAGTATTATCTATAACAACCATACATACCCCTGCATTACCACAGCAGTATATATCGGAGCCACTACTCTCTCCGTTATTAGCCAATGCTTCCACATTAGCCAGCATAAAATCAGACATAGTATCAGACTTCTGTGAAGCATAAACACCGCAACCCACAATTGCTGCAAATACTGCAACAAAAGCATATTTCAAAAACTTTTTCATTGTAAAATTGTTTTAATTAAAAAACACGTTCAATTATCAATATCAGGCACAAAACAATATTGTGCAGTAGAGAAGCAAGATACAGAATATCTCACTGAGATCATTTCACATCATGCTGTCGTCACAGCTTAAAACCGGTTTATTTTTCTTATTCTCACTAAGTGAGTCTTTTCCTTTGCATTGGTAATTCCTCCTTTCAACTATTTATGAAACGAAACTAGTCACAAAACATAATGACCACTTCTGTTCTGTCAGCATTTTGTTTCGGAATTATATTGTAGAATGATAACGATATTCTATTATCGGTTCATCCTTATTCACATCCATAGCTATTATAACACCCTTCTGCTCATCTACTGAAATCCCATGAATATAGTGATCCAACACGTACTTCCGAAGCGGCTTACCTTCCAAACTGAATACATAAATATTTTGTCCACCATCCGGTAAATTAATGCCTTGCTTCGCTTTCTGCATAATATCCTTAAATGCACGTCCTTGAAAGACAACATAAATAGCACTATCTGTCACTTGTATATCACTGAACCCCATAATGCCGGTCGGTATACCATAACCTTGGGATATCTGAAACTCCGGTTCACCATTAGGACCAATACGTACAATATGCGTACTATCTTTCAGATTATAAATTTCAAGAACTTCACCCAATTGAGTAACTGCTGCCAGCACTCCATTACGGGGATTGTAATCAATGAAACTTCGCCATGCCTGCGCTAAAGCAGGACGGGCATTCTTCAAAGCATCCTCATTGGTAGTGGGAATAGTCCCTATTTTACGAAGTAACCTACCCTGCCGACTTACCAAACAGAAGCGACCGTCACCGGAATAATCGGGAATGATGAAGGTGGAATCATCATATTGCACAAAGTCCAGTGCCCGAAGCTGTTCTTCATCCAGACTCACTGTCTCCAGACGAAGCAATGAGTCACCGGATGAAGCAAAACCTAACCGGGTTAATTCAGACTTATTGGAATCAAGTGTCCACAAAAAGTTCCCATTCCATCGAAGATTTTCGGCTGAAAGCATCTCTTCGGGAGCATCGCCTCGCTTGCCGAAAGAGGACAAATAATGAAAGCCGGGATAGTGAAAGGCATGGAAGAAATATTCCGTTCCATGTAAATCAAACACTACAGCCTTGTCGTCCTGTACACGTACCCTATAAGGATAACGAAACAAAGCTGAATCCAATGTCAAAGTCCGGGATGTCAACTCTCTTGTTTCAGGAAAATCAACATAGGACGTCATTCTCTCATCAGGCACGGAAGTACAAGCCATGAAAAGAAACACTAATAATATATTAGTAGAGGTCTTCAAGGCTATAACCACTCATTACATATTCAACTTTATATTGAGTAGTAGGGCAATCAACACTACCTACACCAAAACAACTAGTATATCCTCCTCCTTCACCCCAAGCTAAAGCTTCTACGTTCTTCAATAGCAAATCATCCATTTGTTTACCGGAAGATTTCTGACTACAAAAAACAGTTATTGAGCTAACTGCGCACAAACTGATTACAGCAATTTTGATTTTGTTTTTCATATTCCACTACATTTATATTAGATATCCGTATGAAGCATACAAACAAAGTTGCCTCATATTTGTCCATAAAGGTAGACGGAATTTTCTATCATGCCAACTATTTTGCCTTACAACGACTTACCAACTTTACTTAAAGACCTTTTGGTAAGTATCGGTAAGTCTGTTCTTTTATCCTTTTTCTGTGTTTTTCTCGATGGAATGGGGCATTTTCAAACAATAATGTTCATCTCTATATTCCACGACAAGAGAAGAGATACCTTTCAGTGATTCACGCAAATGATGAATAACACCATAGAGTTGGTTAGGCTTTCCTTTCCCCTGCCACAGTCCCTTATCTATTTCTTCTGCAGTCAACCGATAATTTTCAGTCCGTAGAAAGAGCTTCAACAAGGCAACTACTTGAGGCCGGAGTTTCTTCGTCTTTTCCCCATTCATCAGGATGCCTTTTTCTGAATCCAGAATAGTCCCGTCAGCCAATTCATATAATCCGGTTTGCCCTGGCTCTTCCTCCAAATGCATTTTCCTTTCAACAATTATCTTTTTCTCTTGAATACAGACGACTGTTTCCTTTTTCACCAGTTTTTGCCGCAAGAAGGAAGAAATCTGTTTATAATATAAAAGAAGAAGGAAAAAACAAAGCCAAAGTAAGAGTAATATCATGATGGGCGGCCATACCTTTAATACCTGCCACCAGTCATAAGCAATGAACCCCGTTGCCTCCACTTCACAACGAAATCCTATATAGCGAGACAGCAAGCTATCTCCCTGTAGCACCTTTATGCTATCGGAAGAGTAAACGGTGGAAGTCTTCTTCAATAAATCAGTAGTTGAAAGACGAATACCAGTATTAGCCGCTACAGATTTCTCGACCAACAGACTATTCCAAAATAGATTCAACGCATCCGCATCCAGAGGATGTTTCTCAAGTATATAGCTGAGCAACATCCTCTTTTCGGTATCTTTAATAAGACTATTATCAAATTTCACACGCGGTATTTCATAGCTATGCGTTCCATACCTGCTTGTCAAAGTTACAGGACTTTTGAATGGGGTTTCCAATGTTTTCACTTCAGGATAATCAACAGCCACAAATGGCACAACAATGTCCCCTCGTTTCTGCACCTCCAGATTCAGTGCCTCTACGAATGTTTCTTTCGCCAATGCATTCCATTCCGGTATCTGTTCTTTATAGCTAGTATAGAAGATATAGACATACACCCCTGTAACCATAGTACAAATGAAAGTTCCTATCCACAAGCATATTAATCTACCAGATTCCGCAGTCCTGCCTTTTTTATTCATAGTTCATCAAACATATTATTCTGCAAAATTAATACAAAAAGGTCAACAAATACATTAATCTACTATTAATCTGACAAATAAGAAGAGATAAAAGAAGTAAAACATCGCATCAGAACCAGGAGGAGAGAAGAAAAACACAGAAAAATTCGCAAAAGTTTTGGAGATTTCAAGAAAAGCTATATCTTTGCACCCGCAATCGAGAAACGATGGCGGGATAGCTCAGCTGGTTAGAGCGCATGATTCATAATCATGAGGTCCCCGGTTCAATCCCGGGTCCCGCTACAAGATGAAGATTTAGACTGTTAGGAGGCTTCCACTCTTGGCGGTCTTTTTTTGTTTTTACACATCAGTGAAATCATAGTGAAATCAGATCAGCGTAAAAAACGGCGGATAACACAGTATCATAAAAATAAATAGCTTATATGACTAGTAGAAGAGATTTTATGAAAAAGGCTGGAATGATTGCTGCAGCTGCAGCAATCCCGGGAATAATGCAAGCAACAACATCCACAGAGGAGAGCAATAGTCTTTCCTCAAAAAAAGGAATGATAAAAACAGGTGTCCAATGGGATGTAATTGTTGTGGGAGGTGGTCCCTCCGGTTGCGCAGCGGCAACGGCAGCGGCACGAGAAGGTGCTAAGGTTTTGTTGATAGAATCAACAGGAATGTTAGGAGGAATGGGAACATCAGGATTGTTAAATGCCTGGTGCCCCTTTACGGATAAAGAAAAGATAATTTACAGAGGAATTGCCGAAAGGGTTTTCCTTGAGGCAAAAAAAGGAGTTCCACATAGCAAAGGTAACGACTGGGTCCCCATCAATACGGAATATCTAAAAACGGTATACGACGATCTGGTCACTTCCGAAGGAGTTTCTGTGTTATTCTTCTCCACCATGGCCGCGGTAGAGATGAAGCAGGAAGGAGTGGTGGATGCAATTGTTGTAGCCAACAAAGCCGGACTCACTGCTTACAAAGCAAAACTGTTTATCGACTGCACAGGCGATGGTGATTTAGCAACATGGGCCGGTGCAGGTTTTGATATGGGCGATGAAGAAGGAAATGTTCAGCAAGGCACTCTTTGTTTTTCCTTATCCAACATCGACCCTTACGAATTTTCACTAGTTGGCTCTGTGCACACCAACCGAAAAGACGGACCTATTCATAAGATGCTCGATTCTGGTAAATATAATCTGATAAAAGACAATCATATCAACGATAAATACGCCGGACCAGGATATCTGATGTTCAACGCAGGACATGTAACAGTAGACAGTACAGATCCAGTCTCTCTTTCGAAAGCCATGATGGCTGGCCGGAAAGTAGCCCGACAATTCCAGGAAGGACTCGCCGAATATGAACCTAAGGTGTTTGCTTCCTCTTATCTGGCAAGTACTGCTTCATTAATGGGAATTCGCGAAAGTCGACGCATCAAGTGTGATTATACTTTCACGTTAGATGATTGGTTAGCCCGCAAAGAATTTGAGGATGGCATTGGTCGTAACGCCTATTATATCGATGTACATAAAAGCAATGCCACAACATATCCCAGATACGGAAAAGGAGAATCGCACGGAATTCCTTTCCGAAGCCTTCTTCCAATAGGATTAAAGAATGTTTTTGTAGCCGGCCGTTGTATTTCAACCGATCATTACGCACATGGAAGTCTGCGTGTAATGCCACCTTGCCTGGTGACTGGAGAGGCTGTAGGTGTAGCTGCCGGACAAATCTGCAGATCCAAATCGCCTGACGTACATAATGTAGATATAAAACAACTTAGAAACAGACTTCAACAGGTAGGTCAATTGTTGTAATACTGCAACAAAAAGAAGGACGCCAAAGCTCATGGCGCCCTTCTCTTATCAATCACAGTCTTATGAAAACTATCTCAATTCTAAAGTGCTTCTTACTGCTGTAATAGCCGCTGCACTCGGTGTAACCGCCTTCCGCGTACAATAATCAAATTCGGCTGATTTTTCACCGCTAAATGACTTCCATTTCAATCTCAGTTTAACTGTTTTACCTTCCGTATCAGGCAGTTCGTCCAACTTAAAAGCTACTAAGCCGTCACCTTCACTTCCGTAGGTATCGCCATACGCATTGTGGCGGAACTCTACTTCATAAGGATTCTCCAGATTTTGTCCCAACAACAAGTTTACGAAATGCTTTTTACTACCGCCCCATATAGTCCTGAAACGAAGTGTCAGATATCCATCTTCAGCGATAGTTACCCAATCATTCACAATCTCTACAGGGTCTGTGCCATATACCTCATCATTTTCTTCCCCTAAATCCGGTGCAATAGGCTTGGTCAGGATACTGTCTATCCAGTTTATATGCACGGCTTTCGTGTAGTCGCCACTGGGTTCATTCACTTCACTGTAATTCACCAAGGCTCTGACTTCTTTGTCTCCGAAAGGAGAAGTTTTTACATTGGTTGGCAATAAGGTCGTCTTATCATCCAACTGCAAGAAGAATGCATCGTCGGCAGCGCCCTTCACTGTTACAAGAGCATTAGGATACCTCAAATAATAGGCATTGTTATCATCATCGTCCAAACAGGACTGCAAACCTATAGTACAAACTATGGCCCCAACAAATAAAAGTGTTTTATTAAATACAGAATTAATTTTCATAGTGTGGTTCCTCCTATTAAACATTTAAAATAACTTTTCTACGTTATAGAAATGAGATATTGAGGAAAAGACTGCATGGCATTTTGTTAATTATGCTCAAATAGAATTAGCAAAGTTAATTAGAACAACATATATATCTGATTATCAGCAGATAGCATTTACATCTCATTTACCCAATAATGTAAAAGCATTTACCCCAGGATGTAACGCCCTTTACTCCTTATTGTAACGCTCTTTACCGCGGTATGTAACGACCTTTACCGCGGCGTGTAAATGGAGTTACCGTGTGGAGTTAACAAAGGTTGTTAATCAATAACTGTATATTTCCCACTTTGCATTCGTTGTGCCACCATCCGAATGACCCATACCGCACCTAATATATGATCCGTATGAGCATGAGTCACAAACATATCGTGAATACGTTCAATGGCGATACCGGCTTTCTCTAACTGAACCAATATCCCATTCCCTCCATCGGCATCCACGAGGAGCACATTTTCAGTTGTCAGGATTGCGAAACAAGTATTATAGCATCGGGTAACGCCTGCATTACCTGTACCTAACATAATAATCTGAGTATCCTTCATCTTCTTAATTCTATAATTACGAAATCTGAGCCACAAAGATAAACAGAATATGCCATTCTATAAGGAGAGAGCAAAGCTCTCCTCATAAAATGGCATATTTATAACAGTATAGTGAAAGTATGTGACTACTTACTGAAATCTCTTGGAGCCGGAACAGGCGGCAATGGCTTACGATCCTGCAATTCTTTCATCACTTCTTCGATAGCCTTATTGAGCTGTTCGTCTTCACCGTTCCATTCCTTCACCGGATCGTTATCAATCAAGATATCCGGATCGACGCCATGATTTTCAATAATCCACTGGCCTGTTTTCGCATCATAACTGGTGAAGAAAGGAACACGGATATCCGTACCATCCATATAAGGCAACGGTCCGCTGATACCTACAATACCACCCCAGGTGCGGGTACCGATTAGTTTACCAAGCCCCAATGCACGGAAGCCCCACGGGAAGAGATCACCATCAGAAGCAGAATATTTATTAATCAAACAAACCTTCGGCCCTACTTGCACAGCATCGGGTATAGTGCCGACATGCTTCGTACCACGTCCCATCGTCAAGCGGTAAGGTTCGCGAGACAAACGTTCCAGAATCATAGGAGATACATTACCGCCACCATTAGCACGGTCGTCTATAATCAGACCTTCCTTGTCGAGCTGCGGATAGAAATAACGGGAGAACTCGTTCAGACCTTCCGGACCCATATCAGGGATATAGATATAACCGATACGTCCATTGGATGCCTTTTCCACATTCTTCAGGTTATTCTGTACCCAATTATAATGATAAAGAGGATATTCATTTTCCAGCGGACTGATGACAATCTTTCTTGCACCTGCCAATTGCGGTTTGCTGTTCAGCGAGATTTCTGTCGGCACATCAGCCTTTCCTACCAGTAAAGCATAGATATTCTTCACCGTATTCGTAGGTATACCGTCAATGGCAACAATGTATTCCCCGGCCTTAGCCTCAATCCCCGGTTCAGTAAGCGGAGAGCGCAGTTCCTTACTCCAGGAAGCACCGGGAAGTATCTTGTCCAAACGGAAGAAACCACTCTTATCTGCCGATATCTCAGCACCCAGCAAACCAGTCTTGATACGTGCCGGTTTATCCGTTTCACCCGGATTGACGTATGCGTGTCCGCAGTTAAGCTCACCAATCATCTCTCCAATGATATAGTTCAGGTCGAGACGTGTCTTTGCATAAGGCAGCAGAACAGAATATTTCTGTTTGATTGCTTTCCAATCCACACCATGCATATTCTCCAGATAAAAACCATCACGATAAGCACGCCAAGCCTCATCAAAGATCTGTGCCCATTCCTTGGGGTAATCTATCGTAATGGACATGTTATCCATATTGACAGGCGTACTCAGATTAGCCGCTCCTTCCGGTATAGCGGTTACATAAAGCTTGTTGTCCTTGTAGAACAAAGCCTTTTGACTACCCGGAGTAACCGTCATCATAGCACCATCGGCAACCGTTTCTTCTTTCTGACCTTCAAGATCGAAAAACTTCGTTCCGCCATTGCTCCAGTAATATACCTTCTTTCCGTTTGAATAGAAATTAGCATAATAAGAAGCCGACAATGGAAGCTTGATGATACGGTCGGTGATACCTTCCGGATCAAACTTGACGAGTGACGCAGAAGCTGTTTCCTGTTTCGCTTCTTTCTTTCCGGCAGTCTTTTCAGTAGCCTTCGAGGCCTCACTCTCACTGTCGTTCTTCATTCCGGCATCTTTCTGTATAAAAGGTGACGGGGTATCTTTCGAGAGCAAAGCAAGATAAACTCCATACATATTATTATAGACATGGTTCCATTCCAACCAGCCGTATGTAGGGTTGAAATCGCGGGCAGATGAGAAAATAAGATACTTACCATCCGTACTGAATACCGGTGAAGAAGAATTATACCACTTGTCCGTCACCGGATATTCCTTCTTTCCGGCAATATCATAGACATATACAACAGTTATTTCATTGTCTGCATCACGGGTATAGGTCAGCCATTTGCTATCCGGTGAAAAAGTCACATCCTGCGGTTCCCCCATTGGGTCTTGTAATAGCATAGTCACCTGTCGTGAAGCTACATCCAGCAGATTGATACGATTTTGACGGTCGGTATAAACAATCTTCTTACTGTCCGGACTCCATTCGAAAGAACGGATATACGTATCATTATTCTTGGTCAGCTGCACCGGATTACCTTCCACTGCATCCTGAAGATAAAGTTCTGTCTCTCCGGTAGCATCCGAGATATAAGCAATGTATTTTCCATCAGAAGACCATTGTGCATTACGTTCGTGGGCACCCGGAGTGCGGGTTATATTTTTCGTCACACCCTTGGTTGAGGGTAGATTAAAGACCTCTCCGCGAGCAGTCACCACCACCCGTTCTCCGTCGGGAGATGCACTGGCGGCTGTCAGATACTTAGCCCCATTCTTTATGGCGCTGCGTGCATAGATATTATCCGAAGCAAGACTGATATTGACTTTCTCGGGCTGACGGGTGGCAGCATCCATCTTATAGATATATCCGCCATTCTCAAACACAATGGTATTGCCGGAAGCACTCGGGAACTTCACATCATATTCAGTAAAGTTAGTAACCTTCGACGTCTGCTTTGTCTTCGTATTATAAACAAAGATATTCATAGTGCGGTCACGGTCGGAAAGGAAAAATATATCATCGCCTATCCACATGGGGAAGATATCCTGAGCAACATTATTCGTTATATTCTCCACTGATTTCTTTGCCGGATCGTATATCCAGACATCATCCGCCATACCACCTTTATAATACTTCCAAGTACGGAATTCACGCATGGTACGGTTGTAAGCCAGTCGCTTGCCGTCGGGAGAATAGCTACAGAATCCACCCTCGGGCAAAGGGATAATTTCGGGCATACCACCCTCCTGATTGACAGAATAAAGTTTACCGGCAAAACCGTCACTGATACGGTTACGATAAATGATCTGTTTACCATCCGGTGTCCAAGTCATCACAATATTGTTAGGTCCCATACGATCGCCCAGGTCATCACGGGAATTCGTTGCAGTATACGTCAGGCGTTGTGGTTCTCCACCAGTTGCCGGGATGGTGTATACTTCCGTATTTCCATCATACTGACCGGTAAAAGCAATCGTTTTGCCATCGGGTGAAAAACGAGGGAACATTTCGTAACCTACATGCGAAGTCAGGCGCTGCGCCTCTCCTCCAGTGACAGGCACTCTATACAAATCGCCTGCATACGAGAAAACAATCTCGTTCCCGTTTGTTGCCGGAAAGCGCAATAAACGCGCTTCATCTGCTGCCGAAAGACAGACTGATACACCTACAAGGGCAAATAAGGATAAAAGTAATTTCTTATTCATACTCTTAAATATTAATTAACTTACAAAAGTATGAAAAGAAAAAGATAGTACAAATTGATAGAATGAATTTGTTGACAGAATTACTCTTTTCCATTAACAAACTCTCCGGGTTTGATACCGAATTGCTTTTGGAAACATTTGGCAAAATAAGATGGATTATTAAAACCTACCATATAGCAAATCTCATTAATCCGGTATTTATTCTCTGAAAGCAAAGCAGCAGCTTTCTTTAACCTCACAATCTGAATCAGTTCATTCGGAGTAACATTAGCCAGCGTTTTTATTTTGGCAAATAATCCGGAACGACTGATGCAAAGTTCTTCTGCCAGAAAATCAACAGACAGTTCCGAATTTGAGAAGTTTTGCTCTATAATCTCATTGATACGGGTAAGGAATTTATTATCCATAGAGTTATTGGCAATACTGTTCAACGGTACCAATGGCATTTTAGAGAATTTCTGACGCAACAAATTACGCAGATCAAGCAGATTCTTAATACATGCTTCCAGATACTGCACCGAGAAAGGCTTTTCAATATAAGCATCCGCCCCGCAGTCCATACCTTCTATTTTGGAGTTCGTATCTGTTTTAGCAGTCAGCAAAATAAACGGTATATGACTGATGGACTGGTCGGCGCGTAAAGCCTTGCAGAATTCCACCCCATCCATGCGCGGCATCATCCAGTCGCTCACAATCAAGGTAACCTCATGTTCCTTCAGTTTCTCCAATGCCTCCATTCCGTCTTCTGCCGTCAGAATGGAATATTGGGCGGAGAAACTGCTTGAAAGGAAGTTCAGCATTTCTTCGTTGTCATCCACAATCAGCATCAACGGTTTGTTCTTAGAGGACATCACCGGCAAGGTTTCCGACAAGATATCCTCGGGTATTACCGGATTGAGAACACCTGCCTCCCCTTCCTGCACCTCCGCCCCGACTTGTTCGATAGGCAACGTCACTATGAAAGAGGAACCTTTATTGATTTCGGATTCCACCTCTATGCAACCGTTATGCGACTCCACAATGCTCTTCACAATGCTGAGTCCGATACCCGTACCGGGTTTATTATCCATTGCCTGAAAGAAAGGCTTAAAGATTCTCTTACGGTCTTCTTTACTGATACCGATTCCATTATCTGTCACTTTCACCACAAACGTATGCTGTTCCGGCTGAACAATACATGAGAGGACAACTTTATCCTTGGTATACTTGCTTGCATTCGTCAGCAGGTTACTTATCATTTTAGTGATCGCCTCACTATCCACCATAGCCGTGAAATCAGCATCGGGATATTCCACTTCCAGATGCGCACCATGCTGGGTGATAAACGGTTTGAACCGTTCGCAAACCGCCTGTAACAACTGGCGGATGTTCTGCGAAGCATATCTCATGGTTATGCCTTCCTGTTCCACCTTACGGAAGTCCAGCAACTGATTGACCAGAAACAGCAGTCGCTGACTATTGCGGTCGATAATATTCAGATCGTCCCTCAGCACTGCAGGCATCGGTATGGACGATTTCATAATCTTCTCCAAAGGACCGATGATAAGCGAAACCGGGGTGCGGATTTCGTGAGCTATCATCGTGAAGAACTTAATCTTAGCTTCATGCACTTCCTTCTCCTTACTGACATTCAGTTGATTGATTTCCGCAGTGTGCTTCTTCTCCGTCCGCTTCAACAAGAAACGGATAAAGAAGGTCAGCGCTATGCACACCCATATGAAATAAAGAATCTTGGAAGCCGTGCTCCAATAAAAAGGAGGATGAATGGTTATTTTCAAGCTCGCTTCCTGATTACTCCAAATACCGTCATTATTCGTGGCTTTTACCTTGAAGACGTATGTTCCGGCAGGCAAGTTGGTATAAGTAGCTTTATTCTGCGAACCTACATAATTCCAGTCTTTATCAAAACCTTCCAGTTTATAGGCGTACTGGTTCTTTTCGGGTGTACAATAGCTCAATGAAGCATAGAGCAGACTGAATACATGGTCTTTATAAGACAAATCCAGTTCCGCCATCCAGTTCAGGGCTTTCGGCAACTTCTTATCTCCTATCCGGATTTCCTTGTTGAAGATTTCCAATCCTGTGATAACAACCGGTGGAAGCACCTTATTCATTTTTATCTGATAAGGATAAAAGGCATTGAAGCCATTGACCGAGCCGACATATATCTTCCCGTCGGAAGCCTTCAAAGCAGCATTAGGCAGGAATTGTTCGCTCTGCAAACCATCGCTACGCGTGAAGACCTGACAACTCTCGCCGGGAGCGTAACGAACCAGCCCTTTCGTCGTGGTCAGCCACAGCACATGCTGATCTTCAACTATACCGCAGATGTTACGGCTGGGAATATCCAGAGGTATCGCTTCAAACCGGTCTTCCCCAGCGTCATACTTGCAAAGCCCGTTCATCGTCCCCACCCACATATTTCCGTTACCATCTATCAACACACAATTCACCTGATCGTTAACCAATGCACCGGGAGTATTACTGTACACGTAATTCTTCCAGGTCTTTTTATCCGGATTATACTTAAACAAACCCTTCCCTTGCGTAGAAAACCAGATGTTACCATCGGCATCCTGATCTATATCAATGGTCAGCGATTCCAAGTCTTTGACACGGATAAAATTGTCTTCTTCACGGTTATACAAGTTTATTCCTGCCATAGAAGTCACCCAGATCCGTTTCTCCCTGTCACGGAAGATGGCGTAAGAACTGGTGCCGTCAAGGGTGGTCAAATCGCCCCCTTTGGTGGTATATACCCTGAACGTGCCTGTTTTCGTATTCAGCACATTGACTCCTCCCGTATAGGTACCAATCCATAAATCGTCATCATCCATACAAAGAGCATGCACATTATGGTAAGAAAGACTGTTTCTGTGCTCATCGGGCATATAATGAGTGAATTGTTTATCCTTGGGAGCAAAGCGGCTCAGACCTCCATCGTCAGAGGCTATCCAGATATATCCAGAAGAGTCTTCACAAAAACGTCCGATAACAGTTCCGTTCACCGAGTTGTAAAAGCGCGAATGGGCAAAGCATTCAAACTGCCCGGTATTAGGCGAAAGATAATTCACCCCACCGTAATAAGTCCCGACCCAGATTCCGCCTTCACGGTCTTTTACGATAGGATAGACAAAACGATTGGATAATGAATAAGGGTTTGTTTCATCTTCCGTGAACAGTTGATGTTCACACGTAAGGGTATTAAACAACAAAAGTCCGTCATCCGAACCTATCAATAGTTGGTGGGGAGCATATTCCATCAAAGAGTGGATATGTGTAGCCCCTTTACCTTCCGACGGATGCAAATAAGTGATTGCCTTACCTGTATATCTATCTATCTTCTGCAAGCCGCATTCCCAGGTTCCCAGCCACAGTGCATGTTCAGAGTCTTCGAGCATGACCAGAGAGTTTGAGTCATATTGCCCCGCTTCGTAAGTGATAGGGAAAGGCTCGAATTTATTCTCCGCCTTATTCAGCTTGGACACAGTGGGACTTCCCCAATTAGTGACCGCCCAGATCTGATTTTCACTATCAACCAGCACACTCGCCATTAATCCATTGGCATCTTTAAATTCATAATGTTCCAGATAGTGCTTGGATATATTATACTTGAAAATACCTTGCCCTACTGTCGAGAACCACAAGTTGCCGTCTCTGTCTTCTGCAATATGATTCACATTGCTCTTAATGCTGTCACCTTGGGCTGTCAATACTTTGAATAGTTCAAAGCTTTCCGTTTCATAATCAAAAATATACACCCCGCCTTCTGTCCCTACCCAGATATTGTCCGTAGTGTCGTAAAGAGAAGAGATATAATCATTAGACCCTTGCGGATTCAGATTATAAACCTTTATAGTGGTGCCGTCGTAACGGTTCAAGCCGTCATCCGTACCAAGCCACATAAAGCCATATTTATCCTGCATAATAGCACGCACAGAGTTGGAGGATAATCCATCTTCCACGGAGAAATGGCGGAACCAGAAATCAGTAGAAGCTGCCGGAAGCACCAACGGAATAATACCGGCTATTATAGCAAGGATAATCTTTTTCATTTCTTCACCAGATATTGATTGAACATAATTCCCATTACAATCAATGCAAGACCGATGTAAGTTGTAAACACAATCTGTTCACCCAATATGATTGCAATGAAGAATAAAGACAAGAAGGGAGATAAGTAACAAAGCTGGTTGACCAGTGCCGGATTGGATGTTTTCCGCATGGCAAGGCTGAAAAAGATGAAAGGAATACCCATTTCAAACCCGCCGACATACATACCCGACAAGATACCGGGCAATGTATTAAGGTGCACCCCCACTCCCACAGCTCCTATCAACAAATAAACCGTGCCGAACAGGAAACTCATAAACAGAGCGATACTACCATCTGTTTTATCTTTGAACTTATTGTTTATCATCCAATACATGGCCCACAGCAAAGCACTCAATGCCGCCAACAATAAGCCATGCACGGGTATATCCATACCTCCCGACTGCCCGGTTCCTACAGAAATAAGTACCACTCCACCCAGTGAAATGAACATGCCAATATATTTCTTTTGGGGTATGGGCTGATGGGCAAACAAGGCCAACAGAATAAGCAGCACAATAGGCCATGCATAGTTGATGGGCTGCGCTACTTGTGCAGGTAGCAGATCATAAGCCTTGAACAACACCAGATAATAAGCGACAGGGTTCAGCAATCCCAACAATGCAAAATATCCCCATTGGCGACCGGAAAGTTCCGACACCAGTCTCCACTTCTTCTGGAAAGTCAGCAAAAGGGCAAATATGACTAATGAAGTACAACTAGCTATCAGCAGCATCTCAAAATGAGTAAGATGCGTTAAGGCTATCTTAAAAGCAGTGGCTACAGTAGACCAACTAAGCACTGCAATGCAGGCATAAACAACGGCACTTGTACTGTTTTTCATCGGTTCATATATGTTTCTTTTGCAGACATCGTATTTATCTGTATGTTTATAAAGGATTGCTTCCCGTAACCCTGATGCGATATGGCCATTGAGCATCTTTCTCTTCCGGAGCGGGATTCATCCAATGCTCCGTCGGCGCTCCCATCACAACCAACCACAAGTGGGTCAGAGTTTGATTTTTTGGAGCTGTAAAAATAATACTTTTCCCGCTATTATCGCCCATTTCGCCATAAATAGATTTACCTTCTGCCGTTACAGCAACAAAACCATAACGCCAACCTGCCTTATCTGTATGGATTGCAGTATATCCTTCCTTTCCTGCTTCTCCGCAGAATTCCACTTTCACTTTCTCTCCCGGCTGAGGAACAGCCAAAGGAATAGCATTGAATCCATAATTTTCAGGACAATTCTCCGGTGCTATCCCATACCATCCATCCGGCTGAGCTATTAGCTGAGAAGTATATTTATTGGCATACGGACGTGTTTCTTTCCAGACGCGCGGAAAATCCCAGTTGATAAAGTGGCGGTAAGTATCAAACATCTCGTCACAGAATTGTTTCTGATTCAAAGCAGCCAAACGTTTGTAGGTGATAACCGGATCTTCTCCCCGCTTTCCCTGGCGGTAAAGTTCGGCTATAATGGGAAGTCCCCGTTTCATGCCCCAGTATTCCAATACGTAAGGTGAATGATAAATATTCTCCATGTGGAGATAAGCCTTGTGAGTCAGTTTCATGAAAGCATCCCAATGATATTTTTCATCAGTAATCCATTCGGGATTAACCTGCCACAGCATCCATTGCGAAGTCATTTCAAAGAAACCGCATCCTCCCCAGGCTTCGCCCTGCCCATCGCAACTGATCTGTGCCTGAAAACTATGTCCCAATTCATGGGCGATGCAGTTCAATTTCTTATCTTGCACACGGTTGGGGGCAATCCATAAAGCACCGATTTCTCCGTCATAATCTCCACCGTATGCCGTGCCTTCCAGGGAATAGTTCAGCATCACCATCATGCGATACTTGTCGCACTTGGAACCGGGACGCGAAAACTCCAGTGTATCACGGAAGAAACGGTAAAAACTCTCCAACTTACCCATCAGATTCGGTAAATCAACTTTCATATCATGTCCTTCCAGCTGTGGAGGGTTGGACAAATCGTTCCCAAAGCCTTTTTCCCAGAAGATGACGAAGTTTTCGGTGCAGGCCATGCGGCGGTAGCTCCACTTGCTTTCAGGGTTTTGCAAATCCATTCCCTGAAGGTCTTTGGGAATATAGATAGTTTTTCCCGAAGGAAGAACGGACTGTTGAGCCGAAAGGGAACTTCCGATTAACAATCCAATCAAAAAAAAGATGAAAATATGTAGTTTCATTAGTCTTGAGTCTATTTTTATTTCTTCATTAATCTACAATTATAAATATTGCTCACACGAGTTTTATCATTAGCCCGGAACATGATTCTCACTTTGTCTTTACCTTGCGTTACTTCCAGTGGAATACTGACAGCATGTTCCACGAATCCTTGTGTAGTATCTGTAAGACTGACCGGTTGTACCCAATCACCAATCACAACATCAAACGTATATTTCCGACTGTCACCTCCGTAGTAAGTCAATAAAAGTTCCATGGGTTGATCGTAACCACATTTCATATCAAAAGCAAACCAACCATTTTCGTAAGCAAAACGGTATTTACGCAGATAACCTTCTCCGTTACGAGTATTCTCGCCTTTTAGGTTATGATCCCGTTCGGGTTGCATCTCACCAAAAACGATATAATCCGTTGTCATTTTATCCAATTCGGCAATCCGTTCTAATTCAGCCTTGCGTTTTTCTTCAACAACATTCCATTCGGCTGGTGAATATACATCCCAATAAACGGTCTGATTTTCATCTGCTACTTTATAGAAAGGTAACATCTTCACGTTATCCGGTCCTCCAGGCAGTGTCGTAACAAAACTGACAGAAGTATCACTAATCTTTTTTATGTAATTCGTCAAACTCTTCTCTTCCGAAACAAATACAGGGATATCTCCCATCTTTCGTTTTTCCGTACCAAAGGTTCCTGCCAAAATGGTCGGTCCGTAGAAGACAGCACGGCGGTCAATATTATCGGGCATAGACACAGTATAGAGTGGCATAGGCAAAATTAACTCTATTACATCATTCTTTTTCCATTTACGATGAAGACTGATAAATGAACCGGGAACACTTTCCACTTTTTGTTTACTGCCGTTTATACGAATAGCAACATCTCCCGCAGCCCAAACCGGACGACGCAAATTAATGGTAAGTGGTTCTTTCGACGTCTCTTCCAGCTTAATTACAACTTTACCATGTTCGGGATAATCGGTAGTCATGCGAAGTTTTAAACTTTTCTCTTTCCATGTTAAAACAGAAGGAATATATAGATTTATATTCATCATTTCTTTACCCGGCACATAGCTATAGATAGCTCCACCATACTTGGAATGGTTTTCGAAACCACTACCCATGCAACAACTAAAATTATTGTGCCGACTACCAAAACCTTTATGTGTACCCATTCCTAATGAAAGAAAATAACAGACGTTTCCTGTTTCGGGATGCTGTGAAGCTAAAATATGGTTATACAGTGCCCGTTCGTAATAATCCAGATATTGTACATCGTTCGTCCACTCATAAAGGTGTGCGGTCAGTTTCAACATATTGTAAGTATTGCAAGTTTCACAGGTATTGGTACCCAAGCGGTTATTCAATTTATCAGGAACAGAGAGATACTCACCCATACTATTTCCACCATTAGCATAAGAATGATGATGAACGATCGTTTCCCAAGAGAAACGAGCTATTTCCTCGTCGCGATGGTTACCGGTCAGTTCATATTGGCGGGCACTACCTATCAGTTTTGGTATTTGGGTATTGGAATGCAGCCCCTGCAAAACATCTACTCCCTCTGCTAACTTATCTTGCAAACGCTTATGATAGAAAGCATAAGAAGCATCAAGAAATTTCTTATCTCCAGTCAAGGCATACACTTGCGCAAATGCTTCATTCATTCCTCCGTATTCACAATTCAGCATTGTCTGCATCTGCTCTTCACTCAATGGAGCAATGACATCTGCCAGATAATCGGATAAATTGATTAATACTTTCTTTGCAGTTTCGTTTCCTGCCAAGAGATAAGCATCATTCAGACCCATCATTGTCTTATGTTCATTGTACCAAGGTACCCAAATGCCATTCAAGTCAAAACCCATAGAACGGATAATACCTTTTTTCACTTCCTTGAATACTTTATCACCTTCGGGCATTCCACCGATGAAACCATTGACAAAGTTCATTTGGCAAGAATCCAACTCATTCACCACATAGTCTATCTTGGCTTTAAAAGTCTCGTCACCCGTAGCGGCATAATGCTGTGACATAGCAGTAAGCAAATGTCCCAACGTATGTCCGGCAATGCCCATTGATTCCCAACTACCGTAAGGTTCCGCCTTTGGTTTCAAATTCGCATTCTTGCGGAAATTGGATAACAGCCGATCCAAGTCAAGCTCTTTCATCCATTGCTCATTCTGATTCATCGCATGCAAGAAAGGGCTGTCGAGAAGACGGACATCCTGAATACTAAAGTACCTGGTTTTAGGAGAAATAACATCTTTAACTGCAGGTTTATAATTTTGTGCAAATCCCACCTGATCCACAAGGAGAAATACCGTAAAAATTAATATATACTTTACTTTCATTTCACTCTTATATTTAAATTACTAATTTAATAAGTCTGTCCCTTCAAATTTCACTTTATAGGGACATTGAGCATCATCCGTCTCATCTTCATTCCAAGCATGAGAGATATATTGTTCGGGAGCGCCCATTACTACAAAAAAGAGCTTATCAGTCCCTTCCAAAATGATATAAGATACTACACCTTCTTTGTCTTGATACATCGGAGCATATTGAGCCACACCGTTTACGACTGCCACAAATCCATACCTCCATCCGGCAGCAGTATTATTTCTATTATAATTAGTAGCAACACCTACTTTTTTACCATCCGCATTAACAATGATTCCCGGATCTTCCGATGCCAAACTTGTACCTGTATCCAGCCCTTTAAAATCAACCTTCACAGTACTACCTGCCTCCGGAACATCCAATGATATAACATTGAATCCCGTACTCCCCGGACAACTGGAATAGCCTACTTGATAATATCCATCACTGGCGTATAGCTTGGTAGAATATTTCTTTGCACTCTCAGTAACGTATTTACGCACAATATCAATGTCATAGGTAGTCATACGTGTGGCATAATCATACAATTCTTCATAAAGAGTTGCCACCTTGCCTTTACAATATAAACGCTGATAAGTCATAAGCGGATCTTCCGGATATTTCGATTGTTTCCATATTTCTCCCAGTACACTAACACCATGTTTCTGTGTCCAGTAATAAGGTAACCAGTAACTGGCATATCGCATCCATTCGTGATTAAAATGACGGTGATAGTTAGCTTTCCAAACATCAACATGATACCCAAAAAGTTCTTGAGGATAAGTCTGAAGAGATTGCCATTGCGCACACTGTTCCCAAAAGCCATTACCTCCTTCACCATTCGGTCCAAAGCCATAACGAAAACCTTGATGAAAATCTTTGGCAGCTCCATTCAACAGTTTGTCACAATACACTTGATATTGGAAACTATGCCCTATTTCATGTGCAATCGTAGAGCCTACCGGTTTGCAGGTACTCGGATTTATCCATAAAGCACCGATTACATCATCATAACCTGAACCAGTTGCCAACCATTCTTCTTGATAAAATAAATAGATTTGCATCTTATACCAATCCAAATAAGATTTTCCTTGTCCTACTTCGGCAAACTTCAATGTCTCAATATTCGTCAGATAAAATTGTTCAGCTTTTGCCAGCAAGTCATCTACATCAACCCGCATAGACTCTGAAACACTTTTAGCATTCGGATCTTTACCGAATCCTACTTCCCAGAACACAATAAAATGTTCACTCTGTTTATGACGATAGAATGACCATTTGGCATCCCTCGAAAACATATCCATCATTGCAAACTCTGATGGTTTATAGTACTTCTCGTAACCGGGAATGTCTGAGGGCTTAAGTACATCGGGCTGATTAACAGCTACAGAATCATCCTGACAACTAAAAAAAAACAGAATAGCAACAATAAACATGAAGCCAATCATCCCGTTATAACAGTTTCTTCTTCTATTCATGAAAATATATACTATGTAATTGCCTTCTGAATGAAGAATGGGGATCCCCACTTTATAATACAGAGATCCCCACCTCATTCCGAACGGCCAAGAATGACGTTCACTATTTATAAGATTATTCCATTGTAATGTTAATTACAAAACGCAACAGATTTGCCTTGTTTGTTTTATCGCGGAAACCAATGCTGATAGTATATTTATCACCTGCAACCGGTGTAGCCGAACGACCTATGTTCAAAGTTTTATCACTTATACTACATTCTGCGAAAAGAGAATACCCTGCCGTTCCCCAATTGGTGACCGTACCGTCTTTCATCATCCAATAGCCGGGAGCATTTGCTGTATATGAACTTTCTTCATCCCATTTCAAGGACTCAAGATTAACAGAATACATATGAATATCACCTTCTCCGTCACCATCAAGCCCTTCACAGAATTCAGCAACAGTCATTCCGAAACGTTCCTGTATCTTGCCTGCATAATCATTAAATGCAATGGAAGCAGCCGAATACTCGCCATCCGGAATATTGATTGATACTTCAACAGGCACGTCTACAATTGCAATCTCACTAAGAATGCGTACATATTGGTCGAAGTCAGTTCCATTGATTGCAAACCCCACATTGATACTAACGGACGAACCTACCATTACATTTTCCAATGCACTTACTACAAGTGTTTTGTTCGACACATTCAGTTCTACAGTAAAATTGGCATTCGTTTGAGTGGAAATATTACCCATTTCATCAAAATACCACCCAGTCATCCCCTTATTGGGAGCTGTTTTGTCCCAAGCATTACGAGCAGCATTTATACCGTGAAACACAACTTTGCCACTTGAAATTCCAGCAATGGCTTCATCCAGTGTCATACCCAATTTTACTTGAAATAATTCAGCATAGTCAGACAAATTGATGATTTGTGTTTGACCGGCACCAAATTGTATCTTTTTTGTAACTGTTGCTTCCGCATCAGCACGCAAATAAGGATTTTCATTCTCGCCATACACATGCTTACTTGTGGCGTCTTCCCAGTTTTCGCTGCACGCCGCCAAAGAGAGGAGTAATCCTCCCAATAGTACATAAAGTATATTCTTTTTCATTGTTTACATATTTAGCTGTTAATACCCGGGATTTTGTTTTAATTTCACATTACCTTCAATCGCTTCCTTCGGAATGGGGAAGATGTTAAGATGGTTGTCTGAAACATCAGTTACCCGAGGTTTGCAAAACCATGATTTACCATTGTATACATTCTGACCATTTGTCATTTTGAAACGGATAAGATCCTGACGACGAACATATTCTCCTACAAATTCCCAAGCACGTTCATCAAGTAAACCACCCAATTCAATATCAGCGCCACCTTCTATTTCGTTAAAGATCTTTGTTGGATCATTTTTCCCCATTTCATTGCGATTTTCACGATGTCCATACGGATAATTACTGCCGCCTTTAAGTTGCGCTACGGTACGAACTGCCTTTGCCGGATTAGATTTGAAGTTACGTGCACGAACTTGCGTTACCAGGTCTGCAGCATCTTGTTCTGTCTCTCCTTTGTATCCGCCCAATCTGAGCAAGCACTCGGCTTTCTTCAACAACACATCGGCATAACGGTAGAAGGGTACATCATCGTAATTTGTAGCCATATCACCCGGAAGGATCTCATATTTTACTAAACGTCCACCTTCATATTCGTAACAACCAGGTTGATCAATGCTACGTATTTCTTTGGTGTAGACTACCTGCACACCATTAGCTATAAGAGGTGTTCCATCCATTGCATATTGAGGCGTATCTACATTCCAACAATCTTTGTAGCGCCCATCGGCAGCATCATACGAATCAAGGAACTGTGACAATACATTAGCACCGCTGGTAGCCCATGTATTAAAGCCATAAGTCTTCTTGCTGATAACGGCAAGCCACATACTGGCATAATAGTTACCACCTCCATATTTTTCTGTATAGGGTATTCCAAAGATAATCTCAGGATTACCAGAGATATCTTCTTTGAAATTGTCCAAATAGTTGGGAGCCAAAGAATAAAGGCCACTCTCAATAATTTCATTCAGCTCATCGATACACTTACCGTACCATGACTTGTCGGAATCATCATTAAACCATGCATTGTGGTTTATATACATATTGGCAAGCAACATATTTACGCTATAGTTATTGATGCGTCCCATGATTTTCTCATTCCCGCACTTACCTTTTACATCATTCAGTTCACTAATGATAAAATCCCACATTTGCTGAGGAGTAGCTTGTTCCGGCAACCATCCTGCTTCATGATTAGCCTCCGTGTCCAATGGGATATTACGGAATGCATCGAACAACATATAATAATACAATGCACGGTATGCTCTAAGCTGCGCTACGGTTGTCTCTACCGATTGTACGGCAGGGTCAGCCAATAAGCGATTACATGCGGTAACACCTGCATAAGCCCGTGTCCAGAAAGCGCCAAAATGCCATATCTGAGGGTTAAACTCATGCTTGTGCAACGGAATATAAAGGTCACCCCAACCAATACCTATTCGATTCGGAATACACCAAAGATCGCCCGAAAGTCCCGAAATATCGGAATAACTATACCAGCCCCAAAGAACATCACGTAGACTATTATATACAGGAACAAACAAAGCCTGTGCATCTTCGGGAGTAAATTGATAAATGTCGGGAGACATCGTATCATAAATTTTCTCACTTAAGTCCGTACAACTATTAAACGAGAGTGAACACGCAACAAGTGCAGTTCCAACATATGTTTTTATTTTTGTTTTCATATTCAGTACCATTTTTAAAATCCAATGTTAACACCAAAAGTAAACGAACGAGTAGTAGGGTAAGTATCACGGTATTCAACACCGGGAGCCTGTACATTACTGATATCAAGTTCTGGATCTAAACCCGAATAACCGGTTATACAGAACAAATTATTACCCGATACGTATACACGAAGGCTCTTCATATACTTATTATTGCGTATCGGAAGGGTGTAGCCAATAGTCAGGTTGCTTAATTTAACAAAATCACCATCTTCCAGATAATAACTTACCACTGCCTGTTTTTGTGCTCTCGACAAGGTATATTCTCCACCATAAGGAGCATTGAGCACACTCTTGAGTTTATTCAGGAACACAGCGTTATTCTCGTAGAAGGCACGTGGAGAGTTGAGTATCTTAAAGAAAAATTGCCCCGTGAACTGTGCAGACAAGTCGAAGTTTTTATAACGCAACTGGTTACTCCAACCTGCAAATAATTGTGGTAATCCGGTTCCAAAGTCCTGACGATAGTTTTCGTCAGCCAACATAGTATCATTCATTTCTTCTATTTCTCCGGTTTGAGGATTCTCAACTAAGAATACACCCCGTTCAGAAACACCTACCGACTTAATCATATAGAAATGGCCTAACTCTTTTCCTACTTCCATATAGTGTGTACCTTGTGAAATAGGAGCATCCAATCCTCCTGTAATACGAAAATTGGCTGTTTCATAAAGATCATTCGAAAGACTTACCAGCTTATTCTTGTTATGTGAAGCAGTCACTGTTGTCTTCCACTCAAAGTCTTTTGTACGTACCGGTACGGCATTGATGGCTATTTCAATACCCGTGTTACGCATTTTACCTACATTAGCCAATGTTTGATTATACAAGTTGGGCGGCACCGGAACAGTATAATTCCACAACATATCCGCAGTATGTTTCCGATAAACATCGATTGAACCACCTAAACGATCATTTAGTGTGCTGAAGTCAAGACCGATATTGTATTCTGTTGATTTCTCCCATTTCAAGTCTGGATTAGGATTGGATGTTGCTACCAGACCGGGTTTCCATTCTCCTTTATCATAGAAATACTGGCTACCAAAACTATATTTCAGTAATGAAAGATAGTTATCATTAGGAATAACACCCGTAGTACCCATACCAATGCGTAACTTCAAGTTATTGAGCCAGGAAATATCCTTCATAAATTCTTCTTTGCTGATAGTCCAACCCAAAGATATTGACGGGAATGTTCCCCATTTATGATTAGCACCAAAACGTGAAGAACCTTCACGGCGAATGCTGGCAAGAATATTGTATTTATCAGCGAATCCGTAACTTATACGCCCGAAGAAGCCTATCAATTTACTATCATTCTTATAACTGCCCATACCTGCTTTACCATCTTTCAAATAAGCACCCAAACCCAAATTATTGTATTGGAAAAAATCGTTGGGAAAATCAGTATTATTGGCATTGAAGCCAGAGTTCTGCGTATATTGGTAGCTATAACCTGCCAACGCATCAAAACGATGTTGCCCAATGGACATTTGATAGTTTGAAGTAAATTCCAGTTCGTTTGTATAACTGCTTCCATACGATTGGTAAGCATAACCTGTATGCCCGGTACTGCGTTGATCGGGATAATCGGCAGTATAATAACCCTTATCATGTGCGCCCCAAGTACGACGTGAGGCTCGAAGGTTATTTTGCCACCCCTTAATAGGCTCAAATGTCAATGTACCGGTCATACGAGTCCATTCAGTTTTGTAATCACCTTTACGTTCTTTGTTCATAGCCACCGGATTGGCATATTCACTACGACCAAAGTTCTCGTACCAGTTACCATCTACATCTTTGATAGGCTCAGTGGGATTGTGAATAATAGCTTGGCGGTATTGGTAAGTAGCATTATTGGCACTGTTAGTATGTTCGCCTTTGAGCAGGTTTACACTTACTTTCAACATATCATCCAAGAACCAATGCGTCAAGTTCATGTTTAGCGTAAGATCTTTACTGTAAGTGTTCAGAATTACACCCTGATCATCACGATAAGTTACATCAGCAGAATAAGTAGTTTTCTGCGTACCACCACGAACGCTGAGGTTATGATTGTGAGAAAAGCTAGTACGTGTAATGGCATCCAACCAATCCGTATCATAACCTTCATCCGTGAAGTCCGTATAACCCTTACGAATCTCTTCGGGTCCCATAAAGTCATGTTTTTTGCCAAATTGAGACAATGACAGATAACCGGAATAATTGATAGAAGTTTTCTGTTCACGTTTTCCGTCAACTGTAGTAATAAGGATTACACCATTGGCACCACGTGTACCGTAGATCGCAGCTGCGGAAGCATCTTTCAAAACATCTACCGATGCAATGTTTTCGGGTGCCACCGTACTCATATCACCTGGAATGCCATCAATCAATACCAACGGACTATTGCTGCCGGTTAGTGTAATGACACCGCGCAAACGGATACTTGAACCGGAGTTTGGATCACCACTACCTTTCGATACGACCAAACCGGCTACTTTACCCTTAATCAAGTCAGCTGCATCACTCACTTTACCTTGAATAAAATCATCTTTCTTCACGCTGCTGATGGCACTGGTGACATCACCTTTCCTTTGCGTTCCGTAACCAATAACCACTACTTCATCCAATAATTCAGTATCATCAGCCAGAGTAACATCGATCTTTCTTTGGCTTCCCACTGCAATTTCTTGAGACTTGTAACCGATATAAGATACAATCAGTACGGAGTTTGCTCCTTTCACTTTTAGCGTGTACTCACCATCAACATTGGTAATAACACCATTAGAAGTTCCTTTTTCAAGAATATTGGCACCGATAATAGGTTCGCCACTTTTATCTTTTACCACACCTGTGATTGTAACAGCCTGTTGCTGTACAATCTCAGTTCCCATAGTTTCTGTCATCTCCGGAAACGCAAATGCCGGACTAACACTGGCACCTGCTGCTAGAAAAAGACAGGTTGTCGCCTTTAAGACAGCTTTGCTGAATAAGGCTCGTTTTTCATGTGTCTTCATGTTACATTTTAAATTAAAAGGTTAATATTTCACTACAAGTTATAAATTCTTAATTAAAAGAAATGGACTAGTTTACTTTCCACTCAATCACCCCACCTGAAGCACCTTTCTGCAACTGGGCGACTATCTTCAATCCTGTCGTCTTTACCGGTTTGAAATCAAGGCTGTTGTAGCAGTCTTTCTTTACCGTATATTCATTCAATGCTTCTACTTCTTTCCATTTCGCTCCATCTTTATAGTAGAGTTTCCAGCTTTCCGGTATGCGGAAATTGCCGTCGTAATGGTCGAAGTCCAGCCAATAAACCTGTACGTTTGAAACGGTATAAGGCTGATCAAATTGATAGGCCAAGGTTTCCAGCGTTCCATTTCTCAACCACCAATAGTGGTAAGGTTTAGAAATATCCGATGAACGTTTCGGTTCCCATTGGTCATTCACCCCCCATGCCCAAGTTTCTACGGAGGCAGATTCAGGAGCGTCTTTCTGGATAGGAGCCTGTATCATCAGCGTCCGTGCCTTGCTGGCAATTGTCGGTTCGGGAATAGGACGGGCATATTCGGCAGATTCAGGAATCCAAACCGCCATTTGATCTGCACCACGATTATTCCAGGTTGAATAAGGAATGGCTTTGAAAGGAACCTCTTTCACACTACCATCTTTACCTACTTCTTTCGCATTACCGGTCAGCACTACAACTCCGTTCAATAGGTTAGCATCGTAAGCAGACGCCATTGGAGTACCATCAGGGATGAATTTATTGAAGACAGTGCTGTCAGCCTGATCTCTGCCTTCTAGACAGAACATGATAGGGCCACGTTCGATAGCCAGTTTGCCACAATCATCTTCTACATTGTCATTAGCCTTGATACGACGTACATCCATCGGAAGGTTGATTTCTACCACATCACCCACTTTCCAGGTACGTGAAATAGTAGCATAGCCATCATATTGTTTAGCATTTACTTTCTTACCGTTGACAGAAATGCTGTAAGCACCTGCCTTATCAGTAAATGAGTAAAGATCCGTCGGCACAGGAGCATCTTGCGCCCAACCCGGGATACGGAAACGCAAAGCAAATTCCTGCTCTTTCTCGGGAATAACTAAGATGGAAACCTTTCCTTCCCAAGGATATTCAGTAGTCTGTTCCAAAGCTATATTATTGCTGTCTGTATTAAGGTCAGCCTTACTCTGGATATAAAGGTTAACATAAATATCATTACCCTGAGTAGCATACATATAATAAGGTACGGAAGCCATGAAGCGGGTTACATTACCCGGACAGCAAGCACAACCAAACCAATGCTGGCGTTCGTGCTGCCCCATAGATTCGAGCGGATTATCATAGAAAAATTTATCGCCACTGAGTGAAACACCCGAAATAACTCCATTGTAAAGAGCACGCTCCAGTACATCGGCATACTTGGCATTTCCCGTAGCCAGAAACATACGGTGATTCCAATAAACATTGGCGATGGCTGCACAAGTTTCGCAATAGTTGGTATGATTGTTCAACTCATAGTTGGGACCGAACCCCTCGCCTTGAGGACGTGAACCGATACCGCCGGTTATATAAAGTTTCTTACTCACCATATTCTCCCAAATACGACTCAGTGCATTGAAGTAAGCTGTATCCTGAGTCAGGGCAGCCACATCGGCAACACCCGAATAAAGGTATCCGGCACGCACGGCATGCCCTACAATTTCGTCTTGCTGCAAAATGGGTTTATGATCTTGACTGTATTCGCTAAGACGATGTCCGTCTGTTCCTCTACCGGTTTCCTCCACGAAGTATTTGGCCATTTTCAGATATTTTCCATCACCTGTCACTTTATATAATTTAGCAAGCGCCATTTCAACGATGGGGTGCCCCGAAGGAACATGCTTTTGTCCTTCACCCGGACCAAATACCTGACAAACAAGGTCGGCATTCTTGATAGCTACATCAAGCAAGGAGCGTTTACCTGTTGCGCGATAGTGAGCAACGGCAGCTTCATACAAATGACCGCTATTATAAAGTTCATGACTATTAATCTTTTCCCAACGGCTCTTTCCCCACCAACCGGAAAGGCGATAGCATTTATTGGTAACGCAAGTGGTAAGATAACCATCCGGTTCCTGAGCAGCAGCAATCAAAGTAATAACGCTATCCAGATAAGCATCCAGCGCTTTATCATACTTCACAGCCAGCGAATAAGAGGCTCCTTCTATAATCTTATAAGGATCGGTATCATCAAAAGAAAAGTCACCGCGATGTTCTCCCTTCATCAGACCACCGGCTATGGCAAAGTTATCGAAGCGCCCGTTCTTCTCACATTCTTTAAATGCGGAAGGAATAGAAACAGTACGGTTCGTTTCAATGCGTGGAGTCCAGAAGTTATCATTCAGGTGAACTTGCGTAAAAGGAACTTCTTTGATCGGTGCATCAGGCTTAACGTAGGAATTGCTACAAGCACTCATGCCCAGAAGGGCAATGCTACCGAAAAAAAATTGAATTCGTTTCTTCATCATACTATATATGTGCTTTTAAATCATTAGCATTAGTGTACGGCAAAGGAAAGGGATTTCCTGCTAACAGGATGAAAAAATAATCTATAAGGATAAAAGAATAGTCGAAGCACGAGGCTCCAAAAAGGGATTTAGACAATCATTTCATAGATTGGACTATTTTTTCATGCCTGTAGATATTATACCCAGTAAGCTCATAAACAGCAAGCAAAGACATACTCCCAATTCATATAAAGTTGCATGGCAAAACAAAGGATATGAAGAATTATTTGTACTTTTACCGCAAAACATACTGAGATTATGAGAGCAACTTATATCTGGCAACAAAACAAGTGGCCTGACTTCACCTGGAATGACTCTAAATTATCCTATAAATTAGGTAGAGTCCGAAGCTTACAAGGTAAACTTGTAGGAAAAATGAGTGTGCTCGGTTTTGATCTGAAGAATAGTGTTATGCTCGATGCACTAACGGCAGACATTACAAAATCATCTGAAATAGAAGGTGAGATATTAAATATAGATCAAGTACGATTTTCCGTGGCCCGCCATTTAGGAATAGAAATAGAAGGAATACCCGAAGCGGATCGTTATATAGATGGAGTGGTGCAAGTGATGATAGATGCTACTCAGAATTATATGCAACCCTTAACAGACGAGCGTCTCTTCAACTGGCATGCAGCTTTATTTCCTACAGGGCGAAGTGGTGCATATAAAATAACAGTTGCCAATTGGCGGCAAGGATCAGAACCTATGCAGGTCATATCGGGTGCTATGGGAAAAGAAAAAATTCATTATCAAGCACCTGATTCAAGTGAAATCCCCTATCAAATGGGGCTATTTTTGGATTGGGTAAATGATAATCAGGAGATAGATCCGGTGCTAAAAGCCGCCATAGCTCACTTCTGGTTTGTAACTATTCATCCGTTTGACGATGGTAATGGGCGTATTTCCCGAACAATAACAGATCTATTCTTAGCTCGTGCGGATGAGATGCCGCATCGCTTTTATAGCATGTCTGCTGAAATACGTAAACAGCGGAAAAGTTACTATGATATATTAGAGAAGAGCCAAAAGAGTGGTCTGGATATCACGAATTGGCTTGAATGGTTTTTGGACTGTTTAAAAGCCGCATTGATTCATACAGAAAAAATGGTCAGTACTGTTTTGCAGAAAGCTGCTTTCTGGGACAAGCACCGGTTGGTCTCGATGAATGAGCGACAGATAAAAATGGTGAATTTACTATGGGATGGCTTTAATGGGAAAGTAACCTCCTCAAAGTGGGGAAAGATTACAAAATGTTCTGCGGATACAGCCTTACGTGATATACAAGATTTGATAGCAAAAAATGTACTGCGGAAAACAAACGAAGGAGGACGTAGCACCAATTACGAATTAAATCTGTAATATTTCATAGGAAGCACGTCTTATATTCATCGCATATAATGCGGAGATTACAAATCCTAATCTCCGCATTATTGCATCAGATAAATCCTGATCATTCAAAAACCGCACCCAACCAGACAGATATTCGGAATACACCTACGCCCTAAATACGAGATAAACATGGACCAGATAAGCACACGCAAATGGATGAAAAAATAATCCAATCGAATACAAGAATACTACAAACAGCCATTGAGAGGACCATAGAAAGGCATCTTTTGGACTATTCTTTTATTACATTATATTATTCAGTCCTTCCGTTCGCTCTTTTTTCTTTTACTTTGCAGACAGACAAATAAGAATTAACCGAATCATGAAAAACAACCTCTCTTTCAAATTAGTCGTTATTTCCTTATTTCTGTATTGCGGAAATAATTCACTCGAGGCAGCATCAGGAAAGAAATACGCACTGGCATCTCCTGACGGAAAACTGAAAGTAGAAATCAGTACCGGAGACAAATTATCTTATCAGGTAATGCACGAAAAGGATACAATTCTCTCTCTTTCTAACATAGGCTTGGTTCTGGCTGACGGAACCGAAATAGGAAACTATTCTCAGGCAACAGGTATAAAAAGGAAAAAGATCAGGGATAATGTAGAATCCTCTTTCTACCGCTTCAAGGAGTTCGTTGTTGCATGCAATGAACTCGACTTGAAGTTGAAAGGTGGTTTTGGAGTTACTTTCCGCGCTTATAATGATGGAGTAGCTTACCGTTTCTATACCACACGTACAGCAGGTATTACAGTCAAAGATGAAATAGCTGAATTCAACTTTAATCAAGATTATACAGCTTATCTTCCTTATACGACGAATGACAAAAAGCCGATGGCAATGGCTTTTCAAAATATATACGATGTTACCCCACTATCAAAGGCACAGCCGAAAGTAGCTTTCCTACCCGTTACAGTGGACTGCGGTAAAACCAAATTAACTCTACTGGAATCTGATCTTGAAGCATATCCGGGAATGTTTGTAGAATCTCAGAAAGATGGATATGGGCTAAAAGGTGTTTTTGCCTCCTACCCTACCCAAACAGATTTCTATCCTTGGCGTATGCAGGAGTATGTAACAGAAACCAGTGATTTCATAGCACGCAGTAGTGAGGCACGTACTTATCCTTGGCGCGTACTGGCTGTTACAGAAAAGGATACGGATATGCCTGTTAATAATCTGGTGTATGCACTGGCATCTCCCAATCGCATAGGTGACACATCATGGATAAAGACCGGAAAAGTGGCCTGGGATTGGTGGAATGACTGGAATCTGAAAGGTGTCCCCTTTAAGGCAGGTATCAATATGGATACCTATAAATATTACATAGACTTCGCCAGCAGGAATGATATAGAGTTTATAGTGCTCGACGAGGGTTGGTATAACCCGAAAAGCGGTGATATGCTGACTGTTATTCCGGAACTGGATCTTCCGGAACTGATTGCCTACGGAAAACAGAAAGGAGTTGATATCATTCTTTGGACAGTATTCAATGTACTCGACAAACAACTGGAAGCCGCCTGCAAGAAGTACTCCGAAATGGGTATCAAAGGCTTCAAAGTAGACTTTCTAGATCGTGACGATCAGACTGCTGTTGAAATGGTATATCGTATCGCTGATGCTACGGCAAAACATAAGTTGACACTCGACCTCCATGGCATTTACAAACCTACAGGTATCAATCGCACTTATCCGAATATCATCAACTTTGAGAGCCTGTTCGGTATGGAAGAGGTGAAGTGGACGGATATCAAGAATAACATGCCTCTCTACGATGTGACCTTCCCTTATATCCGTATGATGGCAGGGCCGGTAGATTATACTCCGGGTGCCATGCGCAATGCAACGAAAGCCGACTGGCGTGCCGTCTATTACTCACCGATGAGTATGGGAACCCGTTGTCATCAGTTGGCCGCTTATATTGTACACGATTCTCCGCTCACCATGCTGTGCGATGCTCCGACGAATTATCTGAATGAACAGGAATGTGTGGACTTCATCACTTCAATTCCTGTGGAGACGGATTCTACCTTTATCGCCGCAGGTAAAATGGGAGAATATATCGTTAGTGTACGAAAGAAAGATATCAACTGGTACATTGGCGGGATGACAAACTGGGATGAACGTGATGTAGAACTTGACTTTTCGTTCCTGCCTTCCAATGTTCGCTATACAGCCACGCTTTTTGCTGATGGTATTAATGCGAACAAGCAAGCGGAAGATTATCGTACAGAGAAACTGATTATAGATAAAAACAGCCGGATAAAGCTACATTTAGCTTCGGGCGGAGGATTCGCGATGAAACTTGAGTTATATCCGGTGCGAGGTGAAGTAACGTCCATACCCGAGGGAAAGAATATTCCTTCTTTTTATAAGAAATACATTGAAACTGAGGGATTATATGTCACTTCTTCCGAAAGGGTAAGTGATGAAGCGTTGCTGAAAGCCTGCGATATCATCAGTCTGATGCTATCAAAACGTCCGGATGTAAAAGCGCATATGGTGAAAAAAGGCTGCCATGTGATGGTTATCGGTAAAGACGAAGAAACTTGTGATTTACCGGAGTTTGCCCATATCTGCAATTCACCGGACAGCATTGCATACTGGAACTGGCGTGCCCGTGGTTTCGGTGGAGCACCGGAAGATGAGTTCTCCGCCAGTTGCGGGGAAGAGAATCTGTTGGCCTTGCCACAAGATAAATATATGGGTGAGAATATTCTGATTCATGAATTTGCTCATCTGATACATATGGTAGGAATTGCAGGTGTGGAACCGGATTTCAATGACCGACTGGAAGCATTGTGGAAAAGTGCTGGAGAAAAAGGACTATGGGCCGGTACTTATGCATTAAGCAACAAGGAAGAGTATTTTGCGGAATGTGTACAGTCTTTCTTTAACTGTAACCGTTACGCTGATCCAGCCAATGGTGTACACAATTCTATGAATCGTCGCGTAAAGCTGAAAGCCTACGATCCGGAAATGTACAAGTTGTTGAAAGAATATTTTTATGAGATAGAGATGCCGATTAATAATGAAATACATAAATGACCAGCGTAGCGCTGGAACAAGGTTTGCTGCGCGGTGCAAATAATTTTTCTAACAATAAAGTAATAATATGAATAGAACCATTCTTTTAATCACTTCCTTTTTAATAGGAGCCATTTCCGCCCTTGCACAGGCCGCTTTCAATACTCCCGGTGCCGGCAATCCCGTGATTCCCGGATATTTCGCCGACCCTACCATCAAAAAGTTTGGTGATACTTATTATATGTACGCCACTACCGATGGCAGTGGTGCAGGCTTCGGCCCTGCACAAGTATGGACCAGCAAGGACTTCGTAAACTGGACCCTGATGCCCATGAACTGGCCCGACAGCCACTGGATATGGGCACCCGATGTGATGCAGCACTCTGATGGAAAGTACTACTATTTCTACTGCCAGCCCTGTATCATTCATTGCGGAGTCAGTGAAACGCCCCGTGGCCCGTGGAAAAATATCCTAGGCGATAGCGAAGCCGTCCTCATCCCCGACCGTTTCGTAACAAATGCCATCACTCTGGATGGACAAACATTTGTGGACGATGACGGTTCAGTCTATATGTACTGGGGAACCTGGGGTATTTACAAAGGTTTCGGTTGCGGTGCCGGAAAATTAGCTCCCGATTTGAAGAGTTTTATCGAAACCCGCCTCATCCCCAATACCGAAGCCACCGATTTCTTTGAAGCACCTTTTGTAATCAAACGCAATGGAACCTACTACTTTATGTATTCCTCCGGTTCCTGCCACGACCACACATACCGTGTGCAATACGCCACCTCAGACAAGCCTCTGGGGCCTTACACCTATGGTGGCTGCATCCTCGAAACCAATGCTGACGGCACCATTCACGGTCCCGGACATCACAGTATCCTCCAGGAAGGCAATGATTACTATATCATTTATCACCGCCACGATAATCCACACTCCAACCGTGGTTTCCACCGCCAGCTTTGCATCGACCGCATGTCATTCAATGCAGACGGGACGATTCAGAAAATCATCCCTACTCATGACGGCGTAGGTGCACTGGCCCCCTCCGTTGTTAAATCAGCCAACCTTGCCTTTGGTAAAAGCGTGCGTGCCTCTTCCTCTTATGATGACACCTTCCGTCCCGAATATGCCGTAGATGATAACAACGGAACTTTATGGCACCCGCGCGGCATGGGACAGGAATGGCTTGAAATAGACTTGGGACGCACCCAGCAGATACAAACGATCTGGACCCAATTTGAATATGGCACTCAGTTCTATCAATACCTGATTGAAACTTCAACAGACGGTAAACACTGGAATATCTTTGCCGACAAGCGAAACAATCATCTGGCAGGCAGTCCGATGGTGGACTTCGGAAAAGCCAAAGCCCGCTTCGTGCGCCTCACTTATACCGGCGGACAGAAGAATGGCTTCGGTGGTGCTATCTGGAACATCAAGGTATTTTCCGGTATCGAAGACTCCGCTCCCCAACAGTGGATCGGTCTGACAGCCGCCGACTGGAATGGTCGCGAATGGCAGAACAATGAAGGAATGTTAGGAGGTGCTTTTATCCTAAAAGCAGGATCAGCCCGCACCAAGCGCATTGACGGACGCGACGCACTGGTTCTCGAACCGGGTACTACACTGGAATACCGTCACCCGTTACTTTCTCCCTCCAAGGAGCATACAATTAGTGGGTTAGTTCATAGGTTAGGTAGATGGCAAAGCTACGAAGCGGAGTCCGCCCTTTCATCCGGCGTGATTTCGCTTCAAAGTGGAGCCGAACCCTTAATCATCACTAATCTGCGCTACTATAACTGGAAACAGGCACCTGCCGAACAGGAATATGATACCACTACGGATATCGTCCGCTTACCAGCTGCCGATCAGCAAAAGCGTGGCTTGGTAGTAAGCATCACCGCCGATGACTTCGCCGCAGGAGACACCGTACATTATCTTTCCAATCATGGAATAGAAGGATACTTCGAAACCCACAAAGCCCCCTCCATCATCAAGGAAGTGGAAGGAAAGAAAAGTTTCAGCTTTGATGGTCATCAGGTATTCCAGTCCAACTTCTCCCTGCCTGCAACCTTGCTGGACAACACCCCCTATACATTGGAAGCCTGGATACTGAATGATTCCATTGCCGAAAATGAATGTGTAGCCGACTTCACGACTTCGCATGACGAATTGGAAAAGATTATGCTCGTCAGTGGCACGGAGCCCCGATGCGGTGTCATCAACCACTACGGTTGGTACGAAGATGCCGGATACAAGGACATGAAAGAGCTGACCGGCAAATGGCAGCATATCTATATTTGTTTCGACGGCCGCATGGAACAAGTATATATCAATGGTAAATTAATTAGCGAAAAAGACATTCAATTGCTAATAAAACCATCACAATACGTAACTTTGGGGCGGAATGCAGAACGCAACTGGCCGTTCACGGGCTACCTGCATTCACTGAAACTATGGGACGAATATATTCCAATCAAGAAATAATACCATAAAACGAATAATAACCATGAGAAAAGTATTAGTTACCACCCTGCTGGTTACCGCCACCGTAGGCAGCCAGGCGCAAGTGAAAAACCAATCGCACGGGTATCCCATCGATCCCGTACCTTTCACCTCGGTGAAAGTAACCGACTCCTTCTGGGGACAACGCCTCAACGCGAGCCGAGAGGTAACCATCCCCCTGGCATTCAGCAAATGCGAGGAAACCGGAAGATATCAGAACTTCGTCAACGCAGCCCATCCAAGTGATACCATTAAAGTAGGCGGACTGGCTTTCGACGATACGGACGTATACAAAACCATCGAAGGTGCCAGCTACCTGTTACAGACTTATCCGGACAAGAAACTGGCTAAATACATTGACAGTGTACTGGTAATTGTAGCCGCAGCACAAGAACCGGACGGATACCTCTACACCAGCCGCACCATGAATCCGAAACATCCCCATGAATGGGCGGGAAGCAAACGTTGGGAAAAGGTAGAAGACCTGAGCCACGAGTTCTACAACCTGGGACACATGGTGGAAGGCGCCATCGCCCACTACCAGGCCACCGGAAAGAAGAACTTCCTCAATATCGCCATCCGATATGCCGACTGCGTATGCCGTGAAATCGGTACAGGCGAAGGACAGCAAATCCGCGTTCCCGGACATCAGATTGCAGAAATGGCACTTGCCAAACTTTATCTGATCACCGGAGACAAGAAATACCTCGACCAGGCCAAGTTCTTCCTCGACCAGCGTGGATATACCAGCCGTACGGACGAATACAGCCAGGCACATAAACCGGTGATTCAGCAGGATGAGGCTGTGGGGCACGCTGTTCGCGCCGCATATATGTATGCAGGTATGGCCGACGTAGCCGCCCTGACGGGAGACACCGCCTATATCCATGCCATCGACCGCATCTGGGATAATATCGTCGGCAAGAAATACTACATCACCGGCGGTATCGGAGCTACCGCAGCCGGAGAGGCTTTCGGCAAGAATTATGAATTGCCCAACATGTCAGCCTATTGCGAGACTTGTGCTGCCATCGGCAACGTGTACGTCAACTACCGTCTTTTCCTCCTGCACGGTGAATCCAAATACTACGATGTACTGGAACGCACCTTATACAATGGTCTGATTTCAGGTGTATCCCTGGACGGCGGTGGCTTCTTCTACCCCAACCCGCTGGAAAGTATGGGACAGCATCAACGCCAGCCCTGGTTCGGTTGTGCCTGCTGCCCGTCCAACATCTGCCGTTTCATCCCGTCCCTGCCGGGGTATATCTACGCTGTGAAGGATAAGGACGTTTACGTTAACCTCTTCATGTCCAATACTTCCGACCTGAAAGTGGGTGGCAAAGCTGTTTCTATCGAGCAAACCACCCAATACCCGTGGAACGGCGACATCACCATCGGCATCAACAAGAACAGCGCCGGACAGTTCAACCTGAAAGTCCGTATTCCCGGATGGGTTCGGGGTCAGGTAGTTCCCAGTGACCTGTATACCTATAGTGACGGCAAGCGTCTGAAGTACACAGTGAAAGTAAACGGAGAAGCCGTACAGAATGAGCTGAAAGATGGTTATTTCTGCATCGACCGCCGTTGGAAAAAGGGTGACAAGGTGGAAGTACACTTCGACATGGAACCGCGTATCGTGAAAGCCAACAATAAAGTGGAAGCCGACCGCGGACGCATTGCCGTAGAACGCGGACCGATTGTATACTGTGCAGAATTCCCGGATAATAACTTCGACATCTTCAGCGTATTCATGAACCGCAACCCGAAGTTTGAAGTGGTAGAAAAGCCCGATCTCCTGTATGGCATCAACCAATTGAAGACCGGCGCACAGACACTTGGCTACGACGATCAGGGTCGCCTGACCACTACCGATGTGAGCCTGACACTGATACCTTACTACGCATGGGCTCACCGTGGTTCGGGAGCTATGGAAGTATGGTTGCCGCAAGAGCTGAGCGCATCCCGCCCCACCATGCCTGCCACACTGGCTTCGGAAAGTAAAATAGACGCATCCCATCGCGCAAAATCCATCTCGGCCATCAATGACCGCCTGATTCCGAAAGATGAAAATGACCGTTCCCTGCCCTACTACCATTGGTGGCCCAAACAGGGAACTACGGAATGGATCACGTATGAATTCCCGGCAGAAGCTGCCGTATCAAGTTCCACCGTATATTGGTTTGATGATGCCCCTTGGGGCGGCTGTCGTGTACCGAAAAGCTGGAAGATATATTATAAAGATGCGCAAGGCCAGTGGCAGCCCGTCACAGGTGCCGACAAATATGGCGTTGTAAAAGGTGCGGGAAACACCGTAAACTTTGATCCCGTAAAAACCAAATCAATAAAACTGGAAATCACCCTGCCAGACAAACATGCAGCAGGTGTTTATGAATGGGAAGTACAATAAAGGTTAGTTAGATATGAATGTTTGTAAATTAGGTTTGTCGATAGCCATGCTCCTTAGCGGGGGCATGGCTTTCGCACAAGGCACGGTGGACGATTATAACCGTGCCTACGCATTGAGAGAGAAATTCAGTGCCAACAAAGTATTCTACTCCAACGTCACACCGCAATGGATAGAAGGCACACATCAGTTCTGGTATGTACGCAATACGCCCGAAGGCCGTATCTACGTATCGGTGAACGCAGACAAGAAAAGCAGAAAGGAATTGTTCGACCACAAGCGTTTGGCAAGCGCACTGAGCAACGCGTCCGGCAAAGAAGTAAACCCCGAAGCAATCCAGTTGGAACGGTTACGGGTGAATCCGAGCTTAGATACGCTTCGTTTTGTATTCGGCAACCAATGCTGGATGTACACCACCCGCAAGAATCAGTTGGTAAATGAAGGCAGCTTGCCCGACCGTAATGCACCACAGAAGCACTGGATGGAGCGGGATGACGAAAAAGAAGCCGCTCCCGTAACTTCACCCGATGGAAAGTATACCGCCTATATCAAAAATCAGAATGTATATGTGAAGGAACTTGCCACGGGAAAAGAAAAGCAGTTGAGCCTTGACGGTACACTCAGCAACTATTACTCAGCTTATATCCGCTGGTCTCCGGACAGCAAGAAGGTGGCATCCTGCAAAATCCGCCCGGTAGAGAAACGATATGTGTACTATGTAGAGTCTTCTCCGGCAGATCAACTCCAACCGAAGCTGCACAAGCAGGAATATGCCAAACCGGGAGACGAACTTCCTTTCAAGATACCTTGCATTTATGAAGTTGAAACAGGACGAGGCATCATCCCCAGCACCGACCTCTTCGATCGGCAGTATGAAATATACGGTCCCGAATGGAACAATGACAGTCGTGCCGTAACCTTCGAATACAATCAGCGTGGACATCAGGTATATCGTGTACTTGAACTCTCTGCCGAGACAGGCGTCGTGCATCCTCTGATAGAAGAAACCTCTGACAAATACGTGAACTATACCCGCCGTTTCCGTCACGACCTAAGGGACAACAAGCACATCATCTGGATGAGCGAACGGGATAACTGGAACCACCTGTACATGTATGACCGCACTACCGCACAGCCCATCCATCAGATAACCCGCGGCGAATGGTATGTGCGCGAAGTGCTCCGCGTAGACGAGGACAACCGACAGATTTATTTCTCCGCAAATGGTGTACAACCCGGTGAGGACCCTTATCTCATCCGCTATTACCGCATTGGTTTCGACGGGAAAGACTTGGTTTGCCTTACTCCGGAAGAAGGAATGCACCGTGCCTGGTTCTCGGGAGATATGAATTATCTGGTAGACGTTTACTCTATGGTAAACAAAGCTCCTGTTACCGTATTGCGCAGTGCCGAAGATGGCAAGGTGGTGATGCCGCTGGAGACAGCCGATATCAGTCGTCTGGAAGCAGAAGGCTGGAGAGCACCGGAAGTATTTACCGCCAAGGGGCGTGACGGCAAAACGGATATGTGGGGACTGATTGTTCGTCCCACCAACTTCGACCCGAACCGGAAGTATCCGGTTATCGAATACATTTACCAAGGTCCCGGCGACCAATATGTACCCAAGACTTTCATTCCGTACAATTGGTACATGACTTCACTTGCCGAACTCGGCTTTATCGTCGTCATGGTGGATGGAATGGGAACTTCTTTCCGTTCACGCGAATTTGAAAATGTATGTTATAAGAATCTGAAAGATGCAGGACTTCCCGATCACATCGCTTGGATAAAAGCTGCCGGAGAGAAGTATCCGTATATGGATATGGACCGCGTAGGCATCTACGGCTGTTCCGCCGGAGGTCAGGAGTCCACCACTGCCGTGCTGCTGCATCCCGAATTCTACAAAGCCGCTTATTCCGCCTGTGGCTGCCACGACAACCGCATGGATAAAATCTGGTGGAACGAACTCTGGCTGGGATATCCCGTGGGAGATCAATATAAGGAAGGATCGAATGTAGAGAATGCCCATTTGTTGAGCCGCCCCCTAATGCTGGTAGTCGGTGAACTGGATGACAATGTAGACCCCGCTTCAACCATGCAAGTAGTAAACGCTTTGATTAAGGCAAACAAGGATTTTGAACTGGTAGTCATCCCTGGCGCACACCATACGATGGGCGAAGACTTCGGGGAACATAAACGGTATGATTTCTTTGTACGTCATTTGATGGGGGGAAACCCGCCAAAGTGGGACAAGGTGAAGAAGTGATAGAGTGATAAGGTGGTAAAGTGATAAGCACTCTATCACCTTATCACTTTATCACTTTATCACTCTCCCCTACCCCTTCAACCGTATTACGAACCTGCTCCCCTTTCCCAATTCACTTTCCACCGTCAGCGTTCCGCCATGAGCCTCCACAAAGTCCTTTGAGATCGACAAGCCCAGGCCACTGCCTTGCACCTTCGTACCCGGCACACGGAAATAGCGGTCGAAAATACTTTGATGATAACGCGGGTCGATGCCCTTGCCAAAGTCCTGCACGTACATCTCAATAGTTCCGTCTTCATGCTTGGCACCAATCACCACACGCCCGTTTTCTTTGGAGTAGCGGATGGCGTTGCTCAGAAGATTCGTCAGTACCCAAGCTATCTTTTCACTATCCACAAACAGTTTCGGCATCTTCTCGTCGGGATATTCCACTTCTATCTGAATACCAAATTTATCAGCCTGCACCTGATTGGCCTTAATGGCATACTCAATAAGCTCGATAGGCTTCGTTATCTTCGGCATCATCTGGAGCTTGCCGGCTTCCACTTGTGTCATATTCAGAAGCTCACCGGTGATTCCCAACAGACGGTCGGCATTCTCTTTAATACTTTTCGATAGTTGTTCCTGCTCGTCGTTCAAAGCTCCTACCCGTTTGTCTTCCAGCAATTGCAGACTCATAAGAATGGCAGAAATAGGCGTTTTCAGTTCATGGGAGATGGTGGAGATAAAGGTGGTCTTGGCAGAGTCCAGCTCCTTGAACTCGGTGATATTCTTCAACAGGATGACGTCACCCAGGTTTTGCGGTTCATCCGTATCGGTTTCCGTGTTCATAATCGTGATATAGGACGCCTGGAAATAACTCTCCTTGTTGTCCGCATAGATTTTCAGCGGTTCCTTCTTTTCACTGGGAGTGATGAGTTCGCGCACCAGACGGCGGAGCAGGTCGTTCTTCAGCGAGAGTTCTTCGGCAGAATGGCGGATAACCTCTTCCCGCTTCAAGTTCAGCACGGTGAGCGCCTCTTTGTTGATGAAAAGTATTTCATGCTCCCGGTTCAGGCCGATGATAGGCTCGTGAATACTATTCACAATGGCTTCCAGAAACTTCTTGGCAGCGAGAATATCATTCAGTGTGCTGGCACGGTATTCCGTCAGCCGTTCCGCCATGCGGTTGAAGCTGTCGGCCACTGCGCTGAACTCTTCGTGCCCGCTCATGTCGAGGCGTTTCTCGTAATTGTGATTGGCTATTTCGAAGATGCCGTGCGTCAGTTCCTGAATAGGCTTACTAATGGAACGGGGTAACCAGACCAACAACACGATACTGGCAAGAATACAGACGCCTCCGGTAACGGAAATCCACAGCAGAGCACGCTGCAAACCCGGCATGGCGGCAGGACTGTCCGGTTCGGTGGCTGTCAGTATCTGAAGATTCACTACGGAGAGAGCAACCAGCAGAATGATCATACCGGTCAGAATGCCTACACTGAGTATTAATTTAGTACGAATATTCATAATGCACTGATGAATTAAATATTATGCAAGTATAATCAAATCTATGTTTGCTTGCGCCAATTCGCTCACAAATTTTCTGTATTTCAACACCATGAACAAGGATTGCGGAAAGCGGAAAGCAGGACTGCCCATGCAAACAGAAGTAATCTGTCTCTCCTTACAAGTACGGATAATGGCATCCAATATATCTTTCGATTGTACCTGGAGGACTTCACCATCCAACTCAGTGACCAGTTTGAAGTGGTTCAGCAGATAACGCTGGCTTGCCAGGTCGATGCGGTCGGCACTCTCGCGGGGCGTCTGCACATACAGGGCAATGAAAGAAGTATTGTAGCGGGTAGCCAGCCGTGCCGCCTTACGGATGATGCGCCGTGGCGTCTTCTCATGACTGCTGATGCATGCCAGAAACTTCTCGTGCCGGACGCCTACGCTCGAAATGACGACTTCGTTCTCCACCTTCTTCTCCACTCGCAGGGCTACTTCCTTCAAGGCCAGTTCACGGAGTTGGAGGATGTTCTCGGTCCGGAAGAAGTTGGTCAGTGCCGTCTGCACCTTCTCCGGGCGATAAATCTTGCCGGCTTTCAGACGGGTTATCAGTTCTTCGGCAGTCAGGTCGATGTTCACCACCTCGTCCGCTTCCTGAAGGACACTGTCGGGGATGCGCTCTTTGACTTCGATGCCGGAGATGCCTTGCACTTCTTCGTTCACGCTCTCGATGTGCTGGATGTTGACGGCGGAAATCACGTTGATGCCTTCGTCCAAAAGGTCCATCACGTCCTGCCAACGCTTTTCGTTACGACTGCCTTCTACGTTGGTATGCGCCAGTTCGTCCACGATGACTATTTCGGGATGGATGCGGATGATACCCTCCAAATCCATTTCTTCCAGTTCCTTGCCTTTGTAGAATATCCGGCGGCGGGGGATGACGGGCAGGCCTGCAAGGAGAGCTTCCGTCCCGGCACGTCCGTGGGTTTCGATGTAGCCGATTTGCACGTCTACGCCGTTGTCCAGCAGGTCGTGGGCTTCCTGGAGCATCCGGTAAGACTTGCCCACACCGGCTATCATACCGATGTAAATCTTGAACTTGCCACGACGGGATTTCTTTATCAGGTCGAGGAAGTGTTGCACGTTTTGTTCTCTGTCCATACCTTTAAGTAGTTATCATTATGGGTTAGCCAGGATTAGTAAGTGAGTTGGCATATCATCAATACGGATGATGGGTATCATCAATACGGATGATGAGTACCATCAATACGGATGATGACTATCATCAATGCCAATGATGATAGGCTAAGTCATAGAGACAAGATACCTCTGTCACTTACATTAAGGCTTTAAGGTTATGCCAAAGACTAAGTGGGTATCTTCCAAACAAGGATTCCAGATAGCCTGTGCAAATATAGGCAATGAAAACGAGTCTGTTATCCTGATAGCCGTAGTAGCTTTCAATGCTACATTGGTAAAGGCAAAACCGGAGTTTCCATATCCTACCGTATAAGTTTCATAAGGAACGAATCCTACGGTTGCATTCAAACCTACCGACTTCACGCTGAACGGATAGTTCAGTTCACAATAGGAAGAATAGTTTTGCGCGCCTTCCTCATTCTTATCGGCACCGGCAAACATGGTGTACCAAGCTATGGACAGGGGAAACTTCTCGCAAGGCAACGTATAGGCCAGACCAGCTTCAAAGAAATGTGCCGTCTCATGACTTTTGAAGTTGAAATACTGCCGGGCACCCTGTCCCGCCCACCAAAGGCTCGCCACAGACAGTGACAGACCGGACTCGCCGAATGCGTAAGCTGCCGTCAGGTCTATCTCCTTGTTTGCCTGGCCTTCGGTAGATTTATAACCGTCGAAGTCCGTGGAACCCCACGCAGTCAGAGAGAAGCCGCCGATGCCGAAACCCAGTGTAGGTTGGAAGCTGGCTCCCGTCTGATATACGCCGCGCCAGACGTAAGAGCTTACTAAATCACCCTGCACGGTAAATTCCTGTGCCTTCACATCGTTTGTCCCGAAAAAACATGCAGCAACAATGGCTGCTATTACAAAAAACGTTCTTTTTACTTGTTTCATAATTCATTCAATCTTTAAAATACAATCTCTTAAAAAGAGAGAGGCGTGTCTCCGTTCACCCTGTTTTTAGACATCACCATGGCAAAATATGAACGGAGCCTGTCCGCCTCTCTTCTACCAACCTAAAGTTAGATTCTGATTATTAAAATAATTGGTTATATAAATGATAATTTAGCGGCTTTGCCGCTAAATTATCATTTAATATTGTCTATCTCTTCGAGTGCAATGTTCAGTTTCAACACATTCACCTTTTCCGCCCCGAAAAGACCGAGCAGTGGTTTCTGTATCGTCTCGTCCACGATACTCTTCACCTTCGCCTCATCCATGCCACGTGCCTGGGCTACGCGTTTCACCTGTACATAAGCACTGGCGGGAGTGATATCCGGATCAAGCCCCGAAGCACTGGCTGTCACCATTTCAGCCGGAACGTCCTTGCGTTGCAGATAGGGATGGTGCACCAGGAAAGTATCAATACGGGCTTCTACTTCCGAAAGATATTCTTCGTTGGTAGGGCCTTTGTTGCTACCGGAAGAACTGGCAGCATCGTAACCGTCACCGGCATGGGAAGGACGTCCCCAGAAGTAGATGTCTTTTGTGAACATCTGCCCTACATTAGCGGCACCGACCACCTTACCATCCAGAGTCGCTACTTCCGCATTACCCTTATTTGGACCTGCCACCTGAGCAAATATCCACAGGATAAGGATATAGAATACAGAGAAGAACACGCAAAAAGCAAGTGTTATTTTGAGGGATTTGAATAATGTTTTCATTATCTTGTTATTTATTAGTTTGTTATTATCAGGCCTTCTTCCGAAAGGAAACCCGGCCGGGGCGCCTCGCCCCTAAAAGAATAAACTGACTACCATATCTATTAATTTAATTCCGATAAAGGGTGCAATGACACCGCCTAAGCCATAAATCAGCAAGTTGCGGCGAAGCAATGCACTGGCACCAATCGGTTTATACTGTACTCCTTTCAGTGCCAACGGAATCAATATAGGAATAATGATAGCGTTAAAGATTATAGCTGAAAGGATGGCTGACTCAGGACTATGCAGCCCCATGACGTTCAGCGGTGCTAACTGAGGGATGGCTACCATAAACAAAGCGGGAATAATCGCAAAGTATTTAGCCACGTCATTTGCTATAGAGAACGTGGTCAATGTACCGCGCGTCATCAACAACTGTTTACCGATTTCCACAATTTCAATCAGCTTCGTAGGATCATTGTCCAAGTCCACCATGTTACCGGCTTCCTTTGCAGCCTGCGTACCGCTATTCATAGCAACGCCCACATTTGCCTGTGCCAATGCCGGAGCATCATTTGTACCGTCTCCCATCATTGCCACCAGTTTACCGGACTGCTGCTCTTTCTTGATATATTCCATCTTGTCTTCCGGCCGGGCCTCAGCTATAAAATCATCCACACCGGCCTTTTCTGCGATGTACTTTGCCGTCAGTGGATTATCTCCGGTCACCATTACCGTCTTCACTCCCATCTTGCGAAGGCGTTCGAAACGTTCCTGAATACCCGGTTTGATGATATCCTGCAACTCAATAACGCCAGCCACCTGCCGGTTGACACACACTACCAACGGTGTACCGCCGTTACTTGAAATTGCAGCAATCACATCTTCCACCTCTTTCGGGAAACTGTTTCCGGCACTCTCCACAATCCGGCGGATAGCATCGAAAGCACCTTTACGTATCTGAGTACCATTTTGCAAATCCACGCCTGAACACTTTGTTTCGGCAGTGAACTTAATCATCCGGGCACCCGTAGTATTCAGGTCACGCATACGGCGACCTGTTTCCCGTCCCAGTTCTATAATTGATTTACCTTCCGGTGTTTCATCGGAGATGGAGGACAGCAGGCAAGCCTCAATAAAATCACGTTCATCCACACCGGGAGCTGCATAGAACTTCGTAGCTTTACGGTTACCGATTGTAATAGTTCCCGTCTTATCCAGCAGCAACGTATCAATATCACCGGCCGTTTCCACCGCCTTACCCGATTTCGTTATCACATTGGCACGAAGCGCACGGTCCATACCTGCAATGCCGATAGCGGAAAGCAGACCACCGATTGTCGTCGGTATCAGGCAGACAAACAGGGAGAGAATAGCTGCAATCGAGATGTACGTTCCCGGATGATCTATATTTGTATAGTCCGCCATCGGAATCAGCGTGACGCAAACAATCACGAATACCAGTGTGAAACCGGCCAGCAGGATAGTCAACGCTATTTCATTCGGTGTTTTTTTCCGGGTAGCGCCTTCCACCAGAGCAATCATCTTGTCGAGGAAGCTCTCACCCTGTTGTTGGGTTACCAATACCTTTATCTTATCAGAAAGCACCTTCGTACCACCGGTTACAGAACTCTTATCTCCACCCGCCTCACGGATTACCGGGGCAGATTCGCCTGTGATGGCACTTTCATCAATGGAAGCCAATCCTTCTACAATCTCACCGTCAGCCGGAATCGTATCACCGGCTTCGCAAATAAAGTAATCACCTTTCTTCAGGCGTGCACTACTGATATTGCAGACTTTGCCATCAATCAGGATTTTAGCGGGAGTCTCCTCACGCGTCTTGCGCAGGCTGTCGGCCTGGGCCTTACCACGAGCCTCGGCAATGGCCTCAGCGAAGTTGGCGAACAGCAGAGTAACAAAGAGAACGACGAACACCAGGAAGTTGTACCCGAATGTTCCATATTCCGTAGTCCCCAGCGATAGGATGCAGACTACCAGCATCACCAGCGTCACAAGCTCCACCGTAAACATAATCGGATTCTTAATCATCACCCGTGGATCCAACTTCACGAATGATTGCTTCAAGCTTTCCATAACTTGCTCCTTTTGAAACAAAGAAGCTGATTTCTTATCTTTCATATCTTTCTTTTTCTACTACTTACAAACTAAAATGTTCAGCAATCGTACTCAACGCATGCACCGGGAAGAATGACAGGGCAGCTACAATGAAGATAACCGCAAAAGTCATCACTGCAAATGTCACCGTATCCGTCTTCAGCGTACCGGCACTTTCCGGGATGAACTTCTTCTGCGCCAGCAGTCCCGCAATGGCCACCTGACCGATAATCGGAATAAATCGACTCAGGATAAGCACCCAACCACAAGCATAGTTCCAGAAATAAGTATTATCTCCCAGTCCCTCGAAACCGGACCCGTTATTAGCTGCACACGAAGTAAACTCATACAATTGCTCGCTCAGCCCGTGGAAACCCGGATTATTCAGCCAACCGCCCTCGCTTGCCACGAAGTCGGGATGATGGGCAAACAGATACGTGGACAGAGCCGTTCCTACCAGAATCACAAACGGATGAAGCAACGCCACAACGGTCGCAATCTTCATTTCGCGTGCTTCCACCTTCTTACCGAGGAACTCCGGTGTACGCCCTACCATCAGTCCGCTGATAAACACGGCAATAATTATAAATGTATAGTAGTTCATCCAACCTACCCCGACACCACCGAACCAAGTGTTAATCTGCATATTCAGCATCTCCATCAGTCCGCTGAGCGGCATCGTAGAGTCGTGCATACCATTCACCGAACCATTGGAAGTGACGGTGGTCGTAATACTCCACAAGGCTGTTGCAGCCGCACCAAGCCGTACTTCTTTTCCTTCCATCGCTCCGCCATCCTGCGCAATACCCAGTTCGTCAATACGCGGGTTACCGTTCATCTCCTGATAGACATTGATGCCGACACCCGCCAGATAGGCAAAGAGCATTACACCGAATATACTATAAGCCAGTTTCTTACGATTGGAATAGAAACCGAGTGCGAAAACCATTGCCATCGGGATGATAAGGATAGACCAACATTCTACCATATTGGACAGATACGTAGGATTCTCCAACGGATGCGAAGAGTTTACACCGAAATAACCGCCGCCATTGGTACCCAATTGCTTGATGGGCACGATGGCAGCCGCAGGACCTTGCGAAACCATTTGTTCCTGTCCTTCGAGCGTGGTCACCTCCATCTTTCCGTCAAAGCCCATCGGGGTGCCTTCTATAATAAGGATGAAACCCACCACCAGCGAAAGCGGCAACAGGATACGGGTGCAACTCAGCACCAGGAAGTTCCAGAAGTTACCTATCGTCCGGGTGGTTTTCACGGAGATGGACTTCATGATGCCCGCCATAGCCGCCATACCCGTTGCAGCCGTAATAAACTGGAAAAGCATGATGACAAATAACTGCGTGAAGTAAGTCAGCCCGCTCTCACCGGAATAGTGCTGCAAGTTACAGTTCACCATAAAACTGATGCAGGTGTTGAACGCCTGGTCCGGCGTCTGCGGGCCGTTGCCATCCGGGTTCAGCGGTAGCCAGCCTTGGCTGACCAACAGCAGCATGCCCCACACAAACCAGAAAGCGTTCAGTATCAGAAGCGCTTTCAAGAACTGTTTCCAGTTCATTTCCTCGGCGGGGTTGATGCCGCACACTTTAAAAATAAGTCTCTCAATCGGCTTCATGAAGTCCGACCATGTCTTTTGTCCTTTATAGACCCTTGCGATATACCGTCCCAACGGATAAGCCAACGCCACCATCAGGACAATTTGCAGGATTACACCTAAAATTTCTGTGTTCATTTCTCTAATTCATTAATAGAATGATACCTCTATTGCCTAAAACTTCTCCGGCTTCACGAGCACATACATCAAATACCCGAAAACCGCAATACCTAATACAAATAATGTTGTGTACATACTTCTCCTCCCTAAATTCGTTCAAACCAATCCACACATTTCCAGAACAGCCCGAAAGCGAGCAACCCGCTCAGCAGGCAGATGATAAATGAAACCGTTATTCCCATGTCTTTTACCTTTTTTAAATTGATACTATTATTTCATCGTGTTTAGGTATGCCAATTGTGTGCCAGACATGCAGGATAGTGCATAATAGTCTAATATCCAAGATTGTGAGAGTTACAAACAGAAAAGTATAAAACAGAAATACCCTTTCATTTTGAAAGGGTATTTATCAAAATAGTGCGAGATGAGTTTTATCCTGCATTCTATCCGAAGCACAGTTCAGATAGAATATAGATACATATAAAAGTAAATGGTAAAAGAAGATAGATAGCAGATTAAACGAATTTAATCGTTTCCTTTAATCAAAGCTTCAACTGCGACAATAAAAGCTTCTGCACGAGGACGGAGCATATTAACTAATAGCGCATCACAATAAGCGAAATCACTGTAATCACTACTGTGCCGCTTGTCGAAAAGTAAACCAAAAGTAGTGCTATGTTCCAGACTAAGACATCCGCTACGAACAAAGTGCATGGAAAGTTGTGTTTTCACGCCATTGTGCGTAGCCGCTTCTATGTGATGACTTAATAAAAGAGCAGTAGCCGCATAATAGATAATATAACCGATTAACAGCAGCATTGAAATATCCGCCACCATATAGTAAATCTGCTTCTCCAAGAGTGCTGTGAGCACGTTCCAGGCGGTAATCAACCATTGCCGCACGAGTTTCGGCATCTAACTGTTGCTTCATAACACGATGCCCTCCCGACTAACATTTATAGTAAATGGACTGACAAGTTGTTCCCAAGCATGGCGGAGAAGCACTAATGCATTAATGGCTACTCCAGTCTGTGCTTCCAGTTCAGAGAGAGGGCGACGAAGTTCAAGTTCCCTATCGGGAGTGAGTTCTTCGCTATCATCAAGCAAGATAAGCAAGTCAATGTCTGAGTCGTGACGAGCATCACCACGGGCCTCGGAACCATAAAGAATGGTCTTCGCATCGGGAGCAATATGATGCATCACTTCTGCAATACGACGGACAAGATCAGGTCGTTTCATTAGCTTTCCTCCTATTCGTAATTATAATCTCTTATCTCTTTCAGTTGAACAACACAAAGATAGCAATGTTTTCCGAAAAGCCCGTCGCTGCACGCCCCGAAATGCACCTCAGAGCTTATATTCCTCAATCTTCCTGTACAGCGTCGTCAATCCGATTTTCAGCAGCCGAGCCGCTTCCGTCTTGTTGCCTTTGGTATATTCCAGCACGCGGGCGATGTGCCGCCTCTCCATGGCCGAAAGCTCGAAGCTGCCGGGAGTCTCTTCATCCGACTGTTCATAATGGGCATTCTGGATGTCGAGAGGCAGGTCGGCAATAGTCAGCCGTTCCCCTTCGCAGACGATGAGGCTGCGCTCTATCACATTGCGGAGTTCACGGATATTCCCCTTCCACGGTTGCAGTTCAAGCGTAGTGAGAAATTCGGGAGTAATCTCGGTTATCGAACGTGCCAGTTGTGCGGAGAAGTTCTTCACGAAAGCCTTTGCCAACAGGCGGATGTCTCCCGCACGCTCACGCAACGGCGGCAAGTGCACCTGGAACACCGAAAGGCGATAGAACAAATCTTCACGGAAACGCCCTTTGGCTATCTCTTCCGGCAGATTGCGGTTGGTTGCCGCAATGATGCGCACGTTGACGCGTGTCGGCTTGGTATCGCCTATCTTGATATATTCACCTGTTTCGAGGATACGCAGCAACTTCGCTTGCAGTTCAAAAGCCATCTCGCCGATTTCATCCAGAAAGATAGTCCCGTTGTTCGCTTCCTCAAAAAGCCCTTTCTTATCTTTCAGCGCCCCGGTAAACGAACCTGCCTTATGCCCGAACATCTCACTCTCCAGCAATTCCTTGCTGAACGAGGAACAGTTCACCGCAACGAAATTCTGCCGTGCACGCTTGCTACTGTAATGGATAGCTTGCGCAAACACCTCCTTGCCTGTTCCCGTCTCTCCGGTCAGCAACACAGGTACATCGGTCACCGACACTTTCTGCGCCAGCGACACAGCATCTTTCAGAGACTTGGACTCTCCCAATATGGAATCGAAAGAGTACGTCCGCCCCACCTTCTTCTCCAACTTCTCCAGGCGGACATTCATTGCGGCCTTCTCTACCGCACGGCTGACGAGGGGAATAATCTTGTTATTGTCATCTCCTTTGGTGATATAATCGAAAGCCCCATTCTTGATGGCCTGCACCCCGTCGGGGATATTGCCGTGGGCGGTCAACAGAATGACTTCCACATTGGGAGCCGCCTTTTTGATGGACAGCACCAGGTCTACCCCGTTCCCGTCGGGCAGAAACACATCACACAAAGCTACATCGGGGTTCTGGACTTCCAACTGTCGCAGAGCAGCCCTGCAATCACCGGCCTGGCAGACTTCGTATCCTTCCAACTCCATCATACGTGCCAGCAAGGTACGGATTTGCACCTCGTCGTCAACGATTAAAATCTTACTCATATCTCTTCAGATAAGTTTTAAACTGATAATGGTAAAAAACAGGGTGTGCAAATATAAAGCTTTTCCCGAAATGCCACGGCACATCTTTTGAACTTTTATGATAGAGAAGCAAATCTCCCCGTAACGTCTTCGGCTGCTTAACCGCACGAATACAAGGAGATAAAGGCTTCGGGAGAAATAAACGGCTTTCTTCACCTCCGTTTCATTTTGATAAAATCACTCCAAAATGAAAGGAAAAGGATAAGAAGCCTGAACCGATTTATATAAACGACTAAAAATAAAAGAATATGAAAATCTACAAATTCGATGGAAATTCCACCGCATCCGTAAAGGGGATGCAACACGTAGCAGAACTGATCCGCAACAACGAACCCAAAATCGTCGTATTGTCCGCAGCGGAAAATGTCACCAAACATCTGGACGAAATAGCTGCCTGCTTCTTCGGCCGCAACATCGAAGAAGCCCACGAGAAAATAACCAAACTCGAATTCCAGTTCATCGACTTTGCCAACGAACTGCTTTCGGACGACAACATCAAGCACGAAGCGGTGAAAAGCATCCTCGACTGTTTTCAGGCTATCTGGAAATACAGCCTGGAACCATTCTATTCTACCGATGAAAAGGAAATACTGGCACAGGGCGACTTACTGGTATCCACCCTTATGGGATTTTACTTGCAGGAGCAGGGAGTGGACAACCGTGTCATCTGTGCCTTCGACTTCATACGCACAGGACTGGACGGCGAACCGGACCAAGAGTACATCACCGATAAACTGAAAGAGACCTGCGCCCCCTACCCCGGCACACGCTTATTCATCACCCAGGGAAGTATTTGCAGGAATGCTTTCGGCGAAACCGACTATCTGAAGCAAGGTGGCAGCGATTATACCGCCGCCCTCGTCGGCACCGCCCTCCAGGCAGAAGAAATAGAGATATGGACGGATGCCAACATCCGTAGCAATGATACGCTGGTTGTGAAAGATGCCGCCACCATACGGGAACTGAGTTTCAGTGAAGCCGAACGGCTCACCTACTTCAACACCCGGATACTGCATCCGCTTTGTCTGGCCACGGCATGGAAAGGGAATGTCCCCATCCGCCTGCTTAACCCCACGACGCCGGACATGGAAGGCACTTATATATCAAACAACGAGCAGAAAGGCAAAACCACAAAAGCAATAGCCGCCAAAGATGGCATCATCCACATCCGTTTTGAATCGAACAATGCGCTGCGCCCTTATATGTTTATCAGTAAAGTTCTCGACACCTTCTCCAAATATAAGACGATGCCCTGCCTCCTCACTTCGTCCAACGATAACCTGTCGATAGCCACCGACAACAAGGAGTATCTGTCGCTCATCCTGCGGGAACTCAACCGGTATGCCCGGATATGGGTGGAGGACCGTATGAGCATCATCTCCATCATAGGAAACAGGAAGTCGGCAGGCATAGAGACCGAAGCCCGCATCATGGACGCGCTGAAGGATATTCCGTTAAGGATGATTTCATACGGCAGCGACGAGAATGACGTTTCGCTCGTCATCAGAACGGCAGACAAGGCGGAAGCGCTCCGGTTGCTTGATGAGAAGTTATTTAAAACAGTATGTTTCAGGAACGCTTGCTAAAAAAGCAAGCGTTCCATTACTTCTAAACACATACGCCCGTTATGGTACGGACATTTCCAGAATCCGGCTTTATCATCTTCGGTATTCACCGTACCATCGGCACGTACACTCCAATGCCATTCACCATCCTTTTTATCTATCAGGCTCTTTTTGATGAAGTCCCAGCAGCAAAAAGCCTTCCGCAACGCTACTTCATCATCAAAATGCTGATAGAGATTAACGTGCCCCACTACATTCTCCGCCTGCACCCACCAATGACGGTCGGTATCAGTTTTTTGCTTATCCGGAAAGGTTTCATACAGCATGGAGCCGTCAGGAGCCAATCCTTCATCGGCTGCAGCAGCAATAAACTCAACCAGCGGTTCCACTTTTTCCAGCAAAGCCTCATCTCCCAGCACCAAGGCGGCTTCATGTATCAGCCAGGAAGCCTCGATGTCATGTCCGTAAGAAACAATGTGGTATTTACTGTGCCAGTCATCATCGAAAAAGAGCTCCAGATGGCCTGTTTCGACATTAAGAATCTTATCCGTAAATAGTTCTATCAGATTGCGCAACTGTTGTTTCAAACGTTCGTCTTTCCATACGCGATAAAGATTCGTGTAGGGTTCCAATATATGCAGGTGTGTATTCATCGTTTTGCGCTCATTCTCATCTTTATTACTGAGCCGCATATCGGCAATCTCGCCCCACTGACGGGTAAGCGCCTCACAATATCCGTTCTTCACAGGGTCGAAGCTATACTTCTCAATATCTTCAAAAAGACGAATCGCATACTCCAACGCCTCAGCATCTCCCGTAGCACGGTGATACTCGCTCAGTCCGTAGATAGCAAAACCGATGGCATATATCTGCTTTTTCGTATCCAATGGACAACCTTTATAATCGAGTGACCAATAGATGCCTCCGAACTCTTTGTCATAGAAGTTTTCAATAATCACCCGTTTGGCACGAGTTGCCGTCACAAGATATTCTTCTTTCTTCAGCAGGCGGTAGGCAGCCGAAAAGGTCCAGAGGATACGAGCATTCAGAATAGCACCTTTCTCAGCTTCCGGCATCAGCTCTCCGATTCCGGTGATACGCCCATAGAAACCGCCATTTGCTTCATCCGTCATTCGTTTCATCCAGAAGGGAAGAATATCGGCTACCAACTCTTCCTCCATCTCTTTCTTTATATTCCTAACATCCATAGTCTATAATTTAGCCATTTACAATATAGAATCAAACTACACACCATTAAAGAGAATTTCTGATAGGTTTCAGTTTCTCATTAATCTCTGCCACCCGGTCCTTCGTCAGCGGATAAAAGTATACAACCACTATTGCCAGCACAGCCACAGCAGCAGGAATCCAACTCATCAGCAAGTTTAACCCCGTCAACGCCTCCTCTGTCTGCACCACTCCCTCTGCAGTGTTATAGCCGAACGCCGCAAGTATCCACATCACAGCCGCCCCTCCGAAGGCACCGCCAAACTTCTGCGCCATCGACGAAGAAGAGAATATCAGTCCCGTGGACGCTGTACCGTCTTTTAACTCAGCATAATCAGAAACGTCGGCATACATACTCCAGACAAGCGGAGACACAATGCCCGTACAGATTGAAATGATGACCTGCATCACCAGCATCAGCCAGAAGCCCACCGGCGTACAAGGCAGATAGAAGAACAAAATGCTTAATACAGCCAGTACAGCCATCGTCAGGATATAAGTGGATTTCTTACCCAATCCGCGTGAAAGAGGTACAGCCAGCACTACTCCTATCATATTCGACACTTCGCCCACACCAAGGAACAATCCGGCATAGAACAAAATTGTGAAATCACCCAAGTTCAGGAATATACTGTCACCAATATAATCTTTAAAGAAATAAGCAGCCGTAGCACCCCGCACCGTACAAAAGAGATTGGAACACAGTGCCGCCCCGATAAGCAGCCACCAGGGAACATTAGCCAGCAAAGACTTGAAGTCTTTCCCGATAGAAGCAGTAGACACGGTTTTCACATATTCGCGCGTCATCCGGAAACAAAGCAGGAAACAGAGGAAGCATAGAGTAGCAATCACTATCATAGAATATTGCCAACTGATATGCACTGAACCAGTCATATCCTTAAACCATGTACACAACGGCTCCCAGGCAAACAACGCAATAAAACTGCCTCCATAGGCAAAAAACATCCGGTAAGAAGAAAACACGGTTTTCGTATCCGAGTCATCTGTCATTACTCCAAGCATAGCGCCATAAGGCACATTGATAGCCGTATAGACCGTCATCATCATGATATACGTGACATATGCCCAGACCAGCTTACCCGTCGCCCCAAAATCCGGAGTGGTAAACATCAATACACCACAAACGGCAAACGGAAGGGAAATCCATAACAGATAAGGACGGTATTTCCCCCAACGTGTATGCGTCCTGTCAGCTATTATCCCCATCATCGGATCAGAGACGGCATCCCAAATGCGCGTCACCAGCAACAGGACACCGGTATCCGCCAGACTCAAACCATATATATTTGAATAAAATATAGGCAGATAATAGGAGAATATCTTCCAGAACATAGAAGAAGACATATCGCCAAAGCCATAACCAATTTTCTCTTTCAGTGTTGCCATGATACTAAATATTAGGTATCAAATATAAAATATTAATTCTGTGCAGAACGCTGTCAGCTAATATTTAATATCTAAATAAATTAAGATTTTGTTTAAGGTTCTTGTCAATTAGCCTCTTCAACGTCTCCACAGAAGCAGAAGAAGACAAGCCATCAACCGGAGTATTCATACAATAGTCCACCAGTTTATCAACCGTAGAAGTAGCCACATGCATCCGCGTATCCGAAGAAGCATAGTAGATGAAAACCTTACCATCTTCATCGGCAATCCAGCCATTGGAGAAAAGCACATTGCTCACATCGCCAATGCGTTCGTCTCCTTCGGGAGCCATAAAATAGCCACCGGGAGCAGCTATTAGTTGGGTAGGATCATCCAAAGCGGTCATATACATGTAGAGCACATAACGTAATCCGGCTGCACAAGCACGTACACCGTGGGCCAAGTGCAGCCAGCCTTTAGGTGTCTTTATAGGATGGGGACCCTCACCGTTCTTCACTTCTTTAATGGTGTGATAGTAACGCTGGTCGATGATTTTTTCCTCTTTCACTTCTGCATGTGTCATGTCATCTACCAGAGCCCAACCGATGCCACCGCCGCTACCAGCATCAATAAATCCATCTTGCGGACGGGTATAAAGTGCATACTTACCGTCAACGAATTCAGGATGAAGCACCACATTGCGCTGTTGGCTCTTCGTCTTCAGGTCCGGCAGGCGTTCCCAGTGCTTTAAATCTTTAGTACGTGCAATGCCGGCCGTAGCTGTGGCCGAAGATAAATCCCCCAAAGACGCATTGTTGTCATGACGCTCTGCACAGAAGACGCCATAAATCCAACCATCCTCATGAGCTGTGAGGCGCATATCATAAATATTAGTAGCCGGGACCATATCTTCGGGCATAGTGATGGGGTAGTCCCAAAAACGAAAGTTATCTATCCCATTAGGACTTTCGGCTATGGCAAAGAATGATTTACGGTCTGCACCTTCCACACGCACAACCATCAGATATTTACCATTCCACTTGATAGCACCGGAATTCATCGCAGCATTGATTCCTATGCGCTCCATTAAATAAGGATTGTTATTCTCATCCAAATCGTAACGCCAGAACACGGGAGTATGCGCCGCTGTCACTACCGGATATTTATAGCGCGTAAATATGCCATTACCATTTTCTACAGGTATATTCTTTCTTATTATCAGCCCTTCGTGTTCCTGAAAGAGTTTTGATATCTTATCGCTAAAAGTTTCCATATTGATAGTTTTTCTTATTTATACAAAGAGTTTACATCTGCCGCAAACAAGGTTTTAGGATGCTTATAGAATTCTACAAAGTCATCAGCAGAAATCTGTCCCGGATAAGGGGCATAGAAATGAGTAACACGCTCGCGGGCATTGCGCCATACCAACACATAAGCTATCGGATATTTCTCAATGGCAGGTAGCAAAGTTCCGGTCCACCATTTCGAATCGGGAATACCCTCATATCCGGTCTCAGTGATAGCAATTACTTTATTGTGTGCTTTACCGATACTATCTATAATGGTAAGCGATTTTTCAAGATTAGCAATATAACTATCACGATCGAATTGATAAGTATCGAAGCCGATTACATCAACCAGATCATCTCCCGGATAACGTTTCAGGTATTGTACAGTATCTTGTGGCTCGGAACCGGGGGAGTAAGCATAAAGAGCATTATTCACACCATCTTCACGAAGAATATCCACCGTCATATGCCAGAGTGCTTTATATTCTTCGGGAGTACAGAGCTTCTCACCCCACCAGAACCAACTACCTGTATGCTCGTGCCACGGTCGGAAAAGTACGGGGACTTTTACTCCATCCTCTGTCTGCAGAGAATTAATAAAGGCAGATACTTTACTTACCCAGCCAGTGAATTTCTCATGATTGCTTCCTCCAGGAAGAACAGACTTCACCACTGTTGTATCCGATACATCCCAGGAGTCTCCACCTGTCAGCGGATTACGTAAGTGCCAGCTCAAAGAAGACATTCCTCCTCTTTTATATTGATTCAGTATTTCTCGACGAATCTTACTGAACGGAACATTATCCAGACTCACTGTATCACCCAGTTCTATATGTCCCAGATCGAAACTGATAACAGCAGGATAATCTCCACACACGCTTTTTACGTCGGAGCGTCCCTCTTCACCATCCCAGCCTATACCATAGTTAGTATCATCATGATGTCCGAACATGAAGCCGAGGGCTGACACTTTCTTAAGATTGGCAAGTAGTTTTACAGTTTCGGGGGTCCGCACATGGCGGACCTTCCCTTTATCGCCCAAGCTGCAGGCGGCAAAAACAGTAACAAGACCTATAGCAACGAGCAACTTCTTATTCTTCATTATCAATGATATCATTATATATTCCTATTAAAAACCATCTATAATCCTGATGTTTTAAAACACAACTTTACCAACCCGGATTATTTGATTCAATATACATATTAGCATCCATCTCTGATTTCGGAAGAGGATAAAGCAAATTACGTTCTTGCCTTGCCTTACCGATATTCCTAACAGCATTGACTTTATTCATCACTTGCAAGTAGACTCCCCAACGTTTCAGGTCAAACGCTCTGTTCAATTCTTGATAAAGTTCACGCCCTCTTTCAGCCAATATAAAAGATCTCATGCCAATACGCTCTGATAGTTTGGATGCATTCATTGCATACTCCGTATCGAAAGACACCAATTTAGCATCGCTTCTGCCACGCACCACATTTACATAATCAATGGTACTTTTTCCGAATTCATCGACAAAGGTCGGCCCATGAACTTCATTCATAGCCTCGGCATACATAAGCAATACATCAGCATAACGCAAGAAAGGTAGTGTAGCATCGGTATATTTATCAGCCGAAGAGCCGTTAAACCAATCATATTTGGTAGTGAAACCCGAATCATTTTCATCCAGCAAAGTCTCATTAGGAACCTGTTCCTGATAGATATCTCTTTCTGTATCGGGATAAACACGCCATGTATAGTTTCCTGTATTATCATATTTCCGGTAGAGATGCGAGAATCCATCTTTAATACGTTGATCATCTATCGAACCATATTCTTCTTCTTTATAAGAATTATAAAATGCGTTAGATACAAATATATATCCACGACCAATCCATTTGGAATAAGCTATATCACCCGACTTGTATGAATAATAGTCCAAATAGCGAGACATAAAGTTTGGGTCATTGGCAGTACCTAATACGAATATAACTTCTTCATCGTCAGTTTGTAGATTCTGAAATGTATTCATAAATGTGTTCTTCAACTTATATCCTGACACTGATCCCTCGATTGCTATCAACTCCTTACTTTTCTCCATAGCCAGTTGAAAATAAGAATTCGAATCAAATGCTTCATAGCCTTTTACAACATCTTTTGTAAAGACTTCTACATTGTTTCCTACTTGACTTGTTCTAAATGAATTCGCATTAGATTGGTATCCACATTTCACGTATACAGAAGCATCCGGCATTGATGCAGAAGCAATGTGCAGATATACTTTTGACAATAAAGCTTTGGCTGCCCCCTTGGTAGCACGCCCTACCGGCAGGTTCAATTCGCTACCCTTAAACTGCATGAGCAGTTCAGCCTGTTTCAAATCCGGGATAATAACGGTTTCATACACATCCTTAATTGATGAGCGAGGAGTAGAATAATTATAGCTACTTGGGTCAAAGTTCTGCGTGCGTATAGGCAGGTCTCCCCACATTCTTACCATATAGAAATAGGAGAACGCTCTTAAAAAATAAGCTTCGCCCAATATGTGGTTTTTGCGAGTCTCGTCCATTTCGATAGGGGGAACTTTGGCAATAACCTCATTAGCTCTTTCGACTATTTTATAGAAATATTCCCAAATAGCATTGGTTTCATTCAGCTGGTCCCACACTCCTTCACTCAGTGCCTTACCAATCCATGTCTCACAACAGATATGATCGTGATCAAGATCGATATACTTAAACATATTCTCACCAAACAACCGAGTTGACAACAATGGTTCATAAACTCCGACTATAGCATTTTCTGCATCCTTTGCTGTCTTATATACATTTTGTGGAGCATAAAAATCATATACTTCTTCTTCCAAAAAGTCAGAGCAGGAAAAAGACATTGCACAGCAACACAGTATAGCGACTATTTTATAAATTGCTTTCATATTTTCTTCGTTTTAATTTGTTATTAAAATACAGCATTTACACCCAGTGAAAATGTTCTGCAATTCGGATAATTACCTAAATCAACTCCTCTTCTCGAAGGATCGGACCCAAAACCGTTTACTTCAGGGTCATAACCAGAATAATCGGTTATGGTGAACAAGTTGGTTGCTATGAAGGAAACTCTTAATGATTGTATTAACGAGTTTTTCTTTAGCGACACATTGTACCCTATGTTGAGATTTTTAAGGCGCAGGAAAGAACCATCTTCGACATACCTGTCAGAAAAATAAACCACTCGTTTATTAGATTCTATAATCTTGGGATGTGAATTGCTTGTACCTTCACCTCTCCAAGCATTATTATATGCTTTCCACGTCGTATTGTTAGATTGCCCCAAATTAGATTCAAAGTTGTATTTAAGCGTATTTATCACATCATTACCATATACACCTTGTATTAAAAAACTCAAATCAAACTGTTTGTATCTGAAAGTCTGAGATAATCCGAATATAAAGTCGGGATTAGAATTACCAACGACCACACGGTCATTGTCATTCAATATACCCTTTTCACCTTCATTCTGGTTTGTATCTTGATACTTTACCTCGCCTACAGCAAATTTAATCATATCCGGCGATGTGTATATTCCATGATCGATTACTTCCTGTTCAGTTTGATAGATCCCGAGTTCTTTCATCGCATATATATTGCCTATGGGCTGGCCAACAACCAACATAAATGGCTTTATCAAAGCACTTACATCATTTACTGTTTGATTTTGTACTCCATTACCAAGTGATAAGACTTTGTTTCTATTGAATGAAATATTAAAGCCCATATCCCAACTGAAATTCTTATTCTGCACCGGTACGGCATTTAGTGTAATTTCCAGTCCTTCATTCCTCATACTGCCTATGTTATCCCTTCTTCTTAAGTAACCGGTACTGGGTGGCAATGATACACTTTGAAGCAATGACTCTGTGTTTTTTCTATACAAGTCCATTGTAAGTGTCAATCTATTATCGAAAAAGCCCATATCAAGACCCACATTATATTGAGTAGTAGTTTCCCAAGAAAGGTTATCGTTACCCAATCCATCTGAGTTCATAGCGAAACCTAATTCCGGATTACCACCAAAGGGATATTTCACACCAGATATTCTGCTCAATGAACCATAGGGTGAAATTGCTTGATTACCTGTTTGTCCATAACTTAAACGAATCTTCAGGTTACTTACAAAATCTACTTCTTTTAAAAATGATTCTTCACTCACTCTCCAGGCTATTGCCGCAGAAGGGAAGTAAGCCCACTTATTGTTTTTTGCAAACTTACTTGAACCATCGGCTCTGAGTGCAGCGCTGAATAAATAACGATCCATCAATGAATAATTCACACGGCCCAATACGGAAGCTAAGGTTGATTTCGCCCTGTAGTTTCTTATAAAGGTCAATTCTCTTGCAGTCTGCATGCTATTGTCTTGCAGGTGATCATTCATAAAACCGGAAACGCTGTTCTCACGGCTGGTAGACTTACCGACTTCGGCAGTGAAAGCACCTACAACCGTAAAGTCATGAATCTTATTGAATACTTTATGATATGTCAATAGATTTTCATTCACTATTTTACTGTATTTAGAGTTTCCATAAAAGGCTCTTCCAGCAACGGCTTCGCGTGTTCCCGAAGGCAAATATTGATTGCGCTCATTAATCGAATAGTCCACGCCAAGACGTGTTCTGAGCCTTAAATCCTCAAATATTTTAGCCTCTAAATATCCTGACAAGACCGTCTTAAAACCAGATACGTCATTTTTCTGAGTTGTTACATATGTCAGAGGATTAGAGGCATCATACCATTCATCGGCTAATTCATCTGATGAAGTATAAGCACTATATATCGGAGGATAACGCAAAGCCGAACGGATAACTCCTCCTTGTTGCGCCATATTATCAGAACCTGTTCTCACAAAGCGATTATTTGTCCAGCTTAAATTGGTATTTACGCCAAATGTCAGGAAGCTATTGAGTTTACCCTCGAGATTTGTTCTCAAAGAATAGCGTTGGAAATCTGAACTTTTGATAATTCCGGACTGGTCGGCAGCATTCAAGCTGACCAAGTAGGTGATATTTTCACTACCACCAGACACGGTTGCCGTGGCGTCAGCAGTAACGGCTGTCTGGAAAATCATGTCTTGCCAGTCACTTGAACGATTCCTGTATTGTTCAGGCGTATAATAGTCTACCCGATTCCCAAATACATCGAAAAAAGGCAGTTGATTCGTTAAAAGATACGCAGCATTTGCATCATAAATATCAGCATTCACTCTAGCCTCATTTCTATATCGCGCATAAGCCTCTGCATTTAATATATCAAGCGTTTTCGCCACCGTAGAAATTCCGGTATTAACATTCAGTTCAATTTTGGGTTTTCCAACCTTTCCTCTCTTAGTGCGAATAAGCACAACACCATTAGCTCCGCGAGATCCATATATAGCCGTAGCAGAAGCATCTTTCAATACTTCGATAGATTCTACGTCATAAGGGTTTAATGATGATAAAGGATTGCCTTGTGACAAATCCTGGCTACCACTGCTGACTGCCCCGGGAGCCGTGGAAGGTTCAAAAGGTATATCATCAATTACATAAAGTGGATCTGTTCCACCTGAAAATGAATTTGCACCGCGTATTTGAATACTTATGCCGCTTCCTGGAGCTCCGTCCATCTGGGTCACATACACACCTGCTATCTTACCCTGCAACCCATGTTCCAATGAAATAGGAGCCGATTTCAAGATGTCTTTACTTCCGATACTACTGACAGATCCCGTTAAATCACTTTTCTTCATTGTTCCATAACCGATAGCCACAAATTCATCTAACATATAGGACTGGCTTTGCATGACAACATTAATAACAGTTTGATTATTAATTCTTCTTTCTTCCGTATTCATACCCAAGAAAGAGAAAACCAATACATCTTTTCTATCAGCAGTAATCGCATAATTACCTTCTGAATCTGTAATTGTACCAACCGATTTGTTCTTCACTTTTATAGCGACTCCAGGTAAAGGTGAATTATCAAAACCATCCGTTACCGTACCCTTCACATTAACTATTTGCGCCCATAAACTTGTTGAAGTTAAGCACAACAAAAGAATGGAAATTAATATTTTATTTTTCATAATTAAATTCATTTTATTCGTTATCTAATCATTTCAATATTTTTGAGTCTTCATATTGAAAGCAAACTTCTTATAATTATTAGATATACCTACCCAATACACTCTTACCAATCCGATCTTATCTTTCCCCGTCTTCACTAGAAAATATTGGTCCGGTATATTACCTTGCATAAATTCTCCGGCTATTTCTACAGCTATTTTCTTTTCTGCGAATGGATACGTTCTCAAATATTCCAGCTGCTCATAATTATTAATCTGATCCCACATGGATTTAGTAAAGCGTGGAAGTTTTATGAAATAAGAAGTAGGAGCATTTTCCATAATAACTGCACCGATACTATTTCCAAGCGTTTCATTCCAAATAGAGGGTGACAGCAGAGTGATACTTCCATCAATATCTGCAAATGTAAATGCCAGATTCTCACAAACACTCTTATCCCAGTCACTATCCGGATGACTAACATGATCCCAACGTCGCCTGTTGCCATCATTCACTTGAAAAAATGCTGTACCCGCATTATTGGGCTGTACGGAGCGTACGTCGGTCAAGTCAAAGTTACCTTTAATAAACAGTCCCTTTTTATTCGGATCTTCAATTTCTTTAAATCCATTGAAAGGCAGCTTTAGAACGAACCCACCAGAACAAAGGCCAGCTTTTTTATCGATTCCTACCACTCTGAAACTACATAAGAACGGAAGAAAATCATCACAGACCAGTTTACCGGAATACCTTGTTGGATCAGTGAAACTTGTCTCCATTTTTATATTATTCGCTGTACCACCATATACATACAAGTTCTGTATCTGAGTAAGTCCACCCTCAGCTTCAATAGTATAGTCAATTTCTACTTTATTAGCAGAACTAACTGCAATAGTATCATTGTATTGATACTCAACCCCATCAATTAATATCTTGTCTATTTTGAGAATAGGTTGAGGCGTCAGGTTATGACCCTCTTTTTCCTCACAAGACATTAAGCATCCTCCTAAAACAAACATCAAAATTAACAAATTCCTAATTTTTTCCATATCTACAAAATTGTTTATGATACTCTTGGTACAGAATATCGGTATTAATATTCTTTCATTTATCACCAGTTGAGGGGAACCCAAATTTTCATTTTATGTTTCCCTCTATTAGCCCAATAGCAATACGGGATAGCAGTGTAAACTCCATTCGCAGCATTAATATTGATTGTTTTAAATTTCATCGCATCAATCATACCATCGTCCAATGCAGTATCTGTTTTTTTAGTAATAACCAGCTTTGAGATGCTGTCCGGTTGTTCTGTTTCTTCAAGACAATACACCAGCGGACCTCTCTCAAAAGCTATTTTACCCGCATTATCAGATACATTTTTGTTAGATGATATTTTACGGATTGTCATTGGAAGGTTCAGTTCCACATAATCTCCTTCTTTCCAATTACGTTTAATAAGTGCATATCCATTTTCTATTCTAAATGTTTGAGGTTTACCATTGACCTGCAGCTTTATTATTTCTTTGCCATCATCTTTATAATAATGATATAGATCTGAAGGAACGGTTTTTCCAATCGCCCAGCCCGGCAATCGCAAAGCTATTTCGAATTCGCCTTGTGTTTCGGGGTTTACAGTTATACCGATAACTCCAGCCCAAGGATAATTTGTGGTTTGCTTAATTTTGACTATACAGTTATCAACGGCCATTTCTGCATCATTTGCAATGTACAAATTGACATACAGCCTGTTTGCTTTTGTTGCGTATATATACCCGGGTATAGACGGAAGAAAACGGCATATATTACTTGGACAGCATGCACAACCAAACCACTTACTACGTTCCACATTACCATCAGACTCAAGAGGGTTGGAATAAAAGAAACTGCTTCCATCAAGTGACACTCCGGCCATCAAAGCATTATAAAGCGTTCTTTCGAGTACATCATAATAGCATGATTTCCCATGAGCCAGAAACATACGTTGATTCCAATACACATTACCTATTGAAGCGCAAGTTTCACTATAGGCAGTCAGGTTAGGCAATTCATACGCTTTACCAAATGCTTCTTCGTATCGTGTAGCGCCTATGCCTCCCGTGATATACAGTTTCTTGTAAACAACATCATTCCATAAAGCATCAAGTGCTGTTAAATAACCTTGGTCATGCGTATTTGCAGCTACATCTGCCATTCCAGAATACATATAGGCTGCTCTGACAGCGTGCCCCACAGCCTCATCCTGTTCGACAATAGGTTTATGGCTTTGGCTATACGTTCTGTTAGCATCATTTCCACGTATATCCAGAAAGAACTTGGCTAACTGCAAATATTCATCATTGCCGGTAACAGAATATAATCTGACCAACGCCATTTCAATAATCTGATGCCCTGGGTAACATATCAACTTATCTTTCCCGAAAGACTTAACTAATAAGTTCGCATTTTTAATAGCCACATCCAGAAGGGTTCTTTTGCCCGTTGCTAAGTAGTGAGCTACCGCAGCCTCAATTAAATGACCGGAATTATACAGTTCATGGCTTGCATCCATTTCCTTCTCCCAACGTTGCTTGCCTACCCACTTATGCAGTTTATCCGGATTAATGGTACGATTAGTAAATAGATAACCGTCCTTTTCTTGTGCTTCTGTTATATAAAATATCAAAGCATCCAGATGACTTTCCATCTCTTTATCTGGAAAGGTTTGTATGGAATAGCTTGCGCCTTCAATTATCTTATAGATATCAGTATCATCAAAAGGAAATTCGCCAATAAAGTCACCCGTTTTGAAACCTGCAGCCTTGAGGAAGTTATCCACTCTGCCGGTATTATAGCAATGCTGTAGTGCGATAGGTATTGTAATCTCATGATTCTGATTTATACGAGGAGAGAAAAAACAATCATTCAATCGTACTGAAGTAAAAGGTACAGGCTTAATCTGTGTTTCTTGCGAGACTACCTTTGTACATAAGAATAATAAGAATGCAATAAATGTGTATTTCATATCTCTTCAAATTATGGATTAGATGTTTTTGTTATTGCAAAGCTACGGACATATCGGATGAAAAACGAATACTATTTTTACATATAATGAGCTTATTCTATCAATCGTACTTTGAATAAAGTATCATTGCAGTGCTACTTAATCAGATATCCGGAATCTTAGCATTATTTCGCTTTTCAAAGGAGATATAGCGCAACTATTTATACGTATTAGACTTATCGGCAACAACATTATTCACAACACCTTTCTTCACACAAGCTGCTTTCTTCACAACATCAAATCGGCTATGCTTCACCTCAACACTATTACTATCCTGTATATACATAGGAGAAACGCCGTTGACGGAATGGAAGACAACATTATGAAATGATACACCTGATACATTTTGAATATAGTAGTTATATGACCATTTTTTATTCATTTCATACCATCTTATTTGACTGTCTTTAATTGAAATATCTGCTGCATTTTGAATAACGAGTCCCTCTTTAGCTCTTTTATCAGCCGTCTTCTCCGGATACATACAGATTTGCACATTATTCAATTTAATATCTTCTATATTCTGCATACCGGCATATCCTGCGATGATGGATGTACCTTCAACTTTAGCTGTAATATCGTTTAATACCACATTTTTGATGCCACCTATTTTAGATTGCTTGTTTCTTTTCAAGACTACAAATCTGAATGCATCCGCACTCCCCCACCATCCCACAGGTTTACGAATACATTCCATTTGTATATTCGAGAAAACAATGTGCTCGGCACCCCCTCCGTCTCTGATAAATATGCCAAGCCCACGATTCGTGTTTCTTACGATACAATTTGAGAAAGTGATGTATCTGAAATCACCATAACTCTCAGTTCCAAGCTTCAGTGCACAAGACGAGGATGTAAGTATGCAGTTGCTTACAGCAACATTTTCACAATTTCTATGTCCGGCATCACCTTTTGTCGTTTTCATGCAAATAGCATCATCGGCTGTCTCAATTATACAATTGGCTATAACGACATTCTTGCATCCGTCAATATCAATACCATCGGCATTTACTCCTTTCTCTAAATCGCTATAGATATAGATGCCATCAATATTAACTCTTTCACACCAATGAATATGTAACGTCCAAAACGCAGAATGCATCAATCTAACACCTGAAATTTGCACATCCATACAGTTACTCAGATACACAAGTGTTACGTTAGGCTCTCTCCAGCGCCACGTCGTCATTTCAATATCAGCCTCTTTAGCCGCTGCTATGTCATCGGCAATAAAACCGCTATAGGCGAGGGGAAATTCATCGTATTTAGGTTGAGCTACAATTTCACCTTCACCCTTGATAGCAATATTCTTTGCCCCATTGGCATAAATCAGCATCGGAGTACTTTTTGAACCGGTATCAGCTATGTTAGTTTTAACCGTATAAAGCTCTTTGTTATCAGAAGCAATCAGTCGCGCTCCTGCCTCCAGATATAAAGTCACACAATCTTTAAGCAAGAGAGTGGCAGACAAGTAATCACCTGCAGGAATAACAACAGTTCCGCCCCCTGCCCGACTACATGAGTCGATGGCTTGCTGCATTAACTCTGTTTCTACTTCAATGCCATTACCCTTTGCTCCAAACTCTTTAATGCTGAGTCTTACAGGTGAAGAATGCAGTGAACTGACGAACAGAAACAACATTCCTAACAGGAAAGATATTCTAAAATATGTAATCATTGGTTTCATAAGTATTTTGATATTCAGTTATTAAGTGTTATTTGCCGGGCCACTCCCAGTTTGTCAAATCATCGCTCCAAGCTATTCCTAAAGAGCTGTTTTTATCAAAATCACCTTCCTCCTCGGTCAAAGGACCTGAACCGTGAAAGAACATCAGGTATTTATTTATGCCATCCACTTTGCGCAAGTCTAAAATGGCTCCTGCCGAAATTCTTCCTTTTGCCCATTCCCAGTTTTGCTGGCCCAATGTAATTAGCGGACCAAAATCTTCCCAATGAACAAGATCTTTAGACTTCTTTATCTCCATACCGTTTTTCAGTGAATGCAGCAAAATATACTCATCATTTTCAGTAAGCACACAGACGTTTTCACCAGACTCGGTATATCCGAAGAAAGTCCAGTCACGCAGGTTATAAGAATAAGACATACTTACACCATTTTGTTTATAAAAACACCACCACTTACCCGGTTCGTTGTTATCCTCTATAAAATAGGCATCAATCATTCGCCCCATTTTTTCAATAGAAACATCATTTCCTTTCACCCTGAGTAATTCGGGTTGCGACCATGTTTCAAGATTCTTACTTGTCATAGTGTACAATCGTGCTTCATTATTACCGAAACGTGGCATTTGATCAACAGTGTAATTGGGTCTGGGATAAGTTTGCAGACACATAATCCATTCATCATTATACTTAATGACGTTACCCGGACTGCAGAAATCAAACTTCTGGTCTCTGGGCGTTATTATTTCATAAGGTGTCCAGTTTACCAAATCTCGGCTCCGGCTCTGTGCAGTATATTGGAAGACACTATCATTCTCTACCCTCGATAAAGTAAAATACAGGTAAAACTGTTCATCTTGGTATAAGATTGCCGGATCTCTATAAGCGGTATTATCATCACCCTTGAATATAATGGGAGATTCCAGTTTACTTAAATTCACCTTATCTTTATTAACTTGACACGAAGCTAACATCATCAACAGGAAAATTACAGAAATGTATTTCATAATATTCTAAATTAATTAATGGTTACTGATTTTCTTATTACTATTCCTTATTAACTCCACGGTATTATCTTTTTGAAAAACCGAATAGAGTCCTTGTTCTTCTTGCGGTGGGTCGCCTGTATAATCATTACCTTTGACCCAATAAACACATCCGTCTTTTTTCTCAGCCATTCCGCCCCAAGCCCAGAAGTTGCATCCAGCTAAATTGCCATTACTCTCACTGCCGTCTACAACATTCTGAAAGACCGATGCATAATAAGCATCTCTATTCGACGTCAGCGTGCCTAAATCAAATAAAAAACTATCTCTAGGATATCCAAATTCTTCTATGACTATAGGCTTATTGTATTTCTCTGCAATAGCGAGATGGTCCTTAATATACTTTTGAGTCTGCTTAATAGAATAATCAAGTGTTTCGTTCAAGCTATCTTTATCAGTCCACTTCCAATTGTAAGGCCAAATATGAATGGTCATATAATCTACCGACTTGTAAGAATGTATTAGTTCCCAAAGCTGAATATCCTTTTCACAACCCTGCGATCCTTCACTGCCTGTGGAAACTAAATGATTGGGATCACAGCTTTTTATCAACTCAGCAACAGAGTGTATCCATAGGGCAAAGCTAACTTTATTCTTATCATTAAAAGCACGAGGTTCATTTCCAATCTGCCAGGACATAATGGTGGAGTCGTCGCTATATTTGCGATTGATATAGCGATTAGTACGTTCGACGATAAACTTTACGTGATTGGCAAACAGTGTTTTGCTCGAGTCACACTGAGGATACTGTTCAACAAACTTCTGAAATTGCGCCCAGCCATCTACAGTCGGCACAGGGGCTTTGCCATAGCCGGCCCATTCCAGATATTGACCGTATCCTCCCGACCACTCCCATGAGTTATTTAAGTAAAGCACGGCTGACATTTTCCTCTTCCCCATTTCATACAACAAATAATCTAACCCTGCAAGAATAGTATCATTATATACACCGGGAGCTATTTGAAGTGTAGGTTCTACTTTAGACACAATTCCATTTACCCCATCAGCTCCCACAAGAATTCTCAAATTATCAACACCTATAGCACACAAAGAATCTAATTCCATAAGCAAACGCTGCCTGTTCCCACCCTCACCCTCAGAGGCAAGTATGGCTCCATACCAGAAATTCGCACCTATATAATAATAGGGTTGCCCGTCTTTAATAAATTGCCCATCTTTTACTTTGATAAAAGTTTGCTTATCGGGTTTCAAACCACAAGCCGCAAATAGCAGCAAGAGGGATAATGCAACTAACAGATTCTTTTTCATGTCCTTCATTTAAAGTTTCACAATGCAAAATTAAACGAAGGGCTTTCGCTATACAAATACTAATTTATCAGAGTATAATACTTTCATTCATATTGATATTAATATAGCGGCAAAAGGTATCATCTTGTTAGATAAGCTTCTTCTTCTTTTGATAATTCTCTCTAAACTCCTTGGGCGTGCAGTTCTTTTTCTTTTTAAATATCCGATTAAAGTTAGACAGGTTATTGAACCCACACTCGAAACAGATTTCAGCTATTGACATCGTTGAATCTACCAACATACGGGTGGCATGTCCCAAACGAATATCAATGATATATTCCGATAAGTTCTTGCCCGTGCGCAGTTTAAAGAAGCGACTAAAAGATACAGAAGTCATGCTGACCAAATCAGCCAATTGCCCTAAGCGGATTTCTTCATTGTAGTGCTGATCTATATAGTCCTGCACTTTTTGAACTCGCCGGCTGTCAGAATAAACACTGATTTTAGCAAAAGAGGAACTGGAAAGCGTACGAGTATCCTCACACTGGGACAACTCATACAATATCACAAGCAGGTTAATCACTGCATAGAAGCCTTGTTCTTCCGAAGCCAATCGATCCAACCAATTATATACTTTCATAATGGCCTGCATAGGGAAACTAATACCGCACTGAGCTTTCTCCAGCATACAACGAATACTGTCGAACTGGTTCTTATTCATAAAATTCTTGAAGAATAAATCCGGCGAAAACTGAATTGTAATCTCACGGATTTCTTTAGAGTCACATTCATGTTGTTCCCACACATGTTCCAACTCTTTGCCGGTTATCAACACCAGATCATAATCGCCGATAATCTCGGCAGAATCTCCCACCACCCGGCGAACACCGGCAGCATGTTCCGTAAAGTTCAGTTCAAACTCGGCATGACAATGAATGGGATAAGTAAACTCTGTTTTACGGCGGTCGGCAATATAGAAACAATCGCGGTCGGACAAGGGAGTAATTTCCCTCATAATGTAGTTTTGGTTCTCCATATAGTATTAGTTAAAAAAGTATCACTCGGCAAATATAATCATTCTTTTCAATCTGATATATTAAGACTTACTTTTATTTGCTCTATTAACTTATTGGTATGTCGATGAGAAATATAAAAAGCAGATACACTGATCGACACAATAAAATTATATACTTTTGTATCCGAACAATCTCTTAAACTCAATAACATGATAAACCCCATTTACTCTCCCGACAGCAACCGGTATGACAATGGTATGAAGTACCGCCGGTGCGGACGAAGCGGCATCCTGCTGCCCGAAATTTCCTTAGGTTTATGGCATAACTTCGGCGACGTGAACACGTTTGCCAATTCTCAGGCGATGGCGCATTACGCTTTCGACCAAGGTATCACCCATTTCGACCTTGCCAATAACTACGGTCCATCCTACGGCTCGGCCGAAGAAACCTTCGGAATGATTATGAAGAAATCATTCCTCCCCTACCGGGACGAACTGTTCATCTCAACCAAAGCAGGACATGACATGTGGCCCGGCCCCTATGGCGAATGGGGGTCCAGAAAGTATCTGATGAACAGCCTCAACCAAAGTCTGAAACGGATGAATCTGGACTATGTAGACATCTTCTATTCTCACCGCTACGACCCGGAAACTCCATTGGAAGAAACACTGCAAACCCTCGTCGACATTGTCCGCCAAGGCAAAGCCATCTACGTGGGCATCTCCAAATACCCGAAAGAAGCCGCCGAATTTGCTTATCGCTATCTGGCAGAAAGAGATGTGCATTGTTTGCTTTATCAGGGAAGATATAATATGTTCAATCGGGAGCCGGAGGAAGAAGGCATTCTGCAACAGGCCAAAGAGAATGGAACAGGTTTCATCGCCTTCTCGCCGTTGGCGCAAGGACTGCTAACGAACCGTTATCTGAAAGGCATTCCCGAAGACTCACGTATCGCCAAAGGCGGTTTCCTGAAGAAAGAAGCACTGACGGAAGAAGTCCTGAACAAGATTAAAGCCCTCAACGAACTTGCCACCCTCCGCGGACAGACACTTGCCGAAATGGCATTAGCGTGGGTGTTGAAAGATGAAATGGTGACTTCCGTCATCATAGGCGCAAGCTCCGTAGCCCAACTGGACGACAATCTGAAAGCAATAAAGAACACTACCTTTACAGCAGAAGAGATAGAAAAGATGAATCTGATATATAATCAGAAGTAGAGCCATTAAGGAGATACTTCTTCCATCAGGTCAGGCTAATTTATTTCCATGAGGAGTCACGAGCGTTTCCACGAAAGGGAACGCTCGTTACCATTAAAGGAAACTCGAGTTTCCATTAGGGGAAATTGTAATTTCCAAGCTTAGGAAACTACAGTTCCCAAGGCAAGAAACTGCCGTTCCCTACCTATAGGAAACTACAACGAACTACTTATCAATCAGATACGCACCTATCTTTCATCAGAAACATTCCACTAAGGCAAGGCTCAGGTACCTGAGTCCCCGATTTACCCTACGCCTGAGCCACAACACAGCAACACTTTCCGACAAAAGAATACAAATTTAACATACCCCTTTCTGAACCTTTTATTTTTTATCTTGTTCATGTACCAAAAGCCTGAGGTACCAGGGCAGGATTTTTATATTTAACCTAAACATTATAAGAAGTATGAAGAAATTAATTCCCCTATTATTGGTGGTCTTGACTTTCGCAGCCTGCGAAAAAGACCCTGACACGGATAAGCTGGACAACAAGTATCTGGTTTATACCAATTATGATGCGAAAGCTGACTTTAAAGCTTTCCAAACGTACTACATGCCGGACAGCATCCTCATCATCGGCGACAAGAAAGAAGCTGAATATTGGAAAGATGATAACGCTCAGGAAATTCTGCAAGCTTATGCAACCAACATGAGCAATCGTGGTTATGTCCGCGTAGACGATCGTGACGAAGCCAACCTTGGTTTGCAGGTCAGCTACATCAAGAGCACTTACTACTTTAATGACTATGGACGCCCCGAATGGTGGTGGAACTACCCGGGCTACTGGGATGCACCTTACTGGGGTAACTGGGGTGGATGGTACTACCCGTATGCTGTGACTTATACTTATAGCACCGGTTCATTCATCACCGAACTTCTCAATCTGGAAGCTACCCAAGGCGAAAAAGAGAAACTGCCTGTACTCTGGACAAGCTATATGAGCGGATTGCTCAGCGGCTCCAGCTCAGTCAACGCGAAGTTGGCGGTTGAAGGTGTAAACCAGGCTTTCACTCAATCCTCATATCTTACTAATAAATAATTAGTAGTTAAGTAGTCAGTAGAAGATAGTCCGGAAGCGGGCTATCCCGGAACTTAAAAACAATAACAAGTATGAAAACAATAAAATATATTTCCATGAGAGTACTGGCAGTTGCTGCCTTGGCTCTCGTCTTCGCCATGCCGGCAAAGGCACAATTGACCGATAACGGTTATGCCAATATCGATTGGCAGTTCAACTTCCCCCTGAGCAACCACTTCGCTGACAAAGCCAGCGGATGGGGTATGAGTTTTGAAGGTGGTTATTACGTAACCCCGAACATTGCACTCGGTGCTTTCTTAGCTTACCACAGCAACCACGAATACTTCGGACGCCAGACATTGCCCGTAGGTGAAGGCGGTAGCATCAATACCGACCAGCAACACACGCTGTTCCAGTTGCCTTTCGGCCTTGCCGGACGTTACACCTTCGACCGTGGCAGTGCCTTCCAACCTTACGTTGGCTTGAAAGTAGGCCCTCAATACGCTGAGATCAAATCTACTTTCAACGTTTACGAGGCTAACAAGAGCACTTGGGGTTTCTACGTTTCACCGGAAATCGGTCTCAACATTTACCCATGGGCTTATGGTCCGGGTTTGCACATTGCCGCTTACTATAGCTATGGCACGAACAAGGGCGACCTGTTCACTTATAGTGTAGACGGTTTAAGCAATTTCGGTCTGCGTCTGGGTATTGCATTCTAACATAATTTGCATTGCAACACAGATAAGTTTGACTGGTATTAATTGATTGTTTCAAGACGTGAAAAAGGGAATAACCGGCCGCGTGAGCGGGGGGCTATTCCCTTTGTTGTAGCTCGTAACTATTTCACCGCTTGATACATCACCTCCTGTATTCGTGTACGGATGTCCATCTTCATCAGTTTCGTATTCCATACATCCGGATAGATGCGATTGCAAAGGAAGACGTAAACCAGCCCATTCGTCGGATCAACCCAGGCACAAGTACCTGTAAATCCAGTATGCCCATAAACTGTAGCAGGCGCAGCCGTGGCACAAGGACTCTTTGCCGGATTCTGCCGGTCAGGTTTATCGAAGCCCAGACCACGACGACTGATGCGGGATACAGTAGTAGTAAATACACGGCAAGTTTCCGGACTTAAATAACGCTTACCATCCAACTCTCCCCCATTCAACAACATTTGATAAATCTGAGCCACTTCCGTTGCATTGGAGAATAGACCGGCATTTCCTGATACACCGCCTTGGAAAGCTGCCGACTCATCATGCACGAAGCCCTGAAGAACCGTCTTCCGCAAGAATGGATCCACCGAAGAAGGTATGATTTCCGCTTTCGGTATAGGAGTATGCTTACCGGATACAATGCCTGCATACGCTGTTCCTGCTGTAGCAGCGCCCTTTAATGGCAAATATCCCGTACGCTTCAACCCCATCGGAGCATAAAACTCCTGTTCCAGGAAAGCATCCATCGACATGCCCGTACGTGCCTCAACCAACTGCTGCAACAGGATGAAACCTACACAGCTATACCGATAACAGCGATCGCGCAACGGTGCCTTCACAATCGTTTGTTGATAGACTTCTTTAAAGGAACGATTCAGCCATAAGCTATCGGCAACTTGTAAGGTATGCTCTGCCGTCCGCACTTTAGAAGTCAACCCTTTCTGGAACCTAAACTTCGGATTAGCCCAGGTACGAACACCTATCTGCACAGAATGTGCGGCATCCGGTCTTGCTTTGAAAAGAGTTCCTGCATAGCTTTCTTTATCAATGGCTTCCTGATAGAACAACAATGTAGAAGGTAATCCGGATTCATGCAACAGCAATTGGCGGACCGTAATATCTTTTTTATCCGTATCTTGCAGCCAGGGCAGATAATCCGACACACGATCGGTAAGATTCAAACGTCCTTTGTCATACAGCTTCATGACAGCAAGCAATGTTGCCGTAGTCTTTGTCAGCGAAGCCAGATCATAAACATCTGTCGGAGATACCGGTAAAGCAGCGCCGGGGATATTGGTCGTAGAAAGTTTTTTGGCAGAAGTACCCATAACACCTGGCCAGGTATGTGTTCCAAAGGCCTTATTATACATTTCCTTTCCGTCTTTCAATATCACAATTTGACAACCGGGATAAGCACCTTCTTTAATGCCTTCTCTCGCTATTTCATCAATGCGAGTCAACAGACGGGAATTCATTCCATGTTCATCGGGCACAAAGTGACGCGGTGTTTTCGGAGTAATGGTCCGTCCGTCCCCCGCCGCAAACAAGTCACTGATACTTGCCGACAGACGTCCGTTTGCCGTTGCATCGGCATACAGTATTCTGGCTACCTGACACTGTACGTCGTCATTCGATGAATGTGCAAGTACTACAGCATTAGCAGCTGATACCGCCCGACGTATCTGCAACATTTGCTTACCGGGTATAAAGAACAGATAAGCTGTTGGAACATCAGGAACAAATTCTCCAAAGAAGGTCTGATAAGGTGACAAGCGGTGTTCCGTCACACAAACAAGGATTCGTTTATACTGTGACAGTGAATCACGCAACTGCTTACGTGCAGCCGCCGGCAACTCTTTCTTCAATTGAAAGACGGCGGGTACTCCTTTTAAACCGGCAGGATGGATATATTCGGAGAGTTCTTTCAGGAACGGTTGTATTTCTTTTGCATCACCTACATTGAGCACAGCTATCTCCCGGATATCTGTATCCAACGGAAGCACATCGTTTTTATTCTTCAGTACGGTAATCGCCTCCTGATTCAGACGCCTTATCAGGTCACGAGTGTGTGCTGTATTGATACGGTTACTTAACCCCGAAAGACGCACAAAAGGTTTCTTTGATAATCCAAGAGCATATTTATAAGTAAGTACCTTCCGGCATTTTGCCTCAATCTCCGCCTCCGTCAATTCACCGTTTTTCACAGCATCCAGTATAGCATCCACTTCTTCTTTAATTCGTCTGGGCACAAGCAACAAATCATGCCCCGCTTTCAATGCCTGCAAACAAATACTCGCGTTATTGACAGAAACACCTTTCATAGCCAATGCATCCGTAAATACCAACCCTTGGAACTTCATCTCTTGTGTCAGCAAATCATGCACCACGCTACGGGAAAGTGAAGAAGGCACTCCTCGTTTCGATTCAAGTACCGGTACCTCTAAATGTCCCACCATCATACCGGATAGCCCGGCCTGAATGGCTTTCTTAAACGGATATAACTCCACGCTATCCAAACGTGCACGAGAAAAAGTCAACTTCGGCAACGAATGATGCGAGTCCACATCCGTATCACCATGACCTGGAAAATGCTTGCTCACGGAAAGTACGCCACCTTCTTCCAGTCCACGGGCATAGGCTATTACTTTATCGGCCACATTAGCAGGACTTTCTCCAAACGAACGGGTATTGATAACCGGGTTCTTCGGGTTGATATTCACGTCCGCCACCGGAGCAAAGTTAACCTGCACACCGAGTTCCCGACATTGCCGGGCCATCTCACGACCATATTCATAAAGCAGACTGTCATTTTGTATACAGCCCAGAATCATATTTCGGGGAAATACCGGTGTACCTCGCAAGCGCATGGAAAGTCCCCATTCGCCGTCAAAGGTTATCATCAACGGAACATCTGCCATCTTCTGTGCTTCATTGGTCAGTATCGCCTGGTTTTCCATCAATCCACCGGAAAAGAGCAGGCCGCCCACTTTGTAGCCATCCACAACTTTACGTAGCAAATCCCGGTTTGCCTTATCTTGCTGAGGAGCAATAGTATAAATGAATAATTGTCCGATACGTTCTTTCAGATTCATCCTGTTGAGTACCGAATCCACCCACTGCCGGCATCGTTCATCATTGGAAACAGATCGTATCATAATAGGTTCAACAGAAGGTACAGGAGATTGTGGTACCGACAGATGGTGTGCCTGAGCATCAAAGCGGACACAACAACTGTATATCATCAAAAAGAATAGGAATAGTTTTTTCATCATCATTATTTCTATGCCCAGACTATTTCAGGCTTTTATAAATCGCTTCTTGTATATTTGTACGGATATTCATCTCAGTCAGTTTTGTATTCCACACATTGGGGCACAAGCGGTTACTGAGGAAAACATACACCGTCCCATGTTCAGGATCTACCCAAGCACAAGTACCCGTAAAGCCGGTATGTCCGTAAACAGCACCGATAGCCGAAGGAGCACAAGGACTGTTCTTCAAATCCTTCAAGTTAGGTTTGTCAAAGCCTAATCCTCTACGGCTGATAGCAGAGGCCTCCGTAGTGAATAAACGACAAGTCGCCTCACTCAAATAACGTTTACCGTTCCATTCTCCCCCATTCAGCATCATCTGGTATATCTTCGCAACTTCCGTCGCTGTAGAGAATAAACCTGCATTGCCGGAAATGCCACCCATACAAGCGGCAGCCTCATCGTGCACATAGCCGCATAAATCCTGACGGCGCAGGAAATCATTCGCGACCGTAGGCATAATCTCTTGTTTGGAGTATCTTAATAAGGGCAGATACATGGTACGCTGTAACCCCATAGGTGCATAAAACTCTTTAGCCAGATAAAGGTCCATTGGCAACTTAGCTATAGCCTCTACCACCTGCTGCAACAGGATAAAGCCAAGATCACTGTACACATACCGCTTGCTGTCCATATCACACCGGGCAATCTTTTGCAAGATGGTATTCTTAAAACTCTTGTTCAGCCACATTTTGTCAGCTACATGCAAGTTGTAAGCAGATGATTCTTTTTCAGCTACCAAGCCTTTCTTAAACTTAAAGCTTGAACAATAATAGCTATGTTCACTGACCTGCGTGCGATGCCACTCATCCACCCAACTTTGAGCATACGGGCCATGCACCGAATTCGGGTCGATGGCCTCCAGATAGAAACGAATATAAGGAGGCAGACCGGACTCATGAAGAAGCAAATCCTTTATTGTAATATTCTTCTTATTAGTATTCCGCAAGATCGGCAAATACTGGGATGCTTTATCCGTCAGCTTCAACTTACCCGTATCATACAGTTTCATCACGGCAAGCAGTGTTGCAGTAGTCTTCGTCAAAGAAGCAAGGTCGAACATATCTGTAGGGCGTACAGCAGTGGTGTCTTTATCTGAATGAGTACCGAAACACTTATCATATACCGTCTGACCATCTTTCAACACCAGCACCTGACAACCGGGATAGGCTCCGGCAGCCAATCCGCCCTTGACAATCGCATCGATACGGTGCAACTCATTAGACTTCATTCCCAAATCTTCAGGAATAATACGTCCCGGCTTCATCCCCGGAGTAATCACACTTCCCTCACCGGCCTGATAGAGATTACCGATGCTCATGGAAAGCTTTCCCTGAGCAGGGACTTTAGCAAATATCACACCCGCTACATATTGCTGAATATCCGCTTCCGACGAATGTCCCAACACCACAGCACTGGCCTGATTCAAAGCAGGAACTAAAGGTTGCATAGCACGATAGGACGTAAAGAAAGCATATATTATGGGGGCGGGTAAATTCAATCCTGCCAGAAAATCGGCATAAGCAAGTGCATCTGTATCTTTACCTGATATACTGATTACAACCCGACGATAATTCGCCAGTTTGCGTGCCAATTCATGGAGTTCATCTTCACCCATCTCCCCCGTCAAATGAAAACACTCTACAGGAACAGGTGATAATTTCTTCATCTCAGCAATGAAGATGCTGTCTTTACCTTCGACCACACTCAACAGTGCAATCGGAGTGTCGCCGACAGGTGTCAACGGTAATGCTCCAAAATGATTACCCAGCACCGTAACAGCAGCCTGGCGAAGTCGCGTTACCAGTGCCTTGGCTTCATCTGTATGGATACGATAACTCATTCCGCTAACCTGCAACTGCGGACGCGGCTGACGTAAACCCAACAGATATTTATAAGTAAGTATCTTACGACATTTCTCTTCTACAACCTTCTCCGAAAGAACACCGTCTTTCACCGCATTCAGCACCTCCTGCACAGCATTTTCAGTATTATACTGCACCAGCACCATATCATTTCCTGCAAGCAAGGCTTTTGTAGTAACTTGGGGCACAGATGAAACTCCCTTCATATCCAATGCATCCGTAAACACCAATCCCTGAAAGCCCATTTCATTTTTCAATAATCCGGTCACCACATTTCCGGAAAGTGAAGAAGCCGTGATAGCATCCGGTTCCAGCACAGGTACCTGCAGATGACCAACCATTACCCCACCCAAGCCGGCACGTATCATTTCCTTAAAAGGATACAGTTCCACACTATCCAGGCGTTCGCGGTTATAACATAGTGACGGTAATCCTTTATGCGAGTCCACATCCGTATCTCCGTGCCCAGGGAAGTGTTTGCTCACGGACAACACACCGCCACTTTCCAGTCCACGACTATAAGCGACCACCTTTTCAGCCACCTTCTTCGGGTCTTCCCCGAAAGAGCGTACATGAATTACCGGGTTCAGAGGATTGGTATTGACATCCGCATCCGGTGCAAAATTCACATGAACACCCAGCTCACGAAATTCCCGTGCCACTTCACGCCCGTATTCATAAATCAGATGGTTGTCTTCAATACAGCCAAGTGCAGCATTCTTCGGGAAATAAGGCGTACCTTCTAGGCGCATAGAGAGTCCCCATTCACCATCGAAAGTAATCATAACAGGAACTTTAGAATTCTTCTGGGCAATATTCGTCAGTATAGCCTGCTCTTCCGGTGTACCTTCGGCAAACAGCAGACCTCCTATCTTATATTTCTTAACCAGATCGCGTATCTGTTTCTTCTTCTGTTTATCCACTTTGGCAGGAAAGGTAGCAACAATCAACTGTCCAACTTTTTCCTGCAGGTTCAAACCGGAATACACAGAATCTACCCACTGTTTGCAACGAGCATCTGCCGCTGAAGGAAGAAAAGGTGCTTCTGCCTGGGCATGAAGCAATCCTGTGCCACCCCACAAAAGGGCAGCAAGCAAAAAGAGAATAGGTCTCTTCATTTTTTTACTATTTATTACTTAGATGATTGGGATATTTATTCTTCCGCAAGTGTTAGTTTCAACATACCAACGTAAATTCCACTTTTTCCGGTATGCATCACAGGTACATTCTGACCGTCTTTATTCAAGTAGACAGCCGGTTCCTTCATAAAGGTATGAGTATGTCCACCCAGAATGGCATCGATATGATTCGTTTTCTGTGCCAGTTCTTCGTCACAAGGAGCATTTTTAAGTTGATAACCGAGGTGCGACAGGCAAATGACCACATCACAATCTTCCTCATTCTTCAGCAAATCCGCCATTTTCTGTGCTACTTCTATCGGATCATTATAAACCACACCTTCACATTTATCAGCCTGCACCAACCCTTCCATCTTCGGAGCAAGACCGAATACGCCTATCTTCAACCCATTGCGGTTAAAGGTAGTATAGGGTTTCACCAAGCCTTCCAGCACCGTACCTGTCACATCATAGTTGGAACATACCACCGGGAAGTTTGCCATACGGAACAAGCGTGCCATATTTTCCAAACCGAAATCAAATTCATGATTACCTATCGTCATGGCATCATAACCCATAAGATTCATCATCTTTACTTCGACTTCCCCCTGAAACAAATTGTAGTAAGGAGTTCCTTGAGAAATGTCTCCGCAATCAAACAGTAACAGGTTGGGGCTTATTTTACGCGCTTCCTTAATAAAGGTAGCCCGGCGCACCGTTCCACCCATACCGGCATAGCGGTCGGCAGCATTCACAGCAATGGGTTCAATACGGCTGTGCGTATCACTTGTTTGCAGAATCACCAGTTGTTTGGTTTTCTGGGCAGAGTCAGGAGCTACCAGGCAGAGAGGCTCTACAGGTATCTCTTTAGTCGATTGCTGTGCGGATATCGAAAATAGGCAGCAAACTGCCATCAATAAAAGAATATATCGTTTCATGATTTATAATTTATGATTATGCTCTTGCGAAACTGGATTACTCATCTTTCACAGTTATCCTGCCTTCCATACGGGAAGTAATCTTCTTTCCGGCAGTAGTCTGTTGCTCCACATAGTCCATAAACAAACCACGCAAAGTAGCCCCATCCGGACATTCACGCTTCTCAGCTTGCGGCAGGGCAGTCATACCATCGTTTCCGTCTGCCAGATAATCAATGGTAGCAATTGTATAAAGCTGTTCATCCTCTATCGGATAGCCTGCAACCGTGCCTTCCAATAGTTTTCCGTCTTTTGTTATCAGAAGCTGCATCCCACTGACACCTTGCCCGTGACATGCTGCAATATTATTGAACAATTCTTTCAGATAAACTCCTTTCATGGTCAATACACAAAGAGAATTTTCGAAAGGCAATATCTCATAAATATTTTCGCAGGTAATAGGACCTTCAGTCAATACATTACGCAAGCCACCCATATTTATTAATCCCATATCGGCAGGCTTACCCAATACTTGTCCGGCTGCATTACGTAGAACATCCGCTACCAGATTAGAAAGCAGACTTTCAGGCGCTCCTTTGTCCATGCTTACTTCTGCAGTACCTACCACACGGAGCATGATACTGTCAACCTTCGCCTTATAGGGAGCAAGCAATGCTATCGCTTCAGCATCAGGATTTACATCCCAGGTAGAGTCAACCGCCACCATCGTCCCCTTCGCCTTCGTCACCTTATATGCAGAACTACAAGAGCTTAGCAAGAATACAGCTACCAAAAGTACGGCAGGGATAAATTTCAAAGTCATTCTTTTCATTTCGTTTGTTTTTTAAATTGCTACAAATATAACGAATAGTCCTTTTTCATCACACCTCAATAGAAGAAAAAAGAAAATGCCTCTTCATTTTCAGGCATATTTTTTAATTCCCGGAAAGTTCTATATAAAAAAGGATTATTTTCACCCGTAGGTTGAAGTAAAGTGTTTCGGTACAGTAATGAATTAAAGATTGCTGGTGAATTCATTGTTAGTATACTGATAATCAATCAATAGCATTTACCGGCAGCTTACCACAAGATGTAAAAGCATTTACTGCAGCATGTAACAGCCTTTACCGCTTATTGTAACGGGCTTTACCTCGGCGTGTAACGAGCTTTACTTCGGCGTGTAAATGAAGTTACCGTGTGGGGTTGATAATAAACCGCCAAGACTTACGTTATTTATCAGGTAGATATACCTATATTTGAATTCCAGAAGTAATATAAAAGACAGATAAGCACATGGGAATAAGCACAGTAACTGATCAGAACTGGCACATAGTCCGCTACTCAGCAGAAGAAAAAGAACGCTGGGACCGCTTCGTGCGCCGTTCCAAAAACGGTACATTCATGCTGCAACGCGACTATATGGACTATCATGCCGAGCGTTTCCATGATTGTTCCCTGCTGATTTATTGTAATCAGAAATTAACAGCCTTGCTCCCCGGCAACCTTTCCGGTGATTGTTTTTATTCTCATCAGGGACTGACTTATGGAGGAATACTCCTCTCCGCCTCTATTACCTTAGTGCAAGCAAAAAGTGCATTCTGCACCGCCCTGAATTATTTACATACGGAGTGCGGTGTACAATCAATAGTATATCGGGCTATTCCGCACATTTATCACCGCTATCCGGCGGAAGAAGATTTATATATCCTCGTTCGCCTGGGCGCACAACTTACAGCACGTAGCATCTCATCCGTAATTCCACTGGACGACCGTCTGCCTTTCCGCACCCTGCGCCGTCGCCAATTGAAAAAGGCACAGACCTGTGCACTGACAATCACAGAAGACGAGGACTTCGCCTCTTTCTGGTCAATATTGGAAGAAAACCTACATGAACGATATTGTGTTGCCCCGGTACATTCACTGGAAGAAATCACCCGACTGCACAAAAACTTTCCCCGTCAGATTTCCCTTTTCCGGGTATGCGACGGAACTAAAACACTGGGCGGCTGCGTAGTATATGAAACCGACGAAGTGGCCCACGTGCAATACATCGCCGCTTCCACACAAGGAAAAAAATGTGGAGCACTCGACCTGCTCTTCCACCAACTGATATATAGCCGCTACGGACAAAAGCGTTACTTTGACTTCGGTATTTCCACTGAACAAAGCGGACAAATCTTGAATGAAGGATTACTTTTCCAGAAGGAAGGTTTCGGTGCAAGAGCAATCATGTATGACGTTTACGAATTGAAATTATGATAAAGTATTTAGACCTGCAAAAGATCAATGCTTCCTTTGAGCCTGAACTGTCGGATGCCTTACTACGTGTTTGCCATTCGGGATGGTACCTGTATGGAGAGGCGACGGCCCGTTTTGAACAAGAATTCGCAGCCTACTGCGATACAGTTCATTGTGTAAGTACGGGAAATGGTCTGGATGCTCTTACATTAATATTTCTTGCTTACCGTGAATTGGGAGTCATGGATGCCGGAGATGAAATAATCGTCCCTGCCAATACATACATCGCAACCGTACTCTCTATCCTCCGTGCCGGACTGAAACCGGTGCTTTGTGAACCTGCCTTTGAAACATGTAACATGGACATCACCTATGCAGAATCGCTGATTACCCCTCGTACACGTGCCATATTACCGGTTCATCTATATGGACGTTTAGCCGATATGCAAGGAATATACGATCTGGCTACCCGCTACGGACTAAAAATCATAGAAGATGCCGCACAGGCACATGGTGCCATCTGGAACAAAGGCTTACCGGGAAAAGGAAGCCCAGCTTTGCGAGCCGGTAATTTAAGTGATGCCGCAGCCTTCAGCTTCTATCCGGCCAAAAACCTGGGTGCCTTGGGAGACGGTGGTGCCATAACCACCCATGATGCCGAACTTGCCACCACCGCACGTTCCATTGCCAATTACGGTTCTACAGAAAAATATGTTCATCTGTACCAAGGCATAAACAGCCGATTGGACGAATTACAGGCGACGGTTCTTTCCATAAAGTTATCCCGCTTAGATAAAGATAATGCCCGAAGGAGGGAGATAGCACAATCCTATAAAGAAAATATTGACTGGCAACGCTTGGGATTACAAAGTACTGTCCATACGGATCATATTAATGAAGCCAATGTCTTCCACATCTTTCCCGTCTTTTCTCCCCGCCGGAATGAATTGCAACGTTATCTGACCCAATGCGGTATTTCTACTCAGATTCATTATCCCATTCCACCTCATCGCCAGGAAGCGTTGAAAAAGGAATATGGAATGCAACAACTCCCCATTACAGAACGTATCCATAATGAGGAGTTAAGTCTCCCCATCTCTCCATTACTCACGAATGAAGAGACAGAGCATATAATAAACCGCATCAACGCCTTTATTTAGAAAGTCAGCACCTTATAATATGAAGACTTCGGTAACAGGTTCTCATCAAACAGAAGCGGATAATTACGCTGACGATTCCCCCAACGACGATCCAACCATGAATCGCCATCATACACATTCCAGAAAGTTACGTTACTAATCACATGCTTATAATCACGCATCACCCGGAACAACATATCATACTGGGCCACTTGTGCCGCATCCGCCTCAGGAGTCAGTTCCAACTTCTTACCCTCCTGATTTACACTGAGCTGTCCGCCTTGTTCCCGAGTGTTGATACGAACATCCAATTCAGTAATATGAATATTATCAACCACTTGTGAATAAAGTTCGAGAGCCTTTCTGAACTCATCTTCCGTAGGAGAAAGAACATTGTAGTGTCCTTGCATTCCGATACCGGAAATGGGTATTCCTTCGGCCTTCATACTCTTAACCATATTATAGATACGATCGCGCTTGGCAGGATTCGTTTCATTGTAATCATTATAGAAAAGCAATGCTTTAGGGTCCGCTTCATGAGCATACTCAAAAGCCTTTTTAATAAACTCATCACCTGCAATCTTGTAATAGAGAGACTGACGGTAAGGAATCTCCGCTTTCGCATCATCTGTCATTGCTTCGTTCACCACATCCCATGCATAAACAACATCTTTATAACGATTGACGATAGTGTGAATATGAGTTCTCATTCTCTCAAACAACACTTCCTTTGAAACTAAATCACCTTTTTCATCATGGAACATCCAATCTCCGGTCTGAGCATGCCAAACCAGGCAATGTCCCCGAAGTCCAATCTTATGGGCACGTGCGAAGTTAGCAATCTTATCGGCATTTTCCCAGTTCCATTTTCCCTCTGCAGGCTGTGTGGGTTGAGGTTTCATATCATTCTCCGCAGTGATACTGTTGAAGTTAGAAGTAATCAATGCTATCTGTTGAGGTGAATTAAAATTCGCCATATTCACCGCACATCCTATAGTGAAATAATCAGCATAGGCATCCTTTAGATTATTCACTCGAATATCATTGGCAGAAGTAGCATGCAAACCTATCAGACAACCAGTAAAGCCACCGGCAACATTGGTTGAAAGAATATCACCGGACACGGTGTTACCCAGCAGCACGAAATTATTCCCATCCAGCGAATAACTAAAGTCATAATTATCTCCTACACCTTTCACCTGCAACCGGATTGGATTCTTCATATCCACCTTTGCACTTGCAAGAAGGCGGGTATTGCCTTTTTCTGTCTTCGCCAGCACCATATGGAAATCTTTATCTTGCTTCATCAGACCGAAAACATAATTAAAATTTTCACTCTGCACACAAGTGATACCTGCTAAGTCTTTCTCCGTTTTCGGAGTATAGTTCAAAGTAGTAGTAAATGAGAAGTTATTATGCTGCTGTCTATAGAAAAGCGTCGAAGTTGGTTTCACTTCTTTTATGTTTACCGGGAACGGGGTAACTTGTAATCCTCCGTCCTTCAGAATTGAAATAAATTCTTCACGAGGACCTCTCAAACCAATCCAGCGGTAATCCAGTTGCGGAGATGTGAAGTTTTCGGTAAACGTAAAATTACCGTTAGGGAAATAGCTGTCTTTTCCGGTTTTATTTTCAACACCTGCAGGAGTCTTCAGCTTTGGCTCCATCGGGATAAGTCCGTTTTCAAAGACGGGGAATTCACCCGACCAGTCTACCGGCAGGATAAATGTCTCCCGACCGATATTCACTCTGCCCTTTTCATTGGGGCGGATAGCCAGAAATACACCGTAGTACTTGCCATCAGGTCCCTCTACCAAATCGGCATGTCCTGCCCAATCTACCATATTCTTCCGGTTATGATCCAAATATCTCTGGCTCAGGATAGGATTGCTCGGAGCCGGGATAAAGGGGCCTTTCGGGTTATCACTCACAAAGATAACTTCACTATGCCAGCCCCCCGTACCACCTTCGGCACACATCAGATAGTAGCGTCCGTCTTTCTTATAGATATGGGGAGCCTCAATCCAGATAGGCTTTTTGGATAAATCCACGCCCCCGTTTACAATAACCTGATCCGTACCGGGAATCACCTGATCGTTTTCCACATCATACTCCCAGATTTTAATCACACGGTGTCCGTTATAGAGTTCTTCGCCACGCTTCGGTCCATCGTTATGAACCACATACGCCTTGCCGTTATCATCAAAAAAGATAGATGGGTCGATACCGTCAAAATTCAACTTAATAGGATCACTCCATCCTTTGAAAGGATCTTTCGACTTTACAATGATATTCCCGAATCCCCCTGCAAACTGAGTGGTAATCATATAGAAAGTATCATTATTGGGGTTATACTTGATGGCCGGAGCATATACACCGGCACTGATACCCGTATCATGTACTTTCAACTGTGAAGTACGGTCCAGCACATGGCCGATCTGCGTCCAGTTCACCAAATCTTTTGAGTGGAAAATAGGCACACCGGGAAACATGGCAAACGATGAACACACCAGAAAATAGTCATCCCCTTTGCGAGTTATGGACGGATCGGGATAGCAACCCTGCAAAATAGGGTTATAAAACTCACCGGGCGACAGAGGATTCTCACTGTACACCCGATCATTGCCCTGATAGACCACCTGCGAGAATACCGGAGCACCCTTTACCTTTTTACCTTTAGCTCCCTGGCTAAATCCTGTTACTGAAAACATTGCCATACAAACTGACAACAAAATGATACGCTTACCCACGGAAAGCGTTGATTTCACCTTTCTCATTTCTATATAAAATATCTATTTATAATTACGAATCACTTTATTTCTTATCGCTGATACGGAAATAGTCAAAGTCTACATACCCCCCGGAAGTCTTGGTAGCATAATTGAATAGTCCGAAACGGTACCCCATAAAATGTGGGAGGGTATAGGCCATTTTAAGCTGACTACCTATTTTAATCCACTTCTTGCCATCCAGGCTATAGTAGAAGTCTGCCATATCTTTCCTATCCGTGAAGTTACATTCGGCTTTCAAGAATACTGTATCCTGGTTCAGTGGCAGACTTTCCACCTCTTCCGGCTTATCAGTCTGCGCACTTACCATTACAATCTTCTTTACCCCGTTTTCATACATTACACCTACGAATCCATATTTTTTCTGAAGAAGTGCAAGACCTGCAAAATCTCCCTCTTTCATATTAGATACATCCATAGAAGTGGTTCCCGAACATACCGGACCAACCGTTCGCTGTGTCAATGTATTTCGTGCAGACAAGAAATCAGCATCCACCCGTCCGGTTTTAAGGCGCAGATACCCCTTTCGTTCACCAACCGACCAAAGAGAATTATCCGGGTTGTGATTCCACTGCCAAACCAGCGGCAAAGCTGCATCTTTTTTCTTGCGTATAAACTCATCCGAAGCTACAATACCCGGTATTAAGCCTTTACTTGCCGGTAGATCCAATGTTTCCGGAACTTTTCCATTTATTCCAAGAACGGGCCAGCCATCTTCCCATTTTACCGGAACAAGGTAAGGAATACGGCCTACCGCGCCATTATCACGGAAAAGATAAGCAAACCATCTGCCATCAGGCGTATCTATCAAACCTCCTTGAGCCACACCTTTATCCTGCAAAGCTACTCTACCCTCCCAAGGGCCATTCATATTATCAGCGCGGTGAATAACCACTGTACGCATTCCTCCCCTCGGCCAGGTTATATTAAATAAATAATACTTCCCATTCACCTTAAATAACTGTGAACCCTCGGCGGGCAAACCGACATTATCCCCTGACGGAGCACTGGCATTCTCAATAAAGATACGTTCAGTGCCTTCTTTGATGCCGGATAAATCGGGCTTCAACTCCGCTATATGCAGTTTACCACCTCCCCAGATGATATAAATTCGACCATCATCATCAAAGAAAACCGTATGATCATGATAAGAGGGAGTAAACGTGACTGTTTTCCAAGGACCTTTTTCTATATCTTCCGTAGCATATATATAGGTCTTCCCGGTAGTGCTGGAGAATGTCGATACATAATACATATTATTATGATAGCGAATACAGCTTGCCCATGTTCCGCTTCCATACGCATTTTTTCCATTATTCAGGTTCAGCGCATCCACATCTGCCAGAATATCATAGCAATAATTCACCAATTCCCAGTTTACAAGATCTTTCGATTTCATAATGGGGACTCCCGGAGCCATGTGCATGGTCGTACTACTCATATAATAGGTATCTCCTACCCGAATCATCGACATATCGGGTACATCGGCATAAATCACCGGATTTCCGGCTGAGCTTCCCTGGCTCAGAGCTGTGCAACTATACAGGATGGTTACCAGCAAGAAAAGATAAAAACGTCTTTGCATACTATTTCTTTTTTGATATTTCTTTGCTTGTTTCTTTCGCAGGGAAATCTCCCTGCAGCAAATATACAACATAGACATCAAAAGGCACCTACAATCATTTTACACAAACTTTCGCTGATATTACATCTTTCTGCAATAACATTTCATTTTCTTTCACTCATGTTACATCCGAAAGATACAGAAGGTATTCAAGGGCAAATACAGGCTTAAAAAGAAGAAAAAGGTAGGAGGTAATTGTTGCACCATCTGAAACAAACAGTTCCATGCCGTGAAACAAATGATGAGTTATAAAGGGCATTAATGCCGTTCCCAGAAATCGAGGTATTGCCGGGCTACTTTGATATGATCATGATGTTTGGCTACGTATGCTACACTTTGCGCCGACAGTTCCGGAATACGTTCTTTATGAAGAACAATCTCTTCCAGTTTCTTGTAAATATCCTGTTCATCAGGCAAGACATTGATAATGGGGCGAAGCTCCGTTTCATTTAAGATTTCGTAGTTTTCGGGTTCACCGCCTCCCACAACAGTTACTCCTTTTGCCATGGCAAGCAGTGAGTTCATAGAAGGAGTATATGAATACAACTGGTCTAACTGGACATCCGCATCATCCATCAATTGCTGATAACGGGCATAAGGCACATCATGCACTTCGGTAATCCGGCAAAGGTCGGGATGCTTGCGTTGCACTTCTTGCAACACAGGCAGCATGACATCAGTACCTTTTAAATTACTACGGGCCGATTGAATACCAATAAAGAAATTCAATTTCTCCGGTACACAGCGAACGCGCGATGTTACCTTCCGCAAATCAATAGGCAAAGGAATAAAGGCTGTTTTCTCAGGGAAGCCGGGTTGATAAGAAACGTAATACTCCCATAAGCAAGCGATAATGCCATTACAAGTTTCAGCTATAGCCCGAGTGGCACGAGCTGCCCCACCATAATACCAATCCTGAAGAGTAATCTGATTAAAAGCTGTATCACGATACCGGCCTCCGATCTTAAAATCCGAATAGTGGAAAACATCTGTTTCCATACAAGCGCGGATATAATAATAATCGGTCCCGAAAGCTCCCAAGAAGACCTTACCATTATGTCGCTGCAAATAACGATAAACCGGCAGAGTGCGTTCGCTGCGTAGGCGCAGAAAATAAGGACTGATAATCTGTACAACATCATATCCCCGAAAACTCGGTAGATGACGCAAGATGCGGAGAATACAAAAAATGCCATCACGCAAACTATCCGTCGGCCGGTCAAGAGCTATATCGCGCGGATAGTTTCTCCAGCCACAACCATCGGAAGCAACACAAACGTCGTGTCCTAATGCCCGAAGCCCTTCCGCAAGACTCCAATGCAACCCGCTAAATTCTCCAAGTAATAATATCTTCATATAACCAAACGGATATAAACATTAATGACAGGACAAACCAAACAATACTTCCAGGAATAGTTTTTATAAGGTAAAGGCACTAATCCATTTTGTTTCAGGACAGCCAATCGTTGGTTTATCTCTCTCATACTGCATTTATTTCTCCACATCTGACGGATATAATCAATAACAAGAAAATGGATTCGTCTATCCAATGCTTCCAAACGTCCAGCAGAAGTAACTGACTGACTAAACGCTTTCAAACGGAAAAGCATTTCCTTGAAAGCTAATATTCTCTTCCGGCACTTTTCATCAACATTCACTCGCGTCAAAGAAGATGAGGAACGGTAATAACCATATACTTTATAAGAAGTCACCAACATTTTTCGGGCAAAGAGGTAAGCTTTGGCTACAAACTCTTCATCCTCAAAAAAGCTCGTCTCACTGAAATAAAGAGAAGACGTTTCCAGCATACTCCGACGGAAGATATGCGTCCAAACAACTCCTGTAAAGTTGTTGAGTGCCATAAAGTCAGCACCGGATGAGTATTCCACATAAGACAGCGATTGATTTGCCGGACTCTGTTGCTCTAACAAAAAGTGACAAGTAAGCTCCTGAAAGCCAAACTTCAGGATGTCAGGCGAATACAGTCTCAATAAAGACAAACAAGAAGGAAGTGTATTCGGCAATAAGACATCATCTGCATCTACAAAAAAAAGATACTCACCATGTGCTTGTTGCATTCCATTATTTCGTGCTCCTCCCGTAGTCCGATTCTCGTCATCCACCACAATTATCTCATAGCTTCCCTCTTCCATCCCTTGCCGGCGGATAGAATCAAGACAACGTTGCAGCAGCACCGGGTCTGCCGTACCGTAAAAGGGAATAATTATGCTGATAAAAGGACTCATGCAGCAAATATACAGAAAATCCTCCCCCAGCCCTACAGCCGGAGAAGGATTTTCAAGAGAAAGACACTAAAAAAGTTATTCAATCGGTATTCCTTTATAGAAGTCCAATATCTTTGTACGGAACAGATATTCATATTTAGCCTGCAATTCATCAGATTGGGCTTTCATCAGATTCTGTTTCGCTTCGTTATACTCTACAGCGGTTGCTTTACCATTGTCATACTTTTCACTTATCAGTTTGAAAGACTCTGCACTGGCATTGGTAGCTGTACTACTACTGGTATATTTGCTCTCGGAAGCCAATGCATTGTACCATGCCTGCTGTATTTCCTTATAGAGCGTCTTCTTTACATCGTCCAACTGCAAAGAATAATTCTCCTGCTGTAAGCGGGCAGTACGTACACGATTGCGAGTGGCAAAACGGTTAAAGATGGGCACACTAAGACTGAGTCCTACGTACTTGCTAAAGTTATCCCGCATTTGCTGACTGAAATTACGATCGAGAGTAGAATAATAATTCGTACCAAGACTACCATTCAGATTCAATTTAGGATAAAAAGCACTCTGAGCAATACGAATACTATGTTCACTACCTTCCAAACGATATTTTGCAGCCTGAACAGCAGCTTTACTTGTTAATGCCGTCTGATAAACCTCATCCGGTGGAGTAAGAGGAAGCAGGTCCAATTTTACCGCAGGAGCTGATAAAGAAAACCCTTCCGGAGTTTCCAACTCTATAAGCTGGCTAAGATCAAGTAAAGCAAGCTGGTAATTATTATCTGCCTGTACAGCTTTCATCTCATCTTGTGCCACGCGAGCCTTAGCCTCAGCAACCTCGGCAGGAGATGCTTTACCCAGTTCGGCAAGACGTGCAATACGTGCCAACTGTTCTTTACTCAATGCCACCTGACTGATGGCTACCTGATATAGCTCCTGATCGAATAGCACCTGCAAATACGCAGAAGCAATATTAATGGAAATATCCTCCTTAGCCTTTTCCAAATCCGCAATAGCGGCTTTCAGATTCAATTTAGACAAAGCATACTGATTGGGAATTTCCAGACCGGAAAATAAGGGAACACTGGCAGACACAGACATATTGGTGCTGTTACTACTTGTATTGACATAAACCGTAGAATAATCACCAGTGGCTTCATTCTTTACAGCCGTTTGCGTACGTCCCCAGTTCCAGCTTTGCCCGGCACTACCATTCAGATTCGGTAGGCGTGCCCATTTAGCCGTGTTCACACTCACGGCACTTTGTTCCGCAGCATTGGCAGTCCGGCGGATGCTAATATTATGTTCTATAGCGTAGTCGATGCACTGGCGCAGCGTCCAGCCCTCCTGAGCCTGTACTGAGACGGCAAAGACGGCCATGCATCCCATTATTAAGTTCTTCTTCATAATCTGTTATTATTGAATTATACAAGGTTACTCCAACGGTTTTTATTTATCCTTCTTTTCTGCACCACGTACTTTAGACTTACCGTCTACACCGTCTTTGATAACAATCTTGATACCATCGCTCATGCCAACTTTCACTTCTTTACGTTCAAACTTCTGGGTAGGCACACTATCCGTCATCACATATACGAATGTGCTGTCCCCACTGAATTCGATTGTACTCTCAGGCAAGGTAAGTGCCTGCTGTGCACGTTCCAGTACAATTTCCGCATTAGCAGAATAACCCGAACGGATCATCACCGTATCCGGTACCTGGATAGCCGCTTTTATTTCAAACTGATTGGCACCATTCTCCTCCACTCCCTTCGGAGAAATATATTCCAGTATAGCATCGAATGAAAGATTCTGCAAAGCGCCGATTGTCAGCTTCACCGGCATTCCTTCATGCACACGTCCTACTTCCGTTTCGTCAATCTTACCTCTAAAGATGAGATCGTTCATGTTAGCAACCGTAGCGATTGTAGTACCATCATTGAATGTATTACTCATAATTACCGAGTTACCGGCCTTTACTGGTACATCCAGAATCAAGCCGTCGATTGTAGAACGGATCAGCGTACTTGAAAAAGAAGCACTGTTCTTTGTAATACCCTCCTTCACAATTTCCAGATTATCCTTAGCTGTTTGCAACTCCTCACGTGCCTGTTTCACACTAACCTCAGCTTTTTCATAGTCCTCACGGCTAACCAGCTTGTCCTCAAACAATTTCTCTACACGAGCGAAGTCAGTTTCACCCTGCTTCGCATTGAGTTCAGCCAGACGCACACGGCTCTCGGCAGAGTTCAGCGTACCCAGTTCGGGAATTACTTTCACTTTAGCAATCACTTCACCCTTACGTATCGTTTGTCCGGCTTCTTTATACAGCTCGTCAATGATACCCGATATCTGAGGCTTGATAAGGATCTCGTCTCTCGGTTCCACCTTTCCGGTTGCCACCGTTGTTTTCTCCAGATCAGCTACTGCCGGAGTAATTGTCTCATAAACCGTAATCTTCGGTTTAGACTTCTGATAAAGGAACACGAACGTGAAGATGAAAATGGCAGCTACAACTACCAACAATGCGATTTTCAGATACTTTTTCATACTATTATTATATTATTGTTTTTCTATTTTAATTTTTACCTTACTGTCTGTAGGGCTTCTCTAAAGATTCAGAGACCTCAATTATTCATCCCTGATAGCCTCGATAGGCTTGATCGCCATGGCACGATAAGCGGGAGCCAGCCCTGCTAGTACCCCCAAACCTATCAGCAACGCACATGTACCGATAGCCAGCCCGAATGAAACCTGGTAATGCGTAGTTATATGCCCCGGATCATTGGCAGCAACCTCCAATACCTGCAACACCAATACGGCAAAAGAAATACCTGCCATACCCGCAATCGTGGTCAGCACCATACTTTCCGAAAGAATCTGTTGCAGAATATCCCGTGGACGTGCTCCAATAGCGCGTCGAATACCGATTTCCGTAGTACGTTCGCGCACCGTTACCATCATAATGTTCGATACACCAATTGCTCCGGCAAATAAAGTACCCAAACCTACCATCCAGATCAAAATCCGGACACCAGTCATCAGATTATCCACCATAGAGAACATAGCCTCTGCATTCAGCATCATCACTGCCTGCTTATCATCCGGAGATATGTAATGAGCCGCCTTTACAATGCGCTCTACCTTATCCTGAATATCCGTTACCTTAATATTCGGTTTCACTGTAAAACATATCACATGTATCCGGTTACCCAGATTATATGCCTGTTTCATGGTAGTATAAGGCAAAGTCACAGCCTCCGATGCTTGTCCCTGGATATTCATATTCCCCTCGGACGAGCACATACCGATAACCTGGTAATAAATACCGTCTACCCGAATATACTTTCCACATGGATCTTCTCCCGGGCGGAATAAGCTTTCATACACACGTTTACCAATCACACACACTTTACGCGCCTCCTTAATATCCACATCATTAATAAAGCGTCCGTATGCCATCTCTTGATGCTCTATATGTTCATACTCGGGATACAGTCCCTTTACACTACAATCATATTTTTTATCTCCGTGTATGGCTGTTCTTCCCCAATAAGCAATGGATGGTGTAATGACATCTATTTCATTCACCCCATGACGCAGACGCTCAATGTCCGATAGTTCCAAATCCCACCAGCGTCCTTTGCGGAAACCTTTATACGCTTCCCCCGTCTTCTGCGAAACCAGAAAAGCAGAATTCGTGGCAAAGCCCTCGAACTGGTAACTCATAGCCTGCTGCATCCCCTGGCCACCACCAATGAGTGCCACCAGCATAAAAATGCCCCAGAATACACCAAAAGCCGTCAGTAAGCTCCGCGTTTTGTTTCTTGTAATCGTGATGAGGATTTCCTCACAAGAGTCTATATCTATTCTCATAATTTCTATTTACGATTTACGTTCGACTTAATCCGCTCTCAATGCTTCTATCGGACTGATACTCACAGCCTTCTTCGCAGGGAAGAATCCTGCCAGTGTGCCTGCGATAATCAAAGTGAGCGTAGCCTGAATGGCAATCCCCAAATCTACTGTCGGGTTCGAGAACATGGTTTGCTGGAACATTCCCGCATCCATAGTCTGATTACCAAAGGCTGAGTTCATCCATTCCGTGACGGCAATGCCGGCCACCATACCTATATATCCGAACAGAGTAGTGATAGTGACACTCTCCACAATTATCAACCAAAGGATGGATAACGGCTTCGCTCCAAGTGCCTTACGGATACCGAATTCACGAGTACGCTCCTTCACTGTAATCAACATGATGTTCGAAACTCCTACAATACCGCTCAGTAAAGTAAAGATACCAATTACCCAGATAGCTGTACGCAGCATTCCCATTGCATTTTGCGTCCGCATATAATCCGTGAAGCGGTTCCATATCCAGATAGCACTGTTATCCTGAGGATCGAAACGGCGACTGGCACCAATTACCCTACGATAGTTTGCCTCAAAAATTTCATTGCTCTCTATCGTTTCCAGATTCTTAGTCGTAAAGATGATATTGTTCAGCTGTTCACCTTTATTATAAATGGTCTGCAAAGTAGAGAAAGGGATATAAGCCTCACTGGCTTCACGGTCTCCCTGGTCGTTATAGATACCAACGATCTGATAAGCCACTCCACTTGCATTAACAAACTGTCCGATAGGTTCAGTATGAGTCTTACCGAATAGAATTTCAGCAGTTTTCTTATGTATAACCATCACTTTCCGGCGCTCCTTCAAGTCATTCTGGTTGATAAAACGCCCGTCTGCAGTCTTCACAGTCTCCACCTCCGTATAGTTAGGATGTACCCCCATCAAAGAGATATTAACATACTCCTGCCCAAAACTGACGTTTACATTACTCTGCCGTACAGTAGCACCGGCACTGATGACATGATCCGGAAAAAACTTTTCGGTAGCTTCCAGATCATTATTCTCCAAACGGACACGGCGTCCCTCTTTCAATCCCGCATAAGGCTTGGAAGTCCATCCCGGAAAAATGCGGATAGAGTTCAATGCGCGTTCCGAGGAAGATTGGTCGAAAGCATGGATAATACCGTTTCCGGCACCCAGCAATACGATAAGCATAAAAATGCCCCATGCCACGGCAAACCCTGTAAGGAACGTACGCAATTTGTTCCGTTTGATGGTTCCGTATATTTCTTGCCAAATATCAAACATATATTCATTTACTATTTGACAATTTACAATTTACAATTTGCCTTCCGGAATGTTGGCAAAGCTTCAATTGTACGTTGTAAATTGCACATTGTACATTCTTTTATTTCATGAATCCGTCTTTTCCGAATGGAGAAGCATCATGATTCTGATTTTCTTCAATACTGCCGATAATACCATCCTTAATATGAATAATCTTATCCGTCTGATTGGCTACACCGCTTTCATGCGTAACCACCACAATAGTCATACCTGTCTTGTGCAAATCTTTAAGAATCTGCATAACTTCCACGGAAGTCTTACTATCAAGGGCACCGGTAGGTTCGTCAGCCAGGATAATCTGCGGCTGAGTGATAAGAGCACGGGCAATGGCGACACGCTGTTTCTGTCCGCCGGACATTTCGTTCGGCATGTGATGCGCCCAATCTTTCAACCCCAAGCGATCCAGATACTCCAGTGCCAGGGCATTGCGTTTGCGACGGCTCACTCCCTGATAGAAAAGGGGTAGCGCCACATTCTCCACTGCATTTTTAAAGGAAATCAAGTTAAAAGACTGGAAGATGAATCCAATCATACGATTCCGGTATTCAGCCGCCTTGGTCTCACTGAGATTTTTGATCAGCGTACCATTCAGATAATACTCACCGGTATCATAATTATCCAGAATACCTAATATATTCAGTAGAGTGGATTTACCGGAACCCGAAGCTCCCATAATGGAAACGAACTCCCCCCGTTTAATTTCGAGGTTGATGCCTTTGAGCACATGTAGGGGTGCCCCGTTGTTGTAGGTCTTGTTAATGTCTTTCAGCTGTATCACGAATCTCTCTGTTTTTAGTCTGTTTCTTATTAATTTTCACTATTAGACGCAGCTATGTTACGAAAAGTTGCAAATGAGGTGAAGTTTTTTTCAAAAAGATTTTGAAGTATCATTTTTCTTTGTGTAATTTGTAACCATAAAACTAATTAACTAACCCTTTAAACAAAACATTAATATCATGAATTCAAGCATGGAAAAGCCCTACGTAGTAGGTATTGACATAGGCGGAACAAACACCGTCTTTGGTATTGTAGATGCACGTGGAACTATTATTGCAAGCGGCTCTATCAAAACCGGCGCTCACGAACAAGTAGATAATTATGTAGACGAAGTCTGCAAAAATCTGTTACCTTTGATTATCGCCAACGGTGGCGTAGACAAAATTAAAGGTATCGGTATTGGTGCTCCCAACGGTAACTACTACAGCGGTACTATTGAATTTGCCCCTAACTTGCCCTGGAAAGGTGTAATTCCTTTGGCAGCCATGTTTGAGGAACGTCTGGGTATCCCGACTGCATTGACGAACGACGCCAACGCCGCAGCTATCGGTGAAATGACTTATGGTGCTGCACGTGGTATGAAAGATTTCATCATGATCACTCTGGGTACAGGTGTAGGTAGCGGTATCGTTATCAACGGTCAGATGGTTTATGGTCACGATGGTTTTGCCGGAGAATTAGGTCACGTCATCATACGTCGCGAGAACGGTCGTCTCTGCGGATGCGGACGTCATGGCTGCTTGGAAACTTACTGTTCGGCTACCGGTGTAGCTCGTACAGCCCGTGAATTCCTAACTGCACGTACCGAACCAAGTTTGCTTCGTTCTATTCCTGCTGAAAACATCACGTCTAAAGATGTGTACGATGCAGCCGTTCAAGGTGACAAACTTGCACAAGATATCTTCAACTTTACAGGTACTATTCTGGGTGAAGCTATAGCAGATGCTATCGCATTCTCCAGCCCCGAAGCTATCATCCTGTTTGGTGGATTGGCTAAATCCGGAGATTATATCTTCAAGCCTATCCAGAAAGCTATCGATGACAATGTGCTGAATATCTATAAAGGTAAAGCCAAGTTGTTGATGTCTGAATTGAAAGACTCTGATGCTGCTGTATTAGGTGCCAGTGCATTGGGCTGGGAACTAAGAGACTTGAAGTAAAAATAGTCCATCATAATTTTAAGTAGAATCCTCCTTTTGCCGGTAAAACGGGAAAGGAGGATTTTTTTATCTCACAAAACTCCAAAAGTTTTCAGGCGTAATTATCTCATAAACAGAGTTTAGATAACTTTCCATAAAAACCTTAAGCTGCTTACTTTTAGCCTTAGCGTTCCATTTAAACTCCAATGCACCCGCATCCGTCCTCAGTTCTAACGGAGCAAAATTGGAAATCACTGCATTTCTGATTCCATTATCATAAAAATAAATTTTCTTTCCTTTTTTTATTTCATTCCTCAGATTTCGACTAAAGGAATCCAGTCTGAATACAACAAAGCATTTTTCCAGAAGACATATATAGTTTTCAACGGTTTCTTTATCTATTCCCAACAGATTACTTAGTTCATTATAAGACACTTCACTTCCTAACTGTAAAGCTAAAGCTCTAACAAGTTTTTGAATAACATCAGGCTTTTTCAAGCCCTTATAAGAAAACAAATCTTTATACAGATAATTGTTATCTTTTGGCATCCCCCGGCTCCGTTATCACTTCCGGATATAAGCCATAAATCAATCTATTCTCTAACAATCGTTTTTCCTCCCGTTCAGAAGTATCAGCAGCCAGCTCAGCCAAAGAAAAAGGATAAAGATTATATTCTATCAAACGCCCAGTAGCCGATTCATTGATTTCATTTGCCATATCAAACGAAGAAGAGCCAGTGACAACAAAAGGGTTGTTTTACCAGCCTGTCTTGCTCCCAATAATACAATTACTTTCTTGCGTTTGAAATCAGCAAGAATTGATTTCTGGATTTCCCGTTCAAGCATAACCACTTTTTTCTACAAAGATATAATTTTTCGATTACAACCGAAAAAATAGTACTTGCAAAACTTCAGACAGTAATTATATCAGTATTGCTGTACATACCGGTCCAAATTATCCTTACCCGACAAACCTATTTTATTCTTAATACGCTGCTTCGTCTTTAATACCGACTTAGGAGTAATAACTGCAATCGCTTTATTGCACAGCCGGGCGCGAATCAGATAACATAGTTTCAAATCCTGCGCACTTAAACCAAACGAATTCAATACAAACCTTTTACTACTGCATATCACCATACCTAAACTATACCCGAGATACACTTGCTCCGTAGTATCTCCCCTCACAGGTACCTCTGAGTGGAGAAACTACGGCCTTGGTACGGAACAAGTGCATCCCAAGTATAGTACGGATAGCCATCTCACACCATTCTAATTTCAACCTCTCAACTCCCTGCCGACAAGGAGTTAACTCCCTGTCGGCAAGAAGTCAACTCCTTGCTGACAGGAAGTTAACTTCTTGTAAGGCACAGAATGTCAGCTACCATCTATTGCAATAAAAAAGGGAAACCAACGAATCGGCTTCCCTTTTTTATCTCGAAATTAGAGTATAACAGATTAGCTATTAACTCTTTTTTCTTTAATTCTTGCTTTCTTACCGGTAAGAGCACGCAGATAGTACAATTTAGCGCGACGAACTTTACCCACCTTGTTCACCTCGATGCTATCGATAGCCGGTGATTCGATTGGGAAAATACGTTCTACGCCTATGGTACCGGACATCTTGCGTACAGTGAAACGCTTCTTGTCTCCGTGACCGGCAATCTTGATAACAACACCACGGTACAACTGTACACGTTCTTTGTTACCTTCGACAATACGATATGCTACTGTAACAGTGTCACCTGCTTTGAAGCTCGGGTGTTGTTTACCGGTAGCAAATGCTTCTTCTGCAATTTTAATTAAATCCATTGTTATTGTTCTTAAATTGTTTGATCGTTACAACGCAACATACCAGGCTTCTCTCTGGGTCCTGACAGCGATTGCGCGAAAGCGGTGCAAAGGAACGAATTATTCGGCAGATACACAAATAATTCGCTCATTTTTTACTTAGCGGCGATCACCCGAAGAACGGCGGGAAGTGTTACTGGAAGAACTGTTCTCTTTACGTTCCGTACCCGGCTTGGTAGTGGTGCTACGGCGAGTAGTGTTCGTTTTGCTTTTCGTTTCACTGCTGCGATTGCTACGGGAATTATTACTGTTACTGCGGGAACCGCTATTGTTGCGCGTGCTGTTATCTGTTCTGCGCGTAGTGCTACTATTGCTGCGTGAGCTATTATTAGTATTGGTAGTAGCATTACTGTTCGTACTTTCACGACGGGTAGTACCGGTAGTGGCAGAGCGGTTATTATTGGAACTGCTACGACGGGTAGTGTATACATCGTCTCTTGCCGGTGCACGATTGGAACCCGGACGTACAGTTACAGAACCGAAATCCGAACGGCGGTGCGTAGTATAGGATTTAGTATCACGGATGCGGTACGAACCGTTATAGAACGGATGTTTGTAACGTCCACGATAATAGCTTGTATTATTATAATGTGTACGATAGTGCCCACCTGCGTAGGTACGATAATGATATGGTCGAGGGAAATAGAAATGATTGTGATTGGTATACGTGATGTAAACACGGAAGTACCAACGGTTTCCACTGGTATAGATGGGGCGGTAGAAATACTCTGCCTGCATAAAGCGGGCATACTGCCTGCTGCTAAGCACCCAGCGGAGATCGTCATTTCGTACATCCAGATAATCATAATAACGATTGAGCGCCCACTCATTGCCATACAATACATCATCCATCAGATAGCGTATGCCGGAAATGAAATCATAATTGATTTCATACACATCATTGTATTGCTCGGTGTTCAGATTCAACTCATAAGCCATTTTATCGGTGAGGAAACGGGTTTCCTTACGTACTTTGCTATTACTCATAGCGTCCGTGCCTGCACTGCAAACAGCAGTACTCAAAGTGGCAAGCAGGATAAATAATATTCGTTTCATGGTAGCGTTTTTTACTTAGTTCATGAATATCTATTCTTTGTTGAAAACAAAAATAGGGGAAGATTATCCCCTATCCGCTTGTTTCTCTCTATTCTTATATAGGGATTTCCCTAATCAGTTTAGGACTTCGGGGAAGTTACCAACACAATACCATCTCCCGGCAAGAGGATGAGATGCTTTTTATAAAGATCGCCCACTCCTTTCTTAAAGGTCTTCTTACTCACCCCAAAGGTAGAGTAGATTTCATCTGCCGGACTTTTATCATTCAATGCAATCCGTCCGCCATTATCCTTGATGTATTGCAACAGGGTTTTCGAAAAATCGTCTACCTTCTCGAAACCGGGTTTCTGGAGTATCAGGTCTATCTTGCCATCTTCGCGTATCTGCTTGATAAAAGCTTTCACCCGGTCGCCCGTGTGCAGGGACTGGAATATTTCACTATCATAGAGCAAACCGCTGTACATATTTTCAATGATTGCCTTGAAACCTAAATCCGTCTTTTGCCAGATCAGTATATCTACTTCATCCCCCGCCTGATAAGGGGCAGCCTCCTTGGAAAGATAGCGATCCACTTTGGCAGAAGCTACGATGCGGTAACTTTCATCATCCAGATGAGCATGAATGACATACTTCTTCCCAACCTGCATCTTCATCTTTTGTTCACGGAAAGGAACGAAAAGGTCTTTCATCAATCCCCAATTCAAGAATGCCCCGTACTCATTTACCCATGCCACTTCCAGACAGGCAAATTCGCCCACCTGCACCAGCGGGGTCAGCGTGGTGGCAACAAGGCGTTCCTCGTTATCCAAGTATATAAATACATTCAGTAAGTCTCCCAGCTGGCAACCTTCGGGCACATAGCGCAAGGGAAGCAGGATTTCTCCGTCTTCACCACCATCCAGATACATGCCAAACTCTACTTCTTTGACTACCTCCAAGACATTGTATTTTCCTAATTCGATGCTCATAATTTCTTTTCCTTTGGGGCAAAGGTAATGTAAACCGAAAGCAGTACAAAATAAGCTTGCTTATTTTTAACGCTAAGATACAGCTAATCTTCGCTTTTGAACAAAGATTAGATATAAGGAATAACTTTTTAATCTAAACCATAACTTTTTTCTATGAACAATTCTCCTGGAAAACAGTTATTTTTGTACCGCGAAATCAGAAATGAGAGAAATAATATTCACCTTTAAATACATAAAAGTTATGGAATTTCTAACAAACGAAAAACTTACGATTGTAGGAGCTGCCGGCATGATCGGCTCTAACATGGCACAGACTGCCATTATGATGCACTTGACACCAAACATTTGTCTGTATGATCCTTACGGCCCGGGCTTGGAAGGTGTAGCGGAAGAAATGTTCCACTGCGGTTTCGAAGGACTGAACCTCACTTACACTTCCGATATCAAAGAAGCACTGACAGATGCCAAATACATCGTATCTTCGGGTGGTGCTGCCCGCAAAGCCGGCATGACACGTGAAGACTTATTGAAAGGCAACGCCGCCATCGCCGAGGAATTCGGTAAGAATGTAAAGGCTTACTGTCCGGATGTGAAACATGTAGTGGTAATTTTCAATCCAGCTGACATCACCGGGTTGATTACCCTGTTGTACTCCGGCCTGAAACCTTCACAGGTAACTACCCTTGCCGCTCTCGATAGTACTCGCCTACGCAGCGAACTTGCCAAGCATTTCCACATTTCTCCCGATAAGGTGGAGAACTGCCGTACCTATGGTGGCCACGGAGAACAAATGGCTGTTTATGCTTCCACTGCAAAAGTAGACGGTAAACCTTTGTTGGAAATCATCGGTACTCCTGCTCTCACAGCCGAGCAATGGGCTGAAATTCAAAGCAAGGTAACCAAGGGTGGTGCCAATATTATCAATCTTCGCGGACGCTCTTCTTTCCAAAGCCCTGCGTACGTATCCATAGAGATGATTGCCGCTGCTATGGGTGGCAAACCGTTCCGCTGGCCTGCAGGTACCTATGTACACAGCCACGGTTTCGACCACATCATGATGGCTATGGAAACAGAAATCACCAAAGACGGCGTACATTACAAAGAACTGAAAGGTACTCCGGAAGAAGAAGCCAAACTGAAGGAGAGCTATGCACACCTTTGCAAGCTGCGCGACGAAGTAATCGGAATGGGTGTACTTCCTGAAATAAAGGATTGGAAAAGCATCAACCCGAATATTGATTAATGTAACGTTCTAAAAATAAAAAGGTATAAATGTATGTGTGCCCAATAAGAAAAATATATTTTCCCAGTAGGAGAAAAAAAATTAGGCAATAGGCTAATAATTTATTGGGAAATAAACACAAGCCTAACCAGAGATTCCCTCTTGCGTCAGCAGAAGCCGAAGGCAAGGGGGATTTTTCTTTTATTTTTTCAGAAATCCTTTGGCTGTATTAAAAAAACTATTTATCTTTGCACCCGCAAACGAAGAAGGTGCCATAGCTCAGTTGGTAGAGCAAAGGACTGAAAATCCTTGTGTCCCCGGTTCGATTCCTGGTGGCACCACTTTTCAAAAGCAATCGGAATGTAGCGCAGTTGGTAGCGCACTACGTTCGGGACGTAGGGGTCGGGCGTTCGAGTCGCCTCATTCCGACACAAAAAAGGTCTGATTCTCAACAAGAGTTAGACCTTTTTTGTTATATATCGGTTCACAAAAGACAATATTTTTCCAAATCCATATCAGCATGGTTGACATTTTACTCATCACATTAGGAGGGATATGCCTTATCGTAGGCTTATTGGGCTGTATCCTGCCTGTCATTCCCGGGCCGCCTATATCTTACGTCGGCTTGTTATTGCTTCACATTACGGATAGATCGCAATTTTCTACCACCCAGTTACTCGTGTGGTTGTTGCTGGTTGTGGTGGTGCAAGTGCTGGATTACTTCACTCCTGTTATAGGAAGTAAATTTAGCGGTGGAACCAAATGGGGAAGTTGGGGATGCCTGATAGGTTCTATTGTCGGAATCGTGTTTTTCAGCCCGTGGGGAATTGTTTTAGGACCTTTCGGAGGGGCTTTTATCGGAGAACTTTTAGGAGAAAGAAGTGCCCGGGACGCCTTCAAATCGGGCATCGGGGCACTGATAGGTTTCTTGGTAGGAACAGTATTCAAAGTAGTGATATGCGGGTATTTCGTATGGTGCTTTGCCAAGGGATTACTTACCGTTGCAGCGTAATGCTCATCAATCCGATTACCACATCATTAGAAAGAGTTTCGAGAACAAGGTGAGAAAGCTTCTTACCGGGGTTCAAAGGCATTTCGAGCAACACAGCCGCTCCACCATCCAATTCACGGGAAGCACCGGGGAATCCCAACTCCTCACCGAAATTATTACTGATTTCGCCTGTTTTAAGTCGCAGGCGGTAGAGTGCCGGCGTATGGCGATTGAACGCTAAACCATCTTCAAAGAAGATGTGTTCGATAGGAGGCCAGTTATCCGGATTGCGCAAGAACATAACATCACGGGTACCGTCTTTATAATAGATACGGATAACTCCATTATCGATATGACACTGCATATGATTCGTACTGCCCGCCATAAGCAAATAAGCACGGGAAGCTTTTCCTTTGAGAGGAATTTCCAGGCTATCCGGATAATTGTCCCAAAGAGAAGTAAAAGCCACATTATGACCTTCAGCAGGAGTACGGAAAGGTATGCCCAACTCAGTATTCAATATACCATTCTGAACAGAAGAACGAAGCCCGGCATCATTAATATCCACTGTATGCAAAGGATGACACCACTCCCCGATACCCTGTTTGGGTATTTGCAAAGTAGTATAAGGAGAACGGGGAGAAAGATATTCGTTACGGAAAATATCCGTCACAGATGAGTTGAAACGGGTATCCATCACTACCGGCTCACATTTTGCAAAATGAACTTGGGTGAAAGTACTGGGTTCTATCAAACTTTGATTAGCTTCAGAATGAGGTCTGCCAACAGGATACCACCATTTCATTTCATCCTGTTGCATAGGAACAAAGCAGACAGGAGCCTCAGCATATATAACGTTGGCAGGAACTGATGCAGGAGAAGAAAACTCTTCACCACCCCATTCAATACGTACATCTGTCTCTTCACCGGAAGAGGCAGGTACCACGACAGACAGCATTGGACGAGTAATAGATTTCTCAACCAATGTCCACGTGGCAGGTTTCCCATTGATTGTGAGTTTTGCCACCTTAGAACGTTGTGCCGGAAACTGAAGTTCCAGGGTACGGACAGCAGGCAAACGATGAGTTACGACATAAGAGGTAACTCCTTCCTTATCTCCCCGCTGAAAATCGAAATCAATATCCGGTGTATGCAGAGAGGCAGACGGCCATGCGGACGGCAAACCGGGTTTCACTAACAAACGTTCGTTCATTGCATCCGGCAGAATACCATAAAGACCTTGTATCAACACGCGGGAAGCAACACCGATAGGATCACCGAAATCGCGGTAACACTCTCCACGGGCAGCATCATAGAAGCTGATCTGCCCAAAGTTGGCAGGGCTTTCACCTAAATACATACCATCCAGAATGGAACTTTTCAACAATTTGAAACCGGCATCGGTACGACCTGCCTGGAAATAAGCAAGGGCGGTATGCATCACTTCGGCAAAAGCTACATTATTAATACTCCAGGAATAAGGTAGCCAATTGGTAGTGGAAATGGTAGCATATCCTTCATCTTTCAGACCTTCGCCACGAACAGGAATATGAGGAATTTCACGGTCTACATAACTGGTGGCAAGGTATGCCTGGAAAGGATCGGCAATATCGCTGTCGAGCGCATGATAGATGGTCCACACACCGGGAGCGGTATGCAGGCGTTTATGTCCCATGAAGTCCTGGAACTCAGCCCAATGTCCACGTTCGGGCATCCAAAGGCGGGCATTCAGTGCTTTCAATATATTATCAGCTTCCTCGCGGTAAGGTGTGGAATCTTCCCCTATTTTTTCAGCAATCAGAGCAGCAAGGCGATTGGCACGATAGTTATAAGCAGTACTGTGAGTTACGGCACCGCTGTTGTAGTAGAGGGCATCGCTTGCCCAGATACAGGCGTAGGCATCGTAAAGACCGTCATTATCGGGATCATAGTTGAGCTTCTCCCAGGCAAGATGACGAGTAAATACAGGCCATATACGACGGGCATATTCCAGATCACCGGTCCAGTTAAGATGCCACAGGAGTTCATCTATATAACAAAGATTCATATCATAATGATGCATCTGATCGTTACGACGCGGATTACGACAAATATATCCGTTACTGTACTGCGGTGTACCCCATTGCTTTACGGAACGAGCCAGAGCAAGGGCAGAATCCTGTGCAGGATGTGGTATCGTATTGGGTACCTCAGTCACCTGGCTGGCAGCATAGGCATCGAAATGCGTACGGGCACGATCGTGCCACCCCAAAGCATCGCCTGTATAAGCTGCACGCCAGCCGCTAAGGGGCATACGCCAACCAATGGCACCATGCAACCAGACTTCACCATCCCAAATACCATCGGCAGCTACGGCAAGGGCACCACCCAGGGTATTAAAAAATGGATCGGGAGTTGTAATCCGAATGCGGGAAGCCAGTTCGGCACGGGCTCGCTCTGATTTATCATAGAGAGCAACACCCTCTTCAAAGGAAGGAATCACCAAGGAATAATCGCGGACAAGAATATAGATATTCTGTGGATCAGTATCCAGAGCTATATCCATAGTCTGTAATTGTTCAGGGTGCTCCGGCGCATCGAAGCAACCCGGAGGATCAGCTCCCATATCACCGTTACGGCTCAGTTTGTCAAGACGGATTTCGCTCAGCAAAGAGCGTAAAGTAGCCCCCTGAGGCATATTGATGGGAGTAATCTTCCAGATAGCAGCATCTTCATCGGGCAAGGCAAGAGCGAAGATCTGCAGTTCTGCATTTTCACCCCAGGCAGGATGCGTCAGGCGATACGAACGGCGACCGGGAGTGTAGCGTGATTCACACCAGGCAGTAGAGTCAAGAGCTACAGAACTGCCATCACTCAGCAGAAGACGAAAACTGATATTCTTACTATTACGTTTCTCATAAACGGCAAAAACGGGACGGTCGCTCGTCTCTAAACGGAAAGCTGTGTGGCTGCCATAGAGAGCGCGGGTATAGCGGTTCTTACCGTTGACGCTTACAAAGTCTTCTCCATCCGGACGATATTGCAAGGTACGGGAGGCACCACGTTTATGATCGTTGAAAGAGGTGGACTCTATGCGATCGCCAGCACCTTGCGGTTTATTGCCAGTGGTATACTGTGCATAAGCGATAGCAGGCAACAGAGAGATAGCGGCATAAAGAAATATTCGTTTCATATAGGGTGATGGATAAGATGTGATAAAGAGTGATAGCACTTACGGCATCGGACTCAAACCTTCCCAACGCACATCCCATGTTCCGTCCTGCGGGAAGCCCGGATTCTTCACCTGACACCCATCCCAACCGGCACACATCAATGCTACGGCAGTCAGCAAACCACCATTACCGGGCAGGTAACAGCGCAGACGGCCATCCTGATAATTATGTCCATTCAACAGGTAGGTATTAGTGCGTTTATCCATCAGTAAAGCGCCTACAGCCTTTTCGGGTTCGCCCAGACGAGTGGCGTTCATTGCAGTCATCGGATAGTCCCAACCCCAGGTTTTCCCCCAATTCCAGTTGTCCCACACCCAGTGCAGGGTATTCTTCATATAGTCGTCACGAATGAGCTTGTTTATCGGAAGGATACCTACGGAACCGAGCACGGCCATGTGATCGCTGGTAAAACGAATATCTTTGTAAGTATCAACGGCATCTTCGGATGCCAGGTAGAGATGATCCTCGTTATAAGCAAGTGGAGAGAGTTTGTCTATCATTTCGTCCCATTCCAGATTGCGCTTTCCACCGGCACGCTCGCGCCACTTCTGGGCTGTCTGCATAGCAAAGTGCCAGTAAGAGAGTTCGAAAGGTGGGTTGATGGTGGTAGCTGCACGCAGTGTTTCCTGTGCAGGGATGGCACCTTTCAGGATGAAACGACCGTGGAATTCATCATAAGTTGCGAAAGCATACATAAACTCGGCAGTTTCCTGCACCAGTTTGTTGTACTTTTGAATCACTTCGTCTGAAGGATTGGAACGGTAAACAAGTTCGGCCAGATAAATGAAATGCGGTTGTTGCCAGATCAGGAAAGAACCTACATTGGAAGGCGCTTCCGTACCGCTAGGATCGGTCATCTTCATCCAGCGCACACCGGGAAACCCCTGGCGACGGGCTATTTCACGGGCAACGGGTTCTACGGTTTCATACCAACCCAACGTACGGTCCAGCAGATCAGTATGCCCCCAAAGCGGCTGCCAGGCTTGATGCCACCAAATCATTTCAAGATGGAACTTACCGAACCAGGAATTATAAGTCAGACCTGTCTCCTGCGGAGGTACACTACCGGCAGACTGGATAGCGAGAAGATACTGACTGAGTACCACACGACGTTCCAGCTCCTTTGCACGCGGATCGGTGCAATGTGAGAAATCGACAGCAGCGCCATTCGTCCAGAAGTTCGTCCAATGAGAGGCACTGGCAGCAGCAGTTTCTGCGAAAGAGGGCAATACCTGACCGTCAGCATAGACAGGAGGTTCACTTTCAAATACGGTTCCCTGAAAATTCGGTGTAAAGAGACAGGAGAATGCCAGCATATCTTCATCCGGAGTCAAGACGAAATAGTTCTTGGACTTCTCAGCCAGGTTGGCTTTACCTTCCCAACGCAGGGTTACATAATAAGTGGTTTCATCGAGCACACGCTTCAGCACGGCACTTTGGGCATCCTGACGGACAATGGTTGTAGAATGTTTATCGTTCGCATCCCAATTGCAGGCATCATCAGCATGTGCACCCGTGGGATACGGAAAGCGCAGATTGACACCGGCATGTGCACGGCTGGTGACACTGGCGGAAATCATATCCTGATCGGGATGGCAGACTGTCCGTACATCGAAAGCGTTACCATTCAGTGTGAAGTGGCTGGTGATTTCACCTTTCCACATATTCAGTGTTTGGCGGATATCGGTGATATCAGATGCTTTCACTCCGTCACCCAGTTCCAAGCCAACGATCCCCAAGTGCAAGCGGTGCGGATTGACGCGGAACCAGTCGGAAGCTTCTTTTTGCCGTCCCTCTTCCTTGAACTGGCAGGCGTAGAGTTCTTCGTGTCCACGACCGAAGTCAAAGGCTTTCAGGACTTCTTCAGACTTGTATCCCTGCGGATTGGCAAATGAATGCCAGCCCCACTGGCTCTGTGTCCCCAAAGGTACACCCTTACTATACATAGACGGGAATGTTTGTAAGCCAGTAGCATCTACCGTGAACGCAAATTCACCATTACCCACGCTGAGCGAAGCCAACGAATCGAACGAGGCTACTTGAGGATTGTTACGAGTCACCAATGCTTCACGGTCTATCGGAGCTTGTTTCTCCGAACCGCAAGCCGTCAGCACGAAAGCAGCGAAAAGGGAATAAAATACTTTTTTCATGGTATTCTTGATAACAGATAATTAGATTAATAGTATTTTGGGGAAGCTAACGGAAGTCGAACATCAGATTCAGCCGTAGTCCTTCGTCTCCTTTCTTGATGCGGATAATTCCCGGCTGGCTCTGTGGACCATGTTGGCTGATGGGCTTGAAACAACGGATACCCGGAATATCGAGTAAGAAAGAAATATCTCCCGCGGGGAAGTCGGGCATGGTATTGATGCCATCCTGGCGGCCGTGGGGTTCTTCGGGCGTGAATACCCGCAAGAAGATGCCATCACTGGCGGCATACACGGTGAAAGGAACCGTAGGGCTTTGCAGGGTAGCCCAATAGAAGTTGGCATGATAGCCCTTGAACTCGGGGTACACAAGGCGGTCGGTGCTTTCACCGGTAATGGTATTGTTATAATCTTTCTGCCAGATGCCATAATTGGCACCGGGGATACGGTTCTTCCAGACACGGTACGGGCCACGTCCCATCCAGCGCATGCCGGAGCACTCGGATTCGGGATATGAGAAGGTGAGTCCGAGGTTCAGGACTTCGGTGTCGGTAAAGGCATCGTCGAAGCCACCGCCACCGGAAGCACGGTTCAACAGCACGGCATCCATAGAGAGGAGACCGGCAGGGGTAAGACGCCAAACGATAGAGTCGGCAGCACCCCGATAGCGTGCACAAAGAACAGCATCACCATTTTCCGTACGAGCGGAGAGATTAGACAGGATCATCTTCATACCCACGGCAACAGGACCATCTTTCAGAGGGATAACCCGACTGTCGGCATTCCTTATCACAGAAGTGATAGTAGCGTCACTCTTCCGGAAAGAGACGGTAACGGCAGGAGAATGCAAAGTAATCAGAGTATCGGTTTCTTCAACACGGCAATTACCCGTGACTGAAGTTTGTGAAGCGGACGAATGAGCATTTGCCTCCAGTTCACCTTGCAGATAATCTTTCGCATAATGTATCGGGAAGGTACGTGTACAGATACTTTCGCCATCCACTCCATACGCTTCAAGTTCCAGAATGTCCCCCTCAAAAAGCTTGGGAGCAGTGATTCGGGCGAACCCAGTCTCACCGGGAACCAACGAAGGAAGTTGTACCATTCCGCTATCTACTACCTGACGCCAGGCTTGGGCACCTCCATCGGCTACAGATACCGGGCTACCCACAGCTTCACCTTGCAACGGCGATGCACAATGGAGTACGCGCCAACGCATGGAACACTTGTCCAGATTCGTAAACAGGAATCGGTTCGATACCCGGAATTCACCACGGAACGAGGGGGTAATCATCAGAGGCTCCACATATATAGGCGACCAGACTTCACGGACAGAATAGTAACTGCCCTCCTTTTCGCGATAGGGACCGAGGATACCATCCGGGGCATTGTAATCTTCACTATCCAGCGCTCCGCCACGGTCGGAACGGCGTACAGCTTCGTCGCTGTATGCCCACATGAAGCCTCCGGCAAAGAGAGGGTGAGCAGTGTAACGTGCCCAGAAATCCTCCAATCCGGCACCATGTCCCTGATCGTACTGGCCATGCATGAATTCGGCGGGCATGAAGACTTTATAGCCATTGGTAAAACGAGCCACACCGGTGAGATAAGCAGGATAGTGGTGCGTATCGAGTTCGTCGAAATCCGCCCAGGGGTGGATGACATGACGTTTTTGCGGGTCGTAAGTACGGAACAGGCTATCAATTGCAGTATTCCATCCACCTTCGTTACCATTACTCCAGAGCACGATACAGGGATGATTCACGTCACGCGTCAACATTTCACGAACAAGACGAGTACCTGTAGGGGTATCATAAGCATCTTGCCAACCAGCCAACTCGTCGATGTAGAGTAAACCAAGGGAGTCGCAGGCATCCAGGAAGTGTTCATCAGGGGGATAGTGAGAACGGACGGCATTCATGTTCATCTCTTTTATAAGCTTGACATCCTGTATGCTGAGTTCTTTATTCGTAGTTCGTCCGCCATCGGGGTGGAAGGTGTGTCGATTGATGCCTTTCATAACAAGCTTGGTACCGTTCAGGTAGAGTCCGTCGCGAGGACGGAAATCAATGGTGCGGAAGCCGATGCGGGTATCCATGGAGTGAATGACGTTTCCTTCCTTACCGAGCAGAGAAATTGTAAGCCGATAGAGTACAGGAGACTCAGGAGTCCACGGAGATATACCGTCGAAATGAGCAGTCAGCAACTGAACGGAATCTTTAGTAACTTTCACGGGACGGTGTTCGGCATCCTTGGCAGATATCGGCGCCACTTCCATGGAAAGACTTTCTTCTCCGGTAGTACCTTGCAAATGTACTTCTACTTTTAGCTCTCCATCCGCACGGGCATCTACAGCCAGACGTTCGATATGCGTAGCCGGCTTTGCTTCCAGCCATACGGGGCGATATATTCCACCAAAGAGCCACCAGTCCGCCTTGCGCTCGGCAGCGTTGATGGACTTGTTGTCAGAGTGCTTCTTTACACGAACTTCAATTTGATTGTTGCTTCCGAATTTCAGCAGATCGGTGACGTCATAAGAGAAGCGATAGAAGCCTCCCTGATGTACGGGGCCTGCGGATTGGCCATTGACGAAGACTTCGGTATCAGTCATTACGCCACCAAACCAGAGGCGTACATTCTGTCCCTGCCAGTTGCGGGGAACACGGAAAGAGCGCTTATAAGTACCTTCTTCCATCGAAGGATTCTTCACTCCGGCTTTCTTATACCAACGGCCATAGGTATATTCACCGAAGCCTTGCAGTTCCCATTGTGAAGGAACTTCTATTTTACTCCAACGCCCGCTGTTGTGTCCTTCGGATACACGAAACTGCCAGGTTACGGTGTTACCCAACCCTGTGCCGGAAAGATATTGACGTTCTGTTTCCTGAGCTTGTACAACCCAAGCTGTCAGTAAGAAAAGGATAGTACCCAAAAAGTGCTTTCTACTCATAGTATTTGGCTTTATTATTCGATTTTACAAAGAAAGGCATTCTCTGGCAAACAATAAATAAGCAGAATGATTTTCTGGCTGTACAAAATGACGGAGAGATTATCTCCGCTTCTTCCCACTTAACTCTTTATATCACAAGAAGTCACTCATTCCGCCTCACTGCGAACAAAAAGCTATCAAAACAATCCTTTTCCCAACAGAACATTTTCCACAAACAGTTCAAATAGAATCCGGCTGCATAATTTATAGAATATAAATGCAGTATTTCCGTATAAAACAGACAACGAATGCAATACTTATGCAAGAAACTATAGTTCTTTCACAAAGGAACTATAGATCTAACGCAAACAATCTATAAATGAAACACGTCTGATCTATAGATGAAGAACAAACGATCCATGGATCGAACATAAACGGTCTATAGATGGGAAGCAAACTATGTGTTTTCAGTGGACAGACCATCTGTTTTTCTTTTTTCAGAGTTGTACGTATTTCTGTATTCCACTCTCAATCAACAATATGCTGATTTCCGTTCGTTTCTTTTCGTTCTCCCCCTCCGTCGGACGGAAATATCACATTCTCATTATGCATAAAAAGCAAAGTGTCAAAGTGCTTTCCGCTTTAACTTTACAATAAATCTTCCTCCTCTACATTCGTCTCACGCCCGAAAGACCTGTATTCTAATGGAGTAAATCCTGTACGTTTTTTGAAGAGAGAGAAAAAGTGTTCAGTAGATTTATAATCGAGCATAAACGAAATTTCCTTTACCGATTGGGAAGTGCCAACGAGTAACTGCTTTGCCTTACGCAACTTAAGTTCCTGGAAATACTTAGCAGGCGCATATCCCGTATAATCCTTAAAAACCTTACGAAACCAAGAATAACTGATATTCAATTTCATGGCCAACTCTTCCGGGTCAATATCCTTGAATATATTCTCATTCATAATAATTTTCGCCTGTTCAATCTTTTGATCAACATCACCCATCTCGAATATCTTGTTCTTGGATATGGAAAGAATCATTCCTATCATGTGCAATACAATACCTGAAAGATATTGCTGGGATGAAATCTTATCAGCCTCAGCTATCTCCAATGCACGTGAAAAAAGGGTAACCAGTTCCTCATTCAGACCTACTTCCAGTATTTGATTGTCTTTAGAGAGGAAGCCTCCTCTCAGCATATCATCGATGACCGGCCCCTCAAAACCGATATAATACTCATTCCAGCCTGTTTGCTGATATGGATGATACGTATGCCATTGCCCAGGGAAAAGAACCATAAGCCTGCCTTTACAGACTTGTTTCTCCGGAGTAGAATCGGAAGCAAACAAACCTCGTCCTTTAGTTATATAAACCAACTGATATTCACGTAAAACACGCCCCTTCTGGGCATTAAAGAAATATCCTGAAGGATGATCCTTCAAGGGATAAGGAGAATTTGGCTGAATGGACTGGAACCCCACGGTATTTACCCACAGACCAAATTTCTGGTCCATATCATTCACTATCAAATATTTGAATTCAACCCCTAAATCATTATAGTTCTTAGTCATAACACGTGTTTTACATAATAGATATGTGGCAAAAATAGAAATTATTTATGAATAAAAAAATGTCCGTTCCGGCTTTATTCTAAAATATACCGGAGCGGACTAATAAAAACGAGTAATAGGGGAAAGATTATTTTTTTACAACAATTTTATCATATTGTTCTTCGGCCTTTATTTCTGTGTACTTGGGTGCATCTATCATTTCAACCAATGCACGGAGTACAGGGCCTTCACCCATAGGATCATTTTCCTGTGTAGGACGGTTATAATAATATACCAATGAAGGCATGATACCTGTTCCTACACAAATAGAAGTAACATCTCCATTATCAGAAATCTTTTTCATCATACCTTTCAATCCCTGCTCAGCTACGTAAATGAAATCAGGATGTAGCCATCCTTCTTTCACACCACGGGCAATACCAAAAACAAACATTGCTGTTCCTGTGATTTCTTCATAAGAATCTTCTTTATCCAACAACTGATGCCAAAGTCCATTCTTACCTTGATAACGGGCTACACCACTTGCTTGTTGGCGGAAATTTTCGATAACAGCTTCACGCATCGGATGATCTTTCGGCATCATACTAAGCAGATCAGCCTGTGCCATAAATACCCATCCGTTAGCACGGCTCCAGTGAGCTACTCCATGCTCCTTGTTATCCGTATGATAACAATGATAATAAATCTGTTTTTCAGGACACCAAAGATAACGGGTATAGTTTAGCACCTGATTGGCTGCATCATTAAAATACTTCTCATCACCAGTCATCTTACCCATGCGTGCCAGAAAAGAAATTGCCATAAAGGCATCATCTGCCCAAATCGTATTGACATGCGGCCATATACGGGCAATAGTTCCATCCACCAAACGAGGTTCACCGTAATTCAGGTGTTCGGCTGTTTCGTTAACATAATCCAGAAAAGATTGATTAGGATATCTCATCTGCAGTTCAATCAGACTGGCTCCCATCGGGCCATTATCATCCAGACGCTTGCCACGGAAGATCATGTGCCAACTCAATTTTCGCACGGCATTCCAACCATCTTGTTTAAAGGCCTCATCGTACTGTTTGCGAAAGAATTCAAGATTACCTTCATTGAACACAAAATTCATGTTCTTCAAAACATATTTCTCATACTTCTTGTCAGCAAGTTTATCTCCCAGTTCCATGAGAGCCATATTGGTTACACCATTCGTATAATGCCAGTTATTGTACTTGCATGCTACCTTCACATTCATGTCAAGAGGTAATTTCTTGACGGACTTATAAGTTTCACCAGTCTTCGTATTCTTAAACTCGTATGTGGTACTGGCAAGAATGCGGTCTGCAATCTTTACAGCAGCTTCTCTTGCCGTCATATTGGTCTGGGCAGCGAGAGTTGTTACTGCCAACAGCAGAGCGAGAGAGAAGAATATTCGCTTCATATTATACTTTTAAAGAATTAGTAAAGTAGATAGCAGTCAATAAGAAATGCCTGCCATCTACTTAAGAATCATTTAGGCAGATTAAATGCACGAGTCATTTCCTGCATTTGTTCTTGACTCATACCGTCAGGTTCAAAGCCCATATTTTTGGCTGCAATATAAATCAGGGCAGACTTATTCAGTACATCCACCTGATCGAAAGCCGACATGATATCCACATCCACTGCAAATACACCATGCTTTTCCCACATAGCCACATCATAATCTTCCAATTGTTCGATGGTAGCCTCTGCCAATTTTACGGAGCTTGGCAATTCATAAGGAATAATACCCAAACCACGCGGACAGAAAGCCTTAGTTTCGGGAATCATACTCCAAAGCAAATTGGTAGCAACATCTTTTTCAAGGAATTTCTTACAATGAGTCATAGCAATCAATTCAATGGGATGAGTATGCAACGAAGCTTTATAAGGCGAACCTTTCTCAATCAGACGATTGTGTACACTGAGATGGGCAGGTAATTCAGAAGTAGGCATCACAGGATGATCCGCAATAATCACATAACTGGCACAGTCATCCAGGATACGAATTACAGAACCATGTTCCATCGGCCAACGAGCCAAATCGCGCATACGCTTATTAGTTCCTTTGCAATAGAAATAGCAACCTTTCAGATAAGGTAAAGTAGCACCGATCTGCTTTACATCGCTAATAGCAGGCAACGACTTTATCTCATCGTCTACAAATTCAGTAATATTCAGTGTGATGTTGCCGCCATTACGTTCAGCCCATCCCTTTTGCCAGAGATATCCGGCAACTTCTGCCACTTGATTGACTGCATAAGTCAATGCCTGGCGATTTTCGAGAATTGATTTCATTATAATAAATTAAGTTACGATTTATAAGCTACGAGTTGCTGCGCTATCATACCGAAAAGTACTTGTAGCTCGTAACTCGTAGCTATACACTATTATACCTGTGCCATTGCCACTACTATGATGGAAGAGATCAGAACCACCAAGCCTAAGATAAGAACGGCAATCGTAGTATTGCTGACACCTTTCCACTCTTTCAGCAAAATACCCCAAACATTACTGAACGTAACATTCAGTGACATCAGGATACTCCAAGAGAAAGCAAGAAGTATAGGACTGTCTGTCAGGAAACTCTTACCCATTTCAAGACCAAAGAACTGCGAATACCACAGTACACCGGCAAGAGCACAAAATAAGAGATTATTCGTCAATGTCGTACCTTTTACAGAGAAATATTCCTTACCGGTTTTATTCTTGATATTCTGCCAAATACAATAAACAGCATTTGTACAGAAACCACCGAGAGTAACTAGGAAAATTACAGGTAAACCAGCATAAAGAGCTTCTACTCCACCTGCCAAAGCTGCTTCTTTTATAGGTGTTCCGGCATCCAGTCCAAGAGCAAAACACGCACTCATCACACCTGCCAGCAATGCCACGAGCAAACCTTTCGTCAAAGCAAAGTCCTTAACAGCTGCCCGTTTTTCTTCTTCCGTCATATTCTTAGAGCGAAGGCTACCAGCATATCCGATGATAGCAATACCAGCCAGCGTTATACAGACGCCAATAAGTAGCATCAGTCCTTCACCATGCAGCAAATCTTTTCCGGTAAACAAAGCGGGAAAGAGTGTTCCGAATCCAGCACATGTACCAAGAGCAATACTTTGTCCAAGTGCTACACCCAGATAACGCATACTCAACCCGAAAGTTAATCCACCAACGCCCCACAAGACGCCATAAATCATTGCAGGCAAAGCACCACCTGCTCCCCAGAGTTCTAACAGTGAACTTCCTGCCGGAATAGCAAGCAATGCCCCCAACAACGGAAAAACAAGCCACGCAAAGATTCCCTGTACAAGCCAGAAACTTTCCCATGACCAATTTTTCACCTTATTGATAGGCACATACGAACTACTCTGTCCGAAACTCCCGATAGCTATAATCAACAATCCTATCAGTGTATTCATGATAATAACATTTAGTGATTAGTGATAAGTGCTTAGCACAGGAAAACGCACAAAGATACAGCTTTCCCACCAAACACTCATCACTAACCATTAATCACTTAATTACGTTTCGACGTAACGTCTGCTTCGTATTTCTGTATCTCAGTAATGAATTCTTCACCTACAGGTACACCGTTCTTTAAGCAGAACATATCCCAAACTGCATTCCAAGGTAAAGATTTTCCTTCTTCGAGCAAAGCAAGACGCTCAAATAACTGATCATTTGCTTCATATTTGCGCAAAGTATCCAGTGGTTCCAACAGAGCTTGCAACACACATTTCTGTGTAGCACGGCTACCTATAACATACGCACCGATACGGTTAATAGAAGCATCAAAATAATCCAGACCGATATGTACGCGATCCAAAGCATTACAACGTACAATTTCTTTGCAGAGATCCATTGTTTCATCATTCATAATCGTCACGTGGTCAGAATCCCAACGTACCGGACGGCTCACATGCAACATGATTTCCGGAATGAATAATAATAAAGAAGACAGTTTGTCCGCAACGCTTTCAGTCGGGTGGAAGTGACCTGTATCCAGTGTAACAATCTTATTACGGCTCACACCATAACCAATATAGAAGTCATTGGAACCTACCGTATAACTTTCCAGACCGATACCAAATACTTTAGACTCTACACAGTCTTTCATATTCTTGTATTCCACTTCGAAAATGCGATCCAGAGAATCCTTCAGTAATTCACGATACAACATACGGTTCACAGTGATATCCTTGCTGCCATCATGTACCCACAGATTCATGATACAAGGATCACCCTGGCGCTTACCCATCTCTTCTGCAATAGCACGGCAACGCTTTGTATGCTCTACCCAGAAGTCACGAATACCTTTATCAGGATTAGAAAGGGAAAGATTACCACTCTTCGGATGAGAGAAAGAAGTGGAATTGAAATCCAACTTCATATTATTTTCAGCTGCCCACTGTATCCAACTTTCGAAGTGAGCCGGTTCTACCTGGTCACGGTCAACAAATTTGCCACCGAAGTCACCATAGATTTCATGAAGATTCAAGCGGTGAGTTCCAGGAATATAGCTGGCTGCTTTCAATACGTCTTGTCTCAGTTCTTCCATATTACGAGCCTTGCCAGGATAGTTTCCGGTAGCCTGAATGCCTCCGGTCAATGCACCCTGTGCTTCAAATCCGGCTACATCATCTGCCTGCCAGCAATGCAGGGAGAGGGAAATCTTTTGCAAGGCGTCCATTGCTTTCTCTACATCTACGCCGATAGCTGCGTAACGTTCTTTTGCCACTTCATAGGCTTTTTGAATCAATTCTTCTTTCATGATGGTACTAGTTTTTTAGTTATTAGTTATAATTTATTAGTTATACGTTATCACTGACAAGTAATATTAGGCTAACTGCAAGAAATGCAGATAAGCGGTATTCCAAACTTCAACGTTCTCCGGAGTAAAAGTCTTCAATGGAATAGAACGATTGATAAGTTGGCGCATGGAAACAATGTCACTTGCTGCACCTGCTGTGAGAGCTTGTATCATTACGTTGCCGATAGCGGTCGCCTCCGACGGTCCGGCAACAACAGGAATACCTACCGCATTGGCAGTCCACTGATTCAGCAAATCATTACGGCTTCCTCCTCCAATAACGTGCAGTACTTCTACAGGACGGGGAGAAAGGCTACACAGGTTCTCCAAAACTTGGTGATAGCGCAGTGACAGGCTTTCAAAAATACAACGTACAATTTGTCCACGTGTCTCCGGTATCGGTTGATGATGGTCAGCGCAATAAGTACGAATAGCCTGTTCCATATTCATCGGGTTGGCAAACAGAACATCATCCGGATTTATCAGACTACGGAAAGGTTCGCATGCCTCTGCTTCAGCAATCAGCTCAGGATAAGATATTTCTTCCCAATCGCAACGGCAGCGTTCCAACAACCACATGCCACAAATATTTTTCAGTAAACGAATCGTCCCCGCAACACCTCCTTCATTCGTGAAGTTCAGTGCTTCTGTTTCTTCATTAATAACCGGTGCATCTGTCTCCACTCCCATCAATGACCATGTGCCACTGCTCAGATAAGCAAAGTTACGGTCCAATGCTGGTACGGCAGCCACAGCGGAAGCCGTGTCATGTCCGGCAACTGCAATCACAGGTATTACTCCCAATCCGGTAATCGTTTGTATTTCTTTGGTCAATACACCTATTTTCTCACCCGGATATACAAAACGCCCGAAGTTATCTTCCGTTAATCCAAGCTCCTTCAGCAATGCCGGTTCCAGACGACGCGTTTCAGCATTTACCAATTGAGCCGTACTGGCAATGGTATATTCAGTCACCATCTCTCCGGTCAGTAAATAACTAAGTGCATCCGGCATGAAAAGGATCTTATCAGCCATTTCCAGTGCACTATCCTTATTCCGGCGTAAAGTATCCAACTGGAAAAGCGAATTGAAATTCATGATCTGAATACCTGTCCATCCATATACCTGCTTGCGGGGAACGCGGGCAAAAAAAGCCTCAGGAGCTCCCATCGTATGCGGATCACGATAAGAATAGGGCTGACGAAGCAAACCACCATCTTTACCCACACATACAAAATCGACTCCCCAGGTATCAATTCCAATAGAGGTTATCTGCACATCATCCATCCGGGCAGCCAGTTTCAAACCTTCCAGAATATGACGGTACAATTCGTAGATATCCCAGTAGTAATGTCCTCCAACTTCAATCAGATGGTTAGGGAAGCGGTTCACATCTTGTAGTTCTAATCCTTGCGGAGTGAATGCTCCCAGTATGGTACGGCCGCTGGTAGCACCCAAATCAACCGCAAAAAAGCAATGTTTCATGATATTAAATAGATTTTTGACGATACAAAAATAGGGGATTACTCCCCTATACTCTGTATTAGTTTTGATTGAAAAGATGTTATTTCTGATATTCTTACCACAAAGGATACTGTATATGCAAACGCTCAAAAGATAATATGGTACATAAATGATAATTTAGCGCAGAACGCTAAATTATCATTTTATACTCTGCATCGGAATCAAGCGCACAGGCCCCAACAAACCACTTGGCACCGATTCCCACTTTCCATAATTATCCTTCTTATAATGGATATTCACAATATTGGCATCTTTATAGATACGCCAAGGCACATTACGACGATCCATATCCGCAATACGGTTGGCAGGCAGATTCGTTACTTCCACTTCAAGTGTATTCACACCCGGACGAAGATATTTACCCACTAAACAACGGTAAGGAACAGCTATAAGCGTAGCTACCTCTTGTCCATTAATGCGTACACGTGCGCTCTCGCGAACATCGCCAAGATCAAGCATCCATTCTCCAGCCTCAGCAGGAGTTTTCAAAGTGAATGTGGTGGTATAACAAGCTGTCCCCATTGTATTTTTCACACCTTCGGCAGCTATTTCCGTCCACGAACCAAGAGAAACACTATCCGGTACATTACTTACCACAGGCATTGCTTCTACGAAACTAAATCCCCATTTACCGGCAAAAGAACAAGCACCCGGAAGTATCTTTGCCGCTTCATCCTGGGGCATAGCTGTCCAATACCCATATTCCGGTACGGCAACATCGTGATCTGTAAATGTTTTCAGAATAATAGACTCACCGGATGCCAATTGCAGGAAGACTTCTGTCCTGCCATTATTCTGACGCAACCGCGCCTTACCGGATGTACCATTCATCGGATTATAAAGCATTGCAGAACGTGCCTGTACAGCCAATGGTATCCAACTTTCAGTGTCTTCTGTCTTTAAAGCTGAGATAAAATAGTGGTATCCTTCGGAATGTGAGCGGCGGATGCTACTCAATCCAAAAGTAGTCTTCATTTCTTCGGGAACGGTGGCGGTGGCAGCCAGTGTGCGGGCATAATCTGTTCCGAAAAGGACATGCCCTTTTCCTTCCCGTTCCTTTATTTGTGCCAAAGCTTTATTAAACTCTGCACGACGTTGACCCAAATCATTCAATCCCGGTACATCTTCCGGATACTGTTCCAGGAAAACAATCGTAGCTCCCTCATCCGCCAGGCGAAGTAATTTCTCCATCACATCAGCAGGCATCAAGCGCGCACCGGGAACTACCAATGCCTTATAAGAAGCTCCACCGGAAGTAAATATCTTACCGTCCTGACACATAGCGTTACGGATAAAGTTATCGGAAATATAATCCATATCATATCCTGCACCATAAATGCGATGCACTGCCTCTATAAACCGAGGAGCACGTTTCGCCATCTTATGAATATCGAAAAGCAGCAGACGACCGTCCTGATCGTCCCACATATCATAAACAGGCAGATAAACCAGGAAGTCATTATCCGGTTGTCCCATTTGCAGGAAACTCTGGCAACGGGTGACATAATCAAAGAATGCCGGAGCATCCCGCCAGATATTATTTGTAGGGCTCATATCAATAGAAGCATAAAACTTCCATCCCGGCCATGCGGCCTCAGCCGGCGAGTAAGTCGTTCCATGGAAATACATGTGATTCACACCGGAAACGAACATCAAATCCATATCGGGCTTACACTGCGATAGTGAAGTACGGAAATGCTCTGTCAACCAAGTGAATGTCTCCGAAGTCGTATAAGGCTTTCCTGCGATATGTGCCGCCGAAGAAGCATATTTCAGCATGGAGAGATCAGAGTCGTTAGGACGAGTCAACGAGTCTTTACGTAGTCCGCGGATACCGAAGTCCGACAGTCCAAAGCCCTCACATTCGGGAACATCGACCGTTGCATAAAGATCTATAAGATTACCGGGTGAGCCGTGTGCCTGATTACGGGTACGTGAACCATGTTTGTGCGCCCAGTCCGTCCACTGACGGGTAAAGTTCTCCTGAAGCAGTTCTGCAAGAGTCTCACGATAATCGGAAATAACACGGCGGGTAGTCTCTGTACGCTCTTCTGAAAGGAAATCGGGCAAGAACTCCTCCAATTTATATCCACGACGAAGAGCAAATTGCTCGAACAGGTCACCTGTCCAGTCAGCACCGTAAACCTCATAAGAATCATTAAAGAAATTATGCGGATACTCAGTTGGAGTCCCGGCTGTTCCATTAGCTGTCTTTCCTGAGAAAGCCTGTTCAAAACGATTCAAGTAATTGGACACAGCTTTTGCCGAGAAGTGATTCATCACATATCCTTCACCGCCGGGTGCAGCACGTTTTACCTTCTGAAATGTTTTTCCTATGAAAGCGGCAATCAAACGCCACTCTCCTTTCGGAGCTTTCCATACCAGCTTTCCGTTTTCTATCTTCGATGTCAGGTCATAGCAGCGCACAGCTTTTTGTTCTTTCGGAGTAGAAGTGTCTGTCAGAACCCTAAAAGCCATCAGCCGACACAATTTGGCATACGGACGTTGTTTTTCATCCGTCACTTCTATGGTTGTATTCAAGCGTTCGCCGCCTTTCAATGTATATTCTTCAATCAATAATTTACAGGCAGCATCTTCTATACCTACTTCCGGACCACCAAAAGGCCATCCCGTACCCGTATTCATATCAATCTTCATGCCCAGACGCGCAGCCTCACTTTCCGTATGGCGCAACATCCGCATCCACTCGGGCGTAAGGAACTGAATTTCGTTTGCGTCATTGCCCTGCACTCCATAAATAGGAGTAACTTCCATCGTCCCCATTCCGGCTTTGGAGTATGCTTCCAGATTACGAGTCAGATTAGCCGCATCTACTGCACTCCCCATCCACCACCAACGGGCACCGGGTTTAGCTTCCGTGGTTACCTCAGGCCACGAGATGTTCTGTGCAGAAATGGTTCCGGCACAGAAAGAAGCAAAAATTATTGCTAATAAATTCTTTTTCATGATATATATTATTTATAAAAGCGACAGTTTGTCACTTTCCCAGCTCAATGCACCCCATAATAAACGGTCCTGTTGCTTTCGCATCATTATCCCGCATCTTTTCACCTATATAATATTCAAAGCTGCCATCGCGATACGGATGTCCACCCAAGCCGCCTACCTGACAGCAGCGTGTCAATGTCAATGTACCATCCTGGCACTCTACTATCAATTTGCTCTTCAAACCATTGAAAGCCTTCTCCGCCACAGCACGATACTTTTCATCAATATATCCCTTGTTCACAGCCTTTGCATAAGCATACATGAATTGCGTCGTCACAGATGCCTCCGGGAAGTTTCCTTTCCGTTTCGGCTGATCAAGCACCTGATACCACAAACCATTCTTATCCTGATATGCAGGCAACACCTCAGCCAACCCTTGTATCCACCCGATCATCCGGGCACGTCCTTCATGGTCTTCCGGAATATAATCCAATGCATCCACCATCGCCATAAACCACCAGCCGATACTGCGTCCCCAGAAGTTAGGGGAATGCCCGGTTTCCGGATCAGCCCAACGCTGGCTCTTACTTTCATCCCAGGCATGATGATAAAGCCCGGTCTTGGCATCATAGGTATGTTTCTGACAAAGCGTGAATTGTTTCACTGCCTCATCAATCCATTCGGGTTTATTGAATTCTGCACCATACTGGGCAAGGAAAGGGGAAGCCATATACAAACCATCCAGCCAGATCTGGTGTTGATAAATCAACTTATGCCAGTAGGCACCTTCCAACGTACGCGGATGATTTTTCAACTGTCTGACAAGGGCATCCATTGCCGTCTTATATTTCTCCTTACCAGTTTCACGATACAAGTCGAACAGAACCTTACCTGAATTTATATAGTCAAGGTTGTATGTTTCCACACGATACAGATGGATTTCCCCTTTGTCATCAATCAAGGAGTCTGCCCATTGCTCCACATAGTCAAAGTAACGGCGTTCTCCCGTCTTCTTCCACATTTGCAGCATCGCACAGCAACCTACCCCTTGTGCATACCCAAAGAAAAGACGCTTTCCATGATCCAGCTGATACGCCTGCGGAAAACGTACCATCTCCGAATCAGCAAACCAACGGGCATACGAATCCGGTTGCCATGTATCTGTACGGAAAGGATTGGTCATTGCATCCGGTTTTTTCAGTTTTAATGTCCATTTACCGTTGGCAGCTGCTTTTGCTGTTACTACTTTGTCTGCCCACGATGCTTTAACAGTTACTTTTTCTCCGGGCGTAGCCTTGCCCCACACATTCACTTGTGCATTTTGTTGCAATACCATGTTATCTGAGAAAATGGCAGGGAGCGTCACCTTTGCTTCTGTGGTGAGAGAAGCAAATAAACCTAATACAAGGAATATTGAAAATCTAAGAAGCTCTTTCATGTGCCTTTAATAGTTTATAGATTCACATAGATTATTTTATAGAACATGCCAATACCTGACGGCACAAAAATAGGGGTTTCCACCGAAACCCCTTCTTTATATTTTGATAGTTTTCTTATTGCTTTTGTTGTTTCCATAAATAATAGAATCAACATTATCTATTCCTTTATCTTCAGCCAGCCCCAAATCATTTTCTTTCGGGAAATGGCAATTAAAGCAGTCCCCATTAGACAGCAGGCACAGCGTAGTTCCTTATTGGAAAGTTTATTCAGATTATCAACAATACCGGGTAAGGGGTAATTCTCTTTAAAAAAGGAAAATACATCGGCTGAGTTTTCTAAGTCGGTTTTCATTTGGCAGGAGCAAGTAAAGGGTTCATCCATCGTGTTATAAGTTTTAAAGGTTGATGTTGTCCCTATGCTATGCTCTTATAATAAAAGTGGCATGGGAACTATTGACATATTATCCACTTTCGAGGCTCTGGTAAACCGGCAAGAAAATAACAAGCAATAGCCCCACGCCACAAAATGTATATAACAAAGTTATATGCAATCCGGACGTGGAGACTTTCACTTATTATTCGCTCTTATTTAAAATTTACCAGATTTCCGAAAGTACGAATAATAAAATGATCTCCAAATCACAAAACACATCTCTTCACTATTGAAGAAATATGCAACAAAGATACACAAAAAATTGGAATAGATATCATAAGATAGGATTTTAGGAAAAAGGTACAACCTTATGGCAAATAACATTATTAGTTTTGATGTAAAAGACCGTTTGTTTTCCGTAAAAACATTATATGTTTAAGACCAGAAAAAGCATCAAACTGAATAATTCTTCATATCCACTTCGGACTTGCCCCGCACCTGAGGCACACTTGCTCCATACATTCTCCGTCCAGAGGTACTTCCGACCGAAGAAATCCCGGACTTGATACGGAGCAAGTGCGCCTCAGATACGGGTCAATCAGTTCCTAATCTCCGATTTCGATTGCATATATTCTCCGATTTATGCATAAAACATAGCATTCATAGTATAAAAAGTACAAAATTTCTCTCTTTAATGCATATTCTTTCCAAAATTATCCCTACTTTTGCGCCATTCTTAGAATAATTATACAGAAAAATGAAGAAAAAAGCCAATCGGTTAGACGCCATCAAGATGATTATCTCAAGCAAAGATGTCAGTTCTCAGGAAGAACTGCTGCAAGCTTTAGGTAAGGAAGGCTTTGAGCTGACACAAGCCACTCTTTCCCGCGACTTGAAACAACTGAAAGTTGCCAAGGCGGCAAACATGAATGGGAAATACGTATATGTATTACCCAATAACATCATGTACAAGCGTTCCAATGACCAGAGTGCCAGCGAAATGCTGATGACCAGCGGTTTTGTTTCCCTGCAATTCTCCGGTAACATTGCCGTTATTCGCACACGGCCTGGCTATGCCAGCAGTATGGCCTATGACATTGACAACCGCGAATGTCCCGCTATCTTGGGCACCATCGCCGGTGACGACACCATCATGCTGGTAGTGCACGAAGCCGCTTCGCACAGCGAGGTACGCGAATTCCTGTCACAAATCATCCCTAACATAGAATAAATGAAGAACTAAAAATGAAGAATGAAGAATTGCCATGCGGCATACTTGTATAGCGCAGCAAAATTCTTCATTCTTCATTCTAAAATTATTAATTAAATACGAAATGGATACCAAAAAAGTGGACGTGATGGTGGCTGACGCCTCTCACGAAATTTATGTGGATAAGATTTTGGATACCATCAGAGAAGCGGCCAAAGTACGTGGAACGGGCATCGCAGAACGCACACACGAATATGTGGCGACAAAAATGAAGGAAGGAAAAGCCATCATCGCCTTATGCGGAGACGTGTTTGCAGGTTTCACCTACATCGAAAGCTGGGGAAACAAACAATACGTCGCCACCTCCGGTTTGATTGTACATCCCGACTTTCGCGGCATAGGATTGGCTAAGCGTATCAAAATGGCATCCTTCCGCCTGGCACGCTTGCGATGGCCCAACGCCAAAGTATTCAGCCTCACCAGCGGAGCTGCCGTCATGAAAATGAATACGGAACTGGGATATGTCCCTGTTACCTTCAATGAATTGACAGACGATGAATCCTTCTGGAAAGGTTGCGAAGGTTGCATCAACCATGATATATTAGTAGCCAAGAACCGCAAGTTCTGCATCTGCACCGCAATGCTCTACGACCCGGAACTGCATGAAGATGATAAAATATAACCGTCCGTCATCCTGAGCGTAGTCAAAGGATCTCTTTTCCCTTGTACACACTACAGAGACGAGATTCTTCACTACGTTCAGAATGACAAATACTCAAGAAAAGAAGAAAAATAATACATAGCATTATGGAAGAAAAGAAGAAAAAAGTAGTAGTCGCATTCAGCGGCGGTCTTGATACTTCATTTACGGTAATGTACCTTGCCAAAGAAAAAGGGTACGAAGTGTATGCAGCTTGTGCAAACACCGGTGGCTTCAGTCCTGAACAGCTGAAAACGAACGAAGAAAACGCCTATAAACTGGGCGCAAAAGAATATGTTACTATCGACGTAACTCAGGAATATTACGAAAAGAGCTTGAAATACATGGTGTTCGGTAACGTGTTGCGTAATGGCACCTATCCTATTTCCGTAAGTTCCGAGCGTATCTTCCAGGCACTTGCCATTGCACGTTATGCCAACGAGATTGGAGCAGACGCTATCGCTCATGGTTCTACAGGGGCAGGTAACGACCAGATTCGTTTCGACATGACATTCCTCGTACTGGCTCCGGGTGTAGAAATCATCACACTGACCCGTGACATGGCATTGAGCCGCCAGGAAGAAATCGATTATCTGAACAAACATGGTTTCTCAGCAGACTTCACCAAGCTGAAATATTCCTATAATGTAGGCTTGTGGGGTACTTCCATCTGTGGTGGTGAAATTCTGGATTCAGCACAAGGCTTGCCCGAAACGGCTTACCTGAAACACTGCACTAAAGAAGGTAGTGAACAATTGCGTCTCACTTTTGAGAAAGGTGAGCTGAAAGCAGTAAACGATGAGACATTCGACGATCCCATCAAAGCTATCCAGAAAGTGGAAGAAATTGGTGCCGCTTACGGTATCGGTCGCGATATGCACGTGGGTGATACCATTATCGGTATCAAAGGACGTGTAGGTTTCGAAGCTGCTGCCCCGATGTTGATTATCGGTGCACATAAATTCCTGGAAAAATATACACTGAGTAAATGGCAACAATACTGGAAAGACCAAGTTGCTAATTGGTACGGTATGTTCCTGCACGAAAGTCAGTACCTGGAACCGGTGATGCGTGACATCGAAGCCATGCTGGAATCTTCGCAACGCAACGTGAATGGTACGGCTATCCTGGAACTCCGCCCGTTAGGTTTCTCAACCGTAGGTGTGGAAAGTAAGGACGATTTGGTAAAGACTAAGTTCGGCGAATACGGTGAAATGCAGAAAGGCTGGACGGCAGAGGATGCAAAAGGCTTTATCAAAGTGACTTCTACCCCGCTGAGAGTGTACTATAACAATCATAAGGACGAAGAGATTTAAATCTTATGGACAATAATAATAGGAAACTTACCCGCTCACGCAGCGACAGAATGCTTGCCGGCGTTTGCGGAGGACTGGCAAATTACTTCGGGCTCGACCCGTCTCTCGTACGCATCGGTTATGCATTGCTGACATTTTTCACCGTATTTGCCGGTATCCCTGTATACCTTATTATGTGGTTGATTGTCCCTGAAGAGAAAAACTTATATAACAGATAAAGAACACACAATGATTAAAGTAGGAATCATCGGCGGAGCAGGATATACGGCAGGTGAATTGATACGCTTGCTGATTAACCATCCGGAAGCGGAAATCGTATTCATCAACAGCTCTAGTAACGCCGGAAACAAAATTACCGACGTACACGAAGGATTGTACGGCGAAACGGATCTTGTCTTCACCGACGAGTTACCTTTGGATGAAATTGATGTATTATTCTTCTGTACCGCTCACGGCGATACGAAGAAATTCATAGAGAGTCACAACATTCCTGAGGAGTTGAAAATCATCGACCTCTCTATGGACTACCGCATTGCTTCTCCGGAACATGACTTTATTTACGGTCTGCCGGAGTTGAACCGTCGCGCTACCTGCAAAGCAAAGCACGTGGCCAATCCGGGCTGTTTTGCCACTTGTATCCAATTGGGCTTGCTGCCCCTTGCCAAGCACCTGATGCTGAACAACGACATCATGGTGAATGCTATCACCGGTTCTACCGGAGCTGGCGTGAAACCGGGATCAACCAGTCACTTCAGCTGGCGAAATAATAACCTGAGTGTTTATAAAGCATTCGATCACCAGCATGTACCCGAAATCAAGCAATCCCTAAAGCAATTGCAGAACAGTTTTGATGCGGATATTGACTTTATCCCTTACCGCGGTGATTTCGCACGTGGTATTTTTGCTACCATCGTAGTAAAAACCAAAGTTGCATTGGATGAAATCGTCCGCATGTACGAAGAATATTATGCAAAAGACTCTTTCGTACACATTGTAGAGAAGAACATCGACCTGAAGCAAGTGGTAAACACCAATAAGTGTCTGCTACATCTGGAGAAGCATGGTGATAAGTTGCTTATCATCTCCTGCATCGACAACTTGCTGAAAGGTGCCAGTGGACAGGCAGTACATAACATGAACTTGATGTTCAATTTAGAAGAAACCGTCGGCTTGCGACTGAAGCCCAGCGCCTTCTAAGTAATTTGTATCTCGTAATTTATAATTAAAGAAATGAATTTATTCGACGTATATCCTCTTTTTGACATCAATATTGTCAAGGGAAAAGGCTGCCACGTATGGGACGAAAAGGGTACTGAGTACCTCGATCTCTACGGCGGACACGCTGTTATCTCCATCGGTCATGCGCATCCGCACTACGTGGAGATGATAAGCAAGCAAGTTGCCACGTTGGGATTTTATTCCAACTCTGTCATCAACAAGTTGCAGGAACAGGTTGCTGAACGCTTAGGAAAAGTTTGTGGTTATGATGACTACTCCTTATTCCTGATTAACAGCGGTGCAGAAGCCAACGAGAATGCCTTGAAACTCGCTTCGTTCTACAATGGACGTACACGTGTGGTTTCTTTTAACAAAGCATTTCACGGACGCACTTCACTGGCTGTAGAAGTAACCAACAACCCGAAAATCATAGCTCCCATCAACGATTGCGGACATGTCACTTATCTCCCGCTGAACGATATCGAAGTTATGAAAGCCGAACTGGCGAAGGGGGATGTTTGCGCAGTAATTATTGAAGGTATTCAGGGTGTAGGTGGTATCCAACTGCCGACAGATGAATTCATGCAAGCTCTGCGCGAAGTTTGTACCGTTCATAACACTGTACTGGTTTTAGATGAAATCCAAAGTGGTTATGGCCGCAGCGGTAAATTCTTTGCTCACCAACACAACGGTATCAAGGCAGATATTATCACTGTAGCCAAAGGCATCGGCAATGGTTTCCCGATGGCTGGTGTAATCATCAGTCCGATGTTTACTCCGGTTTACGGACAGCTGGGTACTACCTTTGGTGGTAATCATCTGGCATGTAGCGCAGCGTTGGCAGTACTGGATGTCATAAGTCAGGAAAATCTGGTTGAAAATGCAGCTAAAGTAGGTGAATACTTAATGACGGAACTGAAGAAATTCCCACAGATCAAGGAAGTTCGTGGACGTGGTCTAATGATCGGTCTTGAATTTGAAGAGCCAATAAAGGAACTTCGCCTGAAACTTCTGAAAGAGCAACATGTATTTACAGGTGTCAGTGGTACAAACGTACTCCGTTTGCTTCCGCCCCTCTGTCTCAGCATGGAAGAAGCCGATCTCTTCCTCGAACGTTTCAGAAAAGTACTTTAAAGTATATTTGACTATATAATCAGCAATAGACAGGCAGCCTTTCGGACGTTTCAACGTATCTTAAGGCTGTTTTTTGTTCTAGTACACAAGTACTTTTTTACATCAATTTGCTTATAAAGGTGGAAAAAATATCTACCTTTGCCCATCGACAACCCTTTTAATAACAGAATGATATGAAAACAGCAATTATCGGAGCAGGAAACATGGGCGGTTCTATAGCCCGTGGATTGGCAAAGGGAAGCATTATCCCCGCCTCGGATATCATAGTCTCTAATCCCTCGCAAGGAAAGTTGGATGAACTGAAAGTAGAGTTTCCCGCTTTACAGATTACGCATGACAATCAGGAAGCCATCATCGGTGCCGAATTTATCATACTTGCTGTGAAACCGTGGCTTATCAAAAGCGTACTGCGTGAATTGAAACTGAAAAGCAAGCAAATCATTATTTCTGTCGCCGCAGGCATCAACTTCGAAGAACTGGCTCACTACGTACCGGAACCGGAAATGACCATGTTCCGCATCATTCCCAATACTGCCATCAGCGAAATGGAAAGTATGACTTTGATTGCCAGCCGCAATGCTACCAAAGAACAGGAGCAACTGATGCTGGATATCTTCAACCAAATGGGACTCGCCATGCTTATCCCTGAAGAAAAATTCGCAGCTTGCACTTCCATGGCTTCCTGCGGCATTGCCTATGTACTGAAATATATTCAAGCTGCCATGCAAGCCGGCATAGAAATGGGAGTTTACCCCAAGGATGCCATGAGGATGGTGGCCCAATCCGTAAAAGGAGCAGCCGAACTGATACTGAACAATGACACACACCCCAGTGTAGAAATAGACAAAGTATGTACCCCTGGCGGTATCACCATCAAAGGCATTAATGAGTTGGAACATGACGGTTACTCTTCTGCCATCATCAATGCCATTAAAGCCAGCAAACAATAAGACGAACAATTAATTCATTAAATAAACAACCACATGGACGAACAAATTAAGCAAATTGCCGAACGCCTCCGTGGCCTTCGTGATGTACTGGAACTGACAGCCGAAGACATTGCACGCGAATGTGATATTTCTGCCGAAGAATACCGTCTCGCAGAATCGGGAGAGTTTGATATTTCCGTCAGCATGCTGCAAAAGATTGCGCGCAGATACGGAGTTTCGTTGGATGCACTGATGTTCGGCGAAGAACCGAAGATGAGCTCCTATTTCCTAACCCGTGCCGGAAAAGGAACCAGTATTGAACGTACTAAAGCCTACAAATACCAATCGCTTGCCGCAGGCTTCATGAATCGTAGCGCCGATCCGTTCATCGTGACCGTAGAACCGAAACCGGATAGCGAACCGATACACTACAACAGCCACGCCGGACAAGAATTCAGCCTCGTACTGGAAGGGCGCATGATGGTCAACATCGACGGCAAAGAACTTATACTAAACGAAGGGGACAGCCTTTACTTCAACTCCAAGCTGCCACATGGCATGAAAGCGCTGGATGGAAAGACGGTACGATTCCTGGCAATAATAATGTAATTATGGTAGAAAGATTTTTATCGCAAACCTCTTTCACTTCACAAGAGGACTTTATCAAGAATTTTAAAATAAACGTACCGGAAAACTTCAACTTCGGCTACGACGTAGTAGATGCCTGGGCTGCCGAACAACCAGACAAACCAGCATTGTTATGGACTAATGATAAGGGTGAACACCACCAGTTTACGTTTGCCGACATGAAACGCTATACGGACATGACAGCTTCGTATTTCCAAAGCCTCGGCATCGGTCATGGTGACATGGTAATGTTGATATTGAAACGTCGTTTTGAATTCTGGTTCAGCATTATAGCTTTGCATAAACTCGGTGCTGTCGTTATTCCTGCCACTCACTTGCTGACCAAAAAAGATATTGTATATCGCTGCAATGCTGCGGATATCAAAATGATTGTTTGTGCTGGCGAATCGGTTATCACGGAGCATATCACAGCTGCCATGCCAGATTCACCCAGCGTGAAGAAACTCGTCAGCGTAGGACCTGAAGTAGCTGAAGGATTCGATGATTTCCACAAAGGCATCGAGAATGCTGCACCTTTCGTGAAACCGGAACATCCGAATACGAATGAAGACATTTCGTTGATGTACTTCACCAGCGGAACCACAGGTGAGCCGAAAATGGTTGCCCATGACTTCACTTATCCGCTGGGACACATTGTCACCGGTAGTTTCTGGCACAACCTGACGGAAAACAGCCTGCACCTTACCATTGCCGATACCGGCTGGGGAAAGGCTGTATGGGGCAAACTTTACGGACAATGGATTGCCGGAGCAAATATATTCGTATATGATCACGAAAAGTTTACTCCCGCTGCCATTCTGGAGAAGATACAGGATTATCATGTAACCTCTCTTTGTGCCCCTCCCACCATCTTCCGTTTCCTCATTCACGAAGACCTGACGAAGTACAACCTCTCGTCCCTGCAATATTGTACAATTGCCGGTGAAGCACTGAACCCTGCTGTATTCGAAACCTTCAAGAAACTGACTGGTATCAAACTGATGGAAGGATTCGGACAAACAGAAACCACCCTGACCATCGCCACTATGCCTTGGATGGAACCGAAACCGGGTAGCATGGGATTG
>ENA-OWPD01000032-OWPD01000032.1-human-gut-metagenome-genome-assembly--contig:-NODE-32-length-173098-cov-73.586080_pt1 | contig 173098 bp, 131 predicted proteins | sample MGYA00248262_ERZ651842 | MGnify/ENA primary metagenome ERZ651842 (study PRJEB26924, sample SAMEA4378253) | human gut metagenome | biome: human gut; feature: human-associated habitat; material... | reverse complement strand
TTTCATGGTTTTACTTGTTTCGTTTTTTACGTGCTAAGGTTTGAATACATTCTCTGCGTGGAATGATAACGGATACACCGCGATATTCGATTTCTTCACGGATAATCTGCTTCATCTCTTCATAATTCTTTTTCAAGGGAACTACTACACGGATATGTTCGGGGGCTACGCCAATACCGGCACAGATCGCTTCAATACGTCCTGTTCCGGCCGAATCCTGGCCGCCTGTCATTGCAGTCGTTTCATTGTCTGAAATGACAATGGTAACATTTGCATTCTCATTGACGCAATCCAAAAGTCCTGTCATGCCGGAATGTGTGAAGGTGGAGTCGCCAATCACTGCTACTGCCGGATGAAGTCCGCCATCCGAGGCTCCTTTAGCCATGGTAATAGATGCACCCATATCTACACATGAATTGATAGCATTAAATGGTGCATTGGCTCCTAAAGTATAACAGCCGATATCGCTGAATACTTTATGTGTCGGATATTCTTCTTTCAGAACCTGGGTGAGTGTAGTGTACATATCACGATGGCCACAACCTTCACATAGTGCGGGTGGACGCATTTCTACGAGCGAAGGAATACCAAACTCTGACTTGTTTTCTTTTCCCACAGCACGTGCCACCTTATCCGGATTTAATTCACCGTCTTGTGATAATGTGCCATCTAAGCGTCCTTTTACTTTTACGCCGATACCAAGATAACCTTTAAGTTGTTTTTCTACGAAAGGTTGTCCGTCTTCCAATACCAGAATCTCATCACAGGTTTCTACCAATTGTAGGAGCTGTTTCTTAGGTAATGGGTATTGGCCAATTTTCAATACGGGGTATTCGCAACCATCAGGATAGTTTTCCATCAGATAATTGTAGCCGATTCCACACGCTATGATACCTAACTTCTTATTAGGACCATCGGTATACTTATTATAAGAAGAGTTTTCAGATGCTTCAATAAATTCGGCTTGACGTTCTAATAAAACCTTATAGCGCTTGCGGGCGTTACCTGGCAACAAGATGAACTGGCGAGGGTCTTCACTGAATGACATTTGGTTTTGGGGTTGTTGCGGTTTTTGTTCTACACCGGAACGGGAGTGTGCCAGGCGGGTGACCATACGCATCAATACCGGTTCGCCAATCTTTTCAGAAAATGCGAATCCATTGTAAACCATATCATATGCTTCCTGCTGATTGCTTGGTTCGTACATGGGGATCAATGAGAAATCACCATAAAAACGGCTATCTTGTTCGTTCTGTGAGGAGTGCATGCTGGGGTCATCCGCAGCTACTACAATTAATCCACCTTTTACACCTGTAACAGCTGAATTGATAAAACAGTCGGCAGCTACGTTCATGCCTACATGTTTCATGCAGACTAATGCTCGTTTACCGACAAATGACATACCTAGTGCAGCTTCCATGGCTGTCTTCTCATTGGAGGCCCAACGGCTATGGATATTCTGTTCAGTCGTAATAGGCGCCATTTGAATGTATTCTGTAATTTCTGTGGAAGGAGTACCGGGGTAGGCGTAAACACCTGAGAGTCCGGCATCTAATGCAGCTTGTGCAATGGCTTCATCGCCAAGTAAGAGTTGCTTGCTCATATCTGATTATTTTAATGTTAGTCATGATTATTAAAAAAGGAAATAATCTGCGTTTTTCACTCGCAAATATAGGCTTTTGCTTTTATTTTATCATGATTTTACTTGAAAATCTTTCTTTCGTTTAAAGCATTCCAATATTTTCTGGCATTTTTCATGTGATCAGCATAATTGGAAGCAAAATTGTGAGTACCTGAGAAATCTTCTTTTGCACACATGTAAATGTAGTCGTGCTTGGCATAGTTTAGTACTGCATCGATACCTATAGGTGAAGGTATACGTATGGGACCCGGAGGCAGGCCTGCATTTAAATATGTATTGTAGGGTGAGTTGACATTCAAATGTTCATTGGTTATTCTTCTTAAACCAAAGTCCTGGAGGGCAAACTTTATTGTTGGATCTGCTTGTAATGGCATACCTTTGTGTAAACGGTTAATATAGAGTCCGGCAACCATTGGTTTTTCCTCGTTGTTGTTGGTTTCCTCTTCGACAATAGAGGCCAGGGTAGAAACTTCTTCCGGTGTCATTCCGATAGATTCAGCTTTAGCCAATCGTTGCTGGTTCCAGAATTTTTCATGTTCTTTCTGCATACGCTCGAAAAATTCGTCTACACTCATATCCCAGTAAACTTGGTATGTTTCCGGAATGAATAGACTGGACATTGTTTCTTTTTTATATCCCATTCGCTTCTGGAATATAGTGTCATTCATTACAGTAGCAATTTCTGTAGAGTCGATCATTAACTGCTTACCAATACTGCGGGCAAGTCTGTCTAAAGTGCGTACGTTGCTGACAGTAAGATTGATAGGTTCCTGATATCCCCGGTATAAACGGCTGAAGACATGATACACATTTTCTCCCGGGCGGATGGCATAGCGTCCGGTGTGGATAGTCGAATCATAATTGCGCCATCGGGTCATCCAGAGAAAACCTGTGAAACTTTTCGGATGTCCCTGTATTTTTACTTTATTATATATGGAGTCTATTGTATCGTCTTTGTCGATATAAATATAAGTAGTCTTTGGGGGATGAAATTGTGGGTAGAATATATAATAATAGAATGTTCCGGCACAAGCTACGCCCATAAGGAACAGGATTACCAATCCTCCTATGAGAATTTTTTTTGTCTTCTTTTTCATCTGTTTCTGAAGTTGTTTTAGTCTGGCAAAGGTAAGAAGAATCTATGAAATAAAAAAAGAGATGCATAAGCATCTCTCTCTTTCTGAGCCGCTAGCCAGACTTGAACTGGCGACCTACGCGTTACGAATGCGTTGCTCTACCAACTGAGCTATAGCGGCAACGTTTTTTTGTTTTTACGGGGTGCAAATTTACAGCTTTCTTCGAAACTACGAAAAGAAAAGAAGGTTTTTTTGAAAAAATCTTTCCTAAAGCTGTTTTTGAGGTCTGTTCTGTCATTTTCCTTCTAAAAAAATTGTTTTATCAATATAAAAAATACATCTTTGCAAAAGTGTATATCAACCTAAGATCTGACAATAATTATGAACCTAAAAGTTTATTATAGAAATCTTTCATCCCGCATTGCATCTAAATGGACGATTTTGGCTATTGATATCTGCTTGGTTGTGATTTCTATGCTTTTAGCATGCATACTTCAATTGGGAGTTTCTTCTATAATATATAAGGTGTCATTATATATATGGATGATTTTATTCTCGCTTTCTTGTAATCTGTGTTTCTTTTCTGTCTTCCATACCTATGTTGGAGTTATTCGTTTCTCTTCGTTTGTGGATATTTACAGAGTGTTTATATCTCTTACAATAAGCTATGGTTTATTGGGTATTGGTAATTTTTGTTGGTCGGCTTTTGGATTTGGAGAAACATTACCGAATGGGATTGTCTTTATAGCATATATTCTCAATTTTACTTTTATGGTATGTCTGCGCATTTTAGTGAAAATGCTGCATGAGGCTTTGTCTTTTGATGACCGGCACTGCGTAAATGTATTTATTTACGGCTTTCGTGGGACAGGAGTAAATATAGCTAAATCGATGCGGGTCAGTCGAAATAATCATTATCGTGTATGTGGCTTTATTTCAGATGAACCTTGGATGATAGGTAAGCATACGATGGGGTGTAGGGTTTATGCTAATAATAATAAGTTGTTTGAGCATTTGAAAAGAAAGAATGTACAAACGGTTGTCGTGGCACCGGATAAGCTGGTAGATTTGGAATCATCCGGTGTAATGGAGCGAATGTTGGCCCAAAATATTCATGTAATGACAGTACCACCCTTAAGTAACTGTCTGGATGACGGGATTATAAAAGATATTCATATAGAGGACTGGCTTCGTCGTGAGCCTATCCAGGCTGATATCCGAAAGATTGCTGCTTATATTGAAGGGCACCGGATATTGGTGACTGGTGCTGCAGGTGCTGTGGGACGTGAAATTGTTCATCAGTTGGCGGCTCTGAATCCTTATCAATTGATATTAGTTGATCAGGCTGAATCTCCTTTGTATGATGTTCAATTGGAATTATCAGATCATTGGAAGAACCTTGAAGTAAAGGTCCTGGTAGCGGATGTTGCTAATCGTAGTAGGATGGAAGCTATATTTAAACAGTATATACCACAGTTGGTCTTTCATGCAGCGGCTTATAAAAATATTTCTATGTTGGAGGATTATGCTGCTGAAGCGTTGCAGGTTAATGTTTTGGGCACTAAAAATATTGCAGATTTGGCAGTTAAATATAAGGTGTATAAATGTATGATGATTTCTACGAATCATGCTCTGTCACCAGTTCATGTAATGGGATACAGTAAGCGTTTGGCTGAAATCTATATGCGGGGACTTTCGCAAAAAATCAGGCAAGAGGAACTTACTGCTAAATTATTTGTAGTCCGTTTTGCGGATGTATATCCGGAGGCTCCCCGTAGTTTGATGACCTTACCGGAAGCTTGCCTACTGATATTGGAAGCAGGAAATCTTGGTGAAAATGGAGGTATATATGTCTTTGAGGATGAATCGGCGGAGGAAACTGAAGCTACATGTTATGACAAAGTGAGGAGAAGCAGGGAAGATATTGCAGGAGTTGATAAGGTCTGTAAACAGATTGATTCTTTAGTTGAAAAATACGAATCGGGTGAGCCTCTGACAATAATTAACGAAATGAAAAAAATAATTTCATGTATTGCTGAACATCCGGTAGAGGTCTGAGCTCTTGATAGAGACGGTTTTAAATTCTTTTTCCAAAATTTAGATGTAAAATAAATGGGCGTTATAAAATAATATGCTACCTTTGTGCCCGATTTATATTAATTGTAGGAATTCTAAAGATTAATCAAATATCTTATGCGCAGATTAATAACACTATTCTTTTTAATTTTCGTCCTTTCTGGAGTGGTTATGGCCCAGCAGATGTCGGATGATCAGGTTATTCAATACGTAAAGGAAGCAAATAAAAGTGGAAAAAGTCAGAAGCAGATAACCACTGAACTATTGCGTAGAGGGGTGACCAAAGAGCAAGTTAGCAGGATACAACAGAAATATTCGGAAAGTAATACTGTAAGTAATAAATCCAATGAAATGCCTTCTCAATTGCGTCAACGTACTTTAGTTGATGATGGGGGAGGACAGAGAAGAACTACTGACTATTCGGAAGTGGGAATGCTTGATGAGACTGTAGGGGGGAGAGTAGATAATAGGGCTGATAATACTGCTACTACAGATAATGCTTCTCAAATTTTTGGTCATGATGTATTTACAAACCGGAATTTAACGTTTGAACCGAGTATTAACCTGGCTACTCCGGTGGACTATCGTTTAGGACCTGGCGATGAGGTTATTATTGATGTTTGGGGTGCTTCGGAGAATACAATTCGCCAAAGTATTTCACCTGAAGGAACTATTCAGGTGAGTGGGTTGGGACCTGTTCAATTAAGTGGCATGACTGTAAAAGATGCCAATGCATATTTGCAACGTGAATTTTCAAAAATATACTCAGGAATATCAGGAAGTGAACCTACCTCTCAAATAAAGCTGACTTTAGGGGATATCCGGACTATACAGATTAATATAATGGGTGAAGTTGCTGTTCCTGGAACATATACATTATCCTCTTTTTCCTCTGTTTTCCATGCTTTGTATCGTGCTGGCGGTGTTAATAAAATTGGTAGTCTGCGTAGTATTAAGGTAGTTCGCAATGGTAAAACGATTGCTGATCTGGATGTTTATGATTACCTTATGAAGGGTAAGATGAAAGATGATATCCGTCTTCAGGAAGGAGATGTAATTATAGTTAACCCTTATGAATCTTTGGTGCGAATAGCTGGTAAGGTAAAGCGTCCGATGTTCTATGAAATGAAGCCAACAGAGACTGTTGCTACTATTTTGAATTATGCCGGTGGCTTTACTGGAGATGCTTACAAAAAGGCAGTTCGTATTATTCGTAAAAGTGGTCGCGAACATCAGGTATATAATGTAGACGAAATGGATTACTCTGTTTTCCGTTTGGATGACGGTGACTCCATTTCTGTAGATGCCGTATTGAAGCGTTTTGAGAATCGCGTAGAAATTCGTGGTGCTGTTTATCGCTCCGGTTTATATGAATTGAGTGGGACAGTAAATACTGTAAAGCAATTAATAAAGAAAGCTGAGGGATTAAGAGGTGATGCATTTTTGAATCGTGCACTTTTAGATCGTGAGAATGAAGATTTGTCTCATGAAGTAATTGCTGTGGATTTAGGCGGTTTGCTTAAAGGAACTGTAGCTGACATACCATTGCAGAAAAATGATATTTTATATATACCAAGCATTCATGACCTGAAAGAGGAGGAGACTATCTCTATTCATGGTGAAGTTGCAAATCCGGGTACATTCCTCTTTTCTAAGAATATGACTATCGAAGATTTGTTGGTTCAGTCTGGTGGCTTATTGGAAGCTGCTGCAACAACAAAGGTTGATATTACCCGTCGTATTAAAGATCCGAAGAGCACTTCTTTTAGCAGTGTTTTAGGAAAGACTTATTCATTTGATATTAAAGACGGCTTAGTAGTAGGTGGAGAAGGAGATTTCCACTTGGAACCGTTTGATGAAGTATATGTTCGCAAGAGTCCTGCATATCGCAAGCAGCAGAATGTAGTTGTTGCAGGGGAAGTACTCTTCGGTGGCAATTATGCTTTAGTGAAGAAGAATGAGCGTTTGTCTGATTTGATTTCAAAAGCTGGTGGAATTACTCCGGATGCTTATGTAAAGGGGGCGCGTTTGATTCGTAAAATGACGGAAGAAGAACAACGCCGTCAGGCCGATGCTGTTCGGATGGCTCGAATGGGAGAAGGAAAAGACTCTATTTCTGTTGAGAAGCTGAACATATCAGACACTTATACTGTTGGTATTAATTTGGAGAAGGCTATCTCTAATCCAGGTAGTGATTTTGACTTGGTTTTGCGTGAAGGAGATGTTTTATTCATTCCTGAATATATTAATACGGTAAAAATTAGTGGAGCGGTTATGTATCCCAATACTGTATTGTATAAGCGTGGTGAAAGTTTACGTTATTACATCAATCAGGCAGGTGGTTATGGTAATCTGGCCAAGAAGAAAAAAGCCTATGTAGTATATATGAACGGTACGGTATCCCGTCTGAAATCTCGTGATAAAAAGGCTATAGAGCCTGGTTGTGAGATTATTGTTCCAAGCAAGGAAGAAAAGAAGCGGATGAGTACTGCTGAGATTTTAGGTATGGGTAGCACAACCGCCTCCATTGCTGCTATGATTGCAACCATGGTTAACCTCTTTAAGTAATAGAAGTTATGAGTGAAGAAAACAAACTGAATACAACTCCTCAACAGCCGGAAGAACAAGAGATCGATTTAATAGAACTTGCTCAAAAGGTGTGGGCAAGTAGGAAACTGGTTTTCAAGGCGTGTGGATATGCTGTGTTGGTGGGACTGGTTGTAGCATTCAGCATCCCGAAAGAATACTCTACAAGTGTGACGTTAGCACCAGAGACTGGTGGTAAGTCGGGTGGAGGTAGTATGGGGGCATTAGCGGCTATGGCAGGTATCAGTTTAGGTGCTTCCAGTGGTGAAGATGCTCTTTCACCGGAACTCTATCCTGATATTGTAAGTTCCACTCCCTTTCTGATTGAACTTTTTGATGTAAAGGTGAAGGATCAGAAAGATAAGATTGATACAACACTTTATGCCTATTTGGACGAGTATCAGCGTGGACCTTGGTGGGGAGCCATCACTTCAGCTCCTTTTAAAGCATTGGGTTGGGTGATATCTTTGTTTAAAGATAAAGAAGAAGAAGGTGTCGCTGCTAAAACAGATCCATTCAGATTAACCAAAGATGAAGCTGCAATTGCAACTGCCTTGAGCAAACGTATTTCTGTTTCTGTAGATAAGAAAACAGGTGTTACGACTTTGTCGGTTACTATGCAGGATCCTTTAATTTCAGCTTCATTGACAGATACGGTAATGCGTTGCCTGCAGAATTATATCACGGATTATCGGACCAATAAGGCGCGTCATGATTTAGCTTTTACAGAGAAGCTCTATAAGGAGGCTAAAGATAATTATACTGCTGCGCAGTCAAAGTATGCATCTTTTGTTGATGCTAATCAAAATATAATTTTGTTAAGTTATCGTGCTGAACAAGAACGCTTGCAAAATGAAATGAATTTAGCATATAATGTGTATACTCAGGTTGCTCAACAATTACAGATGGCCAAGGCCAAGGTGCAGGAAATTACTCCGGTGTACACCGTTGTACAGCCGGCATCAGTTCCTTTGCGTCCGGCGAAACCCAATAAAGTAATGATTCTTATCGGTTTTATTTTCTTAGCTGGAGTAGGTAGTGTAGGTTGGATTTTATTTGTAAAGGATTTATTAAAAGGATGGAAAAAGCAAACAACAATATGATGATGGATGAAAATGCGCGTTGCTGGTATATTGTATATACGGCACCGAGATTGGAACGTAAATTGATGCAGCATTTAAATGTTGCAGGGTATAAGACTTTTTGTCCTATGCAAACAATATATGTAAACTGGGATGGGAAAATGAAGGAGATTATTGTTCCTTTTTTCTCAGGTTGTGTTTTTGTAGAAGGAGATTTGAAGGATATAGCTCCTGTTGTAGCATCTCAGAAAGCCGCTTTTTTAGTGGGTACTGATGGCAAAGAACTTTCTATTGTATCGGATAAAGCAAACCTTTCAAGTAAGTTTGCTCAATTGTTGAAGTAATGATAAAGCTGATTTCGGAAGAACTATTGGACGGGGTAACTCATGATGCTCAGGAGAATTCTCGTTTACGAATGAATTATAATTTTCATGAGTCTTTAGATGCACCTATTCACCGTCTTCTTAATGCCTTGGAGCCGGGAACTTATCTCCCTCCTCATCGTCATGTGGATAAGGAAGAAACTTATATTGTTCTGCGCGGAAGTCTGATAGCGTTTTTCTATGATGATATGGGCAATGTGACGGAAAAAGTAAATCTGAATCCATCAGCTGGAATGTATGGAGTGGAAATCCCTTCAGGTACTTGGCATAGCATTGTAGTTTTAGAGTCTGGTACTGTTATCTTTGAAATAAAGAGTGGTCCTTATAAGCCACTTCCACCAGAAGATGTTGCGCCATGGGCACCTGCACCTTCCGATGTGGAAGGAGCGACTATATTTATGAAACGAATGTTGGAGGTCTAGTTTGTACCTTCAAACATTCGACTTCGTGCCAACATGCATGCCCCAACAATACCCGCCTTGTCTTTTAACTTAGAGGTTGTAATGACTGAGTCTTTATTGACGAGGTTTAGAGAATACTTTCGTACTGCTGTTCTGATGGGTTGGGTAATGTAATCTTCAGTCAGAGATAATGTTCCTCCGATTATTACTAATTCGGGATTGAAGATATTTATAAGTCCTGCTATTTGTTTACCTAATTTTTGCCCTATCTCTTCTACAATTTCAATACATAAGAGGTCTTCTTTATTCACCGCAGCTATAATTTCATCCAGTGTTATTGGAGTTTCCATATTTACCCGGTTGGATAAAATCGAATTTTCTCCTTTTAGTATCCGTTCCAGCAGAGTACGATGTAATGCAGATCCGGAAGCTTCTGTTTCCAAACAACCTTTTTTGCCACAATGGCAAATAATCTCATTGTCAAATGTATTCACATGTCCAAACTCTCCGGAAAATCCTGACTTTCCTTTATAAATTTTTCCGTCTATAATGATTCCGATTCCTAATCCCCAACTGACATTAACGAAAATAATATCTTTCTCTCCTTTTACACATCCTTGCATATATTCTCCGTATGTCATGGCGCGTGTATCATTATCAATCGTTACAGGATAGCCGAGTCTTTCACTTAATACATCTGCGAGGGGACGTTCTTCAAAATTAAACTGACTGAAACTATATCCCGATTCAGGATTTACTCTTCCTGATACGTTTACATTAATATTCAATATCTTTTCCGTATCTATCGGGAGCTTTTTTATGAAATTGAGAATCAGATTGCAAAGTTCGTTCATTCCCTCTAAGGAGTTTTCAAAATTATAAGGTATATCCATTTTAAGTTCTACCATATCGCCTTTGAAATTTATTAATCCAATATTGATAGAGAATTTCTTAATGTCTACTCCTATGAAATAGCCTGATTTGGGGTTTAGTCCATATAAGTTAGGATGTCTTCCTCCGCTTGTTTCCAGTTTGCCATAATCGTTTATGTATCCTTCGTCATACATTTCTCCAATTAGCTTAGTAACTGTAGGAACACTTAAATCCAGTTCTTTTGAAAGATCAGGAATTGTCGAACTACCATTATATATATAATAGGTAATAATCCTTTTTTTAATGAGGGCATTTTTAGACCCCATTTCTATTTCTTTTAAAAACTGCTGATACATATATCTTGTTAATTTCATTATTTACCACAAAGATAATTAATATTTTTATTAACCTCAATCTTTTATAATGGAAAAGAAAGTATTTGTTCTTTTATGATTCAATTTATGCTTAGTATATTAAGCTTTATCCCACCTCGTTTTTTATATTTAGTTCGTATTCATTTCCCTTTTTTCTTTATTAAGGGCTAAAAATAAGGCATGATATAATTAAATACTAATGAAAATAAGATTTTGATAATAAAATAATTTATTATCTATTGTTTATTTAATAAATATATCTATATTTGCATTGTATTATAAACAAGAAACGTTTTATAATAATAAAACTTAAACACGCATTCAATAGGTTAACATATATAATATACAGAAAGGAATACTATGAAAACAAGTAACCGCAGAGAATTTTTAAAGAAAGTCGCTTTAACAGGAGCTTCCGCTTTGGTAGCTCCTGGACTGCTGGCCACTGAAGCAATGGAGAGCACTTCATTTGCTTCAATACAGAAAAGCGATGCTGGTCGGCTCATTATTCCTAAAGAGAATGGGTTAAAGATTACCGGGACTTTTTTAGATGAAATATCACATGATATTCCTCATCAAAATTGGGGCGAAAAAGAATGGGATCAAGATTTCCGGCACATGAAAAATATAGGAATTGATACTGTTATCATGATCCGTTCCGGCTATCGTAAGTTTGTCACCTATCCTTCTAAATATTTATTGGGTAGAGGATGTTATATGCCCTCTGTTGATTTAGTAGACATGTACCTTCGCTTAGCGGAAAAATATCAGATGAAGTTTTATTTTGGTCTGTATGATTCCGGAAAATATTGGGATACGGGTGATTTGTCATGGGAGATTGAAGATAACAAGTATGTGATCGATGAAGTCTGGAATCAATATGGTGAAAAATATAAGAGTTTTGGTGGCTGGTATATAAGTGGTGAGATCAGTCGTAAAACCAAGGGGGCTATTGATGCTTTTCGTGCAATGGGAAAACAATGTAAGGATGTGTCTGGTGGTTTACCTACTTTTATTTCTCCTTGGATTGATGGAAAGAAGGCTGTGATGGGGACTGATAAGTTAACTAAGGAAGATGCTGTTTCAGTTCAGGAACACGAAAGAGAATGGAATGAAATATTTGATGGAATCCATGAAGTGGTTGATGCATGTGCTTTTCAAGATGGGCACATTGATTATGATGAATTAGATGCCTTCTTTACAGTAAATAAAAAGCTGGCAGATAAATATGGAATGAAATGCTGGACGAATGCGGAGACATTCGATCGTGATATGCCTATAAATTTCTTGCCGATCAAGTTTGATAAGCTTAGGATGAAATTGGAAGCTGCAAAGAGAGCTGGCTATGATAAAGCCATTACGTTTGAATTTTCTCACTTTATGAGTCCGCAATCTGCTTATTTGCAGGCGGGACATCTGTACAATAGATATAAAGAATACTTTAATATAAAATAGAAATGAAGTCGACAATTAATTTAGGCTATTTAGTTTTTCTTTCAGTAGTAGCGGCCTTGGGCGGTTTCTTATTTGGATATGACACTGCTGTTATCTCCGGTACTATTGCTCAAGTAACAGAACAGTTTCGACTGGATGCCTTACAACAAGGATGGTATGTAGGCTGTGCACTGGTTGGTTCTATTATCGGAGTACTTTTTGCAGGCATTTTGAGCGATAAGTTCGGACGAAAATTTACTATGATCCTTTCTGCTATTTTGTTTTCCACATCCGCCATTGGCTGTGCTGTATCTGTGGATTTTAATCAATTGGTTGTCTATCGGATTATAGGTGGTGTCGGGATAGGTGTTGTTTCTATCATCTCTCCGCTCTATATTTCGGAGCTTGCTGTGGCTCAGTATCGTGGACGCTTGGTTTCCTTGTACCAGTTAGCGGTTACGATTGGATTTTTAGGTGCTTATCTTGTGAATTATCAGCTTTTGGGATATTCCACGAGCAATCCTGATATTGTTACAGGGTGGTGGAGCCTGATATTTGTAACAGAAGTCTGGAGAGGAATGTTAGGTATGGAGATATTGCCCGCTTTATTGTTCTTTATCATCATATTCTTCATACCCGAAAGTCCGCGCTGGTTGATATTGAAAGGGAGAGAAGAAAAGGCTACTAATATTCTTGAGAGAATTTATACCTCTTCTAAGGATGCTTTATTTCAATTGGCAGAGACTAAATCTGTACTATCATCCGAGTCTAAATCTGAATGGAAGCTCTTGTTGCAACCTGGTATAAGGAAAGCTGTTATTATCGGTGTATGTATTGCTATGTTGGGACAGTTTATGGGTGTGAATGCCGTTTTATATTATGGACCTTCTATTTTTGAAAATGCAGGTTTATCCGGAGGTGATTCTTTATTCTATCAGGTTTTAGTGGGATTGGTGAATACATTGACTACTGTATTGGCTCTTGTTATTATTGATAAAATAGGACGTAAAAAGTTGGTTTATTATGGCGTATCAGGTATGGTAATTTCTTTAATACTGATTGCAACTTACTTTATTTATGGTGAGTCCTGGGGTATCTCCAGCATTTTCCTTTTAGTATTTTTCCTTTTCTATGTATTTTGTTGTGCCGTGTCTATATGTGCTGTGGTATTTGTGCTTCTTTCTGAAATGTACCCGACTCGGGTGCGTGGATTTGCCATGTCCATTGCCGGCTTTGCGTTATGGATAGGTACATACTTGATTGGGCAGTTAACCCCCTGGATGCTCCAGAATCTTACCCCCGCCGGAACATTCATTCTGTTTGCAATCATGTGTGTACCCTATATGCTGATTGTTTGGAAACTTGTTCCCGAGACCACAGGAAAGTCTTTGGAAGAGATTGAACGCCATTGGATGAAAAAATAAAAATTGACCTTAATATTATATATAATGAAGATTAGAAATTATTTATTGAGTAGCTGTCTTATAGCAGCATTGTGTTCGTGCGGTACTTCTCAAAAGGAGAACCTGAACCTCACCCTATCGAAAGACACGCTATTCGATAAGGTAAAGGGAGCTTGGGCCGGACAAATCTTAGGATGTACCTATGGTGGTCCAACAGAGTTTCAGTATTTGTCAACCATAATTCCTGATTCTGTGGTTATGCCATGGGGAAATGGGGAAATTAAGAAATGGTTTGATGGTGGAGGTGGTCTTTATGATGATGTTTACGTAGATCTGACATTTGTAGAGACCTTTGAAAGATGTGGATTGGATGCTCCTGTCGATTCTTTTGCGGCAGCATTCTTGGCTAAAGAATATCCGTTGTGTCATGCAAACCAACAGGCTCGCTATAACCTGTTGCAAGGTTTGTCCCCTCACGCCAGTGGATATTGGAAAAATAACCCTCATGCCAATTGCTTGGATTTTCAGATTGAAGCTGACTTTGCAGGTATTATGTCGCCGGGTATGGTGAATAGTGCAGTGGATTTTTGTGACCGTATCGGACATATCATGGCTTACGGTGATGGATGGTATGGTGGAGTATACGTGGCTGCCATGTATTCTTTGGCTTATGTAAGCGATGATATTGAATACATCGTTACGGAAGGTTTGAAAGCAATCCCTCAGCAAAGTCGCTTCTATGCATGCATGACTGATGTTATAAACTGGCACAAACAATATCCGGATGATTGGAAAAAGTGCTGGGAAGAGATTGAAAAAAAATGGGGGACTAATGATATTGCCTGTCCAGATGGTATTGAAGTACCTTTTAATATTGAAACCTATGTAAACGGAGCCTATATTATTTTGGGACTGCTCTACGGTCAGGGCGATTTTGAAAAAACAATTGATATTTCTACACGTGCAGGACAAGATTCCGACTGTAATCCGGCTTCTTCTGGAGGTATTTTGGGGACCATGCTTGGTTATAATCGCCTTCCGGAGAAATATAAGGCCGAAATAGTAATTGTTGAAGATATGCCTTTCAATAATACTGTGAGCTTTAATAAAGGTTCTGAGTTGAGTTACGGGCAGGCTTTACAGATGATAGAAAGAGAAGGTGGAAAAGTTGGTGAGAATGAAGTTAAGATCAACTTTCAGAAGCCAGTTCCTGCAAAATTGGAAATTAGTTTTGAAGGTTTAAAACTCAATAAGAAGGTGACTGTGGATAATTGGATTGCTAACTTTTCGACTGTGGAGTTCGACGGTATAGGGGCTGTTATTAAGGGGGAACTTAAGGGTGATAATGTTTCTGAAGATTATGTTGCAGAATTAGAGGTTTATTTTAATGATAAACTGGTGGAAATATGCAAGTTACCGTTGAAGTATAATCATCGCAAACATGAGCTCTTTTTTAATTATGAGCAGCCTTACGGAAAATATAAACTGACTTGTAAATGGACTAATCCAGTGAAAGGAGCAGATATTTGGGTAAGAGACGTCATTACTTATACAACAGATAAATAGGTATAAATATATTGAGAGACCGGTTTATATGCATGCCGGATAAAAAACGTTTCCAGTCTCTCATCTTAAAAAAATAATAGAATTATGGATTTGAAGAAATTAACGGATCAGTACAAGGATGAACTGTTGGATAATGTTCTTCCTTTCTGGTTAGAACATTCCCAGGATCACGAATATGGTGGGTATTTTACCTGTCTGGACCGGAAAGGGAATGTTTTTGACACAGACAAATTTATTTGGTTACAGGGCCGGGAAGTATGGTTGTTTTCGATGCTTTATAATAAGGTAGAGAAACGCCAGGAATGGTTGGACTGTGCTATTCAGGGAGGTGAGTTTCTGAAAAAATATGGTCATGATGGAAATTATAACTGGTATTTTTCTCTTGATCGTACAGGACGTCCTTTGGTGGAACCTTATAACATATTCTCATATACCTTTGCTGTAATGGCATTTGGACAACTCAGCTTGGCTACGGGAAATAAAGAGTATGCGGATATAGCGATGAAGACTTTCGATATTGTACTATCGAAGACTGGCAATCCTAAGGGAAAATGGAATAAGCTTTATCCGGGTACACGTGAGTTGAAGAATTTTGCTTTGCCGATGATCCTATGTAATTTGGCTATGGAAATAGAGCATTTGCTGGATAAGGGTTGTCTGGAAAAGACGATGGAAGTATGCATCCATGAAGTTATGGAAGTTTTCTATCGTCCGGAACTTGGAGGCATTATTGTAGAGAATGTTCTGGCAAATGGAGAACTTTCCGATTCTTTCGAAGGACGCCAGGTTACTCCGGGCCATGATATTGAGGCAATGTGGTTTATTATGGACCTGGGGAAACGTCTGAACCGTCCGGATCTGATTGAAAAGGCGAAGAATATAACTTTGACGATGCTTGATTATGGTTGGGACAAAGAATTTGGCGGTATCTACTATTTCATGGATCGTAAAGGATGTCCACCTCAACAATTAGAATGGGATCAGAAATTGTGGTGGGTTCATATTGAAACTCTGATTTCATTGCTCAAAGGTTATCAACTGACCGGAGATAAGCAATGTCTTGATTGGTTTGAAAAGGTACATGAATATACATGGAGCCATTTCAAAGATAATGAATATCCGGAATGGTATGGTTATCTGAATAGAAGAGGTGAGGTGTTATTGCCTCTAAAAGGTGGAAAGTGGAAAGGCTGTTTTCATGTTCCGAGAGGGCTTTACCAATGCTGGCAAATATTAGAAGATATAACTAAGAATGTATGAAACGAGAATACAATTCCTAATTTTAAATTTTAGTAATATGAAAAACAAGTATCTTTGTTTGCTATTTTTATTATTCTCTTTGCTGAGTATGAGTGCACATGCTCAAATTAAGGTAGAGGGTAATGTGTTTGATGAGAATGACATTCCATTGATTGGCGTATCCGTTGTAACCGAAGGAGGAAAGACGGGGGCTATAACTGATGTAAACGGTCATTTCTCGATTATGGTACCTAATGCTAATGCGCATTTGACTTTCTCTTATGTGGGCTATATCACTCAGAAGTTGCCACTGAAAGGAAAAAAACTTCTGAAAGTGATAATGAAGGAAGATGCTAATTTGTTAGATGAAGTTGTAGTAGTAGGCTACGGTACACAGAAGAAAATAAATGTGACCGGTGCTATTGCACAAGTGGACAATAAGGAACTGAAGATGGCACCGAGCGGAAGCCTTTCCGGTATGCTGGCCGGCCGTTTGCCTGGTTTGATTTCCAAACAGAGCAGCGGACAGCCAGGAGCCGATGGGGCTAACTTGTACATCCGTGGTAATGGTGCCGGAGATGGCAGTCCATTGATTGTTATTGATGGCGTTATTACTGATTACTTTCCATCATTTTCTCCTGACGAAGTAGAATCTATTACTATTTTGAAAGATGCGACTGCTGCAGCTGTTTATGGTGTGCGTGCTGCTGCTGGTGTGATTCTTATTACGACGAAGCGTGGTGCTGTTCAAAAGCCTACCGTAACGTATAACGGATCACTTACATTGAGTCAGAATACTGATTTTCCGAAATTCCTGAATGGACCGGATTATGCCTATTGGTATAATAAGGCTCAGCTTTTGGATGGAGTTGCGGAGGAAAACCTGAGATTTTCACCTGAAGAAATAGACCGCATTACCAACCCGGGAGAGAATGAGCACATCTATGGAAATACAGACTGGTTTGATTTGTTATTCCGTAATACAGCTCCTACCTATACAAACAATGTTTCTGTTTCCGGTGGTACGGAAAAAATTAAGTTCTTTGCTTCGGTTGGTGCATACAATCAGGAAGGTATCATTAAACGTACTTCTTATGATAAGTATAATTTTCGCTCTAATATGGATGCAAAGATTACTGATAACTTCGATTTGTCTCTTGATTTATCCGGTTATGTTTCCGAGCAAGATGAACCGGGTGCTTCTGCAGGTGTAGGTTCTTATGCTTCTATTTTCCAGCAGGCATTGTTGTCATATCCTTACTTGAAACCTTATACGGCTGATGGAATGCCTATAGCCAGTATAAATACGGCTGGTAATGGAAATAACAACCCTATTGCAGCACGAGATTTGTCTGGTAATAATAACGTAAAGAAGACATATTTCCAGGGTAATATTGCCATGAAGTATCAGTTACCTTTTGTGAAAGGACTATCTGTTAAGTTGAATGCTTCTTATCTGAAGAATTATACTATGCAGAAGAAGTACTTCTTAACTTATGATGTGTACGGTTGGAACCAGACTACCCGGCAAGGTAATGTAGAGACTGGTAGAATCGCTAATAAAGTTTCTTTGAATCAGTGGTTTACAGAAAGTGAAGGTTATACAATTCAACCTGCTCTTGAGTACTCAAACAAATTTGGTAAGCATGCCGTATCCGGATTATTCTTGTATGAATTTTCCAGAACAGACCAGTCCAGTATGTCTGCCGGTAGAACGGATTTTCCTATAACTGATATCATGGATTTGAACTATGGACTTGAGGTGAATAAAGATTTGGTGAAAGGTGGACACAGTCAGGCTAAACGCGCCGGCTATGTAATTCGTCTGAACTATTCTTATGATGATAAGTATTTGTTGGAGTTCACCAGTAGAATTGATGCTTCTACAGCACTTCCCAAGAAATACAGATGGGGTGTGTTCCCGGGTGTTTCGGTAGGATGGAGACTTTCTCAGGAGGACTTCTTTAAAGAAGCCGTTCCTTTTATGGAAAACATGAAGATTCGCGCATCTGTAGGACGTTTGGGTAGCGATCGTGCCATTAGCAATACGATGACTTATTTCTCTACAGCCAGTTTATCAGCTGATCCGACTGTATTATTCGGTACCAGTCCTCAGAAATATTTGGGATTGAGCAGTCCGGTAAATCCTCTTTTGAAGTGGCAGTTGACTGATACTTATAATATTGGTATCGAATCCAGCATGTGGAATGGTTTGTTGGGCGTTGAATTGGACGTGTTCTATATGAAGACCACCCGTTCATTGGAGTCTCAGTCAGCAAACTTCCCGCCGTCGTTGGGATCTTACTATCCAACGTATATCAATTATGGTTCTCATGATAACCGTGGTTTTGAGCTCGTATTGTCTCATAATAATCAGATAAGAGATTTTACTTATCGCGTAAGAGGTAATCTTTCTTGGGCTCGTAATAAAGTGTTGAAAATGACGGAAGATGCCAATGTGCCTGATTATAAACGTGCTACTGGTGGCCCGATGGGAAGATACTGGGGATTTGTTGCAGATGGTTTATTCCAGTCGGAAGAAGAAATAGCCCATAGCGCTGTTTTCGGTCCGACATTACCCGGTGATATCAAGCTGAAAGATATTAATGGCGATGGTAAGATTACTTGGGATCAGGATATGGTTCCAATTGGTCGTAGCAATACACCGGAAATGATGTTTGGTTTGAATCTGGGTGCTGAATGGAAAGGTTTTGATTTTAATATGCTGTTGCAAGGCGCCGCTCTGTTTGATGTAAATTTATGCGGATTGTATAGTAGTGGAATTCGTGATGATACATTCTATACGCGTCCTTTCTATGCTGATGGAAACACTCCTTATTATTTGGTGGAAGGTGCTTGGCGTCCCGATCATACCGATGCTAAATATCCCCGTTTAGGAATCGATTCGAGATCAAATGGTGGAAAATTCTCTTCCTGGTGGGTAGTAGACGGTTCTTATGTGCGTCTGAAGTCTATTCAGTTGGGATATACCATACCAAAGAAATGGAGTAAAAAGGCTGGCTTTGAAAGAATTCGTGCTTATGTGGCTGGTGGTAATCTGTTTACTTTATCCAATCTGGAGCACATGGACCCTGAAATGCCAAGTGTAAATCAGGGATACTATCCTCAACAGCGTACGTATGAATTTGGATTAAATGTAACTTTCTAAAAAACTAATACAATGAAATCAGTAAATAAGATATTAACAATATTTGCTTCTGCTTGCTTCACGCTGAGTAGTTGTGATATTGATCCTGTTCTGACAAGTAGTTATCCTGACGATATCACTTGGTCGAATGAAACAAATCTGCAATTGTATATTAATGGCTTTTATTCTTTGATCGGAGGATATTATTCAATCACTGATGATGCATGTGCTGACCTTTTGAAAGCCAATAATCCGGTTGCCAATACTAATTTGTTTGTATTCGGTTCTACTCCTATTACTTCTGCCAGTAATCTTTTTGATAACTGGAATAATAGGCATTCCTGGCAATTGACTTGTTGCCGTGCCTTGGAAGGATTGGAAAAACACCGTGAAAACTTTACCGAGGAGGTAGCCAAACGCGCAGAGGCGGAATTCCGTTTTTTCCGTGCTGTGGCTAATTTCGATTTGGCGAAACGTTATGGAGCCAGTTTTATCCTGTACAAGCAGTTGCCTGAACTTGGACAAAAGGATCATGCACGTTGTACGCCCGATGAATGCTGGGATTTCATAGCAGAAGACTTGGACTTTGCTGCTAAAAATTTACCTCTGAGAGGTACTGTAGAGGCCGGTAAGTTGACAAGTGGTGCAGCCTATGGAATGAAAGCTCGTGCTATGCTTTATGCTGAACGTTGGAAAGATGCTTCCGATGCTGCTGCCGAATTGAAAAAGCAAGGGTATGAATTGTATGAGGATTATGGAAAGTTGTTCTTAAATAGAAGAGCGAAACCGGTTGCAAATAATGAAAGTGTCATAGAGTTCGGCTATGTTTATGAAACGTTGGATTATTCTTTTGATTATTTCAATTGTCCGCCCAGTGATGGAGGTTATGCTGAAATCAGTCCGACAGAAACATTGGTATCAGCTTATCAGATGGCTGATGGTAAAGAGTTTGACTGGAATAATCCGGAAATGGCTGCCAATCCCTATGAAGGCCGTGAACCACGTTTCTATGCTTCCATACTTTATAACGGTTGTCAATGGAAAGGAGAAACACTTTATACATACGAAGGTAGTGTGGATGGTTATGGCTTAGGTGGTGGTACTACTTGTACAGGCTACTATATGCGTAAGTTGTTTGATCCGGAAATTAGTAAAAGCCAAATGCGTAGAACTGACTTGACTTTCTATTACATGCGCTATGCTGAAGTTTTATTGATTTATGCTGAAGCAATGGCAATGCAAGATAAACTTACTGAAGCATTGGAAGCATTGAATGAAGTGAGAGACAGAGTTGATTTGCCGGCAGTATCTGCCAGTACAAAGACTGAATTCATGAAACTTCTCCGTCACGAAAGAATGGTAGAGTTAGCTTTTGAAGGACATCGTTTTTGGGATCTCCGCCGTTGGGGGCTGGCAACTACAGTCCTGAATGGTACTCACATGGAAGGAGTGAAGCCGACAAAAGTAGGCGACGGATATGAATACGATGTTGTGGATTGTGATGCTGGTAAAACGCGTGTTTATCTGGAAAAATACAACCGTTTCCCTATTCCTATTGCAGAAATTCAGCAGAACTCTGCTTGTGAACAGTTTGATGAATGGAAATAATTAAAAAATGAAACTATGAAAATACTTAATAGAATTGCAGCAACAGCGTGTTTGTTTGGGGCAGTGCTCTTAGTTTCCTGTGAGTCTCCTGACTTGAGTACAGCACATGAAAGCCAAGTAAATGGTCTACTTAATGTAACCATTCAGATACCTGATAATCCGACGGAGTTTTATGCTACCAAGAAAGGTCCTTATGAAGAGGGAGAAGAAATTACGGTGAAAGTTCCTACCACGGATGAGGACCCGCTCGATGTAAGCCGTCTGATTTGTACTGTAAGTGTGGAACATAATTGCTATGTTGTTCCGGGAGTTGGAGGTGAAATGGATTTCACTGAACCTTATAAAATAACAGTAATCGATGCATTGGGCAATCGTCATAACAATACGATTCGTGTCGTACCGACACCGCCTAAAACCAAGTTCTCCAAAGTGTGGGAAAAGAACTGCACCGATTTGGGACTAGCAAGCCGCAACAATACAGGCTTGGCAATATACGGTCAATATCTGGCAGTTCAGGAATACAATGGTCCTATCTACCTGTATGACATGAAGACGGGAGCAGCGGTTAAGACTATAGATGCAGCAAGATCGTTTATGATGAAGGCTCGTACGGATGATGCCGGTCACTTGATTACTTCCCGTGAAAATATTTACGGTGCAGGTTTCATGGTCTTCTATTATTCTGAAGCAGATCAGGAACATAAGTTGCTGCTTGACTATACTGCCGGTGATGGTTGCCCGGGAGATTTGGGGTATAACATGAATGTAGCGGGTGATGTAACCAGCGGTACAGCTTATATTTATGGTACAGGGCCTAATGATATGACTATTTATTATTGGAAATTACAGGATGGTCAGTTAGTGACTCCTGCCAATCAGCCTAATAAACTACGTTACGGACCGGCCGGAAGTTCTTGGACTGCCGCACCTGCCATACAGCGTGTTTCATTGGCCGATGATTCAGATCATTACATCAGTTATACGAAGTGGGTAAATGGAAATAGTGATGAGGCTTTGAAGAGTCGCTTCAATATCTTTACGACATCCATGGAGGTTACGGCCTTGAATGCTGCCGACCATGAATACCGTTTGCTTGGCTTCAATGTGTTTAAGGTGGAAAATGATACCTATTTGGCACTCAATGACCAAGGTGTTGACCAATGGGCTGGTGGTGGTGCTACCCTCAAGGTATTCGACATTACCAATACTTCTAAGATGGAACTAGGACCGGACGATGACGGATATAGTGACTTCTGTGTATTTACAAGCGATATGTCCGCATGGGGGCAGAATTACTTTAGCTGGGGAGACGTTGCTGTCTACAAAGAAGTAACCTCAACCGGGTATGACGTGTACATTGCAACCTCTGTTGTTGGCTTTGATTTATCACAGTCTATTGTAAGAATGTATAAGATGAGTTATTTCCGTCAATAATACACATTGATTAATTCAAATCGGGAGTGCCGCTAATCCGGCGGCACTCTCTTTTAAAACTAATGCCTTATGAAAACAACTGCTATATTGGTAAGTCTGTTCTGTTTTATTTTGACTTCCTGTGGAAGTGATGATCATAACGGAGGAGGAAACGATCAGGATGGTGACTATAACCTGAAAGAAGAGATACGCAAAGTATTGAATAGCACGAAAGCTACTAAAAATATTAACCCTTTCGATGAATTAGGGTGCGAAATTTATCGTACTGGTCCTACCAGTGCCGAAGAACCTACCAAAGCCACTATTGACTATGACTTAGGTGATGACTATAAAGAAGGAGTAGGAAGCTTTAAGCTGAAATACAGTTTTTCCGGTAAACCTATGACTTCAAATCCTGAGTATGTCTATTTCGAAGAAACATGGGGAGATTATCGCCCCGACTTGTCTTTTTATCCTTTGGGACTTTCTATTTGGGTAAAAGGCCAAAAAGGTAACAAAGGTGTTTTCCGCTTCATCATTATGGAAGATGAGAAGCAATTCAATGCCGACAAACCGCATGACAGTACACGTAAGAGATGGCAATATTATGCTTTCGAAGACGAAGAAATATTATCCAAAGAAGGCTGGAACCGTTTGGTTATGCCCTACAGTGCGTTCAAATTGTATAAAAAGGGCCAGGGGGCTACGGCTGACGGCTTATTGCTAAACCGTTTTGAGGGATTCCGGATTGAAATCGTAAATACGAAACATGAAGTCTGCACCGGTGAAGTAGGTATCGATGCGTTGGAGCAATTGACTTCTTATGAGCTGAAAAACGGTAAGCCCAAGTTCTCCAGCATTTTTGTACAATTGAATACCGCCTATGTCAACGAAGACTGGGATAAACAGTTTCAGGATAGCCGTGCCATCGGCATTGATACTTGGATTATCCAGTATGTGGAACAGTTTACAGACGGAGAAAATACTAGTATTTCGTTCTATAAGAATACCAATATGCCTTGGATTACCGAGAAGTATGACTTTGTAGACAAAATGTTCGAGGCTGCCGAACGCAATGGCATAAAACTGATTGTAGGCCTTTACCCCGGTGATTACAGTAAAACAAATACGGCATCACCGGAGAAATATAATCTCAATTTGGAGAGAAATAAGATGGTGTTCGATGAGGTGTATGAACAATTTGGCAATCACCCTTGCCTTGAAGGTTGGTATATAACCGAAGAATTTCATGATGGTTCTTATCCTGTAGGCTGGCAGCAAGAACCCTCTTTATCCATGTTGGCTAAGTATCTTGAAGGAGTGGCTTCTTATATTAAGACCAAATCGGATAAGCCCGTTTCTATCGCTCCGGCTTTATGGAGAGGTATGCCGGCCGATCTTTGCGGGCAATGGTTTGGACGGATCTTCGCTCAGACGCCCAATATTGATTATTTATACATTCAGGATCTTGGCGGACGCTGTCTGGTGGATGTGGATGTAGACCTGCCTAATTGGTTTGCTGAGATTAAAAAAGCATGTGATGCCAACGGCGTACATTTTGGTGTTGATATAGAATCATTCCAGAGTTGCTGGTGTCCGAATGTCCCTTATCGGGAAAAGAACTGGAGTGAACTAAAGGAGCAATTATTCGTAGCAGGGTTGTTTACCGAATATATCACGAATTTCAGTTGGGTTACTTTTAAGAAGGGTACAAACAATTATACAAGTTATAAAAAATACCTGGAAGACAATGGACTTTTGTAAATAATGAAGACTCTAATACCCGAAGGTGTAGTGGTAAACTGAAAAGGGCTACACCATAAGGGCGAAAGGGTGTAGCTATCCGAGCAAAAGGGTGTAGCCTTAACACTGAAAGGGTGTAGCCCGTTTAAATAATCGCTACGACTATGTGTGAACGGGATAAGTAGACGGAATTTATTATTGCGGATATAAATAACGATTTTATGGATGTGTATATTTGTTATTGATAGAATAGGATGAAAAATGCAATCTTTATAGCAGGAATGCTTCTTAGCTCCTTCGTCATGAGGGCCGGAGATATTTCGAAGTATGTGTTGGATAATTATCTGATTCCCGTGGGGCAGTCGGGGAGTGCAGTGGGGCGGATATATCCCACACCCTCCAATGTTTGTTTGCTGAGTGATACTTCTTCTCTTTTCCGGATTGATCTTAAAGAGAAATCAATCTGTCTGAAAAAGAATAAGGCATTATCAGCAGGGCAGACGAGTTATAGATACGGCATAACCCTTTTGATTGACGGGCAGCAGTGTGAGTTTGAATTATTGAAAGACGGCTTCAGCAAGAACAGAGTGGTGGCTCATCGGGGTGCCTGGAGACAGAAAGGGGTGTTGCAAAATTCAGTTCGTTCTTTTCAGAATGCGGTGGAATTGGGATGTCAGGGATCTGAAATGGATGTCTGGTTAACTGCCGACAATAGAGTTATTCTTTCCCATGATCCGCATGTATATGGATTGGAAGTTGAAAATATCACCTCATTGCAGTTGTTTCAACAAACGATTAATAAGAAAGACCCGGTGCCTTCACTTCAGGAGCTCTTGATAGCTGCAAGGGCGCAGAATAGTACCCATCCTATTATTGAAATAAAAGATTCCCAGAAAGGGTTGGAGCGTACGTTACAGTTGACAGACTCTGTGGTGAGTATTGTTCATCGCATGAAAATGCAGGGGTATGTGGAATATATCAGTTTCAATTATGAAGTCTTGAAACGTATCCGTGAACTGGATCCTACAGCCAGAACTCTTTACTTATGGGAAGGTAAGAAGGAACTGAAGGACCTGGTGAACGACCGCATCTCAGGAATTGATTATTCTTACTATGCATACAGGCAAGATAAGAACCTGACTCAAAAAGCCAGGGAAGCCGGTTTACTTACCAATGTCTGGACGGTGAATAGTGCGGAAGAGTTGCAACAATATTATTTGTTGGGAGTAGACTATATTACTACAGATGAACCTGAATTATTATTGAAGATTATAGATAGTTTAAAATAAAAGATATGATGTGTAAGAAAATAGCTTTATGCTTAATGGTATTATTTAATGCTCTTACGGTTTGGGGCCAGAAAGAAGTATTGAAGTTCAATCGTGACGGCAAGTTTAAGATTGTACAGTTTACGGATGTTCATTATAAATATGATGATCAGGCAAATTCACAAATATCTCTGGATCGTATTAACGAAGTATTGGATGCTGAACGTCCTGATTTCGTCATGTTTACGGGAGATGTGGTTGTTTCCAATGAAGCTTTCAAAGGGCTGGACATTGTTTTGGAGCCTTGCATCAGACGCAATATTCCGTTTGGAGTGGTATTTGGCAATCATGATGATGAGTATGATCGCACCCGGGTGGAATTGTATGATTATCTCTCGCAAAAGAAAAACAGTATGATGCCTGCCCGTGGGGGCGAAGTCGCCCCCGATTATGTTTTGACGGTGAAGTCGTCAAAGGATAAGAATAAAAATGCGGCTCTTTTATATTGCATCGATTCTCATGCATACACGCAGATAAAGTCAGTACCCGGATATGACTGGATTAAGTTTGACCAGATTGCTTGGTACAGAAATCAAAGTAAGGAATTTACGAAGCAGAATAATGATATTCCTCTTCCTGCATTGGCTTTTTTCCATATTCCCATACCCGAATACAAAGATGCTGTGATGGAAGATAAAAACAGATTGTTCGGAGTGAGAGGTGAAGGAGTTGCTTGCCCTACCACTAATTCAGGTCTGTTTACTTCTATCAAAGAGTGTGGTGACGTCATGGGAACATTTGCCGGCCACGATCATAACAATGATTATGCAGTTATATATAAGGAGGTGCTATTGGCTTACGGGCGTTATACAGGTGGAAATACGGTGTACAATAATTTGGCTAACGGTGCCCGTGTAATCATATTGCAGGAGGGAGAACGCAAGTTCGATTCCTATATTCGTCTGACTGGTGGCGAGACGGAATCACGGATTTCTTATCCGGGTAGTTTTAACTAATTCTAATTTAAAAAGATGATTATGAAACGTACTTTTTTACTTCTTTTTTCTTTGTTCAGTCTGGTGAGTATGCAGGCAGAGAATAAAGTGAGCTTAACTTTAATACCTCCGGGAAAAATCACCAATAAGGTCGATCTGGATATCCGCGGTGGTATTGTGAACGAAAGTGCTTCACAACAGACTTATCAGGTAGCTTTGTATTGGAATAAAGAGAATAAGGATGCACTGTTATACGAAACGGTTGTGACAATCCCTGCCGGAAAGGCCGAAACGGTGAAGGTGGTTATACCTACCAAGGATCGGGTGGGAAAGAATAAAGTGATCTTCAAGGTAGCCAATGAAGGTAAGACCTGTCGGAAGACAAAGGATATAGAAGTGATTGAATCGGACATTCGCTCTATCCAACAGATATCCGGTGCCTGGACGGGCATCTATCACTGGAGTGAAATCGAAGGAAAACATTGGAATCAGGATATCAAGAAGATGACCGACGATCAGTGGAGAGAGTTGATTCGTTCCATGAATAAGCTGGAAATGAATATGGTGGTTATACAGGAAGTTTTCCGTAATGAAGAATATGTAGGCAAACATACTACCAATGTGGATAACTATGTAGGTAAAGCCTTCTATCCTTCCAAACTGTATCCCGGCCGTATGGAACTTACAGCCAAAGATCCGATTGAGGCCATCCTGACGGAAGCCGATAAACAGGGCATGAACGTACTGATGGGAGTGGGTATGTTTGCTTGGTTCGACTTTACCCCCGAATCTTTGGAATGGCACAAGCGGGTGGCTAAAGAACTGTGGGATATGTATGGTCACCATGAATCCTTTTATGCTTTCTATGTGTCCGAAGAGAGTGGCGGTGGTCTGGATAACTGGGAACAACGCCCCGAAATGCGTAAAAAGAGAAAAGACGATATTGTGAATTTCTTCAAAGAGTTTAAGGCTTACTGTAACGGATTTGCACCGGACAAACCGATCATGTTGGCTACCAACAGTTTTGAAGTTCCCAACGGAATGGATACGTATCCGGCACTTATGGAACATCTGGATATCTTGTGTCCATTCGGATTTGCCCGTATGCCGGATGGTGATCTGACCGGTAAGGAAGCGGCTAACATGTTGCAGAAAGTTTGTGATGAGGCTAAAGCTCATTTGTGGTTCGACCTGGAAGTATTCCTGTTCAATCCAGATAACTCCCTCTATCCCCGTCCGGTAGAAGAAATCATCCGTGACCTGAACCTGTTTGATAACTTTGAGAAGATTCTTTGCTATCAGTTCCCGGGTGTATTCAATGATCCGAAGATGTCTATCCGTGTGGGCGAAGCACGCACTATCGACTTGTTCAACGGATACATGAAATACCTGAAAGAATTGAAAGCTAAAAATAAGAAACGTAAATAAGGAAAATGATGAAACGTTATTGTCTATATCTGTTTATCCTGATAGGGATAAGTTGTTCTGCGGAACTGAAAGCTCAAAGAAACGGAACTGTTTATAAAGGGAATGATCCTGCCGTGCGGTATACCGGCAGAACATTGGTTTCCTCCGATGGTTCGGTAGCTTTCGACTGGGTAGGTACTTATCTGGAAACCCGTTTTACTGGTGGAAGGCTGTCAGTGAAAGTTTCTGAAACAGGAACGAGTTATTATAATGTATTTGTTGATGGCAAACTGCATAAAGTCGTGAAAGTATGCGGAACGGATACATTGATCCATCTGGTATCGGGCATAGATAAGCGCATTCATAGTTTGAAGATACAGAAACGTTCCGAAGGTGAATTCGGCAAGACAACTATCCATCAGTTTGTCTTGTCCGGTTCGGGACGCCTGGCGGAAGAGCCGGCAGTACGCACACGGCATATCGAGTTTATCGGAAACTCGCTTACCTGCGGATATGGCACAGACGGGAAACATCGCGATGAGCCTTTCCTGGTGGAGACGGAAAATTGTAATCTCACATTTGCCTCTATGGTAGCCCGTTATTATGATGCGGACTATACACTGATTGCCCATTCCGGTAGAGGAGCCGCTCGCAATTATGGTGATTCGGTACGCGTGTCGAAGGTTACGATGAAAGACCGGATGCTGAATACCTTTGACGAAGACCTTACTCATAAATGGAATTTTAAGGGATATCTTCCGGATCTGGTAGTTATCAATTTAGGTTCCAATGATTTCTCAACGGAGCCCCATCCTTACAAAAGCGAATTCACCAAAGCATACAAACAGATCCTTGCACAACTGCGTGAGCATTATGGAGATATTCCCATATTGTGCATTTACCCTGTAGCTATGCAAGCTCCTGTATTCAGTTATTATGAAGCGATAATAAACGAAGTGAATGATCCGAAAGTCTTTCTACTGAAACTGGATAAGAACCTCTATAACCGGACTACCGACCTAGGGGCTGCATGGCATCCCGGATATTCGGGACATAAGAAGATGGCGATGTGGATAATTCCTTATATCTCAACGATTATGGGCTGGGATCTGACGGATAAAGTGATTGAGTAAAGCCCGAAAGTAAAAACAAGAAATGAGTATGTCGAAAAGAAATCTAATATGGCTCCTGATGGCTTTCTTCTTTATAGCCGATCTGGCTGCCGCCGTTCATAAAGGAAATAAAGAAGTTGTTCTGTCCGAGCAGAGCCTGCGTGATAAAGTGAAGGGCGCATGGGCGGGGCAGACCCTGGGATGCAGTTACGGGGGACCTACTGAGTTTAAATTCTTGGGAACTATCATTCAGGATTATATTCCCATTCCCTGGGATAAGCATACGGTCAAGAATTGGTATGATACCTTTCCCGGTTTGTATGATGATGTTTATGTGGATCTGACTTTTGTGGAAGTCTTCGAAAGATGCGGGCTGGCTGCTCCGATTGATTCTTTTGCGACGGCTTTCGGGCGGACAGAATATCCATTGTGGCATGCCAACCAGGTAGCCCGCTACAATCTGTTGCAGGGGATGAAAGCACCCCAGAGTGGTTACTGGAAGAATAACCCTCATGCACATTGCATCGACTTCCAGATTGAAGCGGATTTTGCCGGGATTATGTCACCGGGAATGCCTAATCAGGCCGCTGAAATCTGCGATAGGGTGGGGCATATCATGTCCTATGGTGAAGGATGGTATGGCGGAGTTTATGTGGCAGCCATGTACTCTCTGGCTTATGTCAGCAATGATATAGAATATATCGTAAAAGAAGCGTTGAAGGTGATACCGGAAGAAAGCGATTTCCACAAATGTATGTCGGACGTAATTCGCTGGCACAGGAAATATCCGAAAGACTGGAAACGAACCTGGTTCGAGTTGCAGAACAAGTGGAGCGAAGAAATCAGTTGTCCCGAAGGCATTCATAACTCCTTTAATATCGGTACGAAGATAAACGGTGCCTATATACTCCTGGGCTTGCTTTACGGACAGGGGGACTTCACAAAGACCATAGATATCGCCACGCGTGCCGGTCAGGACTCCGACTGTAATCCGGCTTCAGCCGCAGGCATCCTGGGAACCATGATAGGATACAGCAACATCCCCGAATCCTGGAAAGAAGCTTTGTATGAAGTAGAAGACATACCTTTCTCCCATACGGATATCAGTCTGAATAAAGCCTATGACATGACGTACAGACATGCCAGCGAGATGTTGCAGAAACATGGAAACGGGAAGGCAGGAACAGACTTCATAATCAGACGGGAGAACATCAGACCTGTTGCTTTGGAAGTAGCTTTTGAGAATCTGAAAGTGAGCGATAAACTTACAATAGAGAAATCCATAGATGATGTAAATCCCTTCTCTTTCGAAGGAACCGGACTGGTTGTAAAAGGATACGTGGCAGGTGGGCTTCCGGCGGACTATACGGCGGAGATGGATGTATATATCGATGGACAGTTCTATGAAACCACCGCCTTGCCCCAATATATCAATCACCGGAAGTGTGAATTGTTCTTCTGCTATGACCGTCCTGTAGGGAAGCACACTGTAACTTTTAAATGGAAAAATCCCGTATCGAACGGGAAAATATGGATAACCGAAGTAATAATCTATACAACGAAATAAATATGAAAAATATACTATCCCTAATCAGTATTTCTTCTCTGCTGCTTGTGTTGACGGCTTGCGGTAGTAAACAGGCCCCCACAGCAGAGGAGATAATAGCGAAAGCACGTGCGGTAAAGACTTTGAATGCTTACGACGAGATGAGCTGTGTGGTGTACGAAATGAAAGGACTTCCCGAGTCACCGCAAACCTCGATAGACCGTTTTATCAGCGATGACTGTGTGGAGGGAACGGGAAGCTTCGAGCTTAAATACTCTTTTTCCGGCAATGCGTCCGGAACCGAATCCGTATATATCCAGCAGAGTGGGGGAGACTATCGCAGTGATTTGTCTTTCCATCCGTTGGGACTTTCCATCTGGGTGAAAGGTAATAAGAATAATAAAGGTACCTTCCGTTTCATGCTTATTCAGGATGTGGATCAGTTTACGCAGGATGCGCTTCATGACAAAGATCGCTGGCAGTTCTTCGAGTATGTGGATAAGGATGTACTGACCAAGGAAGAATGGACACGTGTAGTGATGCCTTATGAGGCCTTTACTTTTGCCAAAGGGCGTGATCTGGGCGAAAACAAACTGGTTCTGAACCGTCTTGAAGGTTATCGTCTTGAAATCACGAACGATGATAACAGCGCATGTACAGGTGAGGTTTGCATCGACAATCTGGAGCAGCTGACCTCTTATACTCCTGAATTCAAGGGAACTCCCAAGTTCTCCAGTGTTTTCATTCAGCTGAATAGCGTCTATAAAGAGACCGACTGGGACGTAGAATTCAAAGCAAGCCGTGAAGTGGGCATTGACACTTGGATTATCCAGTATGCCGAAGGTTTCAATGACCGTACGAATGAGAAATCTTCTTTCTATTCGCCGACAAATCTGCCGTGGGTGACCAAGCAATATGATATCATGAACCGAATGTTCGATGCTGCCGAGCGTAACGGGATGAAGCTGATTGTTGGACTATATCCCGGTGATTACAGCAAGGAAGATACTACAAAACCGGAACAATATGAATTTCTGGTGGAGCGTAATAAACAAGTATTCGATGAACTGTTTGCCCTTTGGGGGAATCATCCCAGCTTGGCGGGATGGTACATAACCGAAGAATTTCATGACGGCTCGTATCCGGTAGGTTGGCAGCAGGAACCCGCCTTGTCTATGCTGGCTAATTATTTGCAGACAGTGGCGGCTTATGTGAAGTCGAAGTCTCCGAAAGAAGTCTGCATAGCTCCTGCTTTGTGGAGGGGAATGCCTGCTGATCTCTGCGGAAAATGGTTTGGTAAGATATTTGCCCAGACTCCCGATATAGATGTACTTTATCTTCAGGATATAGGCGGACGTTGTCTGGTAGATTTTGATGTAGACCTGCCCAACTGGTTTGCCGAAATAAAGAAAGCCTGCGATGCTAACGGAGTGATTTTCGGAGTAGATATAGAGTCGTTCAAAGAGTGCTGGTGTCCGAGAATTACCATGCGGACCAAACCCTGGATCGAGCTGGAGGAACAGCTGAGAGTAGCCGGAATGTTTACCGATCATATCACGAATTTCAGTTGGGCCACCTTCAAGCCGGGAACAGATACCTATGAAGGGTATAAGAAATATCTTGAAAGAAAATAAGTAATCATACTAAAAGCAAAGTTTCATCGGATGGAACAAAGAGTTTCATCCCTTGAAACTCTTTGTTCCAAGCGGTGAAACTCTCAGTATTGCCTAATGAAACTGAAAGAAACCAATGGTATGCTCAATCAGTAAACGGGAAATACTTGATTATGAATAAGTTTTTAGAAGAAATGTCTTGTCACGGCGATACATACATGCATTTATTTATTAAAAATATAGTACCATGAAGAAAATTATAGTAATTGGCAGTTCCAATATAGATATGGTGGTGAAGACCTCTCATCTGCCGGTCCCCGGTGAAACCATTCTGGGTGGTGAATTCTTTATGAACCAGGGTGGTAAAGGAGCCAATCAGGCAGTTGCAGTGAAAAGGTTGGGTGGTAATCTGATCTTTGTAGCGAAGTTGGGGAATGATATACTGGGACAGCAGTCAGTGGATTATTTCAAGAAAGAGGGAATAGATACAAAATATATCACTCTTGATGAAAACTCTGCTTCCGGAGTTGCTTTGATCAGTGTGGATGATCACGCAGAGAATAGTATAGTGGTGGCTTCCGGAGCCAATATGCTGCTGAACGAGCAGGATGTGGATAAAGTTGTGGAGGAAATGTGCGAAGGAGACATCTTGTTGATGCAACTGGAAATTCCGATTCAAACGGTGGAATATGCTGCCAGGAAAGCTTTTGAAAAAGGGGTGAAGGTAGTCTTGAATCCGGCCCCTGCCCGGAGCCTTCCGAAAGAGTTACTCAGATACCTGTTTATGATTACTCCCAACCGGATTGAAGCAGAAATGCTTACCGGTATAAAGATTGTGAATGATGCTGATGCAGAACGGGTTGCAAAAGAAATCAGTGCGATGGGAGTACAGAATATAATTGTAACTTTGGGTTCGAAGGGCTGCTTGGTGAGAGAAGGCGATACTTCGTATTGTGTGGATGCTTTTAAAGTGGAACCTGTTGATACAACGGCTGCCGGCGATACTTTCAACGGTGCTTTATGTGTGGGACTGGCAGAAGGCATGAACTTGAGGCAATCTGCTGGAATGGCTTCTAAAGCTTCATCTGTTGCCGTGACAAGAATGGGAGCGCAGTCTTCTATTCCGTATCGTAAAGAACTGGACCTGAATGAATAAATTAACCTCTAAAAATACCGATTATGTTTATAGTTGAAAGTTACGGATTGGCAGTGGCGTTGTGTTGGGTTACGATGCTTTGCTGGGGATCGTGGGGAAATACTCAGAAGTTGGCAGCCAAGACCTGGCGCTACGAGTTGTTCTATTGGGATTACGTGATTGGCATCGTTCTTTTCTCTCTGATCTGGGGATTGACTTTAGGTAGTACGGGAGAGGCCGGGAGAGGATTTATACAGGACTTGTTGCAAGTGAGTCCGGAGAACTTCTGGAGCGCTTTCCTGGGTGGTGTGATATTCAATGCTTCTAATATTCTGCTATCGGCTTCTATGTCATTGGCAGGGATGTCGGTTGCTTTTCCTATAGGGGTGGGGCTGGCATTGGTTCTGGGGGTATTTGTCAATTATTTCAGTGTTCCGAAGGGAGATCCCGTCATTCTTTTCCTGGGCGTTTTCCTGATTGTACTGGCTATTATCTTTAATGGAATAGCATCCGGAAAAGTTTCCAAAGCGTCCGGTCAGAGCACCCGTAAGAAAGGTATCCTGGTTGCTGTATGCGCCGGTATCCTGATGGCGTTCTTTTATCGTTTTGTGGCGGCAGCTATGGACCTGGAAAATCTGGAAGCACCCACAGCAGGCATGATGACTCCTTATTCGGCTTTGTTCGTGTTTGCAATAGGTATCTTTATCAGTAATTTCCTGTTCAATACACTGGTGATGAAGAAACCTTTTATGGGAGAACCTGTGTACTACAGCCAGTATTTCAAAGGAAACTTCAATACGCATTTGGTGGGTGTGTTGGGCGGTATAATCTGGGCATTGGGAACTGCTTGCAGCTATATCGCTGCCGGAAAAGCCGGTGCGGCTATTTCCTATGCGCTGGGGCAAGGGGCAACGATGGTAGCCGCCTTGTGGGGACTCTTCATTTGGAAAGAGTTTAAGGGGGCTTCAAAGTCTACCAATCTGTTACTTACGCTGATGCTTATTCTTTTTATCTCCGGTCTGGTACTGATTATAGTGTCCGGAGGAAGTTGATAACTTAATATAGATTTATAAATGTGTACTATGAAGAAGAAATTTCAAATGATAGGATTTGCTCTGTCAGTTTTATTGGTTGCGTTACCGGTAGTTACGATGGGTGCGGATAATGCCGCTTCCGACAAACAGAAAAAAGAGAAAACCACCGAGTCGGCTTTGGGTGTGAAACCTGTTACAGGTAGCTGGATCAACCTGGCATACAAGGATGTACGTAATAAATATACGAATCCTCAGAGTTTTGATAATATGGACCCGAAATTGTGGGAAGCTAAAGTACGTGAATTGTCGGCTATGGGTATCGAATATCTGGTACTCATGGAGGTTGCCAATGAAGGAAAATCTTATTATCCTTCGCAAATAATGCCTTGGTGGTATAATAAGGATAAGAAAAGTCCTGTGGATGCTATTCTGGATGAAGCAGCCAAACATAATATGAAGATTTTCATGAGTAGTGGCTGGGCAAAGGATCAGGATGATAATCTGCTTGATCCGGCAATTAAGGAACGGCAGCTCCGGATCATGGAAGAGTTGGCATCTCTTTATAAAAACCACAAAGCCTTTTATGGCTGGTATTTACCGGTAGAAGATTGCCTTTGTCCTATTTTTGCGGAGCATGCGGTGCAGTCGGTAAATACCTTATCAGAGAAGGCTAAAAAATTGGCTCCGGGCAAGAAAACCCTGATCTCTCCTTATGGAATCGGATTGTCAGAATTTGATAATCCGGAATATGAGAAGCAAATGCAGAAACTGAAAGTGGATATCATTGCCTATCAGGATGAAGTGGGGTGTGTACGCGATCAGTTCACACTTCCCCGTCTGAAGAAGAACTGGCAGAGATTGCGTGATATTCATAACCGCCTGAATATTGAAATGTGGGCAAATTGTGAGACTTTCACTTGGGAAGAGGGTACCAATGACCGTACTTCTGCCTTGATTCCGGCAGCCTATCCGAGGCTGCTGTCCCAGCAGGTTGCAGCATCTGCGGCGGGGGTTGATAAGATCATTTCATTTATGTTCTACGGTATTATTGAGAATCCAGAGTCAAAGTATCAGTTGGGACAACCTGTCTGGTCGAACAAAGTGTATGCTGACTATATGGACTGGAAGAACGGAAAGGAATATTGGAAACTGATGGAAGCAGCATTTATGGAGAAATTAGTCAATGGAGCGGCTCCGCAAATGATGCTTGGAAAGGCCGGTTTGCAACCGTTACTGGATGGTAAGGTTGCTGAAGAGGACAGTAAGGATGCCCGCTGGGTGAAGTTCGAGGCCGGTTATCATGAATTTGTAGTGGATCTGCAAAAGAAAACCCGTGTTCAGAAAGCTATGTTGCGTATGCTGAATTATAATCCGGAAAAAATAGGTATGCCGATGAAGACATATCTGTATACTTCAATAGACGGTAAAGAGTATAATCTGTCTTCCATAAAAGACGCCCCTTATTTTCCGAACAACAAGCATGATGCCTGGATTGAAAGCATATTGTTTGACCAACTGGATGAAAATGTACGCTATGTAAAGGTCGCTTTTGAAGCTCCGCAACAGGTATATATAGATGAGTTGTTTATTAATCCGGTCCTGAAATAAAAAGCGAAATATTATGAAAACTGGGAAAAACGTAATTATCGCATTGGCTCTTTTGGCAAACTTGTGGTTTGTTTCCTCTTGTAATAACGGGCCGAAGCGTGAAGTTTGGTTGGATGAAGTTTATAAGGACTCCTGTTTTGTGCAGGATTGGGGAATACCGCAGATAAATCAGTCTGTGGTATGGACTCCGCTTACGGTAAATGGAGTTGTGTATAAGCGGGGTATCGGAGCTCATTCCATCAGCCGTATGCTGTATGATTTGGGTGGTAAGGCCGTTTCAGTGAGTGGCTTGGTTGGAGCGGACGATAACAACCTGTATGCCGGTAAATTGCAGTTCAAGATAATCGGAGATAAAAAAGAACTTTGGAAAAGCGGTATGATGCGGAAGGGCGATCCCGTAAAAGAGTTCAATGTCAGCCTCTCCGGCATTGATAAAGTGTTGCTATTGGTTGAAGAATGTGGCGATGGCATTATGTACGACCATGCCGACTGGTTGAATGTGAAGTTTGTGACTCATGGAGAGATTACCCCGATACCTGTCTGGCCGAAGCCTGTGGCTAAGGAGAAGTACATTCTGACACCGGAAGCTCCGGAAACTCCACGGATTAATAATCCTCTGGTATATGGCGCCCGTCCGGGAAATCCGTTCCTGATGACGATTATGGCAAGTGGTAATCGGCCAATGACTTTTGAAGCGTCAGGACTTCCTGCCGGACTGAAATTAGATACTTCCACCGGCTTTATTACGGGAAAAACCGAACTTAGAGGAGATTTCAAAGTGCTTCTGAAAGCCATGAACGAAAAAGGTGTAGCCGAAAAAGAAATTACCTTGAAAATAGGAGACCGGATTGCTCTGACTCCTCCGATGGGATGGAACAGTTGGAATTGCTGGGGACTTTCTGTAGATGATGAGAAAGTGCGCGAGGCTGCCCGCATGATGAATGAAAAGTTGCATGCATACGGATGGACGTATGTGAATATTGATGACGGCTGGGAAGCTGCCGAACGTACCAAGCAGGGAGAATTGCTCTCCAATGAGAAATTCCCTGATTTTAAAGGCTTGGCTGATTATATTCATTCTCTGGGATTGAAATTCGGTATTTATTCTTCACCGGGACCGACAACATGTGGTGATTATCTGGGCAGTTATCAGCATGAGGAAATAGATGCACGGACCTGGGGCAGATGGGGAGTAGATTATCTCAAATATGATCATTGCGGATATCATGCGGTTCAGAAGGATTCAGAAGAGAAAACAATCCGCGAACCCTATATTGTTATGCGTGATGCATTGGATAAAGTGGATCGGGACATTGTCTATTGTGTGGGATATGGTGCTCCCAATGTCTGGAACTGGGCAAGGGAGGCAGGGGGTGAGCTGTGGCGCACCACCCGTGACATTACTGATGAATGGAATGTGGTGACAGCCATCGGTTGTTTTCAGGATGTTTGTGCTCAGGCTACTGCACCGGGGAACTATAATGATCCCGATATGCTGGTGGTAGGAAAACTGGGTAAGGCTTGGAGAGAGAAGGTTCATGAATCGGCTCTGACTCCTGATGAACAATATTCCCATATCTCTCTATGGTGCATTCTTTCCGCTCCGCTGTTGATCGGTTGTGATATGTCCGATATAGATGATTTTACGTTGAGTTTACTGACAAATAATGAAGTGATTGCTGTGAATCAGGACCTGTTGGCAGCACCGGCCACAAAATTGCTGACTGATAATGGGCAGATATGGTATAAGAAACTATATGATGGATCGTATGCAGTAGGATTCTTCCAGATAGATCCTTATTTTATCTTGTGGGATCAGGATGAGGCTGAAGCTATCCAGATGAAGACGTATGATTTCGAATTAGCTCTCAAGCAACTGGGAATTACTGGCAAAGTATCTGTTCGCGATCTGTGGCGGCAAAAAGATTTGGGGGAATATAATGGGGAGTTCCGGACACAGGTTCCCTATCATGGAGTTTCTTTTGTGAAGATAACTCCTGTGGAGTAAATTGTGTGTATCTTAGAAAAAACCTCCTTTCTAATCTTGTCATGGGGATGAGAAAGGAGGTTTTCTTATTTATCAACTCTACTTATTTATCAGTTCGACAACTCCGGATTAGCAGCTATCGCTTCTCTTGGAATTTGAATTGTATAACGCGAATCATCCTGTTCCAATACATAGGTTCCTCCCTTGAGCACTTTTTCAATACGAGGGCGGGTGGTACGGCGTAAGTCGAACCAGCGATGTCCTTCAAAAGCTAATTCACGCGCACGTTCATCCAGAATCTCCTGTATCAGGGCTTCTTTGGTCATTGCGTTCACGGCAGTTGCTTTTACTGTATATGCTTCCGGCGTATAGCGCTTCTGCATTAACTCCAGCAGTCGGGTGCGTGCTTGGGGCAATTTATCCGATTGTGCGGCTGCTTCTGCCGAATTCAGGTACATTTCTCCCACCCGGAAAGAACAACGGAAATCATCTTTTCCGCTTTTTTGGCTGAAGCGATAACCATTCTTGTCGGCAGCTTTAAAATAAGCGTCCAGACGTAAATCGCCTTCTTTGTATAAAGAAGCTAAAGCTTCTGATAGAACAGCAGCCTGTGTGTAGTTAGAAGACATACCGCGTTCTAAGGCAGTAATATTTTCTACAGACTGATAGTTGTTGGGCAGGGTATAAGTTTCTGCATTGAAATCTTCCAATGTATTCTTTTCAGCAAGTATCGCTTCGGCTGCCTGATATGCATTGTCCCATTGTCCCATATATAAATATACACGGGCACGGAGGGCTTTTACAGATAAGGTTGTGAAACGATAAGAAAATTTCTGTTCCCAAGATTCTTTATTAATCAGTTTTTCAGCCTCGTTGATATCTGCAATAACCGCTTCATAAATCTGTGCAACAGTATTCTTCTTCAGGATTTCATTGATATCGCTATTCAGCTTAAGCGGCACGGCTGTCGTCTCTAATGCTCCCGGACGGGTATAGGGCTGACCGTAAAGATTTACCAACAGGAAATGCATGTAAGCACGGAGCAGATAACATTCACCAATCAATTGGTCGATGTCCTCTTCGCTCCCTTCGTTGATGGATTCCCGCTCTTCTATGGTATAGTTGACAGTGAACATGATGCTATAGAAGTTCTTCCACTCAAAAGCAGTGGTTTGTCCCGGTGCGCTGAAGTCATCCCAACACTCGATTTTTCCGTAACGATCCTGTTCCCAACTATCGTCTTTCACATACAGTTCATCCGAACGAAAACAGGCGAGTCCTCTGGCATCGGGAACGGTCTTATAAGCTGTGGCAATCAGCGCTCTGTACTCAGCTAAAGTCTGGGGGATCACCTTTCCCGTAGGTTGAATGTCAAGCATATCACAAGCAGTCAGTAATACTACGCTGCTCATCAATAACATTATATATATCTTTCTCATTGTTTTAACTCTCTATAAAATTAAAAATTCAGGTTCAGGCTTAGGGTAACAGACTTCGGAGCCGGGGTTGCATACGCGTTGGACATCGTTTCCGGATCAAGATAATTCTTGTAACTTGAACCGAATACTAATAAGTTACGTCCTTCGATGGCAATTGTAGCGGAAGTCATACCCAATTTGCGGCTAAAATTAGTGGGCAATGTATACCCTAAACGGATGTTTTGCAGTCGCACGTAGTTTAGGTCTCTGATCCAGATATCCAGGTTACGGTATATTTCATTCTGGTTTGAATACCACATGTATTCGTCCAGACGTTCATTTTGGCTCAGCAGAACAGGGAAGATTGTTTCCGTGTTTTCCGGAGTCCATCGGTTCAGGATATCGCGGTTCGTATTACGTCCTTTATCAAAGTCAACGATAGAGTAGGTGGGTTGGCTGCGCACTTTTCCACCGAAGTCGAAGCTGAAGTTTACACCCAGTTCAAATGCCTTGTATGTGAAAGTATTATTGAAACCACCGGTATAAGGGCAGTCGGCTGTACCTACATAAGTGTAAAGTTCACGGCGTTCGCGGGCTGTCAGGTCAGTTGCTCCGAATCCCCATTCCTGCAATTTGAAGAATTCCATGGCCGATACGGCTTTTCCGTCTTTACCCTCAAACATCGGATAACCTTCTTCATCCAATCCGGCTGTTTTCAGGGCAAACAAGGCTCCTACAGGATATCCTTCGCGTCCCGGTTCCAAGGCATCTTCGCGCAGTGCTTCTTTCAGTATTTTATTGTTGTTGTATGCGAAGTTGAAGTTGGTGGTCCACATGAAATTCTTGGTGTGGATATTGCGTGTGCTAAGGGCAACCTCAACACCCTGGTTCTGCATACTGGCCCAGTTGACGGTCAACATTTCAAAACCTGTTTCCAGTGGGAGCATTTGGGTTCCAATCAAGTCTACGCCCTTACGATAGTAATAGTCTACGCTCAGATTGATAGCCTGATTCAATACTGCAAAGTCGAATCCGGCGTTTACTGAGTGGGTTTTCTCCCAACGCAGTTTCTTGTTTGGTGCACCGGAAACGTCAATCATATCTTCCGACCCTCCCGGCAGGATATTTTCAATTCTGTAGTTACCCAGAAGGTAAGGAGAGGTGTTCTTGTCAATGTTTCCTTGCAAACCGTAGGATGCACGGACTACCAGATTGTCTATCCATTTGGCATTCGCCATAAAAGGTTCCTGAGAGATACGCCACAAACCACTGACTGAATATAGTGGCAGATAACGGTATTTCTTGTCTACACCGAAAAGGTCGGAACCGTCAAAACGGATACTTCCGCCCAATGTATAGCGGTTCAGCAAAGAATAAGACAGGGTTGAGAAAGCGGATACGTATGCATTCTCCACATGAGCCTTCTCGTGTAACTTGAAGGCCTGGCTTTCTTCCGGGAAGATGATCGGCTTTGTTGTCAGCGTCTTCCGGTCAAATCCATAACCGGCGCTATACAGCTTTTCCTCCCATGTCTTGCGGATTTCTGTTCCCACCATTATTTCAAATTCATGGATGTCATTGTAGGTATCGCGGTATTCTCCCATCGCTTTCCAAGTGAGCTGGGACAGTGAGTTTTCGTTAGCCTTATGGAATCCTCCTTCCGGCAGGTAAGTTACGCCATTATTACGATGATTCTTCTTCTCTGTACGCATCACATAACTTTCTTCTTCAGCGATTTTTTCGATAGAAGTTTTATCCAGTTGCAAACCGAGTTGGGTGGTAATTTTAAAACGGTCGTCAAATCGCAGTTCAGCGTCGAAGATGGATGAAAGGCCGTTAATGGTAGTTTCGTTACTCGTATTTTTCCGTTCTTCGAAGAGGTTAAGACCAAAATCCATGTCCGTATCATCTTCTACATCCACATCGTAATTATAGTTGTCATTGGCATCATAAGGAGTGAAATAAGGATTTGCCAGACGTGAATAATAGATCGGGTTCGTCAGTCCCCGGTCATCCGGCAAATAAGTAGAGTTCTTACGGCGGTTGGCAAACATGGAAGCACCGACTTTCAATATGCTGTTCACCTTATAGCTGGTCTTCATCACTAAATTCAAACGTTCGGCAGAGACATTGGGAATATTACCGTTTTCCTTCATATATCCGAAAGAAGTGTAATAAGTTGCCTTTTCGCTACCACCGGAAAGAGACAAGTTATACTCCTGTGTAAATGCATCACGGAAGAGGATATCACTCCAGTCTGTGTTAGTTGCCTTTAGTCTATTGATTGCACCTTGAGCATTGGAGGACAAAGCGTTCCAACCTCCGTCTTTGAAGTTCTGTAGTTCTCCCAATCCGGAGATAATGCGATATACCTCACCTTTGGTTTCTCTGTAAGGATAGCCGGATTCCAGCAAGTCAAGTTCCAGACCTACTTTCTCTTCTGAATTCAATAGATTCAAGCGGTCTATATTCAACTTTGGAGAATATGTCAGCTTCGAAGAGAAGTTAATAACCGGTTTTCCGACTTTACCTTTCTTTGTGGTAATCACAATCACACCGTTAGCTGCGCGGGCACCATAGATGGCAGTTGCGGCAGCATCTTTCAAAACGGTGATATTATCGATATCGGCAGGATTCAGACCGGCAATGGCGGTTTGTCCTACGTTATCGATATCTTTCAGTACTTCCATACTGGGGATGTTCGTTCCTTCCAATGGAATACCGTCCAATACCCACAAAGGGTCTTGGGTACCGTTCAGCGAAGAGGTACCGCGGATACGGATTTTAGCAGGAGCGCCCGGGGCACCGGATATATTGCTTACGGAAAGTCCGGCAATTTGTCCGGTCAATGCCTGGTCTATGCTCTTGGCTGCACCTACCATCTGGTCCGAGATATCGATTTTTGACACGGCAGCCGTCAGTTTACGGCGTTCCACAGTCTGGTATCCCGTTACAACTACCGCATCAAGCATATGAGCGGAAGGTTGAAGAGTGATATCATATTGTTTTTTGCCCGGAATGAGTTTTATTTCCACTACATCATAGCCAACGTAGCTACAATAAAACCGGGTAATGCCATCCGGAATTGAAATAGAGAATTTACCGTCGATATCCGTAATGACACCAATAGTCGATTGATTGTTCCCGTTTTTCTTCAGATCCTCAGCCGTCACATAGACAGAAGCACCTATGAGAGGCAATTTATCCTCAGAAGAAATTACTACACCCTCTACTTGTCGCTCTGCGGCAAGGGCGTAAGTGAGTGTTCCTATCAGGAATAGGAACACGACAGATAAGCGTCTTTTCATCCGTTAAAATAATAAAATTAATACTTAAATTGAAAACTGGTTTTAAAGTCCCAATGCTGTGTTGATACGAAGAATCATATCTTTATAATGATATTTGGTTGCCACATCCGATGTTCCCAGACGACTCTGGAGTAAATCCTTGATGCGGAGCAATTCTCCTCGTTTCACGGAAATGGCATCTGAGATGCGATTTAGCTGGGAACCGTAAAAATTCAATTCACGGCGGGCACCCATACGATCTGAATCCAGTGTACGATGAGCATGCTCGTCACAACTGCAAAGGGGGATTTGGTTATCCAGCAGGAAGTGGTTATCCATTAATTTTTTGTTGATTTTGACTCCTTCGCTTTCGGCAGCAGCTGTAATCAAGGCATCTACAAAGTTTTTCTGTAAGGCACGTGTCATGACATCAGGTAGTGCGTCTCGCTCCGTGGTTGCGAAGATACTGCGGTGTAAACCGTCCATCAACTCTACGGCTGTGAAAGCCTTTTTGCCATTCACTGCTTCGTTTTCGAGCATACGTACCAGGCGGTTATTGGATAAGAGGTCCCAAAGAATATAAGATTGGGCATTCTTCAATACTTGTGTCGGTGCATTTTCTACTATGCCCAGCGGAGTGTTGCGAAGCAAATAGGTATATTCACCCACTTCTGCGTCGAATAACCACTTCGGGTAAGTCAATACTTCATCAAGTAAGAATTTCAAAGCGGCCTGCTGCTTCTCCTTCTCTACAAAAGTGTAAGTTTTCTGACCGTCACCTACCACTGTATTTTCCATATATATACCCCCTATGTTGGCAAGTACATGGTACAGATAATTATTCCATTGGTTGATCACTGCATAATATAGACGTGAAGCTTCTTCATACGTTTGTCCCTTCTCCCCAGTAGTTGTCCATTTGATAATTTCGGGAACAATCCGTTTCAGGTTTGCAATGCCATATTGGGAAGAACGTACGGCATCATCGCCTAGGTCTTCATTCTGTGCACGGGGATCTACGGCATCACGTACATCCTGCGCCTCACTGTATTTATAAAGACGGTCTGTATGGCGGCTCAGGAAATCATAAAGCAAATCCTTTTCTTCCTCCGGAGTTTCCTTACCATACCAGCGATAACCGTATTCGATGGCAAAAAGATCGTAAGGACCGATATGCGGTGAGAGTGCAGTTATTCCGTCACCGGGTTGTGCTACGTAGTTGAAACGGGCATAATCCATGATGGAAGAAGAGGTAGAGTTCATCCGGTCGGTAAATGACTTGGAACGGAGTGAGTCCGTGGGAAATGCCCATGACCCCATCATGTTATGACGCAATCCTAAAGAGTGGCCTACTTCATGACAGGCTACAAAACGCATGGCGTCACCCATCAGTTCATCGGATAACTTAATGCCGCGTGCTTCCGGGCGTACAGTACCTGTCTGTACGGTAATCCATTCCTGAAGCATATTCAGTACATTGTGCCACCACATGATGTCCGCTTCCAGAATTTCTCCTGAACGGGGGTCCAGAATAGAAGGACCCATAGCATTTGCCTTGGTTGAGGCTGCATAAGTCAGTACGGAATAGTTCACGTCGTCCATGTCTACCGTCATGCTGTCCGTAATATCTTTGGCGATGATGGCGTTCTTGAAACCGGCACGTTCAAAAGCAACCTGCCAGTCTTCGATACCTTGTTTGATATATTTGCGCCAACGATACGGTGTGGAATTCTCTATGTAGAATACAATCGGTTTAGCCGGTTCCACCAACTCACCACGCAGATAGTGCTCGCGATCTTCCGGTTTCGGTTCCAGGCGCCAGCGAGTGATGAACTGTTGTTTGCTAACCCGTTGTTGTCCGTCGCTATAACTAAGCAAAGGATTGGTGAAGTAGCCTACGCGGGCATTATCCAAGCGACCGGTCATCGGGGTTTCCGGCAGTAACATCAGTGACGAACTTACTTCGACAGTTACATAGATGGAAGTTGTTCCTTCGGTCACTTTCGTGGTCAGTTCGGACGTAGCCACCACATTATTCTCGAATGACTTGATTGAGAGAATGCGTGACAGATTCTTGATGGAAGAGGTTCCCAGATTTATATTGGTAAATACATTGTTGATGCTTGTCTCTGTACCATCATAAATATCATTCACTTTGATGACCATGGTGGTAGAGTCATTGTTGAATGCCTCGATCTTGAAGCCGGCTATCAATGGAGAAATATAATTATCACGTACCGACTGGCTGATGGCATCTTCGGCAGGAGCGAGAGGAAGAGGGCGGCTTTGACGAATCAGCAACTTGTTTGTTGCCTTATCCAGTTCGAAGCGCACCATCTGGTTTTCATAATTGGTACCGCGGTTCACTCCGGCCTCATTCAGTTCGGAAGGGACACGTTGAAGCTTGTTCACTACCAGCATGTCTCTGCCCAGCAGATTCGTCGGTACCTCAAAATAGTAATCGTTCTTTTTCTGGTACACATTGAACATACCACGGCGAATGATGCTACCGTCTCCGGTCAGTTTCTCGTACTCGTTTTTTGATTTAACACTGTCGTTAGGTTCACTTTTCTTTTTCTTCCGGAACCATCCCATAGAATCGGGCGTAGAATTTACAGCATGCACTATGACAGGCTCACACATGAAAGCGCCTGTAGCCACTGTAGTCAGCAAAATTGTTTTAAGTTTCATCAGTTATTATCAATTATCATCATGCTCCCCTTTCTACTCATAGAATAGGGGACGGCAAAGATAGTAAAACTATCTATATGAACAGATAGCTGCAATTAGTTTTGACGTTTTTTCTTTTATAACTCAAAGAGTCTTTCAATTATAAAAAAACAGTATCAGTTAGAGTTTATGCTCATTCTTTAACTGATACTGCTAAAAATCTATTTTCAGTTTAAAGTCGGCTTAGTCAAATAAACTCTTGAACTTCTTGAAAATCTTTTCTTTAATAGAAGTATTCGGTTTAAAATTGTCTGAGCCTTCCATTTCTTCGAGTGCTTTTTTCTCATCTTTGTTAAGAGCTTCCGGTACATATACGCTAACATTTACTAATAAATCTCCCGTACCGTATCCGTTCACACTTGGCAGTCCTTTTCCGCGAAGCCGGAGTACTTTACCCGGTTGGGTGCCCGACTCAATCTTCACTTTCACCTTGCCGTCGATGGTGGGTATTTCTACCGCGCCACCTAAAGCAGCTGTCGGGAAGCTGAGAAGCAGGTTGTAAATCAAGTCGTTTTCGTCGCGGATCAGTTCTTTATCCTGTTCTTCCTCTACAAGAATCAACAGGTCACCCGGAACACCATTGTGCTTACCGGCATTTCCTTTACCGCTCATAGAAAGCTGCATACCCTCCATTACACCTTTAGGTATATTCACGCTTACTACTTCTTCACCGTAGACGATACCTTCTCCGGCACACACCTTACATTTATTCTTGATGATTTTTCCTTCGCCACCACAAGTAGGGCAGGTAGTACGGGTCTGCATCGTACCGAGGATTGTCTGCTGGTTGCGAATCACCGATCCGCTACCTTTACAGGTCGGACAAGTTTCCGAACCGCCGTCACCTTCAGCACCCGAACCATGACAATGGTCGCATGGAACATATTTTTTCAGTTTGAATTTCTTTTCTACACCGGTAGAAATTTCTTTCAGGTTCAGTTTGACCTTTACGCGCAAGTCCGAACCGCGAAAACGCGCACGTTGCGAACTTCCACCTCCGAATCCTCCTCCGAAACCGCTGAAACCTCCTCCGAAGCCACCGCTATGTCCACCAAAGATATCTCCGAACATAGAGAAGATATCATCCATAGACATGCCGCCACTGAAGCCACCGAACGGACCACCGTTTCCGGCAGCACCACTCATTCCTGCATGACCGAATTGATCATAACGGGCACGCTTGTCCGCATTGCTTAGTACGTCGTATGCTTCTGCCGCTTCTTTGAATTTTTCTTCCGCCACTTTGTCACCCGGATTCTTGTCAGGATGATATTGAATGGCTTTTTTGCGATAGGCTTTCTTTATTTCCTCTACCGTTGCTGTCTTTTCGACTTCCAGTACTTCGTAGTAATCTCTTTTTTCCATATATATTATGTTATTCTCCTACCACCACTTTGGCATGGCGGATTACTTTGTCGTTTAGCATGTATCCGGTCTGTACACAGTCTAGAATCTTGCCCTTCAAAGCTTTATCCGGTGCGGGAATGACGGCGACTGCTTCGTGGTAATCAGTGTCGAGAGGTTGTTCTTTAGTCTCGATTACTTTTACGCCGTCCTGTGCCAATACAGACATGAACTTGTTATAAATCAATTCCACTCCTTCCTTCACGGCTGCTACATCGGTGGCAGTTTCCATGTTTTTCAGAGCGCGTTCAAAGTCATCCACGATTGGAAGTATACTGCTGATGGTCTTTTCGCCACCGTTCAGGATCAGCTCAGCTTTTTCTTTCATCGTGCGTTTACGGTAGTTGTCAAACTCGGCAGAAAGGCGCAGATACTTATCTTTCTGGTCCTCTATTACTTTGTTTGCTTCTTCCAGCTCTTTGGCAAGCTTTTCCTCTTCTGTCAGGACAGTTTCGTCCTGTACATCTTCCGTTTGGGATTCTTCATTTTCCGCAGCTTCCTTCTGGGCAGCTTCGGACATTAACTCTTCTTCGTTGATGTTTTCTTTTTCTTTCGGGTCCATATTTCTATTCTTGTTATTCTTGTAAAAAGGATTTGTTTTCATTGCTGTCAAGGGTTTAAGTTAGTATATCGCTGTACCAACAAAAACTTTGCCAAATAGGCAGCTTTGGTCTAAAACGCCGCAAAGGTAATACTTTTATGTCAGATTGACAGCGCATTTCTACGAGTATTCATAGAAAAATGTCTATCTTTGCACCCGCAAAATACAGAGTAATAGGTATTAGGTAATAAATTGTAAATCGCTAAATAAGAAAATAGATCAATGATTACAGTCTCGAACGTTTCCGTACAGTTTGGAAAAAGGGTGTTGTTTAATGATGTAAACCTGAAGTTTACAAGTGGTAACTGTTATGGTATTATCGGTGCTAACGGTGCCGGAAAATCTACTTTCCTGCGTGCCATATCCGGTGACTTGGATCCTACAACCGGTTCTATTATGTTGGGTCCGGGCGAACGCCTCTCCGTTTTAAGTCAGGACCACTTCAAATGGGATGCGCTTACGGTAATGGATACCGTAATGATGGGGCATACCGTTTTGTGGGATATCATGAAGCAACGTGAAGTGCTTTATGCCAAAGAAGATTTCACGGATGAAGATGGCTTGAAAGTTTCTGAATTGGAAGAGAAATTTGCGGAACTGGATGGTTGGAATGCGGAAAGTGATGCTGCCGCTTTGCTGAGTGGCCTGGGCATTAAGGAAGATAAGCATTATTTGTTGATGGGTGATTTGAGTGGTAAGGAGAAAGTACGTGTCATGCTGGCACAGGCACTTTTCGGTAATCCGGATAACTTGTTGCTGGATGAGCCTACCAATGACCTCGATATGGAGACAGTGATGTGGCTGGAAGATTATTTGGCTAACTTTGAACATACGGTGTTGGTTGTAAGTCACGACCGTCACTTCCTCGATTCTGTTTGTACGCATACGGTCGATATCGATTATGGTAAGATCAATCTCTTTGCCGGTAACTATAGTTTCTGGTATGAATCAAGTCAGTTGGCTTTGCGTCAGCAACAGAACCAGAAGGCTAAGGCAGAGGAGAAGAAGAAAGAACTGGAAGAGTTTATCCGCCGCTTTAGTGCCAATGTGGCAAAGAGCAAGCAGACTACCAGCCGTAAGAAGATGTTGGAAAAACTGAATGTAGAAGAAATCAAACCTTCTTCACGTAAATATCCGGGTATTATCTTTACTCCCGAGCGTGAACCGGGTAATCAGATACTGGAGGTTTCCGGACTGACTAAGACACTGGAAGATGGTACAATACTTTTCCGTGATGTTAATTTCAACGTTGAGAAGGGAGACAAGATTGTATTCCTTTCCCGTGATCCCCGTGCCATGACTTCATTCTTCGAAATTATCAATGAAGAAGCGAAACCGGATGCCGGAACTTTCAACTGGGGCGTCACTATTACTACTGCATACCTGCCGTTGGATAATACTAAATATTTCAATACGGACCTGAACTTGGTGGACTGGTTGAGCCAGTTTGGCGAGGGTAATGAAGTGTATATGAAGAGCTTCCTGGGACGTATGCTGTTCTCCGGTGAAGAGGTATTGAAAAAAGCAAGTGTGTTATCGGGAGGTGAAAAGATGCGTTGTATGATTGCCCGTATGCAGTTGCGCAATGCCAACTGTCTGATTCTGGATACTCCTACCAATCACCTTGACTTGGAATCTATCCAGGCATTCAATAATAACCTGAAAACTTATAGAGGTAATATCCTGTTCTCCTCACATGACCATGAGTTTATCCAAACGGTTGCCAACCGTATCATCGAACTGACTCCGAACGGTATTATTGATAAGATGATGGAATATGATGAATATATTACTTCGGATCATATCAAGGAGCTGAGAGCTAAGATGTACGCACAGTAAATATCTGCTCTTTGAATAAAAATATCGCCTTACAATATTCAGTTATTGTAAGGCGATATTTTTTTAAGTGATTAGTCCTTCTTATAGGGATTGAGAAAAAAGACTAAAACAGTTGTTATATATGTAAACTTTGTCTATATTTGCATCATGAGAAAATATTATACTATGAGAATTACTTCATAGATTTCTTTGAGTCATTAGATGACGGTGCAAGGAAAAAAGTCTCTTATGTGCTCGATATGCTTAAAACACAAGAACGGCTTAATAAAAACTTCGTGAAGTTAATTCGTGAAGGTGTTTACGAGTTGAGAGCAAGCCATAATGGAAATATTTATCGGGCTTTCTTCATTTTTGATGATGGCAATATAGTTATGTTGTTCAATGGATTTCAGAAAAAGACACAGAAAACGCCTGATAACGAAATTGAAAAAGCATTAAAACTTAAAAATGAATATTATGCAAGCAAACCCTAAGATTGGAAGTATGGATGCCGTATTAGATAAATTATATGGCAAAGTTGGTTCACCTGAAAGAGAAGAGTTTCGCAAAGAAGCATATTCTTACTGTGTAGGGCAAATAATTAGTGATGCACGAAAGCAAGAAAAAATGACACAATCCGAACTGGCTGAAAAAGTAGGAACTAATAAGACCTATATATCAAGAATAGAAAAAGGAGTTATAGAGCCGGGGGTTGGTTTGTTTTTTCGTATTATTGATGCACTGGGACTTAAAATAGAAATCGTAAAACCTATCATGTAAGTTTGCAGAGCCTTTAAAGCTACGACCTGCTTTCATGCTGAACACCGTGACTCTGCCCCAACTTGGGGCAGAATTGTATAATAGTCCTATCATATCTTTTCCCCATTCACTTTCACCATACTTACTTATAAATCAATTTGTTCTTTCCTTCTCCAAACAGGTTGTCTCCTAAAGTCGTAATCTTGTTCCCTGTAGCTACTACATAACGTAGGTTATCACATCCCATAAATGCGCCGTATTCAATAGCCGTCACTCCGGCAGGTAATTCCAATGTACCACATAAACGTCCGCAGCCGCTGAAAGCACGTTGACCGATACTTTTCAAACCTTTGGGAAGCTGAATACGCAGTAAGTATTTCTTCTGGGTGAATGTATATTCGGGAATAGCTGTGGCGCTACATTTACTAAGATCTGCAGCAACGAGATTAGGCATATAATCCCGGATCAGGATAAAATCAGCTTCATCCAGTTTGCCTTCCACAGTCAGGAAGTTTACATCCTTAGGCTGCAAACCGGCTTCTACCAATTCACTGGCAAGGCTTCCCATCAACCCTATCTGTACAGATACTTCTACAGGTTCGCCTTCTATCACGGCAAAGGTATCCCAATGTTTCTTGCCACGGTAAGAGTCACTGCTACCCAGAGGTACAAAAATGGCCGTAATACTATCTGCCAAAGCTTCAGACATCAGATTGGGAGCAGTCTTTTTTCGTAATTGGCATACTTGCAGATTCGTACACCCCTTGAATGCAGCATCTTCTATGTTCTTGATTTTCTCTGAAAGAATAATTTTCCGGAGCGTTGATTTTCCGGTAAAGGTACTGTCATTGGTTTGCTGGCAGAATGCATAAGCAGGTACACAATTTGGTGGATATATATAGAAACGGTCAGGAAAAGTGCCGCTTTTCCCGGCATAAGTACTGATTGACGCATTGGAGATATCCAGTACCTGCAAATTTTTGAATTCATCCCGCAGATGTTTGAAATCAATAGCGTTCAGTTTTCCGGTCAATGTAAGATGAGTGATGCTGTTGGCTTCATCTTCTGTGAGCATGGATACTAAAGTACCGGGTTTGGCAACGAAAAATGTTTTGTTATTGGCTGGGTTGCCTGTATTTTGTGCAACTGCTACATAAGTACATGCAGCCAGCATTATAGTGGCGAATATTCGTTTTATCTTCATGGCTGTTACATATATGTTTAGACAAATATACGGTTTTTACAGCAAATAGCTTTCTATTTTTAATTTTATAGGTATTTTTGCCGGGGTATTAACATAAAGAAACGGAGGATATGGAATCAATGAATGAAGATGCAAATACTGTAAAGGAACCGTCAAAACTCGTCACTTATCTGGTTGTTGCAGCAAAGATTATCGTTTATATACTTTTGATGCTGGGATTTACCGGAATGTTGGCAGCTGTTTGCATAAAACCGATCTCTTTTTTTAAGATAAGTGGAATTTTGGAAGAAGTTGTGATGCAGAGTACTTTTCTGGCCGGGAGTTTTTTGGCGGCTTGGACTCTGCTGAAGAATTGGGATCACCTTCCGATTGCGGATTTGGGATTATCCCTGGAAGGGCGTACTAAAGACATCTTCTGGGGTACATTCGTTGCCCTGGCAATCTATGCTGTCGGATTTGGAATATTATATGCGATGGGAGAGGTTGAAATTGCTGCCGTGCACTTTAGCGCGTACGAATTGCTGTTGTCCTGGATATTAATGTTGCTGGTTGCCCTTACAGAAGAGATTGCTTTTCGTGGTTTTGTTCTGGGGCATTTACTGACTGCAGGTGCCAATCGCTTTGTGGCATTGTTTCTTTCTTCTGCATTGTTTTCCCTGATGCATATTTTTAATCCCAACTTTTCTCTGATTGCTTTTCTGAATATATTGTTGGCGGGAATTTTAATAGGTTCTACCTATATATATACGCGTAATTTATGGTTTGCCATCGCTCTTCATCTTTTCTGGAATTGGCTGCAAGGTCCGATTCTCGGTTTCGAAGTAAGTGGAGGAAGATTGGGCGGTACTTTATTGTCTTTAGAATTATCGGAAGAGAATATCATCAACGGCGGTACATTCGGTTTCGAAGGCTCCATCCTGTGCACCGCGTTGATGATTATTGCTATTGTGATTACTCTGAGATTGCAGGATAAGTTTAGAACTCGCCGACTACCGCAGTGCCGGGTTCAAAAAACATGATGTAATAAATGGGAATATAAGTGATTTCGCTCTTCTGATAAACCTTTTGCTCATTGGACAGGACGAAAGCCCGGTGAATGTTGTATGTTTCTACTTTTAACAACTTATTAAGTGCACTATGAACGGTGTAATCTTTGCCTGATTTGATTTCCAATGGTATCACACTGAGGTTATCTGCATCATCTATCAGATAATCCACTTCGCCATTGTTCTTATTATCATAGTAATACAGATTAAAGCCGTGTGCACGCAATTCTTGTGCCACAACAGTTTCGTAAACCGAACCTAAATTAATGCTTTGCACGTCTTGCATAATGGCTTGTATATTGTTCTTAAAGAACAAACCGGTGAGCAATCCGACATCGTTTAAATAGAGTTTGAGCAGATTCTTGCCGCAATTTTCTACCAGCGGATAGCTGGGCACACTTATGGCTTTCACTTCTAAAGCAACCCCCGTCGAGATAAGATAATCGAATTCTTCCTCATAATCTGCCATCCGTTTACCTTTTTTCCCCTCAATGTCTTTCGCCACCATGCGCTTTTTCTTGTTCTCCAAATTGGATGGAATCAGGTTATATACACGTTGTATCTTTAATTTGGCATGCTCTTTTTCGTATTTTGAGGCATCTACTCCGTAAAGAGTCAGAATATCTTCCTGTATTTTACGAATAGCCATCACATTCTTTTCTTCAACAAATGTTTTCACGGCATCGGGCAAGCCGCCTACGATCAGATACTTCTTAAATAAATCAAGCATTTTGGCATGTAGAGAATCCGGCAAAGGCTGACGTTCCAGAAACTGGATCCGCATAGTGGAGATGGCTAATTCACCGACTCCATTGGCTATGAGAAATTCCTCAAAGTCCATGGGATACATGTGCTTTATTTCGATACTGCCTAAAGGAATGGAAGATGTATTCCTCAATGTTACACCCAGTAGAGAACCGCTTGCTATATAGGTAAACCGGTTGTCTTCTTTCAAGAACTTTAGCAAGGTGAGCAGGTGCTCGTAAGCCTGAATCTCATCAATAAAGACAAGTGTATCGGCTCGATTTCTCATTCTGTCGCCTGCTATCACGCTCAGTGCTAAGTAGAAATCATTCACGGTTTTGGCGTCCGCAAAGATTCTGTCTCCCAATTTATCCTCCTCCATGTTTACCTCTATATAGTTTTTATAGAGTTTCTGTCCGGCATGACGAATAATAAATGATTTACCTATCTGCCTTGCTCCATCCACAATAAGCACTCTGTTGGAGTCTGATTGCAGATAGCTTTCAATATAACTTTCAATCTTACGATATAGCATATTACACTTTTCTAATGTTTATACGGCAGTAAATATACACTTTTCCATTGATAATGCAATCAATGGGATACACTTTTCTTAATCCGCATGTTAGGAAGCATCGCTGATCAGCTTCAAAGCGATCCGTTTGCGATCCGTGTCCACACTCAATACCCGAACCCGGACATGCTGGTGAATAGATACAATCTCATTCGGATCCGAAACAAAACGGTCGGCAAGTTGTGAAAGATGAACCAGGCCGTTTTCTTTAATGCCTATATCCACGAAAGCGCCGAAGTTGGTTATATTACCTACAATGCCGGGAAGCTCCATACCCTCACGCAAGTCATTGATTGTACGCACATTCTTGTCAAATTCAAAAATCTTGATCGGACCTCGCGGGTCACGTCCCGGTTTGTCCAATTCTTGTAGAATATCCTTCAAAGTAGGCATGCCCACGGTAGAGGTGAGGTACTTTTCAGGTTGGATTTTCAGGCGTAGTTCCTTGCTGGTAATAAGCTCTGCCACGCTGCATCCCAAGTCTTTGGCCATTTGTTCTACTATACAATAGCTCTCCGGGTGAACGGCTGTGTTATCCAAAGGATTTTTGGATTGCGGAATACGAAGGAAACCGGCACATTGCTCAAAAGCTTTGGCTCCCATGCGCGGCACTTTCATCAGTTGTTTACGCGATGTGAATGCACCATTTTCAGCACGGTAATTTACTATGTTCTGTGCCAGTTGAGGGCCTAACCCCGAAATGTAAGTCAGCAGGTGGCTGCTTGCCGTATTTAGGTTTACTCCCACCAGGTTTACGCAACTTTCTACGGTCAAGTCCAGTGATTTCTTTAATTTCGTCTGGTCTACGTCATGCTGGTATTGACCTACACCGATGGATTTCGGGTCTATTTTCACCAATTCAGCCAACGGGTCCATCAGTCGGCGGGCGATGGATACAGCTCCGCGCACTGTGACGTCGTATTCCGGAAATTCATCACGCGCAATCTTGGATGCAGAGTAAATGGAAGCCCCTTGCTCGCTTACAACAAATACCTGAATTTCCTGCCTGAAGGTCTGGTGTTTCAGAAACTCTTCTGTTTCACGACTTGCCGTTCCGTTTCCTACCGCTATGGCTTCTATATGGTAAGCTTCTATCATCTTTTGTATTTTAGACACAGCTTCTGCGGTTTTGTATACCGGAGCATGCGGGTAGATATTCTCATTGTGCAGTAAATTGCCTTGCGCATCCAGGCATACCACTTTGCAACCTGTACGGAATCCCGGATCGATGCCCATTACCCGCTTTTGTCCCAATGGAGAAGCCAGTAATAATTGGCGCAGGTTCTGAACGAATACCCGGATGGCTTCTTCGTCCGCCTGTTCTTTACTTTGTGCGGCAAATTCCGTTTCGATAGAAGATTTCAGTAAACGCTTATAGGCATCCTGTACGGCTTCCGCCACTTGTTCTCCGCAAGCATTGTTGCTGCGGACGAAACGGCGTTCCAGACGTTCCACACACTCTTCATCATCAGGGCTTATGCTGACTTTCAATAGCCCTTCGGCTTCGGCACGGCGAATAGCCAGCAATTGGTGTGAGGTGCATTTTTTCAGGGGTTTACTGAATTCAAAGTAATCCCGGTATTTATCAGCTTCACTCTCTTTTCCTTTCACCACTTTAGCCGTGATGACAGCTTGCCGGGAGAAGGCGAAGCGTACGGTGTTACGTGCCTGTTCGTCTTCACTGACCTGTTCTGCAATGATATCCCGTGCTCCTTTCAATGCATCTTCCGCATCTTTCACTTCTCCTTTGACGTATGTTTCTGCGCGCTTCTCCGGGTTCGGTTCCCGCTGCAACATCAGTAGTGTTGCCAAGGGTTCCAGACCTTTCTGGCGGGCTACTTCTGCACGCGTACGGCGTTTGGGTTTGTAGGGTAGGTAAATATCTTCAAGAATGGTACTATCCCAAGTTTCATCAATACGCTTTTGTAGTTCAGGAGTCATTTTTCCCTGTTCGTTGATAGTGTTGACAATGGTTTCTTTTCGTTTAGCCAGCTCATTCAGCTTCTCATATTGGGTTTTGATTGCTTCAATTTGCACTTCATCCAATCCTCCGGTAACTTCTTTACGGTAACGGCTGATGAAGGGAATAGTAGCTCCGTCCGCCAATAAATCGAGCGTATGGCCGATTTGTTTCTCAGAAATACTGAGGGTGGCAGAGATCATGCGGTGAAATAACTGTATCATGTTGAATCGTTTTTTGAATAATAAGCGTCAAAGGTACAAAAGAATTATAAAAAATGCGAATCAGGAGTTGAATGAATTCATATCGGACGGGGTATGAATAAAGTGTGATAAGGTGGTAGAGTGATAAAGTGATAGTGGGATAACGCTCTGTGATATATAGCGCAGCCACTTTATCACCTTACCATCTTATCACTCTTTTTATTCAGCATTCTTTTTTAAGCAAAATTTAAATAGGCACAAAATTCCCGGAAAGCCTTTATTTGAAAAAAGGGAGCTTTTTACAGCCCCCTATATTCCCTTTCCGCATTGAAGCATGGACAAGGTTTTATCGGATTCAAATCATGATGCCCTACAATCAGTGCGCGTGGAAAAATACGTTTCAACTCGCGCAGTAGGGCCAGCAGTGAAGCCTTTTGTTCCAACGTGCGGGTGTCGGACGGTCGGCCTTTGGCATCCAGTCCTCCTTCGTAACAGATGCCGATGGAGTGGCGGTTATGGTTGAGGCAATGCGCACCGATTTTTTCCGTGGGACGACCACGATGAATCTCTCCGTCGCGGGTTACGTAGAAATGGTAGCCGATGTCGCTGAAGCCACGGTGGCGGATGTGTTCGCGACGACAATCCTCAAGGCTCAGGCACACGCCCTGAGGCGTGGCCGAGCAATGAATAATGAGGAGGGTAATCGTACGCATGGCTACTTGCAGGCGCCTAAACCTAAAGCTCCCACTATGGCGGTGGCTACGGTGATGATTACTTTGAGGACAATACCCCATACAGATTTTGACTTTTTTTCTTCATTCATGGTGAGTAGATAATTGATAGTTAGAACTTAGAAAATTGACCACTTGGAAAATTAATAATTAAATGTTAAGCATTGAAACTTGAAGATTAAATCCTCGCGCAGCCTTTAATTTTTAATTTCTACGGCCTTCGACTTTAGATTATCCCAACGGGTCATCTTCGATTCCCCCGTCGTTTCCTTCGCCGCTTCCGCCGGGCTTATTACCGGACGGCTTGCCTTCTACGGTATACATGGAAGACTCCTTCATCTGCCCTTCCAGGTTAATCTGTGCATTGCTCAGTTCTCCCGTGGCACGGGCACGGAGTTTCAGCCCCTTCACGTTGTTGGCCAGCGAGAAGTCGGCAGCGGATTGCGCGCCTTTCTTGCTGACAATCCCCACGGAGAAAATGGCGAGATCGTCCATTTTTACATTCTTTCCGTCCAGAATCAGCTCCTTGGTGCAGGATACCATGTCAGTCAGCACTCCCTTGATGACTCCGGACGAGTAGGGGGTGTTGTGGTTGGACATGTGCTTGGCAAGCTTCTCAATGTCGAAAGTCTCCTCAATTACGGGGCGTGCATACCAGAGACCTTTCAGCGGGCTGTTTTCGCCCGTCACTTGATACTTTTTGTAACGAATCATAGTTTGATAAACAAATTAAGAATTAATAATTAAATATTCACGGTGTTGAACTCAACGATGCAAAGATAATACCGTGTATACGGGTGTTTGTCACTTTCGGATTGTTACGGTCGATTACGGACGGTTTCTGTCTGTTATTTATATGCGTATAGTTGCCAATGTCGTGATTTATAGCTATATTTGATGAAATATAACACATGAATGTCAGATATGAACACTTTTGAAATCCGTACCTATGGGCGCACCGAACTTGCCCAGCTCTATTGTCCCAATCTTTGTCCCGAATCCGCTTACCGCAAGTTGAAGCATTGGATTGAACTTTATCCCGGCCTGTGTGATGACTTGGCCGCTGTGGGGACGTCCTCTCACTCCCGCACCTATACGTCCGCCCAGGTGAGCCTGATAGCGGCTGCACTTGGCGAACCTTAAAGTTGAGGTTGGGCGGCGTAAAGTTGAGGTTGGTACACTTGGTACAGAGGTTCACTGTTTCCGTTTGTTTCGCACACACGTGCGTATTTATGGTTAGGGCTTTTGATAAGTTCCGTTTCCATCCACACTCTCCACCAGACCGTGCTTCTGCAAGCGCTTGAGCCAGGTAGAGGCTGTTCCGGGTTTAATGCCTATCTCTTCGGCTTTTTTTATGAATTCGGCCCGTGTAAATTTCTTTTCCATGCATTGCACCAGTGCATCCCGGTCAGCATTGCCCCGGCTGGTGACTTCGGTAGCAGGTAGGAAGGAGAGGATATGGGTGGTGTGGCGGTAGAGGCTTTCGGCCAGGGACAGCACGGCATGGAAATCGTCGGGAGTGATGATGAGGTTCCATAAGCTGACGATGTGATCCTTCAGATTGTCCGGAGCGGTGTTCGGGTCGGGCGATACATTGGGTGAATCGGCTATCTCTTCGTGCTCCAATGCGCGGAGCATGGCCACCACTTCCATGATGCGGCAGATATTGATGGCCAGACGCGCCACGCTGCTCGACATTTCGTCACCGTTGGTCAGTCCGGAACGTACGAATAGACTGGAGAATAAACGGTTGAATTCCTCTTTCTGCCCGTCGGTGAGGCGCAGGGTGAAAAGTCCGTTCATGACGATGGCCTTCTGCTTTTCTTTCCATTCCATGCCCAGTGCAGTGAATATCTCTTCGAGATTGTTGTCGTTGCGGTCGAACTGGTTCTGCCAGTAGTGTATGGCGGGCATGTAGTAGAATACTTGTCGGGAAAAGAGTCCGTTTTCGGCACTGGGTATCAGGGGCTTCACTTGTGCTGGGGTGCCGGAAAGAAGTACGGCGAGATAGCTCTTTTTCACTTCGCGGTATTCCCGGTCGGTGCGGCGGTTGTAGGAAAGGCCGTCGTGGTCGAAGGCCTTGCGCATGGTGTCGCTCCAGTGGCCGTACTCCGATCCTATGGCGGTGGAGATGGTGTCGGCCTCATTTTCGCATATCAGGCCGGTGCCGTCAGAATCCATCAGGTTCTGCAGGATACCCGTTCCGGTGTTGTTGCCGGAGATGAGGAACATCTTGTTGGGCGGGATTACGGGAGGCTCGGTCTTTGCACGTTCTTTGCCCAGTGTCTCGTACTTTGCTTTTTCGCGGCGATAGGATGCCATACTTTCGGCCACCTGTTTGCGGATTTCATCGTGGAGGGGTTCTACCAGCAGGCGTACCAACGAGAGCACGCCTTTGCCTGATGCGGGCAGTGCTGTGATGAAAGTCTGTAGACAGGGCGAGATCATTTTTCCTCCGTAGGCACATCGCACGTGCCGTCCCATGCTGGCACCCAGTACGGTGACAGTTCCCAGTAGCAGTACGTCGCATTGGGCACGGGAAGTGCCGTAGCTAACGATGCGTTCCAAGGGATAAGGCCAATGAGTGTGCTCGTCGAAAGTGGGCAGGGGAGAGAGAGGGCTGCTGTCCAGTAGGTTTTCTTCCTCATGTGCGGATACATCTTCTTCACGTGTGCGTGCGTGTGAGGCAGAAGAGGAGTGCGAACCTTGTGTACCAAGTGTACCCCATCCGTGCGGAATTTCGGATTGGACTTTTATGCCGCAAACTTCGGCCAGATGGAAGGCGGTACCTATGTGTACGTTGTTGTGTCCGTTTTTCAGTGCATTGCTGAATAGTTTGTCGGCTGCTCGTGGATCGTACTTTGGTGAGAAACTGCACAAGGTCAGGAAATCTTGGCGGCCCGCTTCGCCACAGTCGGTGGTGATGGCAAATGCCAGTTGTATGTACTCTTGATAAGTGGGAGCGATGTCGGCTCCTGCATTTCTGACGGCTTCGGTCAGGCGGTGCAATGCAGATAATTGTTCCATTGGCTTTAAGTATTTTGAATTATAATTTGGGATGTTGATTCGTGATTTTAATTTTCGATGTTTATTTTTTAGTTCTCAAAAGCGCCCCTTCGTCATGGCAGAGGAAGCAGGAGCGTACGAGGTCTTTTCCCGATGTATCCACTCCTTTTCCGGGTTGGCGGTGGTTGCTGTCGTACATGCAGTGTACATAGTTCATGGCCCAGCGGATTCCATCTGTGGCGTTTTGTTCCGAGGCATGAGGAATGAAGGCTTTCACGCCCAGTCCACTGGGACTGATGAATGCCAGTGCGGGACACAGATAAGGGTCATCGAATAATTCTTGTCGCAGGATTTCGGCTTCTTCGGTGGATTCGAGATGATCGATGTCTACTACTACCAGTCCGGACAGCTCTTCCAGGCAGTCGCTTCGGCGACGGGTGAAGATTCCGCAAGGGGTCACGTAGGGCAGTGTTTGCTGCTTCAGGAGACGGCTGGTGTCTTCGTCACCTTGCAGCGCGGCGTTTCGCACTTCAAGAGTCAATGCAGTGAGTTTCTCGTTGGAGGTTATCAGTTTATATATTTCTTCCAGATTTATTGTCCGTAGCGGAGTAAGTGTGGCGCTCTTTACAGTTCTTCCGGTTGTTTTGTCCTTAATCGGTGAGATAGGGGGCATGAATAGTGACATTTTGAAAACATTTTCCATTGCATTTCATTTTTTTTAATTATTTCATGTTTAATTCTTTAGTAGGTGTTTGTGTCGGGCAAAAAAAGAAGATGTCACTTTTGGATAAAGCGGCATCTTCTCATCTGCAGGGCTTAATCTTTGCCAAAGCGGGAGCAAAATTAAGTCCTTTTACAACATGTTGTTCAACACTAATTCATACTTGTTTTTTGTTGTTATTTTCTCTTTCTATTTCTCGGATTTGTATACTTGGACTCTTTAAGTAATTCAATCAAATCTTGCCTTATTGTGTTGGCTGATATTCGTTTACCGTTCTTTTGCTGAAACTTTTCTCTTCTGTATAAAAAACGTGCAAGCGTTGCCAATCCGTTTTCTGGAGACGCGTCCAGACAATTTATCATGTAGAGCTCTAAAAATGCTTTTTCTATAATGTCCCGACGGTCGATTATTCTTGTAATCGTAGCCCCGGGTTTGGGCCCTCTTTTTGCCTTAATACCTTGTTTTATTGGTTTCTTACTATTATTCTTGTTCTTTTTTGCAGTTTTTTTTTGCTGCTGTATTTACTTTATTCTTTTCCATATTTCAGATGTTTTTTAATGTTAGAATTAGTGATGGAAAAATATGTTGTAAGTTGCGAAGGTAAGTGTAAAAAGAAGAGTGGGCAAGAATATCGGGATTAATGTTAATTGGGAATCTTTTTCTACGTTGGTTAATTGATTGGTATATAGGAGAATAGAGCCTAGTTTTGGAAGTGTTCAGAAATCGTTCGTTTAATGGCGCAAAGATAAAAGGTATTTTTGGAATGTGCAAGATGTTTAATAAAAATAATCTTGCAAATACTTTCCTGTTTGTATAAACGCCTAACAACCAGATTATTACTTTTAAAAAAAATATCATTAATATCTATTCGGATTATTATCCTGACAGTTGTTTTATTTTTGCAAATCTTTACACACATTAAACGAACGATTAAAAGATGATTTTTCTGCTTAATCTATTAGTTTATAGCTTTTTATCTATAAAAGCCTCACATAACTGTTTCATTGACTTTTTTTTCCGCGACGGTAGGAAGCTTTGGAATAAAATGAATGCAAGTTAGTCTACTTAAAATAATCGCATTACATAACTTGATCGGTAGGTATTTCACTACTCCGGTGTCCCTAAAGAATATTCTTTCCGATTGTCAATTAGTAATTATCAATTGGCAATTACAGTTTGATAATGAGTAAATTATCTCCTAAAACAGATTCTTCATTGCCATCACCTGCATCATCTGCCGCCCCTATATCGCGCAGCTCTAATTGTCAATTGTCAACTGTCAATTGTCAATTGACCTGGTTTGCCGTTCGTGTTTCCTATAGCCGTGAATTGAGTTTAAAGGCCATTCTTGATAAAGAGAACATAGAAAGTTTTATTCCTATGTGTTACGGAATGGTGATGAAAGGTGGCAAGCGTGTACGTAGGTTGGTTCCGGCCATACATAATCTTGTTTTCATCCATTCTACCCGCAAGCGTATAGACGCTTTGAAGGACGAGCTTGAGGGGACGATGCCTATACGTTTCATTATGAACCGTGAACATTGTCGTCCGGTGGTTATTCCCGATGCCCAGATGCGTAGTTTTATTCTCGTGGCCGGCACTCACGATGAAGCTATTCTTTATATTGAATCAGCCGAACTGAACCTGGTAAAAGGTCAGAAAGTCCGCATCACGGATGGTGTTTTCAAAGGCGTCATCGGTGAGTTTGTGCGTATTAGGCACGACCGTCGTGTGGTAGTCAATATTGAAGGTGTTATGGCTGTGGCAACGACTTTCATTCCACCATCGCTTGTTGAACCGCTAACTGTCGATTGATAATAGTCACTGATTGATATATTGATATTAACTATTTATTGATTGATAATAGTCTTGTCATTCTCGAACTTGTCGAAGAATCTTCTCTTTTTGCAATAAAACAATTAATAATATGGATTCTAATTCTTCATCATTATTTTCCTCAGCCCATCATCTTTTAACCTACGGGCTTGATGGAAGTCCCATTTATGCAGACCAGTTTACGCGTTTGAACCGTGACGTTTACGAACGAGCTATGGAACTTTATAGTACTCGTGGAAATACAGTCGAGGAAGAGGCTGAACTCTGTCTCGGTCTGTTAGTAGCCTTTGCTGCAACAATTTATGACAATGGTCATAAACAGCAGTATATTCAGCACGTACTGGACCGCAGTTGGGAAGTACTTCCCAAGCTTTCTCCTTCGTTGCTTAAGGTGCGTCTTTTGACGTATTGTTATAGTGAGTTTTATGATGAGGAATTGGCTAAGGAGGCACATGAAATCATCAATACCTGGAATAAGAAGGAACTGACTTTGGAACAGGCGGAGATTGTGGAGGAGTTGAAGAGGTTTGAGGAGAATCAGTATCTGTGGGAAGAGGTGTAAAAAGTAAATCTATCTGAGATTTTTTACTTAAAAATAAGGTTCCCCTATAGTTTGTTATATCAGGTTGTAGGAATACCGGAAGTGCAGCTGGGGTAGAACAATCTGATTTAGGAGTTGTGTTGGGAAAGCGCTTACTTAAAAAAAATGTGGGAAACTTAATCGTAAGAGTCTTACGGTTAGTAAATGTCCAAAACTGACGTCTTGTCCTAAAGTATAAAAAAACGACCTTCGCTACTGTAATCAAAAACTTAGTAAAATGTATAGCAGCAGCGATTTTGGGTATTTGTTCATCCGTTACAAGGCGGAGGCGATTCCACAAGGCGAGTCCATCCGGGATTTCTGTCCGTCCGTTAAAATCATGATTGATATCCGTATGACGGGCGGGATGCATATACAGCAACGTAATTTAAGCTACCGGAATTTGAAAAGTTTGCTAGAGAAGCTGGAGAGCCTATGTTGAATATTACCGGTATGAACCATTTCTATTATTTGCGTAGTTTCCATGATATGTGTTGCAAGTATGACCGGGATGAGTGATATGAATTCCATGGAAAAATCAATGTTGCTTGAGGAGCTTTTTGCCTTGTGCAAGGCTGATAAGTCAGAACGGGAGCAGCTCCTGTTGAAGCCCAACCGTATGACCGAACAACTGTTGTCTCTGAATGAGAGCTCACAAGCACAGACAAATATGAGAATCTGCTGCCGATGACCATCGGAAACAATACTAACAAACTTTAAAAATCAAGTCCGGTTTTGAAAACTTTAAGAGAAAAGCTTCCCAAAGGGGCTTTCCCTATGGGGTACGTCAAAATTGGCCGCTTACGGTCGAGTAGCACTCGAGTTTAACTCATCTCTATTATGTGCGTGACTTTATCTGTGTATCAGACCAATGCGAATACTACCTTGTTGCAGATGGAAATGGGGTATAAGCCTTGCAAGGATATTGTGAAAGGGGTGAGGGAGACTGTGAATGGTATAAAGTTTATTTTCAAACAAGATTAAAATGATGAATAATAATGGAAATTTCCTTCTCCAGTTAAGAGACTCGCATATTCAGTGTTTGACAAGACAAAGATTAAAAAATGTTCAGTGTTAGAGTTCCATATTAGACAGAATCTTTGAAGAACTACTTGTCCAATATAGATGAAATTATAAGTGAAAAGGAATGTAAATATTATAATAAGAATAAGAATATGAAAATTTTTCTCCGCCCAGTTACTTTAGATGATGGACCGCAAATTGTAAAATGGCGAAACCACAAAGATGTAAGTAATCATTGCATGAATAGAAATCCAATAAGTATAGAATCCAATCGTCTGTTTTTCGAAGCCTATGTTGCTACTGGCAAATACAAACAGTTTATTGTCGAAAGACTTGAAGAAGACTACGGCGTAGTTGCCTATCCAATTGCCACTGTTTATCTGAAAGATATGGATTACACTAACAAACGTTGCGAATTATGTATATTTACAAGTAACGATGAAGAGTGGCAAAATGAAAGCCAATCAGTAGCTATCCAAATACTTTTAGATAAGGCGTTCAATGAATACGGTATGCATAAGGTATATTCTTATGTATTTAGCTGTTTTAAGAACGAACAAAAGCTGCTTGCTAAAGCAGGGTTCGAAGAAGAGGCTGTGTTGAAGAATGAGGTAGTCTTTGAAGATGGTACGCGCAAAGATGTAATCAGATACTGTGTTTATAATAAACAATAAAAATAAATTAATTAATATAATTATGAGTATTCAAGTTTTAAAACCAAAGTTTGAAATCGAAGAATGTATCGATGCGGTTCGTGAATGCCTTGAAAAAGGTTGGACGGGTATGGGCTTTAAGACCGTACAGTTTGAAGAAGCATGGAAGAAATATACAGGTCACAAGTATGCCTACTACATCAGCTCGAACACGGTTGGTCTTCACCTCGCCTTTAAGATTCTCAAAATGGAGAATGGCTGGCAAGATGGTGACGAAGTTATTTCAACTCCTATCACATTTGTTTCTACGAACCATGCTCCGCTGTATGAAAACCTGCATGTAACATTTGCTGATGTTGATGAATACCTCTGTCTTGACCCAGTAGATGTTGAGAAGAAAATTAACGAAAAGACTCGAGCTATAATCTTCGTTGGTTATGGTGGTCGTGTCGGTCAGCTTGACAAGATAATTGAGATTTGCAAGAAGCACAACCTCAAACTCATCCTCGACGCAGCTCACATGTCAGGCACTCGTGTTAATGGTGTTTGTCCTGGTACTTGGGATGGGGTTGATGTTACTGTTTACTCTTATCAGGCGGTTAAGAACCTCCCGACAGGTGATAGCGGTATGATTTGCTTCCAGACAGAGAGGCAAGACAAGCTTGCACATCAGATAGCATGGCTCGGTATCAACAAGGATACTTACGCTCGCTCTAACAAGGGTACTTATTCTTGGATGTATGATGTTGACTACGTTGGCTACAAGTACAACGGCAATGCCATTATGGCTGCTATTGCACTCGTTCAGCTTAAATATCTTGACCGCGACAATGTTCGTCGTCGCGAGATAGTTGCAATGTATGACAAGGCTTTCAAAAGCAATCCTAACATCAAGGTTGTGCCTGCACCTTATGCTGACGAATGCTCATATCATATCTACGAACTCATAGTTCCAGACAGAGAAGTTCTTCTTAGCAAACTCGCAGAGAATGACATTTATGCAGGAGTTCATTATCGCGACAATATTGAGTATAGCATGTATCGCTATGCTGAGGGCACTTGTCCTAAAGCTCGTGAAGTCAGCGAACATATCATAACACTTCCTTTGCACATGTGGCTGACTAACGAAGAAGTAGAGAAGATTGTTGCAATTGTGAATGATACTGTAAAATAAGTTATGGTTTACGATAAAGCAATTGAAGGAAAATTTGTGCATCTTCGGGCTGTCCAGCCTGAGGATGCAGAATTTATTCTCAAAATACGAAACGATAAGGAAATATCTAAACATTTGCCACCTTTAGATATTACTGTTGAACAACAAAAGAGTTGGATCAGCAAACAAAGAAATGACAGTGATAGCTATTATTTTATCTTTACAAATAATAAAGGCGAAAGTCTTGGGACTATAAGTGTTTATAATATTAACAATGAACATGCGGAGGTTGGTCGTTTCTGTTCTTTTGGCGATTCCGTACAAAATATGGAAGCAGCGCTTCTTTGTGACGATTTTATCTTTTATACCTTGGGCTTATCTTATTTAGAAATTTGGGTGTATAAGGAGAACAAGCCTGTCATTAGTTTAAATCAAGGCTTCGGATGCAGGTGGTATGGAGAGAATGTTGATGATTCCGGGGAACCATTCCTTTTTGGAAAATTGACTAAGGAGGATTATGAAAAGAAAACATTAAAAATCAGAAAGAATATTTCAATAGTAAAAGCGTATTAATATGGAAATCAAAGAATTTATCGAGAATTTAGCAGCACAGTTTGATGAAACAGACGCTGAAGTGTTTACTGCAGGAACTGAGTTTAAAACTCTTGACGAGTGGTCTTCTCTCATCGCTCTGTCTGTAATCGCAATGGTGGATGAAGAGTATGATGTCACCATCAAGGGTGATGACATTCGCAATGCAACAACAATTGAAGACTTGTTCAACACTGTAAAGGCTAAGGCATAAGCATGGCATTATTAAAAGTAAACAATGTTAGGATTGCTGGTATTTCTGCTGGTGTTCCTAAAAATATTGTCAAAAACGTAGGTGACGAAATTGAATCAAAGGAGTACGATGCTTCGGACTTCGTTGAGACAACAGGTGTCGCTGAGCGCAGAGTAACAAATGAACTAACTACTTCTGACCTTTGTTATGGAGCTGCAGAGAAGTTAATTGCAGACCTTGGTTGGGATAAAAGTGAAATCCAAGCATTATTTTTTATTACCCAATTCCCTGATTATATCATACCTGCAACGTCTTGTATTTTACAGAATAAACTTAGTTTATCCAAAGATTGTTATGCAATGGATATATCCTTAGGTTGCTCTGGTTGGGTTTATGGTTTGTGTTCATTGGCGTCTTTGATGCAGACAGGTTATATTAAGAAAGCTTTACTTCTTGCAGGTGATGGCAAAAGAACAACAGAACATTTCAGCCTTCACGAAACGCTTTTTGGGCATGCTGGTACCGTAACAGCTCTTGAATACGATGAAAATGCCAAGCCGATGTATTTCGATTTCGGTACAGACGGCAGTGGTGCTGGTTCAATCATCATACCAGACGGTGCAGCTCGTAACCAATTCAGTGAAGATTCATTGAAGATAGAAAACGTAGATGGTCAGTATGTATCTCGTCTTGAAACAAGAATGAAAGGGATGGACGTTTTCTCATTCGGAATAACAACTGCTCCAAAATCAATTAAAAAGCTCTTGAAATTCATGGATGACACAGATATATCTGAGTTTGATTACTACTTGTTTCATCAAGCTAACCTGAAAATGAATAAGTTTATAACCAAAAAACTTAAATTACCAGAGGATAAAGTACCATATTCTATGACACGATATGGTAATACGTCGTCAGCTTCAATCCCATTGACTGTTGTTACAGAAATTAGAAACGAAGTTAATGCTTCTTCAAAGAAACTTCTGTGCTGTGGCTTTGGCGTTGGATTATCTTGGGGTACTGTTGCTTTAGAAATTGATAATATATTAATCTCTGATTTAATTGAAATTTGATTATATGTACAATCCATATTCTCTTGAAGGGAGAACGATCCTGGTGACAGGTGCTTCATCTGGTATAGGTAAAGTTACTGCAATAGAATGTGCAAAGATGGGTGCTACAGTTATATTGACAGGTCGTAATGAAGAACGATTGAACGAGACTTTGGCAGGTCTGGACAATGTAGGAAAAGAACACAAAGCTATCGTTGCCGACCTTTCTGTTCCAGAAGAACTAGAAAAAGTCGTTACAGTAGCAGAAAAGATAAACGGACTTGTATTGTGCGCAGGTACTATTAAAACCCTTCCTTTTAATTTTTGTAAACGTGCAAGTGTCGATAAGATATTTGAAGTGAATTTCTTTGCTCCAATGGAAATTCTCAGATTGTTCGCAAAGAAAAAGCAACTTACTGACTCTGCTTCAGTAGTTATCGTATCTTCTATTGGTGGAGTTTATACTCACGTTTCTGGCAATTGTGTTTATGATGCAACAAAGGCTGCAATAAACTCTATAATGAAATCTGCTGCAAGAGAACTTGCGCCTAAAAAGATTCGAGTGAATTCGGTTTGTCCAGGTATGGTGAATACTCCCTTAATTAACCTTGATGCATTGACAGCAGAACAATTTGAAGCAGATAAAGCAGCTTATCCTTTAAAACGTTATGGCGATCCTATAGATATAGCTCATGGCATAATTTATCTTTTATCAAATGCAGCTTCTTGGGTTACAGGCCATTCTCTGGTCATTGACGGAGGATATACAATTTAATAAACTACTATGGCATTTCTAACAATTCCAAATGTAAAGATAAAGGGTATTGCATGTGCTGTTCCTAAAGAGATAGAGACTCTTGATGAACTGGAGTGTTTCGCTCCGGGTGAAGCGGAGAAAGTGAAGGAGTTGACTGGTATCAAGCAGCGTCATGTTTCTCCTGATGGTATGGTATGCTCTGACTATTGTACTGTTGCAGCTGAAAGACTGATAGAAGAACTCGGTTGGGAGAAAGAAAGCATCGACTGCTTGGTTTATGTTTCTGTGTCTCGCGACTACATTGAACCGAATACAGCTACTGTTATTCAAGGCAAACTTGGACTTCCGCAGACTTGTTATACAATAGATGTTCCTATGGCTTGTTCTGGTTATTGCTATGGTTTGTCTGTTGTTGGTTCGCTCCTAACTCTTGGAAATATGAAGCGTGCTCTTCTGCTTGTAGGTGATACACCGACCAAGATCATGTCTCGTCTTGACAAGACTCTTTGGCCAATTCATGGCGATTGTGGAACAGCTTCTGCAATGGAATATGATACTACAGCAAAACCATTGTTCTTTAACTTGAATAGCGATGGAAGCAGAAAAGAAGCAATCATTGCTCCTTCTAGTGGTGTTCGTGAACCGATTACTGAGGAATCTCTGAAAATGGTGGAACTTGAACCTGGTGTTATTAGGAACAAGACTCATGTAGCTATGGATGGCATGGGTGTGTTCAGCTTTACCATATCGAGTGTTCCAAAGAATATAAAGGAACTTTGCGAGCATTTCAACCTTGAAATGACAAGTGTTGATTACTTGTTGCTACATCAAGCAAATGAGTATATTGATGAAAAGATTCGAAAGAAGCTGAAATTTGAGAAGGAGCAGGTTCCTTACTGTATTCATGAGTACGGAAACACAAGTAGTGCTACCATCCCTTTGACTATGGCAAGCCAAATTAGAGAGAATATTGATGGCAAGCCATTTAAGTGTATTATGTGTGGTTTTGGTGCAGGTTTGTCTTGGGCTTCAGTATATATGGAGGCAGAAGCTATCAAAGTATTGCCTGTAATTGAATATTAATGTTTTTGAATTATGAGTGATTTTTCAAATAAAGTAGTATGTATCACCGGAGCTGCTGGTGGTATGGGTAGAGCGGTTACCACTGAGTTGGCAAAACGTCATGCAGATTTGATACTCTGCGACTTGCAGGAATCTGAGAAGTTCACGAAGTTTATGGAAGGGTTGAAAGCAGAGTATGGCGTTCAGGTTTATCCTTTCTACTTCAACCTCGAAGACGAAGAGAGCATCAAGGAAGGAACAAAGGCTATCAAGGCTTTGAAGATTAAGATTGACATTCTTGTCAATAATGCTGGTATACCACATCTTGCTATCCTTCCATTCACAAAGATGAGTGACGTGAAGAAGGTATTCCAAGTGAACTATTTTGCTCAGTTACAGGTTACGCAGTCACTGCTCGGCATCATCAAGAAGAATGAGAACAGCTGTATCATCAATCTGTCTTCAGTAGCTGGTATCGATGGCAACATCGGTAACAGTGTATATGGTGCGACCAAAGCATCTATGGCATTGTTCACCAAGGTCTTGTCTAAAGAGTTGGCATCTTCGCACATCCGTGTTAATGCGGTAGCTCCTGGTCTGACCAATACCAAGTTTGCAACAATGATGGGACAGAAGGCCATTGAGTCGATGGAGCAGATTTCTACGATGGGGAGACTTGGCAATCCTCAGGAGATTGCAAACACAATCGTGTTCCTTGCATCTGATGAAGCTTCGTTCATCAATGGTCAGATAATTCGTATTGACGGAGGTTTGAAATGATTAGTTGGAATAATAAAAATAATAACAATGGGCGTAAAAGAAAAGGTTTTTGAGATTATCGCTGGAGTTTGCGAGGTCTCTGTGAGTGAAATAACTCTTAACAGTACTATTGGTGATTTCCCTGCTTGGGATTCAATGGGGCATCTGACCATACTCTCATCTGTTGAGGAAGCGTTTGAAATCAACTTTGAACCAGAAGAGATGATGGAGCTTGAAGCTGCAAGCGACATTGTCAAGGCTGTAGAAGAGAAGCTTTAAACTATGACTATCGAGGAAAGAATCTTTGAAACTGCGAAACTGACTCCACAGAAACTTGCCATCGTGGCAGGTTCTGTGAAGGTCAGTTATGAGGAACTGGTTCAGAAGGTTATGCTGGCAGCCGCTTATTTCAAGCGGTGTGGTTTGCAGCATGGTGATAGGGTTGTGATATCGGCAAGCAAGAAGGTGGAGTTCGTTTATTCTTACTTTGGTGCTCACATGGCAGGGCTGGTATGTGTGCCTATTGATTCGGAGACAAATCCTGTCCGTTTGCGGAGAATCTTGGACTGTTCACAGCCGAAGTTGATTGTAGGTGAACTGCGCAGCAAGGGAGAGTTGAATGTGATTCCGTTTGCTGATGTCACTGCTGAACAGCCTGTCGAACTCCAGTTCCCTCAGCTGGCAGACATTGCCGACCTAATGTTTACGACAGGCACTACTGGTCTGCCAAAGGGTGTTGCACTTTCTTTCCTTAACCAGAAGGCTGCGGTTGAACAAATTGACACATTCATTGGTAACACAACTGATGATGTTGAATTGTTGGCTCTGCCAATCAGCCACTCGTTTGGTCTCGGTCGTTTGCGCTGTGTCTTCTCAAAAGGCGCAACGCTTGTTTTTCTTGGTAGTTTTGCCAGTATGAAAAAGTTCTATGCGGAGATGGAACGTTGCCACTGCACTGGGTTTGGTATGGTTCCGTCGAGTTGGAGCTACATCCAGAAAATGAGTGGAGAGAAACTCGCTGACTATGCTGGCCAATTGAAATACATAGAGATTGGCAGCGCATTCATGTCGGAAGTTGACAAGAGAAAACTCATGTCAATATTGCCGAATACAAAGATTTGCATGCACTATGGGCTGACAGAAGCTTCACGCAGCTCGTTCCTGTCTTTCCATGATGACGCAACTCACCTAATGTCGATAGGCAAACCTTCTCCTGGCAGAGAGATTGCCGTGATGAACAATGGCGAGATAGTTGCTGAAGGTACAGAAGGAGAAATCTGTGTTAAAGGAGACCACGTGTGCTCTTCTTATTGGAGAATGAGCGAAGAGGACTTTCGTCAGGAATTCTATGGAGATTATTTCCGTACAGGTGACTGGGGTTATAAGGATGCCGAGGGGTATATCTATCTGAAAAGCAGAATAAAAGAGATAATTAACGTTGGCGGTAAGAAGGTGAGCCCTGTTGAGGTTGAGGAAGTCATCAACCAAATAGGAGGATGCGAAGAATCAGCCTGCATCGGTGTGAAAGACGATGTGATGGGCGAGGTGGTGAAAGCATTTGTGGTAGGAACCCTCACAGCCAACGACGATGATATGATAAAGCAATATGTGGCAGCAAGACTGGAGAACTACAAAGTGCCTGTTTATATAGAGCACATCGCTGAATTGCCAAAGACTGTATCTGGCAAACTGCAACGTTTTTTGTTGAAATAAATCAATGTACATGGAAGAAAAAATATATATAACCGATGCGCTGCTTTCTATGCCTCCTTATGATAGCAGTGTAGAAGTAGAAGAACTTTTCATTAAGTCATTGCAGGAAGAACTGGTGTTTCATTATGAAAACAACCAGATGTATCGCCAGTTTTGCGACTGCAAGGGATTTGACCCACATCAGCACATCACTTCGTTGGAGAACATTCCTGCTGTGGCAGTGAGTGTGTTCAAGGAACTTGGTTTCAAGCTGAATTCTGTTCCGAAAGAAGACTTGATAATGGCATTGCAGTCTTCGGCAACATCTGGAATGCCAAGCACAGTTGTACTAGACAAGATAACTGCCAAACGTCAAAGCAAGGCAATGGTGAAGGTAATCAGCGAATTTATCGGAGCAAAGCGCATTCCGTTCCTGATTATGGACATCGACCCCAGAGGTGCAGATCGCAGACTACTTGGAGCACGTTTTGCTGCTGTGACCGGTTACTTGAAGTTTGCAAGCAAGGTTGGATATTTCCTCAAAGCAAAGAATGGTATATCTTACTTTGATGTGGAAGGTATTCAGGAATATGTGACTTCACTGCCTGCCGGCCAACCTGTTGTGGTATTCGGTTTCACGTACATTCTTTATCAGAATGTGTTGAAGTCAATTGTTGGTAGCGACGTTAAGATTCAGTTGCCTAAAGGTTCAAAGATTATTCACATCGGCGGTTGGAAGAAACTGGAGAGCGAGAAGATCAGCAAGGAATTGTTTAATCAGCAGTTTTCAGAATGCTTCGGTATAGAACCTACTGATGTCATTGATATTTATGGCTTCACAGAGCAGATGGGATTGAACTATCCAGATTGCCCTTGTGGTTGCAAGCACGCTTCAAGCTATGTGCGTGTCATTGCTCGTGACACAGTGACACGTCAGCCGGTCGAAGCAGGCAAGGAAGGTATGTTGGAGTTCATCACTCCTGTTCCTCACTCTTATCCAGGTAATGTTGTCTTGACAGACGATATTGGTATATTGGAGAACGAGTCTTGTCCGTATGGCAGGCCTGGACAGAGGTTCCGTGTTGTTGGTCGTTTGAAGAAGGCAGAGGTACGTGGTTGCGGTGACATTCTTTCTGCAAAACTTACATTTAGCCAGAAGGCTGCAAAGTCTGCAATCAATGATACAAATCTCGATGTTCAGTATTTTAAAGGCGACTTGACAGCTGAGGATGGCATAGGTCAATTGAAGGAGATTATCGCTCAGCTCAATACTCAGAACGAGTGGTTGAAGCAGCAGCCAATCGAGGCTCTGATTGGTTTGATTGGAGCTGCCAGCCAGAAATGGTTGCATGACCCACAGTTTGCTTTTTTGAAGGATAAAGGTCTGTTCTTCCTCTCTCAGTGGTGTGACGCAAAACATTTGAGACAGGTTGCTCTGGAAGGTCTGCGCGGCAATATTCATTATATGGACAGCTATCATCCGTTCCCTGACAGCGGTAAGCATCTGCTTCATGCTGTTGGTCGTGGACTGTGCTGTCACTGGATGGCTGGCAACGTGCAGATTCTTGGCATGTTTGCACTTGTTCAGTGTATCGTTACAAAGAATGTCAACCTCTTGAAAGTTGCAGCCAAGGATGGCGGAGTGTTCTCAGCTCTTGTAAGTGTTTTTGAAGGACTGACATATACAACCGTTGATGGTCACACCATCAATGGTGATGACTTGGCAAAGACTATAGCTGTGGTTTACTTCTCTCGCAATGCTCAGAAGCTTGGCGAACAGATGTCGCTTGCAGCAAAGGTTCGTATAGCTTGGGGAGGTAAGGAAGCAGTGGAAGTTGTTGCTGCTTATCCTTCGGTGATTGACTGCCAGACAGTGATTTTCGGTCCCAAACTTTCTTACGCAGTGATTGCCAAGGAGGAACTTGGTTCTGAGCTGGAAGCCAAGAAGTTGGCCCGCCGTGTATCTGTTGATGTTTCTGTATTCGACCAGGCTGGTTGTGCTTCACCTCACAATCTCTATATTGAGCGTGGTGGAGAGATTTCTCCAGAGCATTTCTGCGAGATTCTTGCAGAGAGTTTCCCGAAGACTGAAATTCAGATTCCGAAACCAACCATTTCTCCAGAACAGATTTCTGCCATCCATTCAGCTCGTGGAGTCTATGACTTCAAAGGTAAGATTTGGGGAAGTGACACAATGTCTTGGTCTGTCCTGCTTTCTAACGAAGAACAGAGCGAGTGGTGCAAACCTGTTTACTCTCGTGTTCTGATGGTTCATGAGGTCAACCACATTGATGAAGCACTTGCTCATATCGAAGACTTCATTCAGACTATCGGTATCGCTGCACCGGAAGACAAGGCTATTGCGTTTGCCAATGCTGCTTCAGCAAAGGGAGTTGCCCGATTCCCTCTGATTGGCAGAATGTTAAACTTTGAAATGCCTTGGGATGGCATGTTCCTCATCGACCGACTGGTCAAATGGAGCAGCCTTTTCGGTCCATTGTGCTAATGATAATCCATAGGATAGTCAACTTTGTCTTCAACTCCTGCACTTACGTTGTGCATGGGGAAGAGTCACGGCAAGCCATGATTGTGGATTGCGGTGACGTTGAACCGATTACAGACTATCTAACTGAACACAGATTAGTGTTGAGTCACATTCTTCTCACTCATTCGCATTTTGATCATATCTATGGTCTGAATGCGATTATCCAGCAGTTCTCTTCAGTCAAAATTATTACCAACAAGTTCGGTCTGGAAGGTCTGCGCAGTCCGAAACTGAACATCTCTCACTACCATACAGATTGCGAAGACTTTGTGTTCAGCGGTTTAGATGAGTCTGTGCAAATATGCTTTGACTCAGAAATACTCTCAATTTGCGGTCTCGAAGTGAAGATACTAGCAACTCCTGGGCACGATTCTTCCTGCCTTTCTTACATAATTGGAGACAATCTCTTTACGGGTGACAGTTATATTCCCGGAATCAAGGTCGTAGCAAATTGGCCGAAGAGCGACAAGAAACTGGCGAAGGAGAGTGAAGAGGGATTGAGGAAAATGAAGCAGCAATATTTAATACGAGCAGGGCATAAAAACAAGTAAGCACTCAATTACTGTCTTATGAAAGCTTCTGAGTTCGTACAGATGATCGAGAAACGGCAGGGCGTAAAGAACTCTGCCTCCGAGGAAATTGCCTATAAGAATGGATGGATTAACAAAACCACGCTCATCGCTTCCGCTGAACGATATGGGAAATCGCCATACGGCCAGCATTTGAAGAATGTGGCTGATGGGAAATTTATATATTAAAGTAGAAAATGGCTGATGGTATACTTTAGTATTGTTTGCTTTTTGATATTATTAGCTATAATAAAGAAACAGTCAAAGTTCTTATATTTGCTGTTATATTTGTCTTTATTATTTATATCCACACACTTTTCAGATGGTTTTGATTTACGCAATTATGAAGCAAGTTACAATCAACTTTTCCTTGCAAATGATGTTGATGAAAGTGAAAGATCTCTGTTGTGGGATTTATTTTTGTTTTACTCCAATTTGTCAGGTATAAGTTTTAGTCAATTTAGATTGGTATGTTTCCTCTTGTGGTCTATACCGATTTTTACATTTGTTTATAAGTACTCATATTTTCCCTCATGGGTTTTAGCTATTACCTACATTTTCCCAATAATCACTTTCTCGTCTCAAATGAGAAATGGAATTGCAGTATCTTTCTTGTATTGGGGCTTTTTCTTGTTTTTTTTGAACAGAACCAATTTAGGTAAGTGGCTTTATGTCTTATTGGTAGTCATAGCAGGATTATTTCATTATATTTCCTTTTTTTATCTGTTAGGACTTATCGCATTTTGTGATAAAATTAACACAAAGTCTTTAGCTCGTGTTGTCTTTGTGTTTGTTATTAGTTTAATTTTTTTTATAGAGTCAGGTAGTTTCAAACTTATAACGACAGCTATACTTGGTGATTACTATAACGAACATTATTTGTCTGAGTTAGAGGGCCTCTTTTATTGGAAAAACATTTTATTATCCGTAGCAGTCATTGTCAATATTTGGTTCTCATACGTTGCAATGAAAAAGTACAAGATGAGGATTAATAATAATAGTATTTTATTGTCAAATCTGCCAATTTATATTTTTAGGTTTAACATAATCATGCTTTTAGCATTGCCATTGATGGGTATTTCAAATCATTTTTATCGTATTTTTCAGAATGTCTATATATTGACTGCAGTTTCGATTGCTAATGTGTCATCACAATATATGTTAAGCAAATCAAATGTTGGGTGGTGGATGAGATGCTCATATCTCATTTTCTATTTTATATTTGTTATAGGTATCTTTTCAATAATTGATGGTGGCTTCTTCATCTATTGGAATAGTATAGTTTTTTAGGGTAGTTTCTCAAATAGGAACCTCAATAGGAATATGGAAAAGGTCTCATCAACACAATTTGCATCCAGCGCGTTATGGCGATTTGTTGATTTTATATCAAGAAAAATAGTTGCATTGCTTATCTCTGTTTTACTGGCCCGTATTATACTCCCGGAGGTATATGGCGTGGTTGCTCTAACGATGGTTTTCATCGTTTTCTGTGACATCTTTATCCTAAATGGTTTTAATGTAGCCCTCATCCGGAAAAAAGAAATAGTACCCATAGACTATTCAACTGTGATGACAATGAGTTTGATATTTACGTCCGTTATGTATGTCATCATTTGGTTTTGCTCACCTCTATTTGCTGACTTTTATGAAAGTCCTGACCTCTGTCCAGTCTTAAGAGTAATTACTCTTTTACTCTTTTTTGAATCTGTATCTTCAGTAATCCGTGCAAAAGCTACACGAGAGATGCAATTCAAGAAGATGACAATAGCTGCGTTTACAAGTAGCCTTGCCTCGGGACTTATTGCATTGGTGATGGCATATATGGGCTTCGGAGTATGGGCACTGGTTGTACAGCAGGTCTCCTCTAATCTGATAGAAATGGTCATGTTGTTAATAGTTTTTCGTTGGAAGATTTCTTTTAATTTTTCGTTAGGAGTTGCTAAAAGTATGACAAAATTTACGATTGGTGTTTTAGGTACTTCGTTTCTTGACTTCTTCGGAAATAATTTTACCAATCTTATTGTAGGAAAAGCATATTCCACCAAAGATTTGGGGTTTATGAATAGAGCGAATATTCTTCCTGAAACAATAGGACTCAATGCGTACAATTCAATCAATAGCGTACTTTTGCCCACTTTGTCTTCCAGACAAAATAGTGACGAGGAGATGAAAACGGTCTTAAGAAAGGTGATGTCACTGACAATGTATGTAATCCTACCCATGATGTTTGGTCTTATTGGAACCGCTAAGGTGCTGATTCCGATTTTGTTAACAGAAAAATGGGCTCCAAGTATTCCCCTTATGTATTTCCTCTGTCTTTATTATGCTGTTAATCCAATAAGGGCTATAGGTTACAGCGCTTTTTATGCTAAGGGGCAGAGCAAATATAGTGTTTATGTTGAAGTTTTAAGATCGTTACTGATGGTAACAGGGGGGCTTTTAGTAGTTTTTTTCAAATTGAATATTTTATTTGTTCTTTTATCAAACTTGATAGTAAGTTTAGCTGTAGCGTTAACAACACAATACAAAGTCCGCAGTCTTTTGAACTATACTTTTTCTGAACTGTGGAAGGATATTAGCCCTTCGCTAATGATGTCACTTGTGATGTGTGCTATAGTTTTCTTACTCGGAATGGTGCCTTGGAATCAAATGGTCATCCTGTTTTTTCAGATTGTTACTGGGGCTGTTGTATACTTGGTATTGTCTAGGGCTACCAAGAACTCTAACTATGTCCAGGCAAAAGGATTTTTGATGGAGAAATTCTTAAAGAAATAATGACACACATATTAATTGTATATGAAGGAGTTGAACCTGGTAATATTGAAACTTGCCGAGTACACAGACTATTAGAGGAAAGAGGGCTTCTGGTAAGCCGTGGTCTATTGGCGTCTCAAGTCAAAAAAGAAGACATGCTATGGTGCGACGTGCTATTGTTAGTACGAAGCACTTCGTTAATAGAACGAGATTTAGCTGCTCTAGCAAAAAAGATGGGAAAGTTTGTAGTCCTGTCTATTGATGACGATTTTTTGAGTTTAGGGAGTTCTTACGGTGCAGATGGTTCAGGATATTGGGGGAAACGTCATGACTGTCTGAAATCAATACTAAACCATATTGACTGTTTATTGACGGTTAATAGGCTTTTGGCCGAAAAGTATATAACTTTCTGCCACACGTATCGATATGTAGTGACAAATACTATCGTTGAAGAAAATGAGATGTATCTGACATCGCAAGACGGGGAGCACAAAGGTATAGTAAAACTGGCTATCTATGTAAATGATGGCAGCAATAATTTATTTAATGTGATTATGAGACCCGCCTTACATATGTTAGCTCAGAAATATGCCAATCGTCTGGCAATTTACTTAATGGCACTCCACCCTGACATGTCAGAGTTTGAAGGTTTGTTTGAAGTGCATTTCGTTCCTCATATGCCTTATAAAGAGTTTAAACGTTATCTCGGAACTGAGGGTTTCGATATAGGATTAGCCCCTTTGATTGATACAGGCTTTTTCAGATATAAGTATTTTAATAAGTATATTGAATATACCCTGGCGGGGATTCCAGCAGTCTTTTCTGACTGCCCTCTTTACCGTATGGTAATTCAAGATGGTTACAATGGCCTTTTTACTGACAATAGTAAAGAAGGTTGGAGTGCAGCTCTTAGCCGTATGATTGAAAGTGCAGACTTAAGATTAAATTTGATAAACAATGCGCAACGTCATCTGTACGATAATTTTCAAGCTGATGCTGTTTTGTACAAACTTATATATGACATTCCTGAATTTACTGAGTATAAGTGCAAGACCAGTTCTATTTCCTTCGTAAATGCTAGAATACTACTAATTAAGTTAAAGTATTACTGCTTTAGAGTAGGAGGATGGTTAAATACCGCAGTAAACATGCTTAAACATGGTAGTTTTAAGCTATTTTGGAAAAGGTTGAAGACTAGAATCCTAAAAGTTTAATTTTGCAGTCTATTTTATGATAAACAAAAATGAAATATTACAGATAACTCCAGGCAAAGGATTCTTGTTTAATGGTTCTTTAATGGAAGGTTATAAGGTGTATAATCCATATGTTGAGCATAACTTATTTCAACGCGTGTTACGCGAAATTTGTTTTAAATGTCCTTTTCTTCCTCATAAAATATGGTTCAACAAAGACATATGCAAAGAAACCCCTAAATACGTCATTATATCTGATCCATTGATAACAGTAGAGTATTTACAATGGGTTCAAAGCATTTTCCCAGGTGCTCAACTCAACTTTCTTTATGGTAATATGGTAGGTAAGGCTAAACATATTTTTCCATCACAAGTTCCTAAAGGCTGGAGGATTTGGACATATGATGATTACGACAGCAGAAAATATGGTTTAAGACATTTCCACGAGAATGGCTATTTTAAATTATATGTAAAACCGAAAGAACCTCCAGTATATGATGTGTTGTTTGTAGGTAAAGATAAAGGACGTGGAGAGTACCTATTGCAACTTGAAAAGAAGTTGAATGGGATGGGGCTAAGGACGAAATTTGTTATTGTAGCAGATGGGAAACTATCAAAACGTAAAGCGTACTATCAAAAGAGTATGGATTATGATGATATTACTACCTTAATAGCTAAATCGAGGTCAGTCCTTAATATTGCTTTGGACAATCAACAAGGTATTACCATGAGAGATTTAGAGTCATTGTTTTTTGAGGTAAAACTATTGACAACTAATAAAAACATTGTTAATACAGATATTTATTTTCCCAACAATGTTTATATTGTTGACGGATTAAATATTGATGACTTACCAAATTTCCTAGACGAAAAGTATGTGCCACGGCCCCAAGAGGTGAAAGATAGACATTCATATGATCATTTCATAGAAGTGATCATTGGGAGTAAATGATTAGGAGGGAGGAATGACGAAGATTTTAGCGTTATATGATCGATGGAATACTACTATAGAGGTTAATCTGAACTCATTAACTTCTATATTAAATGATGGTAGACATGAAGTTAAAATTGTTGAGTCAAGAAGGGCTTCTGCGGAAGATTTAAACTGGTGCAATGCTTGCTATGCCATCCGACCTGCAAGTATCTATATGGTGCGGATTATGAAAGCAATTAGGATAGCAGGAAAATTGTTCGTCTCGACATATGATGATGACTTCCTAGAATTGCCGATAGGCTCAACAGAACGTTGGAAAAAGAAATTTGTGAAGCAATGCCTGAAGGATTCAGATGTCGTTGTTACTTGTAATCCACTGATACTAAAAAAATACAAGAAGATTGCGCCAAAGCCAAATTTTATTATCATTGATGCTCATGTGCTGGAGAAGGATATAAAACCGGTACCTATTGTAGATGACAAAATTCAAATAGTTTATGCTGCAGGAAGAGATCACACAGAATTATTTGACCAATATATAAAACCGACGTTAAATGAAGTTTATGAAAGATTTGGGAATCGGCTATCATTGACTTTAATGGGGGTTGAACCACGACTGGATAGTTTGGCAAATACACAGTGGATAGAGTTAATCCCTTCAAAACCGCTTGAGATGTATAATGAGTATATGGCAGGACATGATTTTGATATAGGCTTGTCTCCTTTGCCAGATTCACCTTTTTGTAATCGGAAATACTTCAACAAATATATAGAATACTCAAAAAACGGTATATTAGGCCTTTATTCACGTTGTCTACCATATACTCTTGTTGTAGAAGACGGCAGAAATGGTGTTCTAGTAGACAATAGCATAGACTGCTGGAAAAAAAGCATTATTTGTGCGATAGATAATATTTCCGAAATGAAAAAAATGGCTAAAACTGCCCAACAGAATCTGAGAGAATCTTTTTCCATCGAAGCCGTACGCAAGGTATGGCATGATGGAATAGAAAATAAAATAACCTCAGCAAATGATGCGCACATTGTTACATATCATCGCGCTAGGATGCAGGAATTTATCTACGAACTGTTATCCACAGTACATCGAGTATTTGCACATGTGAAAAGTGAAGGGTTTAGTATGACTATGAGAAGAATTATTAAACACAATGCGTGAATTGGTGAATCATAATAACCCCTAAGTTTTGATGTTGGCCTCTGTTGCGTTCATGATAGATTTGTTTAATATGGACAATATCAGAATCTTGAAAGATTTTGGCTGCAAGGTTGATGTTGCAGCGAACTTTCAAGAAGGTAGTATTACAAGTCAGAAGCGTGTTGATGAATTCAAAAATGAGCTGATAGGACAAAATATTAATGTTTTGGACGTGCTAATACTGCGAAATATATTTCAAATTAGTAAGATTGTTCAATCGTATCGAATGGTGAAAAATCTTGTGGAAATACGTCACTATCGTATAGTACATTGTCATTCACCTATAGGTGGAGTTGTTGCAAGACTTGCGTGTAGGACAGCTCGCAAGCCAGGAACGAAAGTCGTCTACACAGGTCATGGTTTGCATTTTTTTCAAGGGGCACCATTTGTAAATTGTATTTTATTCTATCCTATAGAAAGATTGTGTTCAAGAATAACAGATGTCCTTATTGCCATTAATCAAGAAGATTATTTCCGTGAGAAGTCATGGAACACATACCGGGTTGAATATGTTCCTAGTATAGGTGTGGATACAGATGTTTTTCAAAATGGAGTCATTGGTAGATTATTTGAATAGTAAAAGCATTAACAAGTACATTATTATTGTCATGGATATACTTCTCACTTATTTTTTCTACATAATGATATGTAGTATCGTTACTAGAAATCCCGCAAAAATTATTAGGTATATTATTAATGACTAAATTATTCATTATTGTCAATGTCGATTGGTTTTTCCTCTCTCATCGTAAAGACATTGCTTTAAGTGCTCAAAAAGCTGGTTATGATGTTACTATTGTGACGAAAGATACCGGTAAGAAATCGGTTATTGAGGCTTCGGGTTTAAAGGTGATTGATTTACCAATGAACCGTTCCGGACAAAACATACTAGAAGAGGTGCATACGTGCTGGTTTTTGTATCGCCTTTATCGCTACGAAAAACCGGATATTGTTCATCATGTAGGGTTAAAGACTATACTTTGGGGAACTTTAGCTGCAAAGCTAGCAAAAGTACACGGAGTAGTCAATGCTGTTAGCGGATTGGGAATCTTTTTCTCAGAAGAAAACAAATCATTAGTCTCAAAACTTCTCCCTAAAGTACTTCGCTTTTCTCATCATCGTAAAAAGCTTGTTGTAATTTTTCAAAATAATGAAGATGAAAGTTTATTCTTGAAAAATGGAATCGTAAAAGAAGAGCAGGCTTTTATGATAAAAGGATCAGGAGTAGATTTGAATCTATATTGCTATACGCCTGAACCTGAGAATAGAAAGGTTAGGGTTTTGTTTACAGCCCGTATGATCGTAGAAAAAGGGGTGTTTGTGCTGGTGGATGCTGCTTTGAAACTTAAAGAACAATATAAAGATAAAGTGGAATTTCTGCTTTGTGGTGGGTTGGATGACAATCCGAAAGCGATAAAGGAGGAAGAACTGAAGACTGTGTGTGATGGGGAGTATATCCAGTGGTTAGGTTATCGTACGGATGTGCTAGAGCTATTGAAATCTTGTCATATTGTGGCATTTCCTTCCTACTATAAAGAGGGGCTTCCAAAATCACTGATTGAGGCCACTGCTGTAGGTCGCCCTATAGTGACCACGAATTCAATCGGATGCAAGGAAACGGTGATAGATGGCTATAATGGTTATCTAATCCCAATAAAAGATAGCGATACTTTAGCGGAGAGACTGAAAATCCTTTTTGAAGATGAAGGATTGAGGCAGAATATGGGGCGTAACTCACGTATGTTGGCAGAAAAGGACTTTTCTATAGAGAATGTAATACAGAAACATCTTGAAATATATAATCAGTTGAGTAAAGCATGAAAATTTTAGTTACCGGTGCAGCCGGTTTTATTGGCTCTTATGTATGCAGGCGTCTGTTGGAACGTGGTGATGAAGTCATCGGGTTGGATAATCTGAATGATTATTATGACGTAAACTTGAAATATGGTCGTCTGGACACATTGGGCATCTCTAAGGAAAATATAGACTGGTATAAGTTTGTAGAAAGTTCTGAATATTCCTCTTTTCGTTTTGTTCGCATGAATCTTGAGGACAAACAAGCTATGCAGATGTTGTTTGCTAATGAACACTTTGATAAGGTAGTAAATCTTGCAGCTCAAGCGGGAGTAAGATATTCTATTGAGAATCCTTATGCTTATGTGGAAAGTAATATCGATGGTTTTCTTAATATATTGGAAGGATGTCGTCATTATAAAGTGAAACATTTGATATATGCTAGTTCCAGTAGTGTATACGGTTTGAATGGTAAGGTTCCTTTCTCAGAGAAAGATAGTATTGCTCATCCGGTAAGTTTATATGCTGCTACGAAGAAATCTAATGAGTTGATGGCTCACACGTATAGCCATCTATATGGTATTCCTTCTACAGGACTTCGTTTTTTTACGGTATATGGTCCTTGGGGGCGTCCGGATATGTCACCTTTCCTGTTTGCAGATGCTATGTTGCATCATCGTCCTATAAAAGTGTTCAATAAAGGGGATATGCTTCGCGATTTTACTTATATTGATGATACTGTAGAAGGTGTGTTGCGGGTGATAGATCATGTCCCGTCTCCTGACCCTAATTGGTGTGCAGAAATACCGGATCCCAGCACTTCCACTGCACCTTACAAGATTTATAATATTGGCAACTCGCATCCTATAAAGTTGATGGATTTTATACAGGCTATAGAAGAGGCTATAGGTCATCCGGCAGAGAAGATATTTCTTCCGATGCAACCCGGTGATGTTTATCAGACAAACGCGGATACCACAGCGTTACAAAATGAATTGGGTTTTAAACCCGATAAACCTATCAAAGAAGGAGTGAAAGAGACGATAGAGTGGTATCGCTCTTTTTATCAACTATAAAAAATTGTTAGGAAATTATGAAAATAGCAATTGTAGGAACCGGTTATGTCGGTTTAGTTACCGGTACTTGTTTTTCTGAAATGGGTATAGATGTTACTTGTGTAGATGTGCAAGAAAGTAAAATTGAAAACCTGAAGAAAGGGATTGTTCCTATTTATGAACCGGGATTGGAGGATATGGTGCATCGTAATTATAATGCCGGACGCTTGAATTTTACAACCAATCTGGCAGATTGCCTGAATGATGTAGAAGTTGTGTTTAGTGCCGTAGGTACCCCTCCCGACGAAGATGGGAGTGCCGACTTGAAGTATGTGCTTGAAGTAGCCCGCACTATTGGTCGCAACATGAAAAGATATGTACTGGTAGTTACTAAAAGCACAGTTCCTGTTGGTACTGCACAAAAAGTAAAGGCTGCTATTCAGGAAGAGCTTGATAAACGTGATGAGAAAATTGATTTTGATGTAGCTTCCAATCCGGAATTTCTGAAAGAAGGTGATGCCGTTGATGATTTTATGAAACCGGATCGTGTAGTGGTTGGCATTGAATCTGATAAGGCAAAAGATATTATGGAACGGCTTTATAAGCCTTTTATGATGAATAATTACCGTTTGATATTCACAGATATTCCCAGCGCTGAAATGATAAAGTATGCTGCTAACTCAATGTTAGCTACACGTATCAGTTTTATGAATGACATTGCGAATTTGTGTGAATTGGTAGGTGCAGATGTAAATATGGTACGTAAAGGTATTGGTGCGGATAGTCGTATAGGCAGTAAATTCCTTTATCCTGGTTGTGGCTATGGTGGTTCCTGTTTTCCGAAAGATGTAAAAGCTTTGATAAAAACAGCAGAAAAGAATGGTTATCCGATGCGAGTGCTTAAAGCTGTGGAGGAAGTGAATGAAAACCAAAAGGGTATTCTTTTTGAAAAATTGTTGAAGCATTTCAAAGGTAATTTGAAGGGCAAACAAATAGCCATGTGGGGATTGGCGTTCAAACCTGAAACGGATGATATGCGTGAAGCACCTGCTTTAATTTTGATAGATAAACTGATAGAGTCTGGTGCAATGGTAAAAGTCTATGATCCTATTGCCATGAAAGAATGTGATCGTAGAATAGGTGATAAAGTTATTTATGCTACGGATATGTATGATGCGGTATTGGATGCCGATGCTTTACTGCTAGTGACCGAATGGAAAGAGTTCAGGATGCCAAGCTGGGGAGTCTTGAAGAAAACAATGAAGCAGTTGGTGGTGATGGATGGCCGTAATATTTATGATCAGAATGAATTGCAAGAATTAGGTTTTGAATACACATGCATTGGAAAACTCTGACATCAATAAAAAGTAAGTTGGTTAATATCTGAGGACTATTTTAATTTCATGAATATACTAATTACAGGAATTCACGGTTTTGTGGGCTCCAATCTAGTTATTGCCCTAAAAAAGCGTCATGTTCTTTATGGTCTTGATATCGTCGCTCCTGAAAAGGAGGGAGTAGTGAAGACTTTTGCTTGGGAAGATATTGAATCAACTTCTTTTCCAATGCAGCGTTTGCCACAATTTGATGCCATCATCCATCTGGCCGGTAAAGCACATGATACAAAGAACCAGTCTGTTGCACAGGCGTATTTTGATATCAATACAGGACTGACTCAGAAGATCTTTGATTTCTTTCTGGAATCTACAGCTAAAAAGTTCATATTCTTTAGTTCAGTGAAGGCTGCTGCCGATAGTGTAGTAGGGGATGCGTTGAGGGAAGATGTGATATCTACTCCAATAGGACCTTACGGAGAGAGTAAGATAGCAGCCGAGAATTATATTCTCAATAAATTAAAAAATAAGAATGAAAAATTAAAACTACATGATGATAGGAAGCAGGTATATATATTGAGACCCTGCATGATTCATGGACCGGGCAATAAAGGAAACCTGAATCTGCTTTATAATGTAGTAAAGAAAGGTATTCCCTGGCCTTTGGGAGATTTTGAGAATAAGCGTTCGTTCACTTCGATTGATAACTTATGTTATGTGGTGGAAGGTTTGCTGACGAAGAATGTAGCGAGTGGTATTTATCACATGGGTGATGACGAAGCCCTATCTACAAATGAATTGATTGCTCTCATGTGTGAGGCTATGGGTAAAACACCTCATATCTGGAAGATGAACCGGAAGATGATGGAAGGTTGTGCTGGCTTAGGAACTTTACTTCATCTGCCGCTGAATACTGAGCGTTTGCGGAAACTGACGGAGAATTACGTGGTTAGTAATGAGAAGATTAAAGCTGCACTTGGCATTGAACGGATGCCTGTTCGTGCTGCTGATGGAATTTTGAAAACGATAAGATCGTTTTCAAATTAATAATTAACAATTAAAAATTAAAGGGGCAAGTACGGTTATGTATTACCTGATTATATTAGTTCTGCTATTTCTGGCAGAACTTTTTTATTTTAGAATAGCTGATAAGTGCAATATCATCGATAAGCCCAATGAGAGAAGTTCCCATACCCGGATTACTTTGCGTGGTGGCGGAATCATTTTCTATTTTGGTGCTTTGGCTTATTTCTTGAGTAATGAATGGGAATATCCCTGGTTCATGTTGGCGTTGACCCTAATTACCTTTATCAGTTTTGTGGATGACATTCGTTCCACTTCTCAAGGCTTTCGGTTAGTGTTTCACTTTACCGCTATGGCTTTGATGTTTTACCAATGGGGGCTGTTTTCTCTTTCGTGGTGGTGGATAATTATCGCATTGATAGTTTGCACAGGTATTATTAATGCTTATAATTTCATGGATGGTATCAACGGCATTACCGGTGGCTATTCGTTGGTTATTCTTGGTGCATTAGCTTATATAAATTCTAAGATAATCACTTTTGTTGAGCCCGCTTTGATTTATACCGTCCTTTGCTCTGTATTTGTATTTTGTTTCTTTAATTTCCGTAAAAAGGCGAAGTGTTTTGCTGGTGATGTTGGTTCTGTGAGTATCGCCTTTATTCTTCTTTTTCTGATAGGGAGACTCATTATTAAAACAGAAGATTTCGGCTGGATTATCCTGTTGTCTGTTTATGGTGTCGACAGTGTGCTTACTATCATTCATCGCTTGATGCTTCATGAAAACATTGGTTTACCTCATCGCAAACATATGTATCAGTTGATGGCGAACGAATTGAGGATGCCTCATGTTGTGGTTTCGTTGATTTATATGGTGGTACAAGCAATAATAATAATTGGCTATATAGGATGTTTGAACTATGGTTATATATTCTTGCTGGGTGTAATTTTATTGCTTAGCTTTATCTATATATGGTTTATGAAGAAGTACTTTAGTTTACATCAAAAGGTTTAATATTAATTGATTGTATATTAATGTCAGAAAACAGCTCCTAGTGGGCTGTTTTCTTTGTTTATATCTGGTAATATCTTCACAGAACACTTACGGATAAAAATATCATGGCTTAAATTCTACAACTATTTTTCTATTCTTATAACTTTATTGTATATTTGCCGAAACAATTCTATATTCACTGAATGGGCTTATTTAGGAAAATAATATATAGCTTTCTGCTTTTCTTACTGATATCCCACATCGGGCTTTCATCGGCCTTTGCGGTGACTGGAGAACACCCGGTATTGATTATCAGTTCGTATAATCCGGACGCACGACAAACTTCTGGAAATATTTACGATTTTATGGAAGAATTTGAGCAACTGGGAGGAAAGGCTCCGATAGCTCTGGAAAACATGAACTGCAAAAGTTTCTCTGAAGCTCCTTTATGGAAAAATAAAATGGAGGAACTTCTTGCTAAATACCGGGGAAAACGTTCGCCTGTACTACTTGTGCTGATTGGTCAGGAGGCTTGGACAGCTTATTTATCACAAGCAGATTCCATACGTGGAAATGTGCCGGTGCTGGCTGCACTGGCAAGCCGTAATGCCATTATTCTTCCGGATGATTCAGTCGATCTGAAAACATGGATGCCTGATGCAGTGGATTTTTTTAATGACTTTCCTAATTCTTCGGTGAAGGCCGGATTCGTTTATGAATATGATGTAGAAGCCAATATTAATCTGATAAAGAAGCTGTATCCGGAAACCAGGAATATTGCTTTTGTTTCCGATAATAGTTATGGTGGTGTTTCTTTGCAGGCACATGTAGTGGAAGAGATGAAAAAACACCCGGAACTGAACCTTATTCTGCTGGACGGACGAACGAATACAATTTATACCATAAGCGATAAATTACATGAATTGCCTCCCAATACAGCATTGTTATTGGGTACTTGGCGCGTAGATATGTATGACGGATACTTTATGCGCAATGCGACTTATACGATGATGGAGGCTGCCGGTGATGTTCCTACTTTTTCTATAACTTCTGTAGGTATAGGCTATTGGGCGGTAGGTGGAGTGATCCCCTCTTACCGGGCATTGGGTAAGGATATGGCGCATCAGGCGGTTCGTTTGTTGCAGGGACCGGACAGCGACCGGGTAGAAGTAGAGGTAATTCCGAATAAGATACAGATGGATAGCAAGATTGTGAAAGATAAGCGTTTGGATCTGTCTTCCATTCATCAGCCTATAGAAATGGTCAATGAAACTCCATCGTTTTACGAACAATATAAATATCATATCTGGACTGTTGGTACAGTCTTGGTCGTATTGCTGAGTGGATTGTTTGTTTCTCTGTACTTTTACTATCATACTAAGAAACTGAAAGATGAACTTCAGGAGTCGGAGAGTGCTTTGAGAGAAGCGAAAGACCGTGCGGAAGAGTCAAGCCGTCTAAAGAGTGCTTTCCTTGCTAATATGAGCCATGAAATCCGTACGCCGTTGAATGCGATTGTAGGATTCTCCGATGTATTGGCTTCAGGAGGTACTTCGGTGGATGAACAGCAGGGATATGTCGATATTATTAAAACAAATTCGGACTTGTTGCTTCGCCTGATCAATGATATCCTGGATGTTTCTCGTCTGGAGGCAGATAGGGTTACGTTTACAATTGAGAAGTGTGATGTAGTACCACTGTGCCAGCAGGTATTAGCTTCTGTTAGTCAGGCTCGTAAATCGGAAAATGAGTTTATCTTTGAGTGTGACCGTGAAAGTGTGGATTTGCGGACGGATACCCAGCGTTTGCAGCAGGTTATTATAAACTTACTCTCCAATGCCGACAAATTTACCAGAAATGGTAAGATCACATTGAAGCTGGAAGTAGATGATGAGAAGAGAGTAGCTACTTTCTCTGTATCAGATACCGGTACAGGTATTCCGTTGGAAAAACAGAAGCAGGTATTTGAACGGTTTGAGAAACTGAATGAATATGTGCAAGGCACGGGATTGGGTTTATCTATCTGTAAACTGACTGTAGAGAAGTGGGGAGGAGAGATCTGGGTAGATTCCGGATATACAGATGGAGCAAGATTCGTATTTACACATCCATTTGAGATAGAACAACCAAATAAATAATTACTATGAAGAGATTTTACTTTTTTTTAGGGTGGATATTCTTCCTGACAGGAGCCGTGTTGGCTCAGGATAAAATAGTAAAGCTGAAAATTGTAGAAACCAGCGATATACATGGTAACTATTATCCTTATGACTTTATACTTCGACATGAGGCAGCGGGAAGTCTGGCGCGTGTGTATGAGTTTGTTCAGAAGGAACGTGAGACTTATAAGGATAACCTGCTGTTGTTGGATAATGGAGATATTCTGCAAGGTCAGCCTTGCGCTTACTATTATAATTATATTGATACCATTTCTCTGCATCTGGCTGCCGAAGTGTTGAATTACATGAAGTATAATGCTGGTAACATGGGAAATCATGATGTGGAAACCGGGCGTGCTGTGTTTGATCGTTGGGCAGGTGATTGTAATTTTCCCATTTTAGGCGCCAATATCATTGATACGGTTACAGGGAAAACGCACTTTAAGCCTTATGAAGTATTGGAACGGGATGGTGTTAAGATTGTAGTGCTGGGAATGATTACTCCTGCTATTCCTGTGTGGTTGTCGGAAAACTTATGGAAAGGTCTGCGCTTTGATGATATGGAAGAGACAGCCCGCAAATGGATGAAGATTATCCGTGAAAAAGAGAATCCGGATTTAGTAATCGGAATTTTCCATGCCGGACAAGATGCTCTGTTGATGGGTGGTAAATATCGTGAGAATGCTTCACTGGAAGTGGCTCGTAACGTTCCTGGTTTTGATATTGTTTTGATGGGACACGATCATACCCGTGAATTGAAGAAGATTAAAAATGTAGAGGGAGACTCTGTGTTGATTATGGACCCGGCAAGTAAGGGAGGGGTTGTGGCGAATGCAGATGTTACTTTGAAATTGCGTAAGGGAAAAGTAGTCGAGAAACATATCAGCGGAGTGCTGACTGAGATGAAGAACTATACTGCAAACAAGGATTTTATGGCTCGTTTTGCTCCCCAGTTTAGTGATGTTCGGGATTTTGTGTCCAAGAAGATAGGAAGTTTCACTGAAACGATTTCTACGCGCCCTGCTTATTTCGGTTCTTCTGCTTTTATTGATTTAATCCATATGTTACAACTTGAAATCACGAATGCAGAAATTTCTTTAGCTGCTCCTCTGTCGTATGATACCGAGATCAGCAAGGGTGATGTGTTTGTAAGCGATATGTTCAATCTGTATAAGTATGAAAATATGCTTTATACTATGAAGTTATCCGGTAAGGAGATAAAAGATGCATTGGAGATGTCGTATGATTTGTGGACAAACCAGATGAAATCTCCTGATGACCATTTGTTGCTGCTTCGTGAGAAGCGTCGTGAAGGGGCAACGGATCGTGCTTCATTCAAAAACTTCAGCTTCAATTTTGATTCGGCTGCCGGTATCATTTATACGGTGGATGTAACGAAACCCAAGGGGGAAAAGGTGACTATAACCAGTATGGCGGACGGAACTCCTTTCTCTTTGGATAAAATGTATAAAGTAGCACTGAATTCCTACCGCGGTAATGGTGGAGGAGAATTATTGACTAAAGGCTCCGGTATTTCTCAGGATGAATTGAAAGATCGTATCCTGTACTCTACGGATAAAGATTTGCGTTATTACCTGATGCAATATATAGAGAAGAAGGGTGTGATTGAGCCACATGCGTTGGGACAATGGAAGTTTATTCCGGAAGAATGGGTGGAGCCTGCTGCTAAACGGGATTATGAGTACTTGTTTGGAAAAGTGGAAAAATAATCACTATCTTTGCAGTCGCAATTTTTAATAGACTGTAGGGACGTGAATAAAAAGATAAAGAGAATTATAGGGGCTGTATGCTTGTTGGTGCTGTTTGTGGCATATCAGACAAGTATTACAGCCTTTACTCATGTCCATTACGTCAATGGAGTGCTGATTACCCACTCGCATCCATTTCACGGTAAGCACACGCACTCTAAAAGTGAACTTGTCGTTATAGGTCGTTTGTCAACTTTCCAATCTCCGGAGGTTGATGTATATGAAGAACTGCACCCTATGCGGATGCTTCTGGCTATGCTGGAAGCGGAAAAATTAACATCCTTGGTAAAGGAAGAATGGGGGCAGGTCGTTTCTCTTCGCGCTCCGCCGGCATTCGCGGCATAATCTTTTATCAAGCTTTCAGCTTGGAAAGCTACCGGTTAATATACCGAAAGGTACTTGTAGGATATAGCTCGTAGCTTGTCACTCATATTTTCAATACATACATTTTTGAGCGCAAATTAATGAAAAAACATATACTTGCGTTGGTGCTTACTATGGTTTGCATCAGCCTCTATGCCGTAAATCCTATAAAGGAAGGCAACATGATTTCCGGTCACGTGATAGTGAAAGGAACAGAAGAAAATATACCCTATGCAACTATATTAATCAAAGAAAGCGGTCAGGGAACAGTCTCTAATGAAGAAGGTCAGTTCGAGTTCCGTAAACTTCCTGTCGGGAAATACACGCTTCGCGTATCAGCGGTAGGTTATAAGACGCAGGAAAAAGAGGTAACTGTCAGTAAAGACTTTACTGCAGTCATACATTTCCAGATGCAGGAAGAGAGTTTCATGACGGATGAAGTAGTGGTATCTGCCAACCGTAATGAAGTGAGCCGTAAGGACGCTCCGGTAGTTGTCAATGTGATGAGTGCCAAGCTCTTTGAGATGGTGAATTCTACAGATTTGGCAAAGACGCTGAACTACCAGTCCGGCCTGCGTGTGGAGAACAACTGTCAGAACTGCGGTTTTCCACAAGTACGTATCAATGGTCTGGAAGGTCCTTATTCTCAGATATTAATAAATAGCCGTCCTATCATCAGTGCCCTTAGCGGGGTATATGGACTGGAACAGATTCCTGTGAATATGATAGAGCGTGTGGAGGTAGTGCGTGGTGGTGGTTCTGCTCTGTTCGGAGCGAATGCAGTAGGTGGTACTATCAATATCATTACTAAAGATCCTATCAGTAATTCTTTTCAGGTATCGAGCATGTTTTCGTGCATGGATGGAAAATCGTGGGAACAATATATGGGTGGTAACGTCTCCCTGGTTGCAAAAGATAATTCTTACGGTATCGCGCTGTATGAAAGCTATCGTAACCGTAACCCTTATGATCGTGATGATGATGGTTTCTCCGAACTTGGTAAACTGAATATGAATACTTTCGGTTTCCGTGCTTACTATCGCCCTACGCACTTCAGCCGTATCAATCTGGAATACCATACTACTAATGAGTTCCGTCGTGGTGGTAATAAATTTGATCTGCAACCGCATGAGTCGGATATTACAGAGCAAACTAAGCACATTATTAATAGTGGTGGTGCCAGCTACGATTTATTCTGGCGTGAATATAAGCATAAGATTTCTCTTTATGGTTCTATTCAGCATACGGATAGAAACAGTTATTATGGAGCGCAACAGGACATGAATGCTTATGGTAAAACGGATGATCTGACCTGGGTAGCCGGTGGCATGTATGTAGGCAATATGAACAACTGCTTCTTTGCTCCTGCTATTTTTACCGGTGGCCTTGAATATCAGAATAACTCCCTGCATGATGTCATGACTGGTTATCATCGTGATATGAAGCAGGATGTACGCATAGCCAGCGCCTTTGTTCAGAATGAATGGAAGATGCGTCAGCTCACTATGCTGGTGGGTGCCCGCCTCGATAAGCACAACCTGATAGACAAGTTGATTTTCAGCCCGCGTATCAATTTCCTTTATAAACCGACTGAGGATTTCCAGGCACGTTTGACGTATTCTACCGGTTTCCGTGCACCGCAAGCTTATGATGAAGATTTGCATGTGACAGCTGTAGGTGGTGAAGGAGTTCAGATTAAGTTGGCTGATAACCTCCGTGAAGAGCGTTCCAACAGTTATAGTGGCTCTGTGGACTGGAGTACACATCTCGGACATTGGCAAGCGAATATTTTGCTGGAAGGTTTTTATACTGACCTGCGCCATGTGTTCGTATTAGAAGATATCGGTAAGGATGATAACGGGGATAAAATCAAAGAACGTCGTAACGGTAGTGGTGCACGGGTATATGGTGTCAATCTGGATGCCAAATTGGCTCATGGCAAAGAAGCACAATTCCAGTTGGGATTCACCGCACAACGTAGCCGTTATATGGATGCCGAGGTCTGGACCAAAGTGGATGGTGAAGAATTAACTACCAAGCGCATGATGCGTACACCGGATTATTATGGCTATTTCACTTTCTCTTCCGCACCATTGAAAAACTTCGATTTCTCTTTGTCAGGCATCTATACCGGAAAGATGATCGTTCCTCACTATGCTCCGGTGGATGCCCCGGAAGGTGCGTTTTGCAATATTGAAAAAGACCGTATGGAGAATACTCCCGATTTCTTTGATCTCAATCTGAAGTTAAATTATACCTTTGTTTTGCGTGATCACATCAAGTTGCAACTCAATGCAGGTGTACAGAATATCTTCAACAGCTTCCAGAAAGACCTGGATAAAGGTGAGTTCCGTGATTCCGGTTATTTTTACGGACCAACGCAACCAAGGACATTCTTTATCGGCTTTAAATTTATGAATTAGGCTGAGGTCTAAATTTAATATTGCAAGTGTTTGCAAAATTATTGCATGGGCTTATGAATTTATTGCAAGAGCATAATTTCATAAGCCCTTTCTTGTAGAAATGTTCCCTTTTTCTTTTTTTAGGATATTTCGGACGGTTTTCAGCGAAATATTGCTTAAGTTTGCCACGCAAATAAGAAAGGGAGATGAAAAATATAAAGAACGTAGATATTGCAACTATTCGCCGTTTTCCGGCAATGGATTTTATTGGGAATGATTTTGCCATATTCGACAATATAGGAGATATCCCTTTGTTCGGTTATCCTACACGCCTGAATGCGTCCTGTCTGACACTCTGCATGAAAGGGTATTGCAAGATACGTATCAATCTGAAAGAACATGAACTTACCGAAGGTGTTCTTGTGGTTACTTTGCCCGAACAGATTTTGCAGCAGGTGGAGCGTTCGGATGATTTCACCGGTGTTTTTATAGTTGTCTCCGGTCAGTTTATAGATGATGTGCTCCCCACGGTACAGCAGTTATTTCCTCTGTTTTTTATGATTAAAGAGCAGCCCTGTGTGCGCCTCAATCCGGAACAAATGGAGGCTGTGCAGGAGTATTACTCTTTCCTTCAAAAGAAGGTAAAACTGAAAGACAATCCTTTCCGTAAAGAGATTACTCAGGGATTGATACTGTCTCTTTTCTATGAGATATATAGCATCTATCAAGGCAATGAGCCTACTGTCAGAAAAGTAAAAAGCAGGAAAGAGGATCTTTTTGAGCGTTTTGTCCGTGCAATTACAGAGTCGTACAAACAGGAACGCAGTGTTGCCTATTATGCCGACAAAATGTTTCTGACAGCCAAGCATCTTTCTACAGCTGTAAAAGAAGTCAGTGGAAAGACTGCCGGAGAATGGATAGACAGTCTTGTTATTTTGGAAGCTAAAGCTTTGTTGAAATCTTCCGAAATGAGCATTCAGGAAATCTCCGATGAACTGCATTTTGCTAACCAGTCTTTCTTTGGCAAATATTTCAAGCATCACACCGGAATGTCTCCAAAAGAATATCGTAAGCAATAGTACACAGTGTCGGAATATTCTTTATTTTTGCAGGTATCAAATACCCCCAAAAATAAGAAAACATGGAAAAAAGAGAAATTGACCTTGCTGTTTCCTGCTATGGAAAAGTGAAGGATGTGAAGTATGATGCCGTTATACTTCCCTGGGGCGCAACAGAGCCTCATAACTTACATCTTCCGTATCTCACCGATTGCATTTTGCCCCATGACATTGCTGTAGACGCTGCTATGCTGGCACTGAAACGTTCCGGGGTACGTTGTATGGTGATGCCTCCTGTACCATTCGGTGCCCACAACCCCGGGCAGCGTGAACTTCCCTTCTGCATACATACCCGTTATGCCACCCAACAGGCTATTTTGGAAGATATTGTCGCTTCTCTTTATGCTCAGGGTATGCGTAAACTGATTATTGTCAGTGGACATGGCGGGAATAATTTCAAAGGTATGATACGTGACCTTGCCTTTAGCTATCCGGACTTCCTGATTATTGCTACCGACTGGTTTAGCCTCGTTCCCACGAAAGATTATTTTGAAGCTGAAATAGATGACCATGCCGGTGAGCAGGAAACTTCCGTAATGATGCACTATCATCCGGAGCTGGTAAATCTGAATGAGGCAGGTGATGGGGATTCTAAGCCTTTTGCTATTTCTTCATTGAACGAAAAGCTGGGATGGGCACCGCGCCATTGGGATAAAGCTACAGTGGATAGCGGGGTAGGGAACCCCAAGAAAGCTTCGGCTGAGAAAGGTGAACGCTATGTGAAACCTATTATCGAAAAGCTTGCCAAGCTCTTCACGGAAGTAGGGCAGGGTGAACTTTACTAAGTAAAATAAAACGGGCGGTCCGGTAAGAAATACTTTTCTTAACTGAACCGCCTTGTTGCTTATACTGAGATGAAAAGCTTACTTATCTATCGACATTAGCCATTTACCATCTCTTTTCACCATCGATTGCGTACCTTCTTGTGTTTCTCCGTTTCCGTAGGTTTGCTTTATCTTTACAGTTGCTGTGTTTCCATCTTCCGATATTTCTTCCGATAGAATCTCAATACTTTTCAGTCCACCCATTTTTTCATACTCTTTGCCCACTTTATCTCTCAATAAGGCAACGAATCCTGCTTTTTGCTCTTTCAGTTTATCAGCAGTTTCGCTGTCATCCAAAGCAATGCCATCTACAAACTTTTCATAGTCACCTTTGATAAGGTAGTTGCTATACTTCTTCATCGCATCTCCCGGACTACTGGAAGAGGAGCAAGCTGCCATCATAAACATAGCCATAACCATCAGACTAAAATAAAATACCTTTTTCATACGCTTTTTTTTAAATGATTAATGTGTATTTAAAAATAGTATATCAAACAGAGGCGCTTACTCTGTGCAATATCGTTAGGCAGGAGATAATCTCCTTTGAATCCCGGAATATTCACGTGACTGATACGTCCCTCAGGCAAGTCTATTCCTTGTTTTTTGTATACGAAATCAATCAGTTCCGTACAGTACATTCGCGTTGTATCTGCCAGATTATAATCATGGTCGAATAGTACATGGGCATGATATAACCGTTCTGCCTGTACTGCTGCTCTGTATGCGCTTGCAGAATCCTCTGCTATACGCATAATGGCCCCGTTAATAGCTTTTCTTTCTTCAAAAAACACTTCAACTGTCTCCATTTTTACACGATCCGGATCGTCTTTGAAATCCGGTTCGCCGGGCACAGCATGTATCACATACCATTGTCCGTCTTTCTTCTTCAGGATGCCGGTATGCGAATACGTTCCTTCACGGTCTGCAGCCAGCACCACTCTACTTGTAATCCCTGTTCCTCTTCTGAAAGTGATATCTCCATCCCGAAATAATTCCTGTGGCAATTGCAGCAGGCGGGTCTTTTTATCAGGACTTCCCTGGCATCCCGCCAGTATAAGTGTGAACAACAGCGTTATTTTTAGTAGTGCTACGTGTGGCTTCATTTCCATTAATACAAATATATGAATAAGTTTGCATTACTACACGTTTTTTAAATGAATTTTGTGGAGTGAACGAAAAAAGAGGTAACAACCTCTATACATTGTTACCTCTTTTTTAATCTATACCCTAAAAACTAATCTCTTTCCTTATAAAAACTAATTCTATTTCTTTTTTGATGGCGCAAAGTTAGAGAGTTCTTGGGGAATATGATTTGATATAAATCAAAAAAATGTAGATTCATATTGTCTTTTTTACAGTATGCCCGAGCGTACCCGGCTAAGGGTTTCGGGCGTCATCAGCAAATAAGATGCGATATGTGACAATGGTGCCCGTTTGATGACCTCCGGATGGGTATGCATTAGCATGTTGTAGCGTTCGCGTGCTGTTTCGAATCGCCAGGAGTCAGCTTTCACTTGAGATACGATGAGTGAGTACTCCAGTATCTTACGGTAGAACATATTGATTTCCCAGGAGATTTCTGTCAATCTCATGAATTTATCGTAGGGGAGGAGGTATACTGTGCAAGGTTCCAGAGCTTCTGCCATCAGGCGGGTAGGTTCTTGCTTCAATGTACTTTCTATGCAGATGATGACACAGCCTTCGTAGGAAAAGTGCTCGGTGACGTCTTTACCGTTTTTGTAATAGAACTGGCGCATCATGCCTTTACCCACAAATACCATGTGGTGGCAGACTTGCCCTTCCTTGAATAGGAGTTCACCCTTTTCCAGCTCTTTGCGGATCAGAATATCTTCTATCAGTTTTCTACCCTCAGGTGCCATACCCGGATAACGGGAGTTCACAGTGGCATTAACTGTTTCTTTTAATAGTGTATCCATAATTGTTCGCTGGTATTTATAACCGTTTCCGGGCACAAAGGTACGAAAGATTTGATTTAAATCAAATCTTGTGAAATGATTAGTGCTTAGCGACAAACCCCTTTGTTGTCCACTTCATGCTATACCAGCGTCGTACGAAGATAGCTCCCCGGATGTTTTCATCCAACAGGAAGGCAACCCACATACCACAGATGCCCCATTCCAAAGGAATACCGAAGATGTATCCCAGCCCGACGGCAACGCTCCACTGAACCACCAGTCCGACGTAAAACGGGTAGTTGACGTCGCCGGCTGCACGCAGAGCGTTCGTGGCAAAAATATTGATAGGTCGTCCGATTTCGAGAATAACGTCAATGATGAGGATGGTGGTACCCAGCCGGATGATCTCTTCGTTGGAGGTCAGCCAGTGGAAAATGGTGTTTCCGAAGACGGCCAGAACCGTGGAAAGTATGACGGTGATCATTACGGATTTCTTCATTACGTATTTTCCCATAAGGAAGGCAGCATGAGGTTTTCCCTCTCCGATGAGATGACCGATGCAGATGGCGCCTCCTTGTGCCATGGCAATGCTGAAGAGGTAGGCGAACATGATAATGTTGACGCAGTAGGTACGGGTGGCCAGTGCTTCGACGCCCAGCATATTGATGAAAAAGGTAATCACTACTTGCGATGAACTGTAAGAGAGTTGCTCTCCGGCAGAGGGCAGGCCTACTTTCATCAGGTTCTTCAGCTCGGGCCACGGGAATGGACGGAAATAAGCGACAGGGAAACGGTGGATATGTTTGCGGAACAGGATAATGAATAGTAGTACCATGGAAACTCCGCGGCTGAAAGCTGTGGAAATGGCAGCACCTTCTACACCAAGTTCCGGGAAGCCGAAGCGACCGAAGATAAGGGAGTAGTTACCTATGATATTAAGTATGTTGACAACGACGGTTACCAGCATTGGATAGATGGCTTTGTTTGCACTGCGTAGGGAAGCGGACAGGGTTAGGGAGATAGCTTGAAAGAAAGCGAAAGCACCCACGATGCGCATATAGTCCATACCGTCCGTCATCAGTTCGGGAGTGAGTCCCATGAGGCGTAGTATCGGTCCGGCACAGGAAAAAAGGAACAAGCTGACAGAGACGCCGATCACTATATTCACAAGGATGGATACGCCGACTACCTGGACTACTTTCTTCTGCAGGCGTGCACCGAGGTATTGGGAGCAAAGAACAGAGGTGCCAAGGTTGATAACCTCAAATATAAGGAAAGTAAGCATGATGATCTGGTTGACCACTCCTACGGCGGCAACGCTACTATCTGAGTGGCGGCTCAACATAATAGTATCTACAGCACCCAGCATCATGATGAGCAGGGTCTCTATAAAGATGGGGGCAGCGAGTTTGGCAAGTCGCTTTTTTAAGCTTTCCTGATGTATCATTTCGTAGTGTTTGAAATCCGGTGATGAAAAATCGCGCAAAGGTACGGAATGAGAGGGAGGGAAGAATTGATATGAGTCAAATAAATTATTTTTTTTCCGACCTTTGCTTTTGACTTTTAACAGATTACACCTTTTCCTGAAAAAAGTCAGAAAAAAATATGATGGAAAGATTTGCATAGTCCAAAAGTTTCCCATACATTTGCACCGCATTTGAGAAACAATGCAGGTTTAAGGAAGTGTGGGTGAGTGGCTGAAACCACCAGTTTGCTAAACTGACGTACGGGTAACTGTACCGGGGGTTCGAATCCCCCCGCTTCCGCAAACAGCCGGTGGATTCGTCTAACGGTTAGGACACATGCCTCTCACGCATGTAATACGAGTTCGATTCTCGTATCCACTACGGAAAATTTTAATGCACTCTTAGCTCAGCTGGTAGAGCAATTGACTCTTAATCAATGGGTCCAGGGTTCGAGTCCCTGAGGGTGTACGAGGAATAGAGCGGTCATTAAATAGATGACCGCTTTTTTTATGCAATTATTCCTTTTCTCCGGGAAATACTTCCTATCTTTGCAGACTGAAATCAATAAAACGTAAACACATTGGATTGGTTATACAGTTTATTCGTTGAACATTCCGCCCTGCAGGCGGTTGTGGTGCTCTCGCTGATCTCTGCTATTGGTTTGGGACTGGGAAAGATACATATCTGCGGTATATCGTTGGGAGTGACGTTCGTGTTCTTTGCAGGTATCCTTGCCGGGCATTTCGGATTGTCTATAGACCCGCAGATGCTGAACTATGCGGAGAGCTTCGGCTTGGTGATATTCGTATATGCACTGGGACTGCAGGTCGGTCCTGGCTTCTTCAGTTCGTTCCGCACAGGCGGTGTACAATTGAATATGCTGGCAGTAGGCGTGGTGTTGATCGGTACGCTGATGACACTGCTGGGAAGTTATGGGTTGGGAGTCTCTCTGCCGGATATGGTAGGTATCCTTTGCGGAGCAACAACGAATACACCGGCTCTGGGGGCTGCACAGCAAACGCTGAAACAGATGGGAATCGAAGCGAATACTCCGGCTCTGGGGTGTGCGGTGGCATATCCGATAGGAGTAGTGGGAGTTATTCTCGGTATTCTGATGATACGTAAGGCGCTGGTACGTAAGGCTGATTTGGAAGTCAAGGAGAAAGACGATGTGAATAAACCCTATATTGTTGCATTCCAGGTGCACAATCCGGCAATCTTTAATATGAGTGTGAAGGATATAGCTCAGTTGAGTTATCCTAAGTTTGTGATCTCCCGTTTGTGGCGGGATGGGAATGTCAGCATCCCCACTTCTGAAAAAGTGATTAAAGAAGGCGACCGCTTGCTTGTTATCACTTCAGAAAGAAATGTTCCTGCCTTGACTGTATTGTTCGGTGAGCAAGAAAACACGGACTGGAACAAGGAAGATATTGACTGGAATGCCATTGATAGCCAGTTGATCTCCCAGCGTATCGTGGTGACACGTCCGGAACTGAATGGAAAGAAACTCGGTTCACTCCATTTACGTAATCATTATGGTATCAATATCAGTCGCGTCTATCGTAGCGGGGTGCTGCTGCTGGCTACGGCGGAACTTACCTTGCAATTGGGCGACCGGTTGACGGTAGTGGGGGAGGCCGCTGCTATACAAAATGTGGAAAGAGTTTTGGGAAATGCAGTGAAGAGCTTGAAGGAACCTAATCTGGTGGCTGTATTCGTGGGTATTGTCCTTGGCCTTGCTTTGGGAGCGATACCTATTGCCATACCCGGTGTCAGTACTCCTGTAAAGCTGGGCCTAGCGGGAGGACCGATTATCGTGGGTATCCTTATCGGTACTTTCGGACCACGCATGCATATGGTGACTTATACAACCCGTAGCGCAAACCTGATGCTACGTGCCTTGGGCTTGTCACTCTATCTGGCCTGTCTGGGACTGGATGCGGGAGCTCATTTTTTTGATACGGTATTCCGTCCGGAAGGGTTGTTGTGGATAGCTATCGGCTGTGCACTAACCGTGGTTCCTGTGTTGATAATGGGAGTCATTGCTTTCCGTTGGATGAAAGTCGATTTCGGTTCGGTAGCCGGAATGCTGTGCGGAAGTATGGCGAATCCAATGGCTTTGAATTATGTTAATGATACCATTCCCGGTGATAATCCTTCAGTTTCTTATGCTACGGTTTATCCCTTGTGCATGTTCCTGCGTGTGATTATCGCCCAAGTGCTGCTGATGTTCTTTTTAAGTTGAGAGTTGAGGTTTGGGAACGTAAAGTTGAGGATTAGGAACGTAGAGTTGAGGTTTGAAATGAAGACACAAGCCCATATATAATTTGTAATTTGTAAATTGTAATTAGATATCATGAGTAATATTACCCCTGAAAGCATCATGAGCGACTTGCGTTATTTGCAGTTGCTGTCACGCAGTTTTCCGACGATTGCGGATGCCAGTACAGAAATTATTAACCTGGAAGCCATTCTGAACCTCCCGAAAGGGACAGAGCATTTCCTGACCGATATTCATGGTGAATATGAAGCTTTTCAACATGTGTTGAAGAATGCTTCGGGAGCGGTGAAACGGAAAGTGAATGAAATCTTCGGGCATACATTGCGTGAGAGTGAGAAGAAAGAAATATGTACTCTGATTTATTATCCCGAAGAAAAGTTACAGTTGATTAAAGAGCAGGAAGCCGATCTGGATGACTGGTATCTGATTACACTGAATCAATTGGTGAAGGTATGCCAGAATGTTTCTTCCAAATATACACGCTCTAAAGTGCGTAAGGCACTTCCGGCTGAATTCTCGTACATTATTCAGGAGTTGCTGCATGAATCGAGCGTAGAGCCAAACAAGCATGCCTATATCAATGTAATTATCAGTACTATCATTTCCACCAAGCGTTCGGATGATTTCATCATTGCAATGTGTAATCTCATTCAGAGGTTAACGATTGACTCTCTGCATATTGTAGGTGATATTTACGACCGTGGCCCGGGAGCACACATCATTATGGATACACTTTGTGATTATCACAATTTTGATATTCAATGGGGAAATCATGATATTCTGTGGATGGGAGCCGCTTCCGGTAATGATGCCTGCATTGCCAATGTGATCCGTATGTCGATGCGTTATGCCAACCTGGTTACACTGGAGGACGGATATGGTATTAACCTGTTACCACTTGCCACGTTTGCCATGGATACGTATGCGGATGATCCCTGTACAATCTTCACTCCGAAGATGAACTTTGTGGACAGCAACTACAATGAGAAGACTTTACGGCTGATTACGCAGATGCATAAGGCGATTACGGTGATACAGTTCAAGCTGGAAGCGGAGATTATAGACCGTCGTCCGGAGTTCGGTATGCAGAACCGGAAGTTACTGGATAAGATTGATTTTGAGAGAGGTGTCTTTGTATATGAAGGAAAAGAATATCCATTGCGCGATACAAACTTCCCGACCATAGATCCGGCTGATCCATACCGTCTGTCTGATGAGGAACGGGAACTGATAGATAAAATCCATGCTTCGTTCATGAATAGTGAGAAGTTGAAGAAACATATGCGTTGCTTGTTTACATATGGAGGAATGTATCTGGTTTGTAACAGTAATTTGCTGTACCATGCTTCCATGCCTCTGAATGAGGATGGTAGTTTCAAACATGTCCGTATTGGAAAGAAGGAGTATTGGGGCAGGAAACTATTGTGCAAGACAGACCAGTTGATCCGTACGGCTTACTTCGATGAAGACGGTACGGAGGAGAAGAGTTTTGCACTGGATTATGTGTGGTATATGTGGTGTGGCCCGGATGCTCCATCGTTTGACAAAGATAAAATGGCGACTTTTGAACGCTATTTCATTGGAGAAAAAGAATTGGCTAAAGAGACGAAAGGATATTACTATACTCTACGTAATCGTGCTGATATTTGTGAACGCATTCTTGCAGAGTTCGAAGTCACGGGACCTCATTCACACATCATTAATGGCCATGTACCTGTGAAGATCATCAAGGGTGAAAAACCGATAAAAGCAGATGGTAAGTTGTTGGTGATTGATGGCGGGTTCTCCAAGGCATATCAACCGGAAACAGGTATTGCCGGATATACGTTGGTCTATCATTCACATGGCTTGCAATTAGTGCAACATGAACCGTTCCAAAGCCGTCAGAAGGCGATAGAGGAAGGCCAGGACATCAAGTCTAATATCTTTGTCGTAGAGTTCAATTCACAACGTATGATGGTGAAAGATACGGATCAAGGAAAAATACTGGTGACACAGGTACAAGACTTGAAGAAGTTGCTGGTGGCGTACAGGACGGGACTTATAAAGGAAAAGTGATTTTAGTATTTAAACAACACCACTCCTCCTTCCACAATCACTCCTTTATCGTAAGTGACCCCTTTGTTGTAGTAGCGGCTGCCACCATAACCACCTGTGACGAATACACCCAAACGGTCATTTAGACGATATTCCAGATTGACACGTGCTTGGAGAGCGTAAAGGCGTGCAGGGAAGCCATAGTCTTTGTTCTTGAAGTTTTCGATGTGCTGGAAGCCCAGGTCACCGCTGATAAATAATTGCTTATATAGGGGAAGCTCAAGACCTGCACGATAGAAGAGAGAGGCTGAAAACTTATCGCTGAAATCCAGATAGTGCGTACCACTGCCTAAGATGGTATAGAACAGATTGTTCTTGAAGCGAGCACCTACATTCAGCTTTGTAGCATTGCCTCCGAAAAGCATTAACTGCACTTTAGTATCCGGATTGGCATTGACCAGACCTAACTGGAAACCGTCGAAACTATTCTTATAATAGTTGACTAATCCAATCTGTACGCCTTTTCCTTTTCCGGCAAAATTGAAAGGGGCAACTTGTGCTCCTGTGAAGTGTTCACCTACCACATTACCCAGACCGGATATCTGTAAACCTTGCATGTTTTCTCCTGTGATGTTACCCAAACCGCTGATTTGTACGCCTCGCAGATTTTCGCCTACAATGTTCAGCAAGCCGGAAGCGGTGATACCAATGAAATCTTCGCCTGAAATGTTGGCTAATCCTGCAATATGTGCTCCCGAAGAATTCTCTCCGGCAATGTTCAGCAAGCCACCAATGAGAACACCACTGGCATTGTCTCCTACAATATTGGTAAGTCCGGAGAATATAACACCTTGTGCATGATTTCCTGTGATACCGACTAAACCGGACAAGGATACACCACAGAGATTATCTCCGTTCACATTACTGATACCTGCTATCTGAACACCGCGCATGCTGCCTCCTACCAGGTTGGCAAGACCTGTAACCTGTACACCGTTCATGTCACGGTATACCACACTACCCAGTAGATTGATACCCACGCCGTTCAGACGGTTCATAGAAGAGAATAGACCGAGGTTGAAACAAGTACTTCCTACAGTATCAGTCTGTTGTGTGGACATATTCTTCCACAGGGAGAGATTGACGCCGACAGGTTCTCTGTTTTTCTTGGTTGTTTCAGTCGATTTGTTGTCTGTAGTCTGTGCAGAAAGTGTTCCTGCAACCATCAGTAATGCAATAATAGATGGAAATAATCTTCTCATTGATTTTAATCTTTAATTTCATCCGGCCAGGGCGCTAAGTTACCGGTTGCACGGAGCGTAGGACGCTGTGCATCTACCGACCGAAGGTAGTTACTTAATTTCTGTGCTAATTTCTTTACAATGCGTGGGTTTTCCATTGCCACGTCGTTTTTCTCGCTGATATCAGCGGGGATATTGAATAGTTCACGCTTACCGTCTACAAAGTAGTAGACGAGTTTCCAGTCACCGGAACGAATGGAGCAAGTTGCTCCGATACCCGGCCCCGAAGGTCCCCAGCTATGAGGATAGTGCCAATAGATATCGCGGTCTTTTACCTTCCCTTTTCCCGTTAGCAATGGCATGAAGCTGATGCCGTCCTGTTGTTGTACGGTGGTATATTCTTGAATACCTGCTATTTCGAGGATGGTCGGATAAAAGTCTTCAATCATAAGATAATCTCCGCATTTCGTATCGGGAGCCACTACACCAGGCCAGCTTACGATCATTGGTTCGCGGATACCTCCTTCATAGGCGGAACCTTTTCCACTGTTGAGTGGGTAGTTCTGAGTATGGAGTTCTCCGGCGCGGGTATGTGCGGCCAGTCCGCCATTGTCGGACATGAAAAGGATTACGGTATTGTCTGTTAGTTGGTTACGTTCCAGATAATCCATCAGGTCTCCCAAGCTCTTGTCCATGCCTTCGATGAGGGTGGCATAAGCTGCTTCTACGGGAGGAAGCCCTTTATCCAGATATTTCTGGTAAAAACGATAATCGGGTTGTATGGGAGTATGAATGGCATAATGAGCCATGTATAGGAAAAATGGTTTATCCTTTTGCTGTGCCTTATCCAAAGCTTTCATAGCCTCTAATGTAAGTGCTTCGCTGAGGAAAGTATCCGTGCCATGATATTGCTCCAATCCGGGAACGGCAGCTAACGGACTTTTGCCATCCGGCTTATTCCCAAAATTATTTTTGCCGTAATAACTGGCAGGTGATCCGGCTGCATGTCCGGCTATATTCACTTCGAATCCCATTGTCAGCGGATCGGCTCCGGGTGTATCATTTGCTCCGAAATGGGCTTTACCGCAATGTATGGTCTGGTAACCGTTATCTTTAAGTACCTGTGCCAACGTAGTCACTTGGGTAGTACGTTCAATTCCCGGTTCCTGGCAAATGCCGTTTACATTCCATTCGGGATAGGTCATTACTGAGTCGGGTTGTTCGTGAGTGGTATTTTTACGTAATGTCCAACTGGTTACGCGATGGCGGGCTGCATTCATTCCTGTGAAAAGGCTGACACGGGTAGGGGAACTGATACTGCAGGCATACGCTTGTGTGAACATCTTGCCTTGTGTTGCCAGACGTTCCATGTTCGGTGTATGGTAGGTGTCGTTGTAGTGTGTCCGTTGAGTCCAGAAGGGCAGAGAAGTATCCTGCCATCCCATGTCATCAACCAGAAACAAAACAATGTTCGGACGTTGCTTTTCTTTCGGCACACCTTTTTCCGGAGATGCTGCAATCGCTTCTCCTGCCATGCCCCACATTGGAATCATGGCAGCCGATATTAATAATTCGCTTTTCATTTGAGATAATACTTTAATAAAGGTTAGTCGGTTAATTACAATCTTATCCCTTTGCTTCCTGGTATAAGAATCGTTTAATGGAGCGTTTTGGAGTTTTCTCAAATTCTTCGGGATAGATTTTCATTTTGAATATCTGGCTGTATGCAGGCAACATGGTGTTTAGCGTGGCACGGTTTTCTTCCATGACCCGTTCTATATCTGCGGTAGTCAGGCCGTGTGCAAAGGCATCGTCGAAGTCCGGATATACCAGTCCGACAAGCTTTTCATTCTGCTGCACGATAATACTTTCGGCAACGTACGGCATGTTATTCAACTTATCTTCTATTTCTTCGGGGTATATATTTTGTCCACTGGAACCGAGCAACATATTCTTGCTGCGTCCTTTGATGGTGATATTCCCTTCGGCGTCCATTAGTGCAAGGTCGCCTGTATGCAGCCAACCGTCAGCGTCGATTGCTTCACGTGTGGCTTCTTCATTTTTATAGTATCCAAGCATAACATTCGGTCCGCGGCATACGATTTCCCCCGGTATATTTTCCGGATCGGAAGAAAGAACTTTCACTTCCATACGCGGAACCGCCTTACCGCAGGAACCCGGTTTGAAGCGTGACCAGTCTTCGTAACAGATAATCGGACCACATTCTGTCATCCCATAACCTACCGTGTAGGGGAATTCTATCATGTGCAGGAATTGTTCTACTTCCTGATTGAAAGCGGCACCGCCTACGATAACTTCTGCAAAACGTCCGCCGAAAGCATTGACTACTCCTTCGCGTACAGTTGCTTTAATCTTGTCATTGATGATGGGAACTTTCAGCAATAGCTTCATGGTAGGTGTTTCCAGTTTCGGAAGCACGTTCTTCTTAATGATCTTTTCTATAATAAGCGGTACAGCCACTACAAGGTGGGGCTTCACTTCCGAGAATGCCTGGAAAATGATTTTGGGGCTTGGCATGCGGGTTAGGAAGTAGATCTGACATCCTGCTGAGAACTCGTACAGGAATTCGAATGCCAACCCGTACATGTGTGCCATTGGCAACATGGAGATAATCTTGTCTCCGGCTTTCAATGGCAATACTTCGAATGCGAATGCCGTATTGGACCACAGGCTGCGGTAGGGCAGCATTACCCCCTTGGAGTAACTCGTTGTTCCGGAAGTATAGTTGATGACTGCCAGTTCTTCGGGCTGATCTTTGTGATATTCAATGTGTTCTTTACGGAAATTCTTGGGGTATTTCTTGCCGAACAATTCGTTCAGATGTTCACGGGCGTAATCCAGTTTCTGTGTGCGTGAGATGAGAATGGAGAAGTCCGTCATCAGAATGATGCCTTCCAGGATAGTCATTGCAGATTCGTTGAGGTTTTCCCATACCTGGTCGCCCACAAAGAGTAATTTTGCTTCGGAGTGATTGACAATGTTGTGTACATTGTCCGCTTTGAACTCATGAAGGATAGGAACTGCAACTGCTCCGTAGGTAAGTGTGGCAAGGAAGGTGACTCCCCAGTGTGAGCTATTACGTCCACAGATGGCTATCTTATCGCCTTTTTTAATACCGCTTGCTTCGAAGATTAAATGTACTTTCTCTATTTTGCGGGCTACATCTTTATATTGTAGGGTAGCGCCATTATAATCTGTCAGGGCATCAAGGTCCCAATTCTCTTTAATACTATTCTCAATGTAGGCGATAAAGCTTTGTTCCATGATATTATATATTGCACATTTATTTGAAATTTGTGCAAATATAAGGCTTTATCAAAAGAAAGCAAATTTTTAGCTAAAAAAAGCGGGATATGTATATAATTTAGCCCTGGCATATTAAAATATGGCCAGGGCTATTGAAATATTTACGATTTTAAATACCAATGATAGATGCGTTGTACGCCTTCTTCTATTTCTACTTTGTGGTGCCAACCCAGAGAATGTAGTTTTGAAGGGTCAGTCAGTTTACGCATGGTGCCGTCCGGTTTGCTACTATCGAAACTCAGTTGGCCTTTGTAGCCTACAGTAGAAACAATCAGTTCGGCAAGGTTGCGGATGGAGATTTCTTTACCTGTACCTATATTGATGTGGCAGTTACGAATGTCTTTATCGTCTGGTTTATAGGTGTCTTTGAAGTCTACATGTTCCATGACGAATACACTGGCATCTGCCATTTCTTCGCTCCAAAGGAATTCGCGAAGCGGTGTACCGGTACCCCAAAGTTTCACTTCATTGTCACTGATACCGTATTTAGCAAGAATGGTGAGAATATCCTCTTTGCTGCCGGTTCCGCCAATGCCTTCTACGGGACGGAGATCCAGGTCTTTGCGTATGGCATCCCAATCACCTTGTTTCAGACAGTGGGCAAGGTGTATCTTGCGAATCATGGCAGGAAGTACATGACTGCGTTCCAGATCGAAATTATCGTTCGGGCCATAGAGGTTGGTAGGCATTACAGCAATATAATTTGTACCGTATTGCAGGTTGAAACTTTCGCACATTTTCAGTCCGGCAATCTTAGCTATGGCATAGGGTTCATTGGTGTATTCCAAGGGAGAGGTAAGAAGTACTTCTTCTTTCATGGGTTGCTCGGCATCGCGTGGATAGATGCAAGTGCTGCCCAGGAAGAGGAGTTTCTTTACATTATGGCGGAAACTTTCGCCGATGACGTTCTGTTGTATTTGCAGGTTCTTGTAGATGAAATCAGCACGATAGATACTGTTTGCCATGATGCCGCCTACGAAAGCGGCAGCAAGGAATACATATTCCGGTTGTTCTTCATCAAAGAATCTACGAACGGCAATGGCGTCCAGTAAGTCGACTTCTTTGTGGGTTTTGCCAATAAGATTGGTATATCCTTTATCTTGCAGGTTCTTCCAGATTGCAGAACCTACCAGGCCACGATGACCTGCTACGTAGATTTTGGCGTTTTTGTCTAACATTATATTTTAAGTTTTATGTATTAATTCTCTTGTGATCTCAGATACAGCTTCTTCACGAACTTCATGTCATGCGTTGCCATAATCTTCACGAGATCTTCAAAGCTGGTTTGTCTTGGGTTCCAGCCCAAAAGTGTTTTGGCTTTGGTAGGATCACCCAGCAATTGTTCAACTTCGGCAGGACGGAAGTATTTTGAATCTACTTCTACAATGATTTTGCCTGTCTTCACATCAATGCCTTTTTCTTCGACACCTTCACCTTCCCAACGCAGTTCAATACCTACTTCTTTGAAGGCGAGTGTGGCAAACTCACGAACAGTATGCATTTCTCCTGTGGCAATCACGAAATCTTCCGGTGTATCATGCTGAAGAATGAGCCACATACACTCTACATAATCTTTCGCATATCCCCAGTCACGGCGTGCGTCCAGATTACCTAAATACAATTTATCCTGAAAACCTTGTGCTATGCGTGCAGCAGCCAGCGTAATCTTGCGGGTTACAAATGTCTCACCTCTGCGTTCACTTTCATGATTGAAAAGGATACCGTTTACGGCAAACATTCCATAACTTTCGCGGTAGTTTTTGGTAATCCAGAAACCATATTGTTTGGCTACTCCGTACGGGCTACGGGGATAGAAAGGCGTTGTTTCCGTTTGAGGAACTTCCTGTACTTTTCCGTAGAGTTCCGAAGTAGATGCCTGATAAATCTTTGTTTTTTTCTCCATGCCCAGGATGCGGACAGCTTCCAGCATACGGAGTGTACCAATGGCGTCCGCTTCAGCTGTGTATTCCGGTACATCAAAAGATACCTTTACATGACTTTGTGCGGCAAGATTATAGATTTCATCCGGTTGCACCTGCTGAATGATTCGAATGAGCGAACTGCTATCCGTCATATCGCCGTAATGCAGGTTAATAGTACGTTTCTGTTTCATGTCGCGCACCCATTCGTCGAAGTACAAGTGTTCGATACGTCCTGTATTGAATGAGGATGAACGGCGGAGAATACCGTGAACTTCATATCCTTTTTGTAATAAGAATTCGGCAAGAAACGAACCGTCCTGACCTGTTATTCCGGAGATTAGAGCTGTTTTCATATTGTAGGCTTCGTTATAAATTGATTTTAAGAGGACAAAATTCGTTGTTTTTTACGAGAAAACAAAACTTTTTTCATTTATATATCTTATCCACTACCAACGCAATCGCCCCGTCTCCCGTCACATTACAGGCAGTACCGAAGCTATCCATCGCAATGTAGAGCGCAATCATCAATGCTTGTGCCGATTCATCGAAACCAAGCATGGACTGCAATATACCCAAAGATGCCATGATAGCACCACCAGGAACTCCGGGAGCCGCTACCATGGTGATTCCCAGCATGAAAATAAAACCGGCAAATAGTGGGAAATCGAAAGGTATACCCTGCATCATCATCAAGGCAAGGGCGCATGCAACTATCTTGAGCGTACTTCCGGATAGATGTATCGTAGCACAAAGTGGAATCACAAAACCTGCTATGTCAGATGATACCCCATTCTTTTTAGTCTGTTCCAATGTGACAGGAATAGTGGCAGCAGAAGACTGTGTACCTAAGGCGGTGAAATAGGCAGGCATCATCCGTCCCAATAATTTAAAGGGATTCTTACGGACGAATAGTGCAGCTATGCAATACTGGAACACTAAAAGGAAGATATGCAGCAGGAAGATCACACCGATTATTTTTATGAAGACCATTAATACAGAGAATACCTGTCCCGAATGTGTCATATTAAGGAATATACCGAATATGTAAATAGGGAGCAATGGCAGAATGACTGCACTGATCATGCGAATAATAATTTCCTGGAAATCGCGTGCAGCATTCTTCAACGTATCGTTTTTCAGTTGAGCAAGCCCAAGTCCTAACATGAAAGCTAATACCAGAGCTGTCATAACATTCATCAGCGGAGGTATGGCAACAGAAAAGAAAGGCAAGATGCCTTGCGCTTCACTGACCTCTTCCAGCGGAACTCCCGATTCTATCAGGTATGGAAATACAGTTACACCAGTAAAGTAAGACAAAAAACCGGAAAACAAGGTTGCTCCGTAAGCAATCAGTGCTGTAATTAATAATAGTTTTCCGGCACCTTTACCAATATCGGCAATTGCTACTGTTACTAACCCTACAATAATAAGTGGTATGGAGAAGTTCAGGAACTCACTGAAAATACCGTTGAACGTAACGAAAAAGCGTACCATACCTCCGGGAAGAAAATTACCCAAAAGAATACCCAATGCTATGGCTATTATGATACGCGGCAGTAGTCCGATATGTAGTTTTTTCATAAATCTGTATTTAAGTTTTTCAGGTGAAATGTAGTCATGTTTGCAAAAGTACGATTTTTATTCGAAATTCATACGAACAAATGCCCTTGGCATATTGTTTCCATTTCAATGAAACAATAACAAAAAAATGCAAGTTATGACCAAAAACAAACAAAAGACAGACATCGGCTTAATTGGACTTGCCGTAATGGGGGAGAATCTGGCCTTGAACATGGCAGATAAGGGATGGCACGTATCCGTGTATAATCGAACCGTTCCGGGAGTAGAAGAAGGCGTGGTAGAACGCTTTACCAATGGCCGTGCCAAGGGAAAGACTATTGAAGGATATACTGAAATACCCGACTTTGTGGAGTCCATTTCTACACCGCGCAAAATCATGATGATGGTTCGTGCGGGTAATGCGGTAGATGAGTTGATGGAACAGCTTTTTCCGTATCTTTCTCCGGGAGATATACTAATAGATGGTGGAAATTCAAATTATGAAGATACCAATCGCCGTGTGGCATTGGCCGAACAGAAAGGTTTTCGCTTTGTCGGAGCTGGTGTTTCCGGCGGAGAAGAAGGAGCGCTGAATGGTGCTTCTATTATGCCGGGTGGTTCTGTTACTGCCTGGGATGAAGTGAAACCCATTCTGCAAAGTATCGCTGCACGTGCTGCCGATGGTACTCCTTGCTGTGACTGGATTGGTCCGGCTGGTTCGGGACACTTTGTCAAGATGATTCATAATGGTATCGAGTATGGCGATATGCAGCTGATTGCCGAAGCCTACTGGGTGATGAAGAATCTATTGCAACTGGATAATGAAGAAATGGCTTCCGTATTCGCTCATTGGAATGAGGGTAAATTGCGCAGTTATCTGATAGAAATCACTGCCAACATTTTACGCCATAAAGATAAGGCAGGTGGATATCTGATTGATAAGATTTTGGATACTGCCGGACAGAAAGGTACTGGTAAATGGTCTGTTATCAATGCTATGGAACTGGGAATGCCCTTGGGACTGATTGCTACGGCTGTTTTTGAGCGTAGCCTTTCGGCACAGAAAAATCTGCGTGAAGCGGCTTCCAAGCAATTCGCTTGCCAGCGTTCACAAGTGGTATATAATAAACCGGAACTGGTGAAGGATATTTATTCGGCCTTGTATGCTTCCAAATTGGTATCTTATGCACAAGGTTTTGCTGTATTGCAAAAGGCATCCGAAACTTACGGTTGGGATCTCGACCTGGCATCCATTGCCCGTATGTGGCGTGGTGGTTGTATTATTCGTAGCGTATTCTTGAATGATATAGCCGCAGCTTTTGAAGCATCACAGAAGCCGAAGCACTTGCTGCTTGCTCCTTACTTCCGGGAAGAAATTAAAGAATTGCTTTCGGGCTGGAAGCATCTTGTAGCTCATGCAATGAAAGAAGAACTGCCTGTTCCTGCTTTCTCTTCTGCACTGAACTATTTCTATTCACTGGTATCTGCGAAGTTACCTGCCAATATGATTCAGGCACAACGCGATTACTTTGGTGCACATACTTTCGAACGTACTGATGAACTTCGCGGGCAATTCTTCCATGAGAACTGGACCGGACATGGCGGAGATACAAAATCAGGTACATATAATGTGTAGTCACTAACTACTAATCACTAACCACTAATCACTAAATTAAATGAGTAAATTTGTAATGATCATATTCGGCGCCTCGGGTGACCTGACGAAGCGCAAACTTATGCCGGCACTCTACTCTCTTTATAAAGATAATCGGTTGCCGGAAGAGTTTAGCATTTTAGGAATTGGGCGCACAGACTACGCGGATGATACTTACCGTGACTATATATTGAATGAACTGGAACATTTTGTCACTCCCGCTGAAGTAGGGATGAAGGAATTCTGTACTCATTTACATTATCTCAGCATAGATCCTGCCAAAGAAGAAGGGTACGAAATGCTGGGCAAGCGTTTACAGGAAATCACAGGTGAGAAAGCTCCGGATAATTTGCTGTTCTATCTTGCTACGCCTCCTTCACTTTATGGAGTTATTCCCCTGCATCTGAAAAAAGCCGGATTGAATCGTAAGCATACCCGTATCATCGTTGAGAAACCTTTCGGCTACGACCTGAAGTCAGCACAAGAACTAAACAAAATATATGCTTCCGTCTTTGAGGAGCACCAGATTTATCGTATCGATCATTTTCTCGGTAAAGAAACAGCTCAAAATATTCTTGCTTTCCGTTTTGCCAACGGCATCTTCGAACCGCTGTGGAACCGTAATTATATCGATTATGTAGAAGTTACTGCAGTAGAGAATCTGGGTATTGAACAGCGTGGCGGTTTCTATGATGGAACAGGAGCTTTGCGGGATATGGTACAGAACCATCTTATCCAGTTGGTAGCTCTTACCGCTATGGAACCTCCTGCAGTTTTTACGGCTGACAATTTCCGTAATGAAGTGGTGAAGGTCTATGAATCCTTGAAACCTCTGACGGATGAAGATTTGAATGAACATATAGTCCGCGGGCAATATACGGCTTCCGGTTCTAAAAAGGGCTACCGTGAAGAAAAGAACGTTCCTGCCGACTCGCGCACTGAAACTTACATTGCCATGAAAATCGGTATCGATAACTGGCGCTGGAGTGGTGTACCTTTCTACATCCGCACAGGAAAGCAGATGCCTACGAAGGTGACGGAGATTGTAGTGCATTTCCGTGAGACACCGCATCAAATGTTTCATTGCCATGGCGGACACTGTCCGCGGGCTAATAAACTTATCCTTCGCTTGCAACCCAATGAGGGCATCGTACTGAAGTTTGGTATGAAAGTGCCCGGTCCGGGATTCGATGTGAAGCAGGTGATGATGGATTTCAGTTATGACCAATTGGGCGGAAAGGCTACAGGTGATGCTTATGCCCGACTGATAGAAGATTGTATTCAGGGTGATCCGACCCTTTTCACTCGTAGTGATGCTGTCGAAGCTTCCTGGCGTTTCTTCGATCCGGTATTGCGCTATTGGAACGAATATCCGGATGCACCTCTCTATGGCTATCCCGTCGGAACCTGGGGACCTCTGGAGAGTGAAGCTATGATGCACGAACATGGTGCTGACTGGACCAATCCGTGTAAAAACCTAACGAACACTGATCAATATTGTGAGTTATGAAAACTTATATCTATAGTACAGCTGTTGAAACGGCACGAGCTCTTATCAAACACATTATAAGTCTGATGGAGGCAGAGCCGCAAAAGATTTTCCACATAGCATTCAGCGGAGGCAGTACGCCTTCGCTCATGTTCGATTTGTGGGCGGATGAGTTCAAGGATGCCACTCCCTGGTTGCGTATGCGCATTTATTGGGTGGATGAACGTTGTGTGCCTGCCGAAGATTCAGAAAGTAATTATGGCACTATGCGCCGTTTGTTGTTGGATAAGGTTCATATGCCGGAGGAATACATTTTTCCTATCGATGGTAACAATCGTCCCGACAATGAGGCGAAGCGTTACTCCAGTGTAGTACGTTGTCATGCATCTCTCTGGCATGGATTCCCGGCTCTTGACATTGTGTTGCTCGGTGCAGGCGAAGATGGACATACCTCGTCTATTTTTCCCGGACAGGAGCATTTACTTTCTTCCTTTCATCCTTATGAGGTGAGTGTGAATCCTTACAACGGTCAGAAGCGTATTGCTATGACCGGCTGTCTGTTATTCAATGCCAAGCAATTGATCTTCTTCGTTACAGGCAGAAATAAGGCTAATGTCGTGCAGGATATTCTGGATTCGGGTGATACCGGTCCGGCTGCCTATGTAGCCCATCATGCATGGAATGTAGAAGTATTTATGGATGAGCTGGCAAAACCTTAGCCCATCCATAAAAGCAATTATTGAGAGAGTGATTTATGAGTTGGATGTCCCGCTTTCGAGGATGCTGACGATGGAGAACAGTGTGAAGCAGATGCCTCCTAATCCGGCCAATACACGTGCAGGAACAAAGTAAACGTCGTCCAGTGTCGCCATTTCAAACATAAAGGCAGATAAGAAAAGGCAGGTCAGTGCAGTGAGTACTGGAATAAGCGGAATGCGATTCGCCAGTTTGAAGACATTCCGCCAGATAACTGCCAGTAGGATCACTTTACTGGAAATGCTGTAACAAACCAAACCCAGACCTATCATTATATATCCGATGGAGGACTTATCAGGATCGATGTCAGTTAGTATCCAAAGTCCCCAGAGGATACTAAGTGTACCCATTACCAATACAAGGGCAGGCCACCATTTTCGTTCCGAACCGGCATAAGTGTTCCGTATCTGGCGTGATATGGTAGCTACAAGTGCCACTAAGCTGGTGCATATGCAAGCTAATCCTGCCATAACATGTCCGGCTACGAAATAAGCAACATGAGTGCTGCTTTGTCCTAATAGCCAGAAAGTCCATACCCATGTAATTACAGCAAAGATGACAGCAAGAATAATCAGCGCATCTCCTTGTGCAGATGAGAAAGCTTTTGCCGGTACGGTATGATCCGTTCGTTTTGAGTTTTGTGGGATTAGAGTGAAACGGGTGGATGCAGTGGCAGTGGTAGCTACGCAGGCGGTGATAAATGCTACTCCACAAATGACGTGCCCTGCTACGAAATGGGCGGCAGTAATACCGTCATTTATATAAGTCATTCCACCAATGAAACATACTATTGCAGCCAGATAGCCGAGAATAGGCAATACGTATTTTGCCGCAGTACTGTATGTGTGGATGAGTTGCCGGATGATGGTAGCTGCAGTAGCAAACAATGCAATGCATATCATTCCTAATGAAAATACTACGGGCCCGGCAACAAATCGGTTTACGTCCGTCCCCATGTCGAGCACAAAGGCTCCGTAGCCAAAACAGAAGAGGGCCATCAGCAGTGGGATAGCCCTGAAAAGGATACTAATACCGTAATTCATAACTGTTATCGTTTTTAAGTTTCCCCTTCCAACAGCATTTCTTGTGGTTTGTTTTCAATTTTAATATTTATTTATTTCCGGTAGATAGTCTCCCGGTTCTTTTAAGAACTTTGTAGTCTGTACTTTTGTTAGTATTCATACTTACTAACAACTTAATATCAGATAATTATGTGTAAGACAAATGTATTTTTAATCACCGCGCTTGTGATTATATTTTCAGTAATACCTCAGAAACGTGTAAGGGCTTGTACACGTGTAGTTTATCAAGGAAACAAAGATATGGTGATAACAGGCCGTACCATGGACTGGAAGGAAGATACCCGTAGTAATATCTGGATCTTTCCGCGAGGCATGGAGCGTAATGGAGAGGTGGGAAAGGACCCGATGCGTTGGAAATCCAAATATGGTAGTGTCGTTACTTCGGCTTATGATATATGCAGCACTGACGGCATGAATGAGAAAGGACTCGTTGCTAATTTATTATGGTTGGCAGAATCGTCTTATCCTCAATGGAATGGTGAAAAACCGGCTTTGTCCATAGCTGCCTGGGTGCAATATATGCTTGATAATTTTGCAACGGTGAGTGAAGCGGTTTCCGAAATAGAAAAGAATACCTTCGATGTGGTATCGGATATGATGCCTGACGGTACACGTATGGCTACTCTTCATCTCTCCATTTCAGATGCTACGGGTGATAATGCTATCTTTGAATATATAGATGGAAAGCTGAATATACACCATAACCGGTCCTATCAGGTGATGACCAATTCACCCGTTTTCGACCAGCAACTGGCACTTGATGATTATTGGAAGACTATTGGAGGAACGACCTTCTTACCCGGCACTAACCGGGCTGCCGATCGTTTTGTGAGGGCTTCATTCTATATTAATGCAATTCCTAAGACCGAAGATACACGTACGGCACTGGCCAGTGTTTTTAGCGTGATACGCAATACTTCTGTTCCGTTTGGCATTAGTACTCCTGATCAGCCGAACATATCTTCAACGCGTTGGAGAACGGTTTCCGATCAAAAGGATAAAGTTTATTACTTTGAATCTACTTTATATCCCAATGTATTCTGGGTTGACTTCAAGGATGTGGATTTTTCAGAGAAGGCATCCGTCAAGAAGTTGAACCTCCTTGATGGTAAGACGTATGCGGGAAATACTGCTAAAGATTTTGTTACTACTAAGCCTTTCCAATTTTTGGGAATAAAGTGAGCGGAATAGTTGAGATACACAAAAAAGCACTTCCTGTCGTTCGCTCACGGAGGAAGTGCTTCACACAAAAACTAAACTAGACTTAACTAAACTATTCTATTGGGGGAAATTTCACAACTTCCTTTATCTGTTCGATGCAAAGGTAAAAAAACATTTTTTAATATGCAATAGGAAATTATGTTTTGTCGACAGATTCGGATATTTTATCGACAAATGAATGTTATATTCTAACTTCTTTTATCCAGGAATGCTTGAAATACCTGTTTATAACTATCGCTGACGGGGATATACGTTTTATCGAACACAATTCGTCCGCGGTCAATAACTCTTATTTTTTCTTTCTGGACAATATAAGATCTGTGAACCCGCATAAAACGGGAAGCTGGCAATAATTCCTCCATTGATTTCATACTCATAAGAGATAATATTGCCCGAGCACTATCCTCTGTATAAATTTTAACATAATCTTTCAAACCCTCCACATAAAGTATCTTTTTAAGCTCTATTTGCACCAGTTTATAGTCGCTTTTAACAAATATGCTTTCAATTTCTTCTTTGGGCTGCTGCAATAATTCAAACCATTGCACTGCTTTGTTTGCTGCCTGCAAAAAATCTACGTAGGAGATTGGCTTTAACAGATAATCCAGAGCATTCACTTTATAACCGTCGATGGCATATTGCTCAAAAGCAGTACTAAATATGATACGGGTATGCGGATCTACCATTTTAGAGAACTCAAGCCCATTAAGTTCTGGCATTTGTATATCGAGGAAAAGCAAGTCAACTCGCTTCTCCGGTAGCTCTTTCATAGCCTGTACGGCACTGGAATACTTTCCGTCCAATGTCAGGAACGGGGTCTTATTGACGTAGCTTTCCAATAGGTCTAAAGCTAACGGTTCATCGTCTACTATGGCACAAGTCAGGTTCATAATGTTGAATATTTAGGGGTGATAGGGTTATAAAGTGATAATGTGATATTACTTTATCACTCTATCACTCTATAACCCTATCACCAATATTGATTTATATTCTTTCCCGTTGTCACTCACTCCCTGTTTCCATTCATACTGGCCGGGATAGGTCAGTTCTAGACGTTTCCGTACCTGCTCCAGCCCTATACCACTACCACTTTTATCAGCTTGGCTTTTGGGGTGGTAGCTGTTGGCTATTTCACAACATACCTGACCGGGACTTTCGCTGAAATGAATGCGGATAAAGCTGGACTCAGTAGGGGAGATACCATGTTTGAAGGCATTCTCTATGAGGGAGATAAAAATGAGTGGAGCTATTTCCGTACGGCTATCGGCACGGACATCGATTTGGGTCTCTACGGTCACGTTGGAGGCAAGACGGATACGCATCAGCTCGATATAGTTGCGGATGAAATCCATTTCTTTGCCCAAGGCAACGAAATTTTGTTGGTTATCGTAGAGTACATGGCGCAAAAGACGACTCAGCTCCTGGACAGCAGCTTGTGCTTTATCGCTATCAAAAGCGATAAGGGCATAGATATTGTTCAGGGTATTGAGCAGGAAGTGCGGATTCAGTTGATTACGCAAGTTTTTCAATTCAGCTTCTGTACGGCTTTTCTCTGCCTCACGACGGGCAGCTTCCACTTTTATCCAGCGACCGCTCATACGGATAGCAGCTGCCAGACCGACAGTGAGAACCATTGAGAATACGTCGCGCAGAATAAATATCCAACTGGGAGGTCCGGGACGCTTGGGAGGAGTGGACTTCACATAGGTATGGAAGATGAAATCCTGCCAGAAGTGTACACCAATAGCGGTGCAAAGTATAAGCAGGAGGTTCAGTATGATATATTGTTTAATTCGTCCTTCAAACAGAAAGTGGGGAATAAAGAAGCAGTAGTTTATATAAAACACGATAAGGAACGATATCGGCACTGTACTGCCATGACGCAGGTAGTCTATCCAGCTAACCGTGAATCCACTGCGGTTCATCAGCAGAAATGGAAAGGCAAAAACAATGCCCCATCCGATGATATGAATGAGGACTTCTACAATCCGGCGTGTTTTGGGTTCTTGCATAATCATATTACAAAAATAATAATTTTAATGAAAAATGAAGAATGAGGAATGAAGAATTTCCATACAAATATGACTGCGCAGCATAATTCTTCATTCTTCATTTTTCATTCTTCATTTACTCGTATCTGATTGCCTCTATCGGATCCAGATCTGCTGCTTTCTTAGCCGGATACCAGCCAAAGAACACACCAGTGACGGTACAGACTGCGAAGGAGAGGAATACACTCCATGCCTGGATGTAGATGGGCCAGTGGGCTACGTTCTTCACAATGAATGAGGCTCCGCAGCCGATGACGACTCCAATGATGCCACCTGTAATACTAATAAGGATGGCCTCAATCAGGAATTGTGAAAGAATATCCACGCCACGTGCGCCTACGGACATACGCAGACCGATTTCACGCGTACGTTCGGTTACGCTGACATACATAATGTTCATGATACCGATACCACCTACTACCAGAGAAATGCCGGCAATACATGCCAAAAGTGTGGTCATCAAGTCAGTGGTAGAATTCAGCATCGTACTGAGTTCTTGCTGGCTACGGATGGTGAAGTCATCGTCATCATTTTCTTTCAGCTTGTGATTACGGCGCAGGATGGTGATAATTTCGTCCGTGGCATAATCTGTCATGTCTTCGGAGAGGGCAGAGGCAAAGATACCTTGAAGATAGGTAACGGCCAACATGCGTTTCATTACGGTGGTGTAGGGGGCCAGCACAATTTCATCCTGGTCCATACCCATGGAGTTGTATCCTTTCGCTTTGAGCACACCTACTACACGTAGGGGAACCTGATTGAAACGGATAATATGTCCGATAGGGTTCTGTCCGTTAGGGAAGAGGTTGTCTACAATAGTCTTACCTATGATACAGACTTTTGCTGCATTCTGGATGTCAGCTTCGGTGAACATCTCGCCGCTTTCCACACTTAACTGGCGAATTTCGAGGTATTCGGTACCTACACCATTTACGGAGGCAGGATAATTATTGTTTCCGGCAATGAGCTGTCCGCTGGACGATACGTTTGGACTGACAGCTGCCAGGAAGTTAGTCTCATCCCGTAGTGCTTCGTAATCAGTCAGTTTCAAAGTCTGCATGGAAGAAGCATCTTGACGGACACCGCCACGCGTATCACTGCCCGGGTGAATCATGATCATGTTCGACCCCATTTCCGATATCTGTGCCTGGATACTTTTCTTCGAACCCTGTCCGATGGCAAGCATGGTGATGACGGAGGCCACACCAATGATGATACCCAGCATGGTGAGGAAGGCGCGAAGCTTGTTGTTGGCAAGGGCGCGGAGGGCTATTTTGAAAAGGTTTGTTCCGTTCATAATTTATATTTCTTAATCTTCATCATTTTTCGGTAATGCTGCCAGTGCCGCTGCTGCCGATAGAATTTTCGTATTCACCGTGTCTTCCGTCACATGCCCGTCACGCAGACGAATGTTCCGGCTACTGTACTGGGCTATTTCGGGATTATGGGTAACGAATATAATGGTGCGTCCTTCGGCATGTAGTTTTTGGAAAAGAACCAATATCTCAAAAGAAGTACGCGTGTCCAGATTACCTGTTGCCTCATCGGCAAGGATTACCGCAGGGTTGTTTACCAAGGCACGGGCAATGGCTACACGTTGCATCTGTCCACCCGACATCTGGTTCGATTTATGTTCCAGACGGTCGCCCAGCCCTACGGCTTGCAGAGCTTCTATGGCTCGGCGTCTGCGTTCGGCTGCTGAGACAGAAGCATTATACATTAAAGGCAATTCTACATTCTCCACGGCAGTTGTCTTTGCCAGCAAATTATAGCTTTGGAATACGAAACCGATTTTCCGATTTCGTAATATGGCGCGCTGAGGCTTGCTCATGGTACGTACGGATATACCGTCCAGCAAGTATTCTCCACTGGTAGGAGTATCGAGGCAACCCAGGGTATTCAACAGTGTCGATTTACCGGAACCGGACGTACCCATGATGGTGACGAACTCTCCTTCGGCAATGGAAAAGGAGATGCCACGCAGGGCATGCACCGTTTCCTCACCCACTTGGAAATCACGCCGGATGTTTTGCAATTCTATGACTGTTTTACTCATAATATGATTACTTATTATTTTTCTTTTTATTGTTTCCCGGAGGGCCAGGCATGAAAGGACTTCTTTCTCCTCCTTCCTGTCCTTCGGCTACAGCTGCCTGTCCGCTGCCTGTGCTGATTACTGCATCAGCTACGACTTGCGTGTTTTCATTGATGCCACCTGTAATTTCCGTCATAATTCCGTTAGAGATACCGATGCTGACCGGATGTGCGGTAAACGTATCTCCTTCACGGGTCCATACCTTATGCTCTCCTTCGCAGTCCTTGATTACGGCATCCTTGCCTACCAATGGAACTGCCGGTGTAAAGCGTAAAGCCTTTGCAGGAACACTCAGTACTCCTTGCTTATCCAGTGTATAGATCGTAATGTTTGCTGTCAATCTCGGTTTCAACTTCAAATCAGGGTTGTGGGCGGAGATCACTACTTCATAAGTTACCACAGTGGTAGATGTAGTGGTACTGCTTGAACTGCTGGTTGCTCCAAGACGGATTTGTGTAACTTTACCTTCGAATACATCATTCGGATAAGCATCTACTGTAAAGCTCACACGTTGTCCTTCTTCTACATCGCCTATGTCAGCTTCATCTACATCGGCCACTACTTGCATTTGTGTCAAGTCCGCAGCAATGGTGAAGAGGGTCGGAGTTTCGAAGCCGGAAGCTACTGTCTGTCCTTCTTCTACATCACGGCTGATAACAACGCCGTCGATAGGAGAGGTGATGGTGGCGTACGACAAGTTACGTTCTGCCTTGGCAAGAGATGCCTTACTACTGTCATAGGCGCTTTTGGCTTTCTGGTAGTTGTAGAGGCTTTGCTCGTAATCCGTATCGCTGATGAGTTGCTTCTCGTGCAGACCTTTGTTGCGTTCGTAGTTCTTCTGTTGATATTCATATTCGGCTTTGGCACCATCATAGGTTGCTTTTTGTGAAGCAAGCTCACTTTGCAGGGTCACTTTATCCATTTCGGCAATGAGTTGCCCTTTGGTCACTACCGAATTATAATCTGCATACAGCTTATCAATGATACCACTGACCTGTGTACCTACTTCCACTTCAGTCACCGGTTCAATGGTGCCTGTGGCAGTCACAGAGTTGGAAATGTCGCTACGACTTACGGTAGTCGTCTCGTATACCACTTTCCGTTTTTTGGCTTCTCCGCCAAATGCCCAAATAGCTAGGCCGGCTACAATGATGACTCCGACCGCCATACTGATAATTTTCTTCTTGCTCATATCGTTTCTTTTATTTATCACTAATCACTCTATCACCTTATCATTCTATCATCTTATCATTCTATCACAACCTTATCCCTTCTCCCTGGTAGAATCGCAATAACTGTGCATTCAATATAGCCATATATTTGGCTTGCAATGTTTCCTGTTGCGCATTGAGCAGGTTATTCTTCTCTGTCAGCAGTTCTACTGTATTCTTCATGCCCAGGTTGAACTGCTCTTGAATGAGATCGTAACTTGTTTGTGTACTACGTAGTTTCTCGGCAGCTGCTACATATTGTTGTTGTGCACTATTGGCATCTAACCATAAACTTTCAATAGTCTTGTATAATGTCTTCTGCTGATCCTGCAAGTCCAGTTCGCTGGTCTGTTTTTGCAGGCGGGCTTTCTGTACCGCACTTTTGGTTTGACGGTTGTTGAAGATAGGAATGCTTACAGTCAGACCTAATGAATTGTTCCAGTTATTCTTTACCTGTTCGGAGAAAGAGAAATCATTTCCGTTGGCGTTCGTAGTACCGATACCGGCACTGAGGCTTAGTGTAGGGATATATCCTGCTTTGGCAATGCTGATATCCAAATCGGAAGCCTGTACATTCAGCTTGCCCGATTCTATCTCAGGACGGAAAGTGAGAGCAGCTCGATACACATCTGTTTTGGTGGGCAGGGGCGTCAGCACATTTTCATCACCTAAGGCAGGCAGATAGAGATTCATTTCACTTTCACCATCCAACTCCAGAAGTTGTTTCAGTTGTAATTTGTAATCTTGCAAGGTGGCTTGTGCCGTCACTAACTGATATTTATCAGTGCTGACTTGTGATTCTAACTGTGCGAGGTCGCTCTTGGCGATACTTCCGGCCTCCAGCAACTGTTGTCCGCGATCACGTTCGGCCTGGCTGACAGCAAGAGTATTCTCATTTACTTTAACAGCTTCGGCAGCGTAGAGTATCTGCACATATATTTGTGCAATGCTCTCTTCGATAGAATTTTCACTTTCGGCTACATTGAGTTCGGCAATGCGGTTGTTCAGCTTCTGCTGCTTGATGGTGTTCAGGCGCTTGCTACCATTGTAGAGAGTCCAACTGGCATCAATACCATAGCTACCATTGTACGACGTCTTACTGGTGCTGCTGGTGATGTTGTCACCATCGATAATCGTATTTGTCTCGCTGTTGGGGCGGTTTACGATACGTTGGCTGACACTTGCCGACAAACTGGGAAACAGGGCTGCTTTCGCAGTTTTCACATCCACTTCGGCGCTTTCCGCACTGATACGGTTACGCTTCAGGGTGATGTTGTGTTGCAGGGCATAGTCAATGCAGGTTTGCAAGTCCCACTGAGAGGGGAGCGCCGCATCGTCTTGCGATGAAGTACTTTGTACTGTGATTTCCTGCGCTGCAGTGGGAGTCGCATCCTGTGCCTGCAGTGTCGTGCTGCCGACACAGGCGCTTGCCACACTGAGTGTTATCACTGTCAATCTTCTTACGTTTCTCATATCTTCGTTATGCTATATTGTTTTACGATTGCGAAGATACAGTGTCGTAAAATGCCCTGCAAAATAGATAGACGGTTCGGAATTTTTCGACGCCGGAATGCTTTTTTGTGTCGATAACTAACTTTTTGCCCTTTTATTTGTTATTTAGAATATAAAAGTTTTATATTTGTAATGATTATAATTTCTCTATTATGAAGAATACAATCCAGAAAATCTGGCGGTTTTACGTCGATGGATTCCGGGGTATGACGCTCGGGAAAACTCTGTGGCTCATTATTCTGGTGAAACTGTTCATCATGTTTTTCATATTGCGTATATTCTTCTTCCCCAATTATCTGAACTCGTCTGCGGTAGGCGAAGATAAAGAGGAATATGTAAGTAGGGAACTTATTGACCGTGCTCTTGGTGATCCTCCTTCTTCCACTCCGGATTGACCAGCGCTTAATACTGTAAATTACTTATAACTTCATAATTAATAACTTGATTTCTTATGCTTGAACACATCAACACTTCTCTGATTGACTGGTCGAGGGCGCAATTCGCACTGACAGCCATTTATCACTGGATTTTTGTGCCGCTCACATTGGGGCTGGCAGTCATCATGGGTATCATGGAGACCATGTATTATCGTACGGGGGATGAGTTTTGGAAACGCACCGCCAAGTTTTGGATGAAATTGTTCGGTATCAACTTTGCCGTGGGAGTGGCCACGGGACTGATTCTTGAATTTGAGTTCGGAACCAACTGGAGTAACTACAGCTGGTTTGTGGGCGACATTTTTGGAGCACCACTTGCCATCGAAGGAATTTTGGCTTTCTTTATGGAAGCTACTTTTATTGCAGTCATGTTCTTTGGCTGGGATAAGGTGAGCAGGAAATTCCATCTGGCATCTACCTGGCTGACGGGATTGGGGGCCACAATATCTGCTTGGTGGATACTTGTGGCGAATGCATGGATGCAGAATCCGGTGGGGATGGAATTCAATCCTGATACGGTGAGAAATGAGATGGTAGATTTCTGGGCAGTAGCATTATCACCTACAGCAGTAAATAAGTTTTTCCATACCGTGTTGTCCGGTTGGGTGCTGGGTGCTGTATTTGTGGTAGGTGTTGCCTGCTGGTTCCTGCTGAAGAAACGGGATAAGAAGTTTGCATTGTCAAGCATAAAGATTGCTGCCTGGGTAGGTTTGGTTTCGGCTGTGCTTTCTGCATGGACCGGTGATGGGTCGGGTTATCAGGTGGCGCAAACGCAGCCGATGAAGCTGGCAGCAATGGAAGGTTATTACGAGGGGCAGCAAGGGGCCGGATTGGTAGCAATCGGTATGCTGAATCCTGAAAAGAAGACATACGATGACGGACAGGCTCCTTTCCTGTTCAGGATGGAGATACCAAAGATGCTCTCTTTGCTTGCTGAAAGAAAAATGGATGCATTTGTACCCGGTATTACAGACTTGTTGGAGGGTGGATATGAATTGAAAGACGGTACCAAAGCACTTTCCGCAGAAGAGAAGATAGAGCGTGGGAAGACAGCAATTGCTGCATTGGCAGCTTATCGTGATGCCAAGTCGGCAGGTAACGAGGAAGATGCGAAGATAGCGGCCAAAACGTTGAAAGAAAATGTAGCTTATTTCGGCTATGGATATATTAAGGATGTGAATGATCTGGTACCTAATGTACCGTTGACATTCTATGCTTTCCGTGTGATGGTGATGCTGGGTGGTTACTTTATATTGTTCTTTATTGTAATACTGTTCCTGGTATATAAGCGTGATTTGTCGAAGATGAAGTGGATGCATTGGGTTGCATTACTGACCATTCCGTTGGGCTATCTGGCGGGACAAGCCGGATGGGTAGTTGCAGAGTGCGGACGTCAGCCGTGGGCTATACAGGATATGTTGCCTGTGAATGCGGCTATTTCTAAGCTGGATGTGGGTTCCGTACAGACGACATTCTTTATCTTCCTGGTGTTGTTTACTATTATGCTGATAGCAGAAATCGGTATTCTGTTGAAGGCAATAAAGAAAGGACCGGAGAATAATTAATAATTAGAAATTAATAATTAAAAATTAAAGTTCATGTCTTACGTTTTTCTACAACAATATTGGTGGTTCGTGGTATCATTGCTGGGGGCCCTTCTTGTATTCCTGCTGTTTGTGCAGGGAGGTAATTCGCTTATCTTCTGTCTGGGTAAGACGGAAGAACATCGGAAGATGATGGTTAACTCTACAGGGCGGAAATGGGAGTTCACATTTACGACGTTAGTTACGTTTGGCGGTGCATTTTTTGCATCGTTCCCATTGTTCTACAGTACGAGTTTTGGTGGTGCATACTGGTTGTGGATGATTATCCTGTTTAGCTTTGTGTTGCAGGCTGTCAGTTATGAATTCCAGAGCAAGGCGGGTAATCTGCTGGGAAAAAATACATATCGTACTTTCCTGGTGATTAACGGTGTAGTAGGTCCGGTGCTGCTGGGTGGTGCGGTGGCTACGTTCTTTACAGGTTCGGAGTTTTATATCAATAAAGCCAGTATGACGAATACGGTGATGCCTGTTATCAGCCATTGGGCAAATGGCTGGCACGGACTGGATGCATTGGCTAACCCATGGAATGTAGTGTTGGGATTGGCTGTATTCTTCCTTGCACGTATTTTGGGTGCATTGTACTTTATTAATAATATTGATGATAAAGATTTGGTGGCACGTAGCCGTCGTTCCCTGATAGGAAATTCGGTGTTGTTCCTGGTATTCTTTTTGTCATTCGTTATCCGTACACTGTTGGCGGATGGATATGCTGTGAATCCGGAGACGGGAGAAATCTTCATGGAGCCTTATAAGTATCTGACGAACTTTATTGAAATGCCGGTGGTGTTGGTGCTTTTCCTTATTGGGGTGGTACTAGTGCTTTTTGGTATTGGGAAGAGTTTGTTGAAGCCTAAATTTGATAAGGGTATTTGGTTTACAGGTATCGGTACGGTACTTGCAGTGTTGGCATTACTGCTTGTTGCGGGCTACAATCATACGGCTTATTATCCTTCTACAAATGATCTGCAAAGTTCATTGACTTTGGCAAACAGTTGTTCCAGTGAGTTTACATTGAGGGTGATGTTCTATGTTTCTTTCTTGGTTCCATTTGTGCTTGCGTATATCTTCTATGCTTGGAGGAGCATTGATATACATAAGATCGATGAGAAAGAGATGAAGGACGGAGGGCATTCGTACTAAAAGACTATTGATTCATTTGTTTTATATAAGGGATTGTTTTGTTCAGGACTAATGAATATAACGTTTGCTCTTAGGAATAATTGGGTGTCAACCTTGGTTAACAGATCTGTCAACGTTGGTTGACGGTTCTGTTAACCAAGGTTGACAGGCCTGTTAACCAAGGTCAACACTCTATAAGACTTACTGTTTAGATGCAAAATGAGCTGGGTAAATACCTGTTTAGCTTGCTTCTTATACCTGTTTAGGTAGCTTCTTATTTATAACTAACCTGTTGCATACCGATCAGCCGGTCATATCTTTCGCCAAAGGGCCGGTGGTAAACAAGTATCAGATATTCATTCTCCGTTTCATAGAAATTCCCCTCTGCCTGTGCGGTGCTTCCTACCGTACTTCCAGGTGTTACATACAGATACTGATAATTATATGCTCCCTGCTTCAGCAATCGGGCACACTCATAAGCGTGAGTTTCCGGATTGTATTTCAGCAGATTCTCTTCATTAAAATCATCATACGTGAAAGCTCCTTGCAGATAAAACTTTCCCTCTGTAAGCGGATTCTCCCATAACAGAGAGAAATGCACAAAGAAGTAATCTGCTTCCGTATTGTTATCCACCGCTTCATCATACCGTATTACAAAACGTCCATTTTGATCCTGGTCATAACTATAATTGAGTAGACGAGGCAGATCCGGTTGCAGCGTGACGTGATAGTAAGGGGCATGATAGCGGATACTTTCCACACCTTGTGAGGCATATCGTGTACTCACCATTTCGAAACGGCGGTATTCGTTTCCTGCTGGAAATATTAGCGCACGATTATGTTCGTAGCGTAACTGGTCAGGGCCAACGTAAGAAGGTTGAAGATTGGTAACTTCGTTGTCTGTACGATTATCCTGTAAAACGTGTACTCTGATTTCATTCTGAGGGTTACGAATGGGATACCCCTTATGCTGGATACTGAAGCTGACTTGCTGATGGTTTTTGTTACGATCTATCTCTGTATCACTGCTGACTTGTGCTGATATGTTTACCTCTTTCTCCAATATCCGGAAGCAAGTGCTGAAAGCGGGTTTATTCTTGCCCTCTGCATCATCATAAACCAACAGACGATAGTTACCGGAAAGTTTGGGACGTACCTGGTCATTGGGAAACGTTAGGCGATAGTGTGTGTAGGGCAGAGTAGTGTTGACGGAAATATCGTGATCCTCTATCGGATTATCATTGAAACCATCCAGGTATTCTGTTTCGGAAAGGTCGGACGGGGTCCAGTCTGCATTGCAATGTGTGAGGACATACTGATAACGATGGTAATCGTGCGTGAGGTGGTCGAATGAGATTTCTACAGTTTCACCTTCACCTAACCGGATGACGGCAGGAGCCATATAGTCGTTGTTGGCGATGACCTGCACCGTATGTATATGCGGGTTATAAACTTCTGTACGTTGGGCATGTGCTCCACAACAGATAAGTATACAAATTAAGAACAATGGCAAGGTTTTCTTCATTTCTTTTCTGCTTTTTCTACCGGAGGGAATTTGGGAACTAACTTCATCAACCTTAATATCTGTGACTGTCTGCGCAGGATGTAAGCTGACGGGTGTGCGGAATCAAAGCGTATGGGGTTAGGAAGGGTTGCTGCAATCAATGCACTTTGACCTGCTGTTAGTTTAGCAGCAGTGGTGTGGAACTTGTATTTGGCGGTAGCTTCTGCTCCATAAATACCTTTTCCCATTTCGATAGAGTTAAGATATACTTCCATGATCCGTTCTTTCGACCAACAGAGTTCAATAAGCCAGGTGAAGTAAACTTCAAGTCCTTTTCGCGTCCATGAAGATTGGGGCCAAAGAAATACATTTTTTGCAGTCTGTTGGCTGATGGTACTGGCTCCTCGCTTCCGCTTTCGTGTTTCATTCTCTTTCATAGCTTTTTTTATTTCGATGAAATCGAAACCATTGTGAGTAGCAAAGCGATTGTCTTCCGAAGCGATTACCGCCATCGGCAGGTGAGGAGAGATTTTATCAAAAGAAACCCAACTGTGATGCCAGACCGGTTTTTCGCCTTTAAAAATCTGTTGAGTACTCCGGATAACCATGAGGGGAGTGAAGTAAACGGGAATAAAACGATAGATCACCACTGTGAGAATAGTGGAGATAAAGAAAAAGAGTATCAGATTGCGTAGGATTCGCAAAACCTTCTTCATATTTATTGCCGTGGCTTTTGTTGGTTAGTAACGTACTACGAGCTACAAGTACGGACGCTTTTAGGTGTGACAGCAAAATCTTTGCTTTTTCCTAAAAAACATTGCGTAGCAACTTGTAGCTCGTAGCTTTGTATCTTGTAGCTTATTTACCTGCTTCTGCGTTCTTAATCATCTGTTCGCTGGCATACATATAGATATCCACACGACGGTTTTGACTGGCTGTCATGCTGTCATCATACTGATTGTAGCCTACGCCTTCCACTTGCTTGAATTGTGCAGGAGAAACGCCGCAATCCTGCAGATAGTTTTCTACAGTATATGCACGGTCTTTTGAAACTTTCATGTTTGCTTCATACGTACCTACTTTATCTGTATGGCCTACGATAGCAATGTCCGTTGTAGGGTCTTCCTTCAGAATCTGGGCCAGTTCGCGCAAAGAAGCTTTAGAAGTATTGCTCAATGCTGATGAGTTAAAGCCAAACAGGATGCCTGATTCGAAAGTTACTTTTACAGCAGCAAGTCCGTTGGTATCGGTTACTTTCTCTACCTGTGCACCTTCAATTTTGGCAGCTTCGGCAGCTTTCTTATCCATCTTATGGCCAATGGCAACACCGGCACCTGTACCTACTGCCGCACCTACAGCCGCACCAATAGCTGCGCCCTTACCTTTACCGATAAGTCCGCCAATAATAGCACCGGCTGCTGCGCCTGATCCACCACCAATCACACCGCCTTTTGCGGTATTGTTCATTGTACTGCAACTTCCTAATAATATAGCACCGCTCAATAACAGTACACTAATTTTCATCTTTTTCATAATTTGTTCTTTTAAAAATGTTACTATGTTTGTAATGCAAAGTTAGATATATAACAAATATGTTGATGTTATGTTTAGGTATTTTGTTCTCCTTTTTTAGAGAATTTTTCTTTTTATAAGTATAAACCAGAGTGTGAGGATAAGTCCCTTAGCAATGGTGGTTGCACTTACGGCCCACCATATGGCGTCTACCCCCATTCCCATATGTACCAGAAGCAGGGCTACGGGAATACGCATATAGTTACATGATATACTGATGATGGCTGGCGGAATTGTTCTTCCTAATCCGTAGAATACGCCTTGCATGGTGATTTCCAGCATCATGAAGAGCTGTGAATAACCGTCTATACGCAGGAAATCACCACCTACGCGGAAAGCCTCCGGTTCGGGTACGAAAATGGAAAACACTTCACTTCCAAAGAAAATGAAGAGTAATGAGCATAGGGTACCGAATATAGATGTCATCCAGAGTGTAGTGCGCCAGGCCTTTTTTACTCTTGATTTTTCTCCGGCAGCATAATTCTGTGCAATGAAGGTACTTAATGCGGTAGAGAAACCTTGCGAGGTATTCCAGGTAATGGCTTCTATTTGTCCTCCGGTAGTGAAAGCCATAAGTCCGATATGTCCCCCTTGTTCCGAAGCCGTACGCGAAAGGAACATATTGACAAAGGCAAACAAGGTATTCAGCGTAGCTACCGGAAGCCCGAGCTTGAATATACGGTGGGTGTATTTCTTTTTAAGACGGGTAAGAAAAGGGAAGCCTCCCAGCAGATTGTCTTTATACCGTAGCTGATAAATGAAAATACCGAATACTGTAGCTTCGGATAACCATGTGGCGAGGGCTGCACCCACTGTTCCCCAGCCAAAACCGAAGATAAATAACGGGTCGAGTATGATATTCATTATCAATCCGGTACCACTGATGTAGAAAGGTGTCTTGCTTCGTCCTGCCGCATTGTATATTCCTGTGAAGGCGGCCGATAAAAATACGAAAGGTAATCCTGTTGAGACAATACGTAGGTAAGTTACGGCATTCTGTGTGATATGCTCTTTCAGTTCGAATATATGCAGGATAGGATCGGCAAATAGAAATAACAGGGCTGCCCAGCATACAGAAATGAGCAGGGCAATACTGATATTATGCGAAGCGAACTGCCGTGCATCTTGTTCGCTACGAGCCCCGATAGATTGCCCTACGCTGACTTCAGAACCTACTTTATTCAGCAAGGCTATGGAACCGGACATCCAGGTGAGTATACCTACTGCACCGACAGCAGCAACTGCTTCGCTGCCTAAACGGCCCACCCATGCCATGTCCGTCAGGCTGTACGCCATCTGGATAAAGGAAGTAGCCATAATAGGTATCGCCAGATTAAATAACTGGCGATTGATAGGCCCTTTAGTCAGATTTTTTGTTCCTTGCATGATTTACAGTCTGTAAATTTCGGACTGCAAATTTACAGATTATTTGTTAATAATCACACTGCCGGTTGCTTTTCTGTCTATTGAGTTACCGGGAACCTTTTTGTAAGCGACTGTGCCCGGTGCATCTATACTCCGGGTGAGGGTGGTTTTTCCGTCAATCAGGTCTATGGCAGCTTTAAATAAGTGTTCATTCGGATCTCCTAAAGGAAACATTTCAATAGGAGATACAGTTTGAGCATCAACGTATGTGAATGCTTCGTCAAGTTGTACATCCGGCGCTATTCCATCAGCATAATCAGTAAAGTCTACTGAATTGTATATTTGACAAACAATAGGGTGCATCTCCCACTTTTTGTCGTCGCTTGTATATTCCAGTGAACCGACGTTTTTACCTACAGTTGTTTCTCCAATTACCACAACATTCATAAAAGGTTCCAATGAGTTGATCACCATTTCCGAAGCGGATGCACTGGAACTACTTACTAATACATACAGTGTTTTTAGGTTCAGGTTTTTCCCGTTTGATCCGAGCAAACTCTTGTTTGTATTAAATTGGACCTTTTTGTTTTTTTGTTTATCATTGTATTGTAGGTAACCTAATTTGTTACCAACTTGATTTCCTGGTTGGAGAATGGTACATAATAAGATACCGGAAGATAATGCTCCACCATTGTTGTACCGTAAATCCAAGACAAATTCATCCACTCCGTTAAAGTCAGAGCCTGAAAGAGATTTTAAATGGTCGTCGTAAGACGTGTCATCATCGCTTTTCCCTGCAGTGAAATGGTTGTAAAGCAGATAACCTACTTTTTTATTTTTGACCGGACTTTCGATGACATTCCATGTATATACCGGATCATCTTCAACTTTCCGGGCTGATGCTAAATTTATTTTTTCATTCTGAATCACAAACTTCTTTGTTGCCGGGTCCCATTTGGCTATTGTTAATGAACAGGCTTCGCCACCGGATAATGATGCAAAATTAGCATCTGTAACTGGAGCATCATTGATTTCTGTAATCCAGTCGCCTCGTTGCAATCCGGCATCATCAGCCGGCGAATCTTTCACTACATATAATACGAGCGCAAGTATATCCTGATGTGTTTTATCAGCATAAATACCTGTAAATTCAAAACCGTATGAATACTCTTCATTTATCGTACTACGCGTATTTCCTCCTGTGAGTTCTTTGATATATGAGAAATATTGGTGTTTGCTTCCACGAACTTTCCCGTCTTTATCAGACAGTAATGAATAAAAGAAAGTTTCCGGATCATTCGCATAATTCAGCTTGCCGGCTACCGGTATTTCATTGTACCAATAGTAATGTTCGCGCATGGTATCCTCTATCCATGCCTGCGTATCAGGACGATCACTGTTACCACTTGGATCGTCATCATCCTTGCAGGCACTTAAAGAGAGACAGATAAACAGGAATAATAAAGTTTTGATTTTCATATATAAGTTCGTTTTATAGTAAACGCAAATATATGAATTTATATTCTTTATTGAGTTAATTTCCGATAGATTATCTTTTTATTGAACACAGCTTAATACTCATTAAACTTTTCTGTGGATGAACTTTCCCTCTATCCAGTAAGTGGCATGGTTAGCCTTGAACTTTAATATGACATAGTTCGGGTCAGTCGGGCCGCCGGGAAAATGGTTGATGAACCAGTCTTGCCAAAGTTCTTGTTTGATGTCTGCATCTGTGATAACTTCTACATCACCGGTCATGCAAACACTGTCTCCCTGGGCATAGAAACATAAACCACCTTTCGGATTCTTTCGAAAATCAACTGTTTTCCATGAGTCGTTTCCGGTTGACATCCAAACGGTTGAAATACCTTCGGCTTTAACCATACTCATTGGTACAGGGCGGGGATATCCCTCTTGGTTAATAGAGGTAAGAACTACTACTTCGCTCTTTTGAAGCATTTCTGCGGCTTTCTTTTCAAGTGTTTTCATCTTTTTAATCTGTTTTGTTAATTGAATGGTGCAAATATAAGTAGCCGGAGATATTCCTTCATTGTATAAAAACGACATTTACGCTTCTACGTAAGTCAGCGTGACTTCTTCTTCCGGCGAAGGAAGGGCCAGAAAAGAGTAGGGGGTATTACCTGACATTCTTTTTATTTCTCTTGAAAGATGGGGGACATCATAGTATCCTGCATGAACAGCAGTAGATAACAGGTTATCGCAGGTAGCACTCCTCAATAAATCTACCGCATTCTTGAATTGCATAATTCTGCTGTATATTTTGGGAGTATATCCTGTATTCATTTTGAATTTACGTTCGAATTGTCGTTGGCAGAGACAAATATCTTCCACTAATGATTGTACCGGGAGTTTTCCCTGATGACGGTTTATTTGTTCTATGGCAAACGCAATCTGTGGGTCCGTCTGTAGATCATATTTGTATAAAGACTTGATGAATAATTCTTCTATTATCTTTATTCTGTCTCCAAAGTTATCCTCTTCACATAGTCTTTCTGCAAACGAGGCATCGAAGAAGTTAGTTACTTCATCAGCACAGATTCTTTGATTGGTAAGTTCGTGCAGGGGTAATTGTATGAAACGTGATAATCCGGAAGGTAGAAAACGGACTCCCAGCATATGAATGGTTTCCGCATAAGCTACCAGTTCCGAGTAACTATTCATCGGTCCAATGAAGTAGGAACGGTAAGGTTTCATGGTTAGCCTGCCATCTACCGTCTGTGTAGCCTCTCCAAGGGTGAAGATAAAATCCGTGCATCCGTCGGGAAGTATGTTGATGCGCATTCCATATTCAGGATTGCCTTTAAATTCCCAATATTTGTCAATATAGGGGGAGAGCAGACTGCATGGTGGGTATTCTTTGTACATAAATTTAGGATGTCATTGCAGAAAGGTAATCATTGGCAGGTTATATACCTTATTTTTCCATTTCTTTTTCCGTCATATCTACTTCTCCCTGAAAGTTAATGGACTGGCGGTTTTGCATGTTTACGAATATGGTAGAGGAGCCGTTGCTAAAAATATCGATATCAAAATCGAATTTATCTTCCGTGCTCCGTGCCGTGAATTTAATTTTTGCTGTTCCTTTCTTATCCCAATCCAGCTTGTAGTCGGTAAGTGGAGCTTTGAAGTTGAGCCCTTCTCCGCCACCATAAGGAATTGAATAGGCTCTTCCATAATAAGGTAGATGGGATATGATGGAATCGTTTCTGATTTCTACAGAATATGGAGAAGTCAGCATCACGGACCGTCCCCTTGCAGGAAGTGCCCGGTTCACATCTATTTTATATTTCCCGGATGTGATGAGTTTTTCAACCGCTTGTTTCTTTAGCTCTTTCTTTTCTTTCTTAGTTTGTGCAGAAAGAGTCGGTATACTGATTGCCATAATCAGCAATAAGGAAAAAATAATTCGGATTGCTTTCATACATACTTATATTTTATGGATTATATATATGGGTAACAATCAAATGTACTGATAAAGATAATCAGGTACGTGCTTATTTAATGATATTTAGAATTATTTTACCAGTCGGTAAACAAAAGATGCACCTAATTTGTAGGGTAACCATTCGGCGCTGGCATTTTTGCCCACATACATTTCTCCGGTAGATTTTATATAACCTTTATATCTGGAATGTTGCCATCCATAGCTTGCGAAAAGGTCTACTGCCCAACGGTCGTTTATTTTAATTTGATAGCCTAAAGTTGCTCCGAAAGACATGCCATTGCCTTTTTGATATTTATCATGATTGATATAATTCCATTTTGTGAATTTAAACAGTCTGTGATAACTGCCATATCCTCCTACATAGAGTCCGTTGAATGCTCCTTTAGGGTAATATCTGCTTTCTACAATTAATTGGCCGAATCTCATAGGGTTGCCCTCGATGCTTTTCCAGGGTGAGTATACGGCATCTCCATTGAATGTCCACTTATCTGCAAGTTTGGTTTCTGCTGACATGTTCACTACACCCATAGCCCAATACAAAGCGTTCCATTTGAGTTTGGTTTGAGCCTGAACGGCAGATAAGGATAAGGCCAAAAGGGCCAGCAATAGTAATTTTCTCTTCATAACGAATGGTTTAGATATAGTTATTTAGTTAAAGTCTTCTTTGTGTTTTGATTTGTAAGGAGCTATCAATCAGATGCTTTAGTCTTCTTTGAATAAAAAAAAGGAACTTTCAAAGTTCCTTTTGTGTGATCCGCTTGGGGCTCGAACCCAAGACCCCAACATTAAAAGTGTTGTGCTCTACCTGCTGAGCTAGCGAATCAAACCTTTATTGCTGTTAAGCGGGCGCAAAGATAGAGACATTTTTTGGAAAAGCAAAAGGATTTCTCTTTTTTTCTTATCTTTGCCAAAGTTTTGTGGCAGATTGCAAAGAGCGCTGCATAGTATTAAAGTAAATACATTATTAATATAATACACTTAAAACTTTATGGCAACAGTTGACGATAAAAAGATTATCTTTTCTATGGTAGGGCTGAACAAGACCATTCAGCAGAACAATAAGCAGGTGTTGAAGAACATCTATCTTTCGTTCTTTTATGGCGCAAAGATCGGTATCATCGGTTTGAATGGTTCCGGTAAATCTACCTTGCTGAAGATTATCGCCGGGTTGGACAAGTCTTATCAGGGCGAAGTGGTATTTTCACCGGGTTACTCAGTAGGCTATCTGGCTCAGGAGCCTTATCTGGATCCTACAAAAACTGTAAAAGAGATTGTAATGGAAGGTGTGCAGCCCATTGTAGATGCATTGACTGAGTATGAAGAGATCAATCAGAAGTTTGGTTTGCCTGAATACTACGAGGATGCTGATAAGATGGACAAGCTATTTGCACGTCAGGGAGAGTTGCAGGATATTATCGATGCAACTGATGCCTGGAATCTGGATAGTAAATTAGAGCGTGCTATGGATGCCCTTCGTTGCCCGCCCGAAGATGCAAGCGTGGAACATCTTTCTGGAGGTGAACGCCGTCGTGTGGCACTCTGTCGCCTGCTGTTGCAGAAGCCTGACGTACTGTTGCTGGATGAGCCTACCAACCACCTTGATGCTGAATCTATCGATTGGTTGGAGCAACATTTACAACAATACGAAGGTACGGTAATTGCTGTTACTCACGACCGTTATTTCCTTGATCATGTAGCAGGCTGGATTCTTGAACTCGACCGTGGTGAAGGTATTCCTTGGAAGGGTAACTACTCCAGCTGGCTGGAGCAGAAGACCAAGCGTATGGAAATGGAGGAAAAGACAGCCAGTAAGCGCCGTAAAACATTGGAACGTGAGTTGGATTGGGTACGCATGGCCCCTAAGGCACGCCAGGCAAAAGGAAAAGCACGTTTGAACTCTTACGATAAGTTGATGAACGAAGACATCAAGGAGAAGGAAGAAAAACTGGAAATCTTCATTCCTAATGGTCCGCGTCTTGGTAATAAAGTTATCGAAGCAAAACATGTGGCAAAGGCCTATGGTGATAAGTTACTGTTTGATGATCTCAATTTTATGCTTCCTCCCAATGGTATCGTTGGTGTTATCGGTCCTAACGGTGCCGGTAAAACTACGCTGTTCCGTCTGATTATGGGATTGGAAACTGTAGATAAAGGTGAGTTTGAAGTAGGAGAGACCGTAAAGGTGGCTTATGTAGACCAGCAGCATAGTGATATTGATCCGAACAAGAGTGTTTATCAGATAATCTCCGGTGGTACGGAGCTGATTCGTATGGGCGGTCGCGATATTAATGCCCGTGCGTATCTTTCGCGTTTCAATTTCTCCGGTGGCGATCAGGAAAAACTCTGCGGCGTACTTTCCGGTGGTGAACGCAATCGCCTGCATCTTGCTATGGCATTGAAAGAGGAAGGCAACGTACTCTTGCTGGACGAACCTACCAATGACATAGATGTAAATACCCTTCGTGCTCTTGAAGAAGGTCTTGAAGATTTTGCCGGATGTGCTGTAATCATCAGTCACGACCGTTGGTTCCTCGATCGTATTTGTACTCACATTCTTGCGTTCGAAGGAGACTCCAATGTCTTCTATTTCGAAGGTTCTTATTCAGAATATGAGGAAAATAAACAGAAACGTTTAGGAAAAGAAGAACCTACCCGTGTACGTTATAGAAAGCTGATGAATGACTGATAACAGTGAGAATCTGATAGCATAAATTATATTTTGATGACAAATAGAAAGCCCTGCAAAAAACTTGTAGGGCTTTATTGTTATAAAAAGTCTCAATAACTCCTATCTACTCTGAAATTTTGTAGCAGAAATGTAATACAAATCTAAATCTTATTAATTATATTTGCGTCTTAAAACAGTATTTAATAATTAATTAACACTTTTAATTAACAAAAAACAGAAGTATGAAAAAACATCTAATTCATTTCCTGTTAGTGGCTGTGCTGTCTGTATTCAGTGCTGCGGCATTTGCCCAGACTACAGTGAGGGGGCAGCTTGTTGACTCGGAAACAGGCGAGCCGTTAGTGGGCGCTGCTGTTATGGTAGAAGGCACTTCACAAGGAACTGTGACTGACATTGATGGTTATTTTAAGCAAAGTGTTGCTCAAGGTGGGACATTGGTGTTCAAGTATGTAGGTTTCAAAGACCTCAAGAAGAAAATAACACAGAAGGGTGCTTCTGTTGATTTGGGTACTATCAAGATGGAACCGGATGCTGTGATGCTAAAGGATGTGGTGATTACTTCGTCTATAGCTGTTGCTCGTAAGACTCCGGTGGCTTTATCTACAGTAGATCCTACGTTTATTGAAGAAAAGTTGGGTACACAGGAATTTCCTGAAATTCTGAAATCAACGCCAGGTGTACATGCCAATAAGCAGGGCGGCGGTTATGGCGACTCTGAAATCTACATGCGTGGTTTCGGTCAGGAAAATGTGGCCGTAATGGTGAATGGTGTACCTGTCAACGATATGGAGTGGGGAGGTGTATATTGGAGCAACTGGGCAGGGCTTTCTGACGTAACCCGTACATTGCAGACACAACGTGGCTTGGGAGCCAGTAAGGTATCTGCACCTTCAGTAGGTGGTACAATTAATATTGTAACTAAAGGTCTTGAGTCGAAGAAAGGTGGAAGTGTTTCTTATGCTATGGGTAATGATGGCATGAACAAGATCCAGTTTAATATTTCTACAGGATTGACGAAGAATGGTTGGGCTTTGACTTTGCTTGGTGCCAAACATTGGGGAGACGGTTATGTACAAGGTACTAAGTTTGAAGGTTACAATTACTTTATCAATTTGGCCAAGCGCATCAACGACAATCACCAGTTACAATTTATGGCTACCGGTGCACCGCAGCATCATGATCAACGTGATAAAGGTGCTGGTTTGACTATTGCTGATTGGGAAATGACAAAGCGTACTTATGGTGTTGCGGATAATAAGTATAACCCTTCGTTCGGTTACCGTAAAAATGGAGAAGCTTATAATGCAAACCATAATTATTATCATAAACCACAGATCAGTTTAAATCATCAGTGGGAGATTGATCGCAAATCGTCGCTTTCTACCTCTTTATATATGTCATTGGGACGTGGTGGCGGTTATTCCGGTCAAGGTAATGATAAATTCTCTCCGTATAGCTATTCTTCTTGGAATGGTGCTTATAAGGGAGTGCTAAATACTACTTTCCGTTGCCCGGATGGTACTTTTGACTATGCTGCCATTGAAGATTATAATGCTTCTAGTGAATATGGTTCGGCATTGGTAATGTCTGAATCTAAGAACGAACATGTTTGGTATGGTTTACTTTCTACTTATACGACTAAGTTCGGTGAGAATTTCGATTTTTATGGTGGTGTGGATTTTCGTTATTACAAAGGTACGCATACTAATGTGATTTCTGACCTTTTTGGTGGTGAATACTATATGGATAATGCAGACCGTTTGAAGGTGAAAGCTGCCAATAATGCCGCAGCGGCCGATCCTATGTGGGCCTATGAAAAACTTTATGTAGGTGACGTGGTTTATCGCGATTATGACGGTCATGTGATGCAAGAAGGCGCTTTTTTCCAATTGGAATATAATAAAGACAAATTGGCTGCTTTTGTCTCAGGTTCTCTTTCTAACACTGGCTATTGGCGTGTAGACCGTTTCTACTACGACAAGGCGCATGAGAAATCAGAAACCGTAAATTTCTTGGGCTTTACTGCTAAGGGAGGTGCTAACTATAATTTGACCGAAAATCACAATGTATTTTTCAATGTGGGTGCTATTAGCCGTGCACCAAAATTCTCTTATGGTGCATTTATGCAAGCTACTAGTAGCAATGCTACTAATCCCAATGCTGTGAATGAAAAGATTTTTTCTGCTGAGTTGGGATATGGGTTTCGTAATCGTATGCTAACTGCTAACGTCAATCTTTACTATACTAAGTGGATGGATAAAACAATGACTACTGGTACAGATTTGGGTTATACGCGTGCTAATATCAATATGTCAGGTGTAGAAGCTACTCACATGGGAGCGGAACTTGATTTGAAGTTTAGGCCTTTTAATTGGATGGAACTGACGGGTATGTTCTCTTATGGTGATTGGAAGTGGGGTAGCAACGCTAAGGGATATTTCTTCTCTGAGCAAGGTGGACAGCCTCTTGACAGAAACGGTAATGTTACCGAACTGTTAGGACCCGATCATGCGTGGGCCATTATCAATATGGATGGTGTACGTGTGGGTGGTTCGGCTCAGACTACAGCTGCGGTTGGTTTGAATGTAAATGTGAATAAAGATATTCGTGTAGGTGCAGATTGGACTTACTATGGTCGCAACTATTCATATTATCAAGTAGATGGTACATTGCTTAGCATTAATAAAGAAAATACACTAGATGACCCATGGAGAATTCCCGCTGCAAGTATGATAGACTTGAATGCTTCTTGGAAATTTAAAATTGGTGGTCTGGATGCTGTATTCTCGGGTAATGTGAATAATTTACTGAACTATCAGTATATTGAAAAGGCATGGAATCCTAAAGGTAAGGTTGCTACAGACGAGAATGTATATGTGTTCTATACCCTCGGGCGTACATATAGCCTCCGTTTGAGAGTTAATTTCTAATCATGAAGATTATTTAAGAAGAGAATTATGAAAAAAAATATAGTTACATCGTTTGTTTTGCTGGTGCTGTTAGCGGCCTGTAACGATGATTACAATGATCAGTTTGATATTAATAGTGGATATCAGGATGTGAAAAACATCACTATGACGCTGCAGACTTCAGACTATGCTTCTATTGCCGGTGATAAAACCAATCAGGCATTGGCGTTGGCTAAAGATCCGGAAGGAAAGACAGGTTTGGAAGCATTGGAAAGTGTGGGAAAGAATGGCTATTTTACTGCCGATGCTACTGCTGATGAATACATTCCTGCTTTTTTGGCTGAGAAGTATCCTAATGCAGATATTAAATCAAAGTTCACTGTTACATATAATCAGTATCAGACTCCGTCTGCTTATTTGAAAGACTTTACTGATATATCTGGTTATACACTAGAGTCGGAAGACTATGATGGCGTGTGGGGGGACAAGGTAAAGGCTTCTTATCTTTCACCAGCCACTGTAAGTAAGATTCCCGCTATTCTGAAAGAAAAAGTAGCAAGTGCAGTTGCAGGCGATATGGTAGTCGTAGACTATGCTTATTCTGAAACGGAACCTAGTATTGGTGGTGGCGGAGGAGGTTCTTCTGAACCTACTTGGACTCAGGTTGCAGCAGTGCCTGTACGTGCAACAGGAAAGAGCTGGGATTTTGTGAATATGGGCGCTATTGATCTTTCTGCATGGAAAGGACAAGTGGTGAACATTGCTTTCAAATATACCAGTACTGATACAGGGGCGGCTACGTGGGAACTGAAGAATGCTAAAGTGCTTTCTGTGCCTTATTTGGACGTTTATTTATTTGCTGAAACCGCTGATGGCACATTTGCCAAGGTGTCTAAAAGCGGTGCTTTTGGAGGAGCGGGTAAATATGTGATTGCTTCGTTGGGTGCTGATGGACAGTATTATCCTTTTGGACGTTTGGATGATGGAAAGACATATGGGTATATGTATCCCGATCCTATAAAGGTGGAAGCTGGCGTTATTGCAGTTGCTGATGCTGCTGATTTTATTATTACGCTTGAAGCTACTGAAGCAGGTTTCAATATTAAGAATGTGTTGGGGCAGTATTTTTATATGAGCGGTAATTATGACAGTTTTAACGTAACTACCGAAGTTGGTACAGAGGGATACGACTGGACAGTTACTTCTGCGGGCGGTGCGGATTTGTTTACTATCACCAATGTTCAGAAAGAGAAAAGCGTGAAGTTGAATTACTATGTAAATAAGGAAGGTGTTGCTCAGTACTCATTTGGTAGTTATGCTGCTTCTAAGGTTAATGATAAGACATATTATACCAATTCCTTATTGGGAGATATGGGTGGCTTTACTTTCTATGATGTTAATACTGGTGGTTTGGATTTTATATGGCAGAATACAGATAAGTTTGGTTTCAAAGCTTCTGCTTTTGTTAACAGTGTAAATCATGCGTCTGAATCTTATTTAGTATCTCCTGCGATCGAGATAGAGGAAAATGCAGTATTGCCTTATATGACGATGGATGAGGCTATTAATTTTGGCAGTCCTGAGGCTCTTACGGTCTGGGTTTCTACGGATTATGCTGTATCAGCAAACACTCGTACTATGACTCGTGCTTATGTAGCATCTAACACTTCCTCACTTTATCGTTATAACGGTGAGAGTTGGTCTCTTTACTCCAATGATGATGCCAAGGTGGCTGTAGTGGAACCTTCAGTTTATGCTTCCATAGGTGCTTCATTTATTGCAGAACCCGAATTGGTATTGCCTGTTTACCTAAATGGTAAATATCCATATGCTGTTGATGCTGATCGTGCAGTGGTGGTTTACAAGAAGAAGGCTGATGCTTATGGTGTGGAAGAATTCACAAAAAGTGCGGGTAACTGGATTGCGACTCCCGAAAGTGTGGAACAAGCTACAACATTTACACTTGACAAAGACGGTATATCTGCCAAGATAAGCGTTTATATTGATGAATCGCTGAATGGTAACGAAGCCGGATTCAAGGCTCAAGATGTGTTGCTGAGCGGTGGTATAAGTTTTGTTTGGGTAAATACTACTTCCTATGGCTGGAAGGGGGCAGCTTTCAGTAACCAATGCAATGCAGCCGAGAGTTGGTTAGTATCTCCTGCTTTTGACTTCCGTAAGGGGGTGGCTCCAGTGATGACCTTTGATGAGGCTGTCAATAAACTGGGTACCAATGCTACTGTGGCTGATCATTGTTTTGTGAAGATTTCTATTGATTATAAGGATGATGTGACAAAGGCTACATGGGAAGAAATACAACTTGAGAAACGCCCGGCAGGTACAGACTGGAATTTTGTGAATGTGGGAAATATAGATCTTTCTAAATATGTAGGTAATATCGTACGTATCGCTTTCCAATACGTATCTACTGAGGAGAGTGCACCAACGTGGGAAATTCAGAACATTTTGATCAAAGAAAAAGACGCTGAGTAAATATTTTGATTAACTGGAGGTGACAAGCTTTGTATGAAGCATTTGTCACCTCCCTTTTTATATAATATATGAAACTATTTAATAAACTTTTTTATATAAGTCTCTTTCTCTGGACTTTAATGGCTTGTGACACAGATATTGTTCCGGATAATGGTTACATAGAGACTACGCAGAGTGATGCTTCCACCTTTGTAATGCAAGGATACGAAGATTCTAAAAAAGGTTTCAATGTGTTTAATCCTGAAGGATCTTCTCTTCCGTTTTATCTGAAAGAGAAGACTTTTTATGGTTCCCATTTCTATTTCTTGGAGGATGGAAGCACACGGCTTGATGGTATGGCAGAAGCATCTGAGCAGGGAGCATGGAGCCATATGGCTGAGGTGATCGAAGGTAAATGCTATTGGGTACGCTATGGTGAATATCGTGTATATAACTATATGAAGTTGCGTGTGGCCTATATCGACGGTAACAATGTGGGAATAGAGTATGTCCTGACCGATCAGACATCCGTAGGACCAAATATTAATGCTAATGAAGCTTATTTAGTAGATTTTCCTTCGGTACTTAATTTGGAGATGCCGGCTGTTAATGAGGTTAATGGAATTTATCGTGAGCATTATGTGAACTATAATGATCAGTATATTATGAATCTGGCGACATCTTGGAATGCGGAACTTCGTCATTCGTCGTGGGTGGCTTTTTACTTTGATAAGCTAACCGCACAGGACAATGTAAAGCGTACTGATGCTTGGGGATGGGATTCTGCATACAACTTTGATACAATGGGAGGAGTAGAAGAAGCTGATCACAAGAGTGATGGTTTCGATAAAGGGCATATTTGCGCCAGTGAAGATCGTGTATATTGTAAGGAAGCGAATGAACAGACTTTTCTTTATACAAATATATCAGCACAGATAGCTTCGTTTAATCAGAAATATTGGGTAGGACTGGAGCAGTTGATACAGAAATGGGGACGTTCCACTATAGGTAATACTTATGATAAGGTATATGTGGCAAAAGGTGCCACACTCAATAAGTTGCTCACAGGCTTTACTGGTACCGTAAAAGGTGGTGATGGCAAATATCCTGAAACTGATGCTAACGGTAGGACAATTCATGGTTTAGTTTGTCCGGCATATTACTATATAGCTCTTCTTTCTGAGAAAGACGGTGTGTATAATGCTATTGGTTTTTTGGTACCTCATTCAGAGACTTTGCCGCAGAAACCTACAGCTGATGACTTCAAGGCTTATGCGGTGAGCATTGACAGACTGGAGGAAGAAACAGGAATTGATTTCTTTTGTAATCTGGTTGATAGTGTGGAGAATGCAGTGGAAGTTGCCTGTGACTTTGATGCTTGGATTTGGTGAAAATAATTTTATGTTTGAATGACTAATATTATTGAATGTTAAAATCTGAGTTAGGCATGGTTGGTGTCTAAAGTTTCTTGTCAATAGTTTTGAGGAAAAAATAAAAGAAAAACCGTACCTGATTTTATTTCTCTAGTACTTATTTTTGCAGAATGAATAATATACCAAATATAACTCAAAAGGGATTGTTGGTTATTCTTTCTATTTGATAAAAAGTGTTGAGTTAAAACGAGACTGAACTCTATTTTTTTAGAGTTCAGTCTCGTTTTAATCATTTGTATCATTATGAAAAGTCCTTTCTTTATTGTAGTATCTTATCGATAGGAAACGCTTGTTTTGCCTTTTTCTTAGCGGAAATGAAATTTTATAGGGGAAATTTTGTATGAAATAGGAGAGTGGTCTTTCTTTGAAGACATTTTAGTCTAATTTTTCTCCTATTGGGAAAAAATATTTCTCCTACTGGAAAAATGAAACCTCATCCTCAGCACATAGTACATTTCCCTTTCATGGAAATTCTGTTTATCCCAGATGGTAACTTAGTTTCTTCCACACGGTAACTCCATTTACATGCTGGGGTATTTTTGTACATGAATGATTTAGATTTATTTCTTTATTTTCATTTCCATCAGTACCGGGTTGTGGTCACTACATAAGTCCAGGTCAGGCGAGTAGTAGCGGTATCCCTGAATGGTGGGTGAATGGAAAATATAGTCGATACGCAACAAACGTTTGAAGTAGCGGAAGGTATACATGTAACCCCGTCCACTGGTGCGGAACCCGTCTTTAAGTATATCACTTAATTCTGTATAGGTGTAGGAAGACGGCAAAGAGTTGAAGTCACCGCACACTACTACGGAGTAAGGACTGGCGAGGGCCAGTTGACGGATACTGTCTGTCTGTTCGGCACGCTTCACAAAGTTGTCGTGCAAAGTGTTGATAGCACCTTGTACAACTTCCACTTCACGACGGGTGTCATTCGTATTGTTAAGACCGCGTTCCCATTTCCGACGGTTTTGATTGACACTGGTAGTCTGCAGGTGGTTGTTGAGCAGACGGACAGTGTCTCTTCCTAATATGATATCGCACTGCATGCTGCAGTTGGCACTTTGCGGATAAGAAATAAATCGGGGATTGATGAGTGGGTAACGGCTGAATACGGCGATAGGAAGCACTCCGCTGATGGAGTCTTCAGTGGGTATCAAGGCATATCGCCAGTGGGAAAATACATTGCGGATGCTGTCCATCGGAAAGTACTGATTGTCGCCGAACTCTTGGAAGCAGAGTACATCGACTTCTTGTTGTTTCATGTAGCGGGCAATCTCTTTGCAGGAGTAGCCGGTGATCTCGGTACCAAAATTGCCGACATTATAAGTGGCTACTTTCAAATATCCATCGGCATAGTTACTACTGTAATGTCCTTCAGGGATTTTTTTTGTGAAATTGAATTGAAAAACGGAAAGTATATAACCGTAGTTGAAAGCCAATGCCGCAAAAGGGATGAGGATCCAGCGACTGCGGGCAAATGCCCAACAGATGGCAACCAGTAGATTGCATATCAGTAATACTGGAAGAGCTAATCCCAATACAGGCATATATTTGGAATTAGCAGGATCAAAGTTCCCGGAAAAGGCGGAGATAATAGTAACAGTAGCCAGAATGACTGTCAGGATCACTGGAATACTGCGGAAGAGACTGTGAATTTCAGATTTTCCCATGTTTATTGAAAGGAATGTTATTTTATAATATTTATCGGTTTTCCTTCCGCATACGCTTTCAGGTTACTGACTGCTATATGTATCAGCCTTTGGCGTGCTTCAAAGTTGGCCCAGGCGATGTGTGGGGTGATGAAGCAATTCCGTGCAGTCAATAGCGGGTTGTCCGGACGAGGTGGTTCTTCGGAGAGAACATCCAGTCCGGCGGCATATATTTGTCCGGTGTTCAAGGCATTGGCAAGATCTTGCTCATTAATAAGTGGACCACGTCCGGTATTGATAATGATGGAGGTAGGTTTCATTAAAGAGAGACGGCTGGCGTTGACCATTTCGCGAGTACTGTCGTTCAACGGACAGTGCAGGCTGACGATGTCGCATTCGTGGAATAATTGGTCGAGATCTGCTTTTCTGATTTCGGGTGGGAGTTGCAGACGCGATTTAGAAGTATAGGCCCATACCTTCATTCCGAAGCCAATGGCTATACGGGCAGTGTTATATCCGGTCTGTCCCAGACCGATGATTCCTATCTTCTTGCCAAGCAATTCAATAAGTGGGGTATTGTAGAAGCAAAAGTCAGGGTTCTTGCTCCAGTCTCCTCTGCTGACCTCTTCAGAGTAATGGCGTACTTGCTGAGTGATATTCAGTATGTGGGCAAATACCATTTGTCCTACGGAGGGAGTACTATATGCAGGAATGTTGGTGACAATGATACCTCGTTCACGGGCGGCAGCTATGTCTACTACGTTGTAGCCTGTAGCCAGCACGCCGATATATTTCAGATCGGGCAGGGCAGCCATCATTTCGCTGTTGATCACTACTTTATTGGTGAGGAGGGCTTCTGCACCGGCAGCACGTTCCAGTACTTCGGCGGGGGCGGTACGATCATAAATTACGCATTCGCCAAACTCTTTCAATTTGTCCCAGCAAAGATCACCGGGATTTGCGGTGTAACCGTCTAATACTACAGTTCTCATTCTGTTTATGTTTAAAGTGAGTACGCAAATTTAGGGAAAAGATTTAGGATTATGCTTATAATGGTATATTTTGTTGTGGTCGGTGTGTTTGTTGGAAGAAGTAGTATGGGATATATTAAGTAAGGATTATTTCTTAAATTTATCCTCGCCCCATAATGCTTTCATGCGTTCTGCATGTTTCTGCTCGGCAGCATTGTCTTGTGCTTCCCAAAGGCGACGTTTTTTCAGTTCATCGGGCATGAATTGCTGTTTCACGAAATGACCTGGATAGTCATGGGAATACTTATAATTGTCTCCGTAACCTAATTGTTTCATTAATTTGGTAGGTGCATTACGCAGATGCAACGGAACGGGTAGATTGCCCGTTTCCCGTACAAGTTCCAAAGCATTGTTGATGGCTATGTAGGCGGAATTACTCTTCGGGCTTGTAGCAAGATAAATAGTAGCCTCTGCTAGTGGAATACGTCCTTCGGGCCAGCCCACTTTCATTACAGCATCAAAACAGGCATTGGCAATCAGCATAGCATTTGGATTTGCCAGTCCGATGTCTTCCGATGCGGAAATAACGAGTCGGCGGGCAATAAAGGCAGGATCTTCCCCAGCTTCTACCATACGGGCGAGCCAATATACGGCACCATCGGGATCACTACCACGAATAGACTTAATGAAAGCAGATATGATATCATAATGCATTTCTCCATCCTTATCGTAAGCCAGAGGATTTTGTTGCAGACGTTCGGTAACTATCTCATCAGTAATGACCACCGGATCATTGGCTTCGGAAGAAACTACAAGGTCCAGAATATTAAGCAGTTTACGCGCATCTCCACCACTATAGCGGAGCATGGCAGTCGTTTCTTTCAGTTCGATTTTACGCTCTTTCAGAATATGGTCGGTGGTGACGGCACGTTGCAGTAATTCCATGAGGTCTTCTTTCTCCAAAGACTTCAGTACATAGAGTTGGCATCGTGACAGCAGTGGGCGGATTACCTCAAAAGAGGGATTTTCTGTAGTGGCACCTATCAATGTCACTGTACCTTGTTCCACTGCACCAAGCAAAGAATCTTGTTGCGATTTACTGAAACGGTGGATTTCATCAATAAACAGTATGGGGCTGCCTTGTGAGAAGAAGCGGTTGCTCTTGGCGCGTTCTATCACTTCGCGTACATCTTTCACACCACTGGTAACGGCACTCAATGTATAGAATGGAGTTTCCAGTTTATTGGCAATGATCTGTGCCAGTGTGGTTTTTCCTACACCCGGAGGTCCCCACAAAATAAATGAAGAGATACGTCCCGCATCAATCATCTTACGTAGTATTGCACCTGGTCCTACTAAATGTTTCTGACCGATGTACTCATCTAAAGTTTTAGGACGAAGCCTTTCTGCTAAGGGAGTCATTTTAATTACTAATTACGAATTATAAATTACTAATTGCGAATTACAAATTAATAGTTCGTAATTTGTGATTCGCAATTTGTAATTTCTAGAATATCATTAATATCATAAAGCGTATGCCTCCTTTTTTTACACCTGGAATATCCGTGTAAGTGAGGCGGCGTACATATTCGATATGCAACAGTTTGAAAATGTTGTAGATACCTACGCTGGCTTCCAGATAAGGAGTACTACCCATTACATGGCTGGTAGGCATACCGTCGCGCATAGGGAAGAGGAACAATTCGTCATTGTGGCTCTTATATGGGTTATTCTTATCCGTAAGTGTTCCGTACATACCACGGATACGGAAAGTTTCGCGCCATTTCAGCTTTTTAATGAGGGGAATACGATTGAATAGCTTCCCGTTCATATCATAAGTGATGGCAAGAGAGGCATAACGGTCATTCAGGAATTCCATGTTGTTGATAAGGCTGAAAGATTCATTGTGCTGGGTGATATATGAAAGGTTTGCCATGGGCAGGTTCAGTAAAGGGAACGGTACCGTATTCCATTGTGCACCGGCACGGGCGGTGATGTCTAGTTTACCCCAGGAACCAAACCAGAAACGTTTGCGGATACTGGCTTCTGTAAGATTGAAGTTATATTCGCCACCCAGCACACCTTTCAGACCAATGGTATGGGAAAGAGAGAAGATCGGGGCATCCAGAGACACCGGAACACGACGTTGCTTCGTATTGACAAATGTTTCCCCCGGAGCATAACGTAGGGTAACGCCAAGCTCGGTTGTAGTGATATCTTTGACGAATGTATTTGTATCATCCCATGAACCGGCTATGTTACCGTCGTTCTTCCAATATTGCAATACACCGCCGGCAGGTTCATCATTGCGGTGGCGTGCCATAGCTTTGATGGAGAAACCGGCATTCGTTTCCAACTCATACGTCAGGGTAGCATCACGCATATATGACATTTGGTCTACCTTTGTCCACTTCCAGCCTACAAACATATTGTCCTTATCTGTTGAGAGGTATTTGTCCATCGGAGACATGACATCGTAGCTGTAATCGAAAGCGATATAATGTTTTGGGAATTCCCATAACACATACTCACGCTTATTAAATGAGTAGGCTGCCTGACCTTTATAGAACCATTTCTTATCTTTTGTACCATAAGCACCATATCCGCTGAAACTCCAGTGTGGGTCGAAGTTACCGGTAGTCATACCACTGAGGCGGAAACGTGTACCGTTTACATAATTACTTGTGATACTGGTATTGATAGGACCGAAGTCGAACTTGCTGGGGTGCTTTTTGCTTCCTGTTTCTACAAAGTTCTCTATCAGGGCTTTTGCACCGAAGATAACATACTTGAAGCCTGGAATCTGTTCAATGCGATTCATGAATACGTCCATGTTACTCTCCTTTTTGGTGAGGGGAACCTGGCGTACTGAAGCCCAGTATTCATCGCTCTTGTTAAGCATATTGGCTTCCTTGATGACATTACCTTTCAGGCGGAAAAGACGGGGCTCTATATCTTCAAATTTGTAATTACTGTACTTGGTAGTACGTTGTACTTCAAGTCCTTGCAAACCTTTCACGAATTGTAATTCTACAGTCATGTCGTCATCTGTCAGTACCCAGTTGCCATCCGGCATCTGTTCAAACTGCTGCACAATATCAAGATTGTCCACGAAGTTGACTCCAGTCTTTTTAGGGAGGTTCATGGTACATTTCTTCACTGCATAGGTGGAGTCTTTCACGACATAGAGATGTCCTGTAAAACCAAAGTCCTGCGAGTTCTGTGGAACGAAAGTAAGGTGTACACACTCCTGGCGGTCCACCATAATAGTATCCATAAGATAGAACTTATAAAAACTGATAGCGCCTCGTCCGATAGGGCTGACGAAACGGCGTTGCAACAGGCGGATGTCGTCATCATAGATATTGACGTCAGAGAATACATCGGTCAGAATGGTTCCCAGCATATCTCCAGTGTTGAAGAACTCTTCAATACCGCTGGAATTCATACCTTCGATAATAGTCTTTTCGCTTTTGGGACTTTTACGATAGATGGTTTTTGAAGACGTCTCTTTGATGGAAATAGGGAGAATCATCTTGTTGGTCTTGGGCGATATTTCTACCTGGTCCTTGAAGAATGAGAATTTTTTATAGATACCTTTCTCCATCTTCTCTGGAGTGACGTCGTTCATGGACATCTTCATCTTTTCATATTTCTGGTACTGATAGAAGTCATTGGCTTCCAGTTTCAGCCCTTTTTTATTTTCGATGACTTTTCTCATGAAATCCACGGCAGGGTTGTTTTTCCGGGAATATTTCTCTTTTTGAGGTTTTACCACTACTTCAGAGAGCATGACGTCGGCAGGTGCCATCTTCACGTTCAGCACTTTGGTGTTAGGAGTTAGTGTGACTTTCTTGGTCACATATCCGATGGCGGAGAATGTAAGCTCATTCCAACCTTTGCGGGTTTCTACTGTATATTCTCCTTCGGCATTGGTGATAGCACCTACACCTTTCCCCTCGTATTGAACGGTGATGTACATTAATGGTTCGTTGGTTAGGGAGTCGGTAACGACACCTTTTATCTGTGCGGATGCACTATGTGCAACAAATAGTGACAGCAGAAAAAGGATGATAGTTGTATATTGTTGTTTCATATTTAAGTCAGTATGAGGCTGCAAAGGTAGCAAATTACCATTAAATAAGAAGTAAATATAATCTAAAGAAATAAGAGGAATGTTTATATGCGCTCTTCTTTTATATCAAGGTAAAGGAAAAGATGCTGTTTTTTAGATTTTATGTTACCTTTGCAGGGATGAATAAATCTTGTCACAGCTTAACTATAAGAGTAATATATGAAACTTCATGTTGTTAGTTTTCAAGTGCCGTTCCCTCCTGATTATGGAGGGTTGATAGATGTGTATTATAAACTGAAGGCTCTGAAAGAAGCTGGCTGCTCGGTTGTTTTGCATACATATAGGTATGAGGTGGCTGAGCAACCAGATTTGCTTAAGGTGGTTGATGCCGTCTATTATTATGAACGCTTTACAGGTTGGTGCTCTATGTTTTCTTTTCGTCCTTATATTGTTTACAGTAGGAGAAGTAAGTTATTACTGGAACGTTTGTGTGAGGATGATTCCCCAATTCTGTTTGAAGGACTGCACACCTGTTATTTCCTCTCAAATCCTTTATTGAGAGACAGACAGAAATGGGTGAGGATGCATAATGTAGAGCATGATTATTATTACTTTTTGGGGAAGTCGTGTGTTTCTTGGTACGAGAAATGTTATTATTATTTGGAAGCTTGGAAATTGAAACATTATGAACGGGTATTGCTGTATGCTGATAAAATATTGGCTATTACCAATACGGATGCTCTCTATTTCACTCAGAAATATCCTTCTGTGTCGACTTATTGTCTGCCTTGTTTCTTTGATAACATTAGTGTAGAAACTGTGACGGATGTAAGTCCGGAGAATGAGAAGTATATACTATATCATGGAAATCTGTCTGTTCTTGAGAATGTTCGAGTGATTAATTATATTCTGGACAACTTGCTGCCTAAGTTGGATATAAATATGCGGGTGGTTATTGCCGGTAAAAATCCTGATAAGCATTTACGGGAGAAAATTTCCAGAATACCGAATGTATCTCTTGTCGCAAATCCTTCGCAGGAAGAAATGAACTCTCTGATAGTCTTTGCACATATTCATTTACTGCTGACTTTCCAGAATACAGGAATCAAACTGAAGTTGATATATTCTTTGATGAAAGGGCATGGACATTGTCTAGTGAATTCGATGATGATTCCGGATCTAGGCTTTGAGGAAGTGTGTACAATTGCTGATGGACAAGAAGCACAAGTTATAGCTCTCCGTAAATTGTATCATACTCCTTTGATGCCTGAAGCGCTCCAATGGCGACAACAGGCTTTAATGAAAATGGGATATAACAATCAGGTTACTTTAATTCTCCATTAATCAACGTTTGCACAATACGTTCCGCTGTACGTCCGTCCCAACGGTCAGGTAACGTAGTATGTTTCCATTCGCCATGCATCAACGTTTCAAGTACGGCGGCAAATGCAACGGGGTCTTCGTTCACTAATTCATTAGTACCTACACGCCAGGTTTCGGGATGTTCGGCATAAGAGTTGAGCGTGATGCAGGGAACATCAAGGAAAGTAGCTTCTTCTGCAATGTTGCCGGAATCTGTGATGATACCTTTGGCATGGTTGATAAGATATCCGAAGTGCAGGTAACTTTGAGGCGGTAGAATGTGTAGGTTGGGTGCAGGTATTTCCAGCACTTTGATGGCTTTCTGCACGTATGGGTGCAACGGAGCAATAATGGGCATACCTTCGGATTTATCCACTAATGTTTGTATTAAAGATTTGAGCACATTCTTTTTGTTCAGCAACTCGTGACGATTGAGAGTGAGTAATAGATAGCCGTGTCCTTTCAAGCCCATGGTAGAGAACCATACGGGTTGCAACAGGCGGTGACGGTTATAGCGGACGGTATCTATTAGAATATTACCTACATAGTGGATGTATTCGGGAATCATGCCTTCCTGATTCAGGTTGCGGTTAGCCACCATACCTGCGGTAAACAGATAGTCGGAAATGGCGTCTACAATGGTACGGTTCACTTCGCGAGGCATATTCATATCGAACGAACGGGTACCGGCAATGAGGTGTGCGACTTTCAGCCCGCGCTTCTTGGCAACGATAGAACAACTCATGGTGGCTGTAAGGTCATCTACAACAAGAACTACCTGGGCGGGATGTGTGTTCAATTCCTTTTCGAAGGCAAGCATGATGGCAGCTGTTACTTCCGATTGGTCATGACCGCTGACTCCAAGATAACCATCGGGTTTCTTCATGTCCAGATCGGAGAACAGAGAGGCATCCAGACTGGTATCGTCTTGCCGTCCAGTATAAATAAGACGGTATGAAATTTTCTTTCCAGCTTCCTGTGCGGCTTTAATAGCCCGGGTGATAGGAGCTATTTTCATGAAGTTGGGGCGTGCACCCGATACGATTGTTATTTTCATTATATATAAATTGATGAGACAAAAATACGTTTTCTTAGGGAAATTATTTGTTACTTTGCCAATAAATTTAATGAATAGCAATTATAAATCATTAAACATTTAACGTTAATCATTGATTATTATGCCAACATTTGTTCAAATACTCGACTTTATAGGTACGTTTGCTTTTGCCATCAGTGGCATTAGGCTGGCTTCGGCAAAGCGGTTCGACTGGTTCGGGGCGTACGTGGTAGGTTTTGTAACTGCCATTGGTGGCGGTACGATACGTGATGTGCTGTTGGGGGTCACTCCGGGCTGGATGACAGATCCTATCTATTTGATTTGTACAGGATTGGCATTGCTGTGGGTGATTCTTTTTGGAAAACATCTGATTCATTTGCATAACACTTTCTTTATATTCGACAGCATTGGTTTGGCACTGTTTACAGTAGTCGGTGTGGGAAAAAGCATAGTACTGGGATATCCGTTCTGGGTAGCTATTATTATGGGTAGTATTACAGGTGCTGCAGGTGGTGTGATTCGTGATGTGTTCATCAATGAGATTCCACTGATTTTCCGAAAAGAGATTTATGCTATGGCATGTGTGGTAGGCGGTACGGTTTACTGGATGTGCGATCTTGTTGGTGTACATTCATATGGCTGTCAGGTGGCAGGTGGTATTTCAGTATTCGTCACGCGTATTCTGGCTGTGAAGTATAATATCTGTCTGCCGATTCTTTCGGGAAGTGCAGCAGAAGTAGAAGATAAAGACAAGGATTAAAAACTTTGTTCCAAGGACAAACTGAATAATTGCAAAAGCGAATGGAAAAAGAAAAGGGTATCACCGGAAGAAGAGGTGATACCCTTTTTAATTAAAGGAGATTCTTGTTAGAACATTGCGTCTTTCGTGTTGAACAATTTTCTTTCATTCAGTTTCACTACTTTGCCGTATTTCTCCAGCTTCTTCACGTCGATATCTTTCGGGTTACCCATGATACCGATACAGTATGGTTTACCTTTGACATTTTCTTCGTAGTACTTCACGATATCATCGAAAGTCAGCGCATCAACCTTAGGCAGATTCTCTTTGGTAGGATCATCGTTATAGCCTACACGTTGCAGTGATCTCATATACTCGGCTTTGTTACGGAAAGAAGGATGTGTAGTCAGCATCTCCTGGCGCATATAGCTCTTGATGTTGTCTATACGGTCAGCGTTCTTTGGCATGTCTGTAATCAGCCCCATGAATACATCCAGTGCATCGTTGGCTTTATCATTCTGTGTACCGATGTTACCGAACAGATAAGTCGGGTTGCCAGGCAATGAAGGTGTACCGATATATGCTCCGGCTGAATAAGCCATAGAACGTTTTCCACGGATTTCATCCAATACCAATCCATTGAAACCACCAGAGAAGTATTGATTGAATGCATCGCGAATCACGTCATCTTTCTTGTCGAATTTCTCCATTGGCATGAAGAAGTAGATTTGAGCCTGTTCAGCATCAGAGTTCGGCAGGAAGTAAACAGTGTTCTCCGTTACGGTAGCCATAGGTTTGTCCTGCGGTGAAGTGGTCGGTTTTTCGTTGGCAACCAGTGGCAGGTTTTTGCTGAGAACTTCATAAGCATTGTCGAAAGGCATTGTTCCGCAATAGAAGATTTCTGCTTCATAGTTGGCTGCGCGGTTGATGTCACCTGTCAACTCGGAAATCTGTAATTCATAAACTTCCTTGTCTGTCAGTTCGTCGATGTAGGATGATTTATCCTGGTAAATCATATACTGCATAAGTGCGCTGGACAAAGCGTTTACGTTTTCCTTGCGTTGCTGACGGCTACCCAACATGGAACCTTTGATACGGCTCAGCTGCTTTTCGTCCAGTTTCGGCATCAGAATCTGACGGGCGAGGAGCTGGCAAGCTTGCGGCAAAGTTTCTTCATAACCTTCCATGGTGATGTAGAGATAGTTGCTGTTAGCACTTACTTCACAAGTAGCATTCAGTTTACCAAGCTCTTCTTTCAATTGTTGTGGCTCGTAAGCACCCATGATACCTGCATTATTCATCAGGTCTGCTGCGATACCCAGTTTGCGGAATTCGCGCTCACCAACACCGTAACGCAGTGTTAAGCTGAATACATTATTTTCCGGATTCTGTGTATAGTACATCTTAGAGCGGTCGTTCAATTGTTTGCTTTGTACGTCAGCGAAGTTGATGAACTTCTCATCTACTTGTCCGATTGGCATGTTCTTGAATTGCGTAGCATACAGTGATTGTTTTCCTACAGGAGGTTCGATAGGTTTATATCCCGGTTTCTTAATTTTGGTACTCTTATCGAGTTTTCCTTTTTCGATGTAAATGGCAAGATAATCATTTGTCAGGTATTGCTTGGCAACACGTTTGATATCTTCTGTTGTGATAGCCATTACTTCATCTTTGTAGTTGAGAACTTGTCCCAGGTCTTCTTCACTGATGAAAGCATCCATCAACATATGTGCTTTGTAAGTGTTAGACTCCATTCTGCGGTCGAAATCACGACACATATTGTTCTTAATAGAATTGATTTGCCATTCTTCAAATTCACCGTTAGCTACTTTCTCAATAGCTTTCAGAGCTTTCTTTTCAGCACTCTTATTTGATTCGAAGCGACGTTGGTTTTCGTCGTACAAAGGGATGCAACGCACGATATTACGGCCTTGTTCGCGACGACTGTCTGAATAAGCAAAGCCTTGTGTCAATTCACCGTCAATGGTCAGCTTGTCCAGTGTACCGGTGTTGCTGTTATTGCTCAACAGAGACATAGCGATATCCAAAGGCTTTTCATCGGGATGTCCGGAAGGTACGCCTTTATATACGAGGCATACATTGGGATAATAACCGATCTTTGCATTATATTGCTTACGGCCTTTGATTTCAAGGTCGGGATAAGTTTTACGTTCGGGAGTCGGTTTAGCTTGCAGGCGTCCGAAAGTAGCGTTGATACGTCCGCTGATTTGTTTAGCATCTACGTTACCAACGAGGATGAGCACCATGTTTTCCGGAGTGTACCAATCGTTATAATAGTCGATCAACTTACTCAAACGTGGGTTTTTCAGGTGTTCCGGCAATCCGATAATAGGGCGTGCGTAGGGATGTCCTTCGTATGCCTTGCTTGAGATGAACTCTTGCTGTACGCTGCTTGGATTGTCTTGGTACATGTTATATTCCTCATATACACTTTCCAGCTCGGTCTGGAAAGTACGGAATACTGGATTAATCATACGTTGTGAGTAGATTTCCAACCATTTATTGATTTGGTAAGGAGGGAATGAGTTGTGATAATAAGTCACATCGAAACTTGTTCCGGCATTCAATCCTTTTCCACCCATACTTTCTATCAGATTCATGAATTCGGTAGATACACTTACTTTAGCGGCTTCTACTGTCAATTCATTGATTTCTTTAGCAATGGCTTCTTTCTTTACGGGATCGGCTTCATCCGCCATTTCATCGTACTTGGCAATGATTTTATCATAAAGCGGCTTTTCGGTAGCCCAGTCCAGAGCCCCGATCTTGTCGGTACCCTTAAACATTACGTGCTCCAGGTAGTGTGCCAGTCCGGTATATTCTGCCGGATCGTTCACTGAGCCTGTTCGGCAGGCCACAATACCATATACATCCGATTTGGTGTTGTCTTCCCATATATATACGGAAAGGCCATTCTTCAGCTTGAATGCTTTCAGCCCTTGACCGTATGACGGCAGAGCGATAGCCATGATAGCCAGAAGAATAATGGAATTAATAATTCGTCTCATAAAATAAAGTGTTTTTAAATAAAGTGTTTTTGCTATATGTAGGCAAAACTATAAAAAAATCACAAACACTTTACGAAATCTTCGGAAAAAGATACGCTTTTTTTTAAAAAGACCGCCAGAAAACTCTCAAAATGGGGGTGAAAACTGCCATTTGATAGTTTTTGCCCTAAATAAAAACAAAACTCGACCCCTCGGAAACTTGAAACTTCCCTATACTTGCAATCGTGAATTTAAAATAATTATTAACTATTTAAAAGAGCAAAGTATGAATACCTACAGTTTTAGGAAGGATTTGATTAGTGTGCAAGAAGAACTGCTTCGCTTTGCATATAAGTTGACAGCCGATAAAGAGGAGGCGAATGATTTATTGCAGGAAACCTCACTCAAAGCGTTGGATAACGAAGACAAGTACATGCCCGATACAAATTTCAAAGGGTGGATGTACACCATTATGCGGAATATCTTTATTAATAATTACCGCAGAATTGTTCGCGAACAAACTTTCGTGGATCAGACAGATAACCTTTATCATTTAAACCTGCCGCAAAACTCCGGTTTTGCAAGCGCTGAAGGAACTTATGATTTGAAAGAGATGCACCGCATTGTCAATTCATTACCTCGTGATTATAAAGTCCCCTTCTCCATGCACGTTTCCGGTTTCAAGTATCGTGAAATAGCCGATCGGCTCGGATTGCCTTTAGGAACTGTCAAAAGCCGCATATTCTTTACCCGCCAGCGGCTACAACAAGAATTGAAAGACTTTGTTTAAAAACTACAGGTTAGGCTGCGAGCTTGACTATGAGCCTCTTACAGTGTGATTCTGTAAATTAAGCCTATATGGCTTTAACCGAATAGCCCAGGGCAGTGCCCTGGGTATATTTATGTGTACGCATTGGTGAAGACTGCTTGAATTGTGAAGAAATGAAATTCTGCTTTCAATATGATATAAAACATAACTTTTATAATAAATATTTAGCTCTTGTTTTTGACTATATGTCAGAATAAACCCCTATATTTGTACTTATTAAGTTAACTTACTAATCCATATATGTTAAACCGCTAACTACCGACTGCGATGAAAAAAGAAATTAAATTCAGTCTTGTTTACCGTGACATGTGGCAATCTTCCGGTAAATATCAACCTCGTGTAGACCAATTGGTACGTATCGCCCCCTTGATTATCGAAATGGGGTGTTTTGCCCGTGTGGAAACTAACGGAGGGGCTTTTGAGCAAGTGAATCTGTTGTATGGCGAAAACCCCAACAAGGCCGTACGTGCTTTTACTAAACCTTTCAATGAAGCAGGTATACAGACACATATGCTGGATCGTGGTCTGAATGCTCTGCGTATGTATCCGGTACCTGCCGATGTTCGTCGTTTGATGTATCATGTGAAGCATGCACAGGGAGTGGATATCACTCGTATTTTCTGTGGATTGAATGAAACGCGCAATATCATTCCATCTATAAAATATGCATTGGAAGCAGGTATGATACCGCAAGCTACGCTGTGTATCACGCATTCGCCTGTACATACAGTGGAGTATTACGCTCATGTTGCTGATCAGCTGATCGAAGCCGGAGCACCCGAAATCTGTCTGAAAGACATGGCAGGTATCGGTCGTCCGGGTATGCTGGGGCGATTGACGAAAACAATTAAAGAGAGGCATCCGGAAGTGATCATTCAATATCATGGTCATAGTGGGCCGGGCCTGTCGATGGCATCTATTCTTGAAGTCTGTGAGAATGGAGCTGATATCATTGATGTAGCTATGGAACCGATGTCCTGGGGTAAAGTACATCCGGATGTAATTTCGGTGCAGGCTATGTTGAAAGATCTGGGTTTCCAGGTACCGGATATCAATATGAAAGCCTATATGAAAGCGCGTGCCATGACGCAGGAATTTATAGATGATTTCCTGGGTTATTTCATGGATCCTACGAATAAACATATGTCCTCTTTGTTGCTGAAATGTGGACTTCCCGGTGGTATGATGGGTTCTATGATGGCGGATCTGAAGGGGGTACATTCAGGAATAAATATGATACTGAGAGGGAAAAACGAACCTGAACTTAGTATCGATGATTTACTGGTGATGCTTTTCGACGAAGTGGAATATGTATGGCCTAAATTAGGTTATCCCCCACTGGTGACACCCTTCAGCCAGTATGTGAAGAATGTTGCGTTGATGAACGTTATGCAACTGGTGAAAGGTGAGGAGCGCTGGACGATGATAGATAATCATACCTGGGATATGATTTTGGGTAAGAGCGGACGCCTGCCAGGTGAACTGGATCCTGAGATTGTAGAACTCGCAAAGTCTAAAGGTTATGAGTTTGTAGATACAGATCCGCAGTTGAATTATCCGGATGCATTAGATGAGTTCCGGAAGGAAATGGATGATAACAACTGGGAATATGGTGACGATGATGAAGAACTCTTTGAGTTAGCCATGCACGACCGTCAGTATCGTGACTATAAGTCAGGTACTGCTAAGAAGCGTTTTGAGGATGAGTTACAACGCGCTAAGGATGCTGCCATGGTGAAAAATGGATATTCAGAAGAAGAAATAAAAAAACTGAAACGTGCTAAGGCTGACCCGATAATTGCTCCGGATAAAGGACAGGTACTGTGGGAGGTATCAGTTGAAGGTCCTTCTGTTGCTCCGTTCATCGGGCGTAAATACCAGCATGATGAAGTGTTCTGCTATCTTTCCACCCCATGGGGAGAATACGAAAAAATACCGACCGGATTTACCGGACGTGTCGTAGAGATATGTGCCAAGCAGGGTGATACTGTGAATAAGGGTGATGTGATCGCTTATATCCAGAGGAGCGATATCTTTGCGTAACTAGTGATTAGTAATTAGTGATTAGTGATAGCAGGCTGCATTATGATACCGCAAGGGCTAATCACTAATCACTTACCGTTAATCACTTATTAACCCACTTTTTTATCGTCTCCTTTAGTACCTCCTGTGTGAAAGGTTTAGTCAGGAAATCGTTGCACCCCACTTCAAGTGCTGCTTTACGGTCATGATCATAGGCAAAAGCAGTCAGGGCAATGATGGGGATATCGGGTGATAGTTCACGGATGATTCTTGTTGCATCCAGTCCGCCGAGGTTCGGCATTTTCATATCCATCAGGATGATATCCGGATTTAATTCCACAAACATATTGACGGCTTCCATACCATCTTTGGCACGTTCCAGGTGATATTCTTTTCCTAAGATGGCTTTGATCAGGATATAATTACTGTCGGTATCTTCGGCTATCAGGATCGTTTTCATTCGAGAACTTTCAGGTGTAGCTTGATTCTTTTCAGTTGTTGCTTTTTGTTCATTGGTTGTCGACCCACTCTCTTCAAGTACAGTTTCAGGCATTTCTTTTTCTTCCTCGTTGGCAATCTTTGCAGGCAGGTTAAAGGTGAAAGTTGTACCTTTCTCCAGTTCGGAAGTTACAGAGATTGTTCCGCCCAGACGTTCAATGATGGTCTTGCAAATTGCTAACCCTAATCCTGTACCTTGTGCAAAATTGTTTGCTTTCACAAACCGTTCGAAAACTTTTCCTATCTTTTCGGGAGCAATGCCTGTTCCTGTATCAGTTACATGGAAAATGATATTTTCCCCTTCTTGGTGGTATCCATAACTGATACTTCCATGAGTTGTGAACTTGAATGCATTTCCTATCAGGTTTGATATAACCTGGAAAATACGATTCTTGTCCGAATCGATGCGAATATCTTCATCCGAAGGTTCAAATATTAACTCAACATCGGAAGGACAACGGAATACATGGGCATCATGAATCTCTTTACAAAGCGGATATAGGCGGACGGGAGCAATGCTGAATTCAACAATACCGGCTTCTATCTTTGATAAATCCAGTATTTCGTTGATGAGTTGCAGCAGGCGTTCGTTGTTAGCTTCCACTATGTTGTAATATTCTTTGCGTTCCTCTGTATTTTCACTTTCGGCGATGATGCGTGAGAAACCTATAATGGCATTGAGTGGCGTACGTATTTCATGGCTCATATTGGCAAGGAAAGCCGATTTGAGCTGATCGGAAGTTTCCGCTTTTTCTTTGGCAACCATTAATTCACGTTTCATCAGTTCCATGTCGGTGATGTCCCATTCTATATTCAATAAGATGGGAGAGAAGTCGTTACTTTCTATTTTCATCTTCCGTTTGTCAAGGAAAAGAGATTGTCCGTTACCATCACGTTCTTCCGTAATCCAGTGCATTTCTTGTCCTGTAGCAGCTATCTCAATGTCTTGGCGACGTTTTTCTTGTGCTATTTCCAGAGGATAGAAGTCGAAATCGTCTTTTCCCAGAGCTTCCTGCATAGTGATTTCACGGTTATATGATTCACGGTTGCGGTATAAGTACTTAAAATTGTTTTTTATATCTTTCACGACGATACCTGCGGGCAAATACTCTATGGTTTTGTCTAATATCTGGCTGAAGCGTTTGATTTGCTGTTCGTGTTTGATGCGTTGGGAAATATCCCGGCCGAATGCCCAGATAGTTCCTTCACCTTCATCACTGATGATACAATAGGCATTACTTTCGTATGCCAGTATTTCGGGGTAGAGTGGCAGAGGGTTATACATAGTGACACACAGTTTCTTTTCTCCATTCTTGATGGAAACAGCCAGTTTTTTCCATTCTTCTTCATTCCGGACATATGAGTCGATTTCATAAATTTTTAGTTGGGTAATGTCATCTGTATTGTTCAGGTTGTGGTGCAGCTTGAACTGGCGGTTGGCAAATATCAACGTACCATCTTCATGGGCTGCAAAGATGTCTTCTGTGGAATTGTTGATGGCATGTGTCAGCAGATTGATGTCATTGCGTCTCTGCTGGATGTCGGTGATATTTTGTATATATCCTTCCAGGGTAACATTGCCGTCCTTGTATCGTTCGCGGGTGAATGCTTTCAGGCGGATATAAAAGACTTTTTTGTCTAAGGAAATACGATAGTCTATGCTTTCTTCCATATTCCCTTTGAGATTTTGGACGAGCCAGTTGCTGAAACTGTCTCTATCTTCAGGAAGAATAAAATTCAGGTAGTCGGATAGGAGAATACTTTGTTCTGCTTCCGTACACATGATACCTGTCTGACCTGAATAGCTGAATTCCTTGGCGTTGGCATTATATATCCACCTGCCAATGAGCGCGGCCTTTTGTATTTCAAACAGTTCCCGATTTTTTCTTTCCAGTTCCAGTTTGCGTTGGCTGCGTTCCGTAATGTCACGATATTGACATAATATTAGGTCGCCATAGGGCTGCATGATACATTTGAAGAAATAATTTCTACCCCGCAATGTGAGTTCATAATTGCGGATTGATTTTGTTTTCCGGAGTAAGACTTTCTTGAATTCCGGATAAAACTCACGGTAGGTATTGGAGGGTAACAGGGATAGTAAATTCTTTCCAAGTAGCCTTTTTTCTTTTATGAACCATAAATCTACATTATGGATAGCTATATCTACACATACACCGTCTTTGTCCATGAGTATTAGTGTGTCTGATACCATGTTCAATAGTTTTTCGGAGTTGTTTGTGTCTTTCAGGATGCTTTTCATGTCTTCTTGTGTATTTAGATTTATAATTGGACAGGTATCTTATTTTCCCGCCCTTCGTGATTTTTCCCAAGCTCCACTGCTATTGCCTTTACGTTTACTTAGGTAGCGGAATCCCCTTATTACATTGACGTTCATAAAAAGGAAGTAATAAGGTATGAAGAGAATTTTGTTTTTAATATGTCTTCTTGAAAGGATATATCCCCAGATACCCATCAGGTAAAATAGAACCTGTAATCCCAGAATGATAGCGTAGAATAGAGGACAGTTACCAGTAAAGAGTAATATAACATTGAGGGGCAGCAACAGGAACAGGAGGATAGGGGTGATAGACCATCGCAGAACACGATGGGATACATATTGGAAATTAAGCCAGCCATAGCGGAACGGGTTCAGTAACGGACGTAATCGCCAGATAGACTGTAGTCCTCCGGCTGCGATGCGTACTTTACGTTTTTCTTCTTCCTGCATATCGGCAGAACCACTTTCGGTGGCGTAAGCTGTAGCACAGTAAGCGATGGTATAACCGTGCATGGCTATGCGGAGGGAGAGGATGAAATCATCGAGTAGGGTATCCGTTCTCATGTCTTCGAATAATTCGCGGCGTACAGCGAACAATTCTCCGGCGGCTCCTACAGCTGAGTAAAGACGTGAATCGAGTGCTTTCAAAGTCGACTCATATTTCCAATAGATGCCTTCTCCACCTGATGCTGCATTATCTTTGCTTTGTACGGCAATACGTTTTTCTCCGGCAACACACCCTACTTTAGGATTGGCAAAAGCATGAACGATTTCACGCAGAGCTTCACGGTTCAAGTGGGTATTGGCATCAGTGAATATGACGAGTGGCGTTTTTACAAACTTCATTCCCCGGTTGAGGGCAGCGGTTTTTCCCTGCCGTTGGGGCTGATGGAGTACGGTGGCTTGAGGCCAGCGTGAAAGGCGTTCATTAGTGTGGTCGTTACTGCCATCGGTTACCCAGAATATTTGCAGTTTCTCTGTAGGGTAGTCTAAGTCCAGGCAGTTTTGCATTTTTTCGTCTACAACGTCTTCTTCGTTGTAAGCTGCAATAAAGAGTGTGAGTTCAGGCAACTCTTCATCAGGAGGTATGGGGTAGTGGATCGGCTTACGGAAAGTTTCCTTTATCTTAACCAGAATATATAATACAATTCCATATCCTATATAAGTGTAGAATACGATAAAAAGGCTTATCCAGAATACTATCTCGAGGGTTCTCATTATAAAGTTGTTTAAGGTAAACAAGTAATAATGCTCAAAAGTATGGATAATCTTTTACTGATGCAAGAAAAGGGGAAAGATTTATCAAAACGCTTCTGTCATATTGAAATAAAACAGCGTTTGGTTGTTGACTGTATTTTTACCCAAATCAAGACGGACATTCATACGGGGCTGTACTTCAATACGTAGTCCGACACCGTAGTTGGGAAGTACACCTTCTATCTTGCCGGGAGTGGGCCCCATGAATCCGCAACCTGTCCAAGCTACGAAACCTACATGGTTTAGCATACGCTTCAGCCAGGTACTCTTATTAGTGTTTATCATCTGGCGATACTCCGCCATAACCACATGGGAAGATTTGTCACGATATTGTCCCATATAATAACCACGCAGGTCAAAAGGAGTTCCAGTAAGCATGTATTGTGTCAAAGGTACATCTCCAAACACGTTTTTAGTTTGTGCTGTCCAGGCAATGACCTTACGTTTCCCGACAGTCTTATATTGACGATAGTCTATCTCCAAGCGATAAAAGTTTTTATCGCTCCCGAGAAATTTGGTATACATCATTCCACGGAAATCGAGGTACATGCCCGAGTAGGCATTGGAGGGAATGTCACGGCTGTCATAAGTCAGCAGAAAACCAAGTCCGGAATTGAAATTTTTGTAACCTTTCTCTGTACCTCCGGCTGCCTTGTAGGATGGCTCGTCTACCAGATGTTTGGCGGGTTCTGTTATATCGTCATAGTTGATGTCTATCTGTGGTCCAGCAAATATGTTGCTGTTGCCTAAGCGGAAAAGGAACCAGGGATTGAACTGGATACCACTGTAGCGGTATTGGCTGGTGCTGTCGCTACGAACATAATTCTTGTTTGTACTGTAGCCCAGACCGTAGAAATTATCTTCCGTGTTTTTATAAGCAAATTTTCCGAAGATGCGGAAACGGTCACCTTTAAAAAAGAGTTGAGGCTTGGAAAAAAGGTTGATGCCACCATTGAACAAGAAAGCGATGGCTACGGGAACTACAGAACGCAACTGTGTAGTGTCACTGGGATTCATGCGGAAAGTCATCAGAGCGCTACCACCAAGTACTGCACCAAAATCGGGAGTATAACTCGGACCACCCAAAATATTATAATGCAAGTTTCGTTTTGCTACCTTTTGTTTACGCAATTCACGCTTAGTCAATGCAGGAGTCGTATCGTTGCCAGTAATCATCAAATTCATTCCTTCCTGAGCGGAAAGTGCTGTTACTGAAAGTAGTAATGTAATAATACCTGTTATATATCTTTTCATATCATACGAATGAGGGTGCAAAGAAAACTAATAAATTTGAATTAGTTTTCAATTCAAAAGACAATAAATCTAAAGATTTTACTAAAAGTTTCAAAAAAGCCATTAATTTTGCATCTAATCAAAGAACTGGCAGTGGGAATTGCAAATGGCCTTTTTTCGAAGTATCGGACATTTAGACTAATATAAGACCATCCCCGTACCCGGTCCGTGTCTGGTCCATACCAAAGCCGTACCAAGTCCAAGCTCTTAGACACGGAGCAAGTACGGACTTGATGGGGGGAAGACCTGTAGAAGACAGGAAAAATAGACCAATTACTATACAAACCATATATTTTATGAATAAACGAATTTTATCAGTTTTTGTTTTCAGTGCCGCTTTATTTTCCATGCAGGCACAAGACGGAAAAGGGGGAATCAGCGAAACGATGCTGAACCAGATTAAACAGGGCTATCAAGGCACCACTGCCGATAAGGCTCTTCGTAATGCCATCGGAAACAATGACATTCGTAAACTTGCACTGAATCAGGAGAATCTGACAGGAATGGATACTCATTTTTCTGTGAAGGTAAATTCTAAAGGAATTACAGATCAGAAGTCGTCCGGACGTTGCTGGCTCTTCACCGGACTGAACGTGATGCGTGCCAAGACTATTGCCAAATATGATTTTCAATCTTTTGAATTTTCGGAGATTTACCCTTTCTTCTGGGATCAACTGGAGAAAGCCAATCTTTTCCTGCAGGGTATTATCGACACCCGTGAAAAGCCTATGAGCGACAAAACAGTGGAATGGCTTTTTCAACATCCTTTGAGTGATGGAGGAACATTTACGGGGGTTGCTGATATTGTCAGCAAATACGGTCTGGTACCTAAGGAAGCTATGCCGGAAACCAATAGCAGTGATAATACTTCGCGTATGGCAAATCTGGTTTCTTTGAAATTGAAAGAATACGGCCTACAATTGCGCGACCTTGCTTCTAAAGGGGCAAAACCGGCGGCATTGGAAAAAGAGAAAACAACAATGCTCGGTACTATATATCGTATGTTGGTACTGAATTTGGGTGTTCCACCTACAGAGTTCGATTATGTACGTAAGGATGCCAAGGGTAATCCTGCGGAGACCGAACATCACACTCCGATGTCCTTCCTGAAAAAATATGGTGATGAGAATCTGTTGGGCAATTATGTGATGGTAATGAACGACCCTTCCCGTGAATACTACAAATGCTATGAGATAGACTATGACCGCCACCGCTACGATGGCAAAAACTGGACCTATGTAAACCTGCCTGTAGAAGATATCAAAGAAATGGCTATTGCTTCTTTGAAAGACAGTACCATGATGTATTTCTCTTGTGATGTGGGTAAGTTCCTGAATTCCGAACGTGGTTTGCTCGATGTGAAGAACTATGATTACGAATCGCTTATGGGCACTACTTTCAATATGGATAAGAAACAACGTATCCAGACTTTTTCCAGCGGTTCTTCTCATGCCATGACGCTTATGGCAGTAGATTTGAATAAGGACGGAAAGCCTGTGAAGTGGATGGTGGAAAATAGCTGGGGACCTGCAAGCGGTTATCAGGGGCATTTGATCATGACGGATGAATGGTTCGATGAATATATGTTCCGTCTGGTTTTGGAAACTAAGTATGTGCCTGCTAAGGTAATGGATCTGTTCAAACAGAAGCCTATTCGTCTACCCGCTTGGGATCCTATGTTTGCGGAAGAAAATTAACACGATAACTCATCTTGTCGTCATCGTGCTCGTTAACGAAAGGAATTGCGGAAATTTATCCGTAATTCCTTTTGTTTTTGCTCTTTATTCACGTTCTTTTTTGCTACTTTTGCGGCAAATTAATGAAACCATTATTTTATATAAACGCATGGCAAATGTAATTAAGTTACGTAAAGGCCTTGACATCAACCTGAAAGGTAAAGCTTCTCAGGAGTTTATGTCTGTGAAAGAACCGGGATTCTACGCATTGGTTCCCGATGATTTTACGGGTATCACTCCGAAAGTGGTAGTCAAAGAACAGGAATATGTGATGGCCGGAGGACCCTTGTTTATCGACAAGAATCATCCTGAATTGAAATTTGTTTCGCCCGTTAGCGGCGTAGTGACAAGCGTGGAGCGCGGCGCACGCCGTAAAGTGCTGAACATTGTCGTTGAAGCTGCAGCCGAGCAAGACTATGAAGAATTCGGTAAGAAAGACGTGAATGCCTTGAATGGCGAGTCGGTGAAAGCTGCATTGTTGGAAGCTGGTATGTTTGCGTTCATCCGTCAGCGTCCCTATGATGTGATTGCTGATCCGACGATGTATCCGAAAGCTATCTTTGTTTCGGCCTTCGACAGTAACCCGCTGGCACCTGATTTTGAATTCGCCCTGAAAGGCGAGGAAGCAAACTTCCAAACAGGATTGGACGCTCTTTCCAAAATGGCAAAGACGTATTTAAGTATTAGTGTAAAACAAAAGGCAGCAGCGTTGACGCAAGCCAAGAATGTAACGATTACTGCATTTGACGGACCGAATCCGGCCGGCAATGTAGGCGTACAGATTAACCATATTTCACCTGTTGTGAAGGGTGAAACTGTATGGACAATCGGTGCGGAAGCTGTTATATTCATCGGACGTCTGTTCAATACAGGTCGTGTGGACATGACACGCAAAGTTGCCGTAACAGGTTCCGAAGTGTTGAAACCTGCTTACTGTAAACTGAAAGTCGGTGCTCTGCTGACAAACGTATTCAGTGGAAACGTGACTACCGGTAGAGATTTACGCTACATCAGTGGTAATGTACTTACAGGTAAAAAAGTGAATCCGAACGGTTTTCTTGGCGCTTTTGACAGCCAGTTGACAGTGATTCCCGAAGGTGACGATATTCACGAAATGCTGGGTTGGATTATGCCGCGTTTCAATCAGTTCAGTGTGAACCATTCTTATTTCAGCTGGTTGCTGGGTAATAATAAGGAATATGTGCTTGATGCCCGTATCAAGGGTGGTGAACGTCACATGATCATGTCTAATGAGTATGATAAAGTATTCCCGATGGACATCTTCCCTGAATATCTGGTAAAAGCTATCATAGCAGGTGATATTGACCGTATGGAGGCTTTGGGTATTTATGAGGTAGCTCCTGAGGATTTTGCCCTTTGCGAATTCGTATGTTCTTCGAAAGTAGAAGTTCAACGCATTGTTCGTGCAGGACTTGACATGCTCCGTGCTGAAATGGCCTAATTCAATTTAAAAATCAAGAATTAAAAATTAAAGATGAAAGCGTTAAGAAATTATCTCGACAAGATAAAGCCGAACTTTGAAGAGGGCGGCAAATTCCACGCATTCCAGTCTGTGTTCGACGGATTCGAAACATTCCTGTTCGTCCCCAGCACGACTTCGAAATCGGGAACGCATATTCACGACGCTATCGACAGCAAGCGCATTATGTCGATGGTGGTCATTGCGTTGGTACCGGCGTTGCTGTTCGGTATGTATAACGTAGGTTACCAGCACTTCCATGCTACCGGTGCTACGGGTAGTTTTATTGAAATGTTTGCCTACGGTTTTCTGGCTGTATTGCCTAAAATCATTGTTTCTTATGTAGTAGGTTTGGGTATTGAGTTCGTTGTGGCTCAATGGAAGAAAGAAGAAATCCAGGAAGGTTTCCTCGTTTCAGGTATCCTGATCCCTATGATTGTTCCGGTAGACTGCCCGCTGTGGATTCTGGCAGTGGCTACTGCATTCTCCGTAATTTTTGCAAAGGAAGTATTCGGTGGTACAGGTATGAACGTATTCAACGTTGCCCTGATTACTCGTGCATTCCTTTTCTTCGCATATCCTACGAAGATGTCCGGTGATGCTGTTTGGGTATCAGGAGATACTATCTTCGGTATGGGGCAGGCTGTTGACGGATTGACCGTAGCTACTCCGCTGGGTGAAGCTGCTACTACAGGTGCCATTCCGCCTTTCTCTTGGGATATGGTAACGGGGTTGATACCGGGTTCTATTGGTGAGACCAGTGTAATTGCCATTGCTCTTGGTGCTATCTTGCTGTTGGCAACGGGTATCGCAAGCTGGAAGACGATGTTCTCCGTATTCGTGGGTGGTGCATTCATGGCTTGGGTGTTCAATACAGTCGGTCCCGACACTCCGATGGCTCAGATGCCTTGGTACGAACATCTCGTGCTGGGTGGTTTCTGTTTCGGTGCTGTGTTCATGGCTACCGATCCTGTAACTTCGGCTCGTACTGAGACGGGTAAGTATATCTTCGGTTTCCTGATTGGTGTCATGGCAATCGTAATCCGAGTACTGAACCCCGGTTATCCCGAAGGTATGATGCTTGCCATCCTGCTGATGAACATCTTCGCTCCGTTGATTGACTACTGTGTAGTACAAGGTAATATCAGCCGTCGCGAGAAACGTGCAATTAAGTCTAACAATTAAAATACCGTAAGAAAATGAATACCAATAGTAATAGTTATACTATCATTTATGCTTCGGTAATGGTTGTTATCGTTGCATTCTTGCTGGCATTCGTTAGTTCCTCATTGAGAACCATTCAGAACAAAAACGTGGAACTGGATACGAAGAAGCAAATACTCGCTGCATTGAACATCAAGAATGTGGAAGATGCCGAGGCTGAATATAATAAATATGTAAAAGGAGATATGCTGATGAATGTAGACGGTACATTGACCGAGAATACCGGTGAATTTGCTACTGGCTACGAAAAAGAAGCTAAAGAACATCAACGCCTGCACGTATTCGTAGCAGAAGTGAATGGAGAAAAGAAATATGTGTTCCCTGTTTACGGTGCCGGTCTTTGGGGTGCTATCTGGGGATATGTTGCACTGAATAGCGATAAAGATACTGTTTATGGTGTCTATTTCTCTCATGCCAGTGAAACTCCGGGTCTGGGTGCTGAAATTGCCGGACAACACTTTCAAGATGAATTCTTGGGTAAGAAGACATTGGAAAACGGTGAAATTGCCTTGGGTGTTGTGAAGAACGGCAAGGTTGAGAAACCAGATTACCAGGTGGACGGTATCTCCGGTGGTACGATTACTTCTGTAGGTGTAGATGCCATGTTGAAAGCTTGTCTGAATAGTTACAAGAGTTTTTTAACCAATAATGATGAGGAATAAGGATATGGGACAGTTATTTTCAAAGAAAAATAGAGAAGTATTCTCAACTCCGCTGGGCATGAACAATCCTGTTACCGTACAGGTGCTGGGTATCTGTTCTGCACTGGCCGTAACTGCCAAACTGGAACCTGCCATCGTAATGGGTCTTTCGGTAACAGTGATTACGGCTTTTGCCAATGTGGTTATTTCATTGTTGCGTAAGACAATTCCCAACCGTATCCGTATTATCGTTCAGTTGGTTGTGGTAGCAGCTTTGGTAACCATTGTGAGTGAAATATTGAAAGCTTTTGCTTATGATGTAAGTGTACAGCTTTCTGTGTATGTAGGTTTGATTATTACAAACTGTATCCTGATGGGACGTCTGGAAGCATTTGCCATGCAGAACGGTCCGTGGGAATCTTGCTTGGATGGTATAGGTAACGGTTTGGGATATGCTAAGATTTTGATTATCGTAGCTTTCTTCCGCGAACTGTTAGGCTCGGGTACATTGCTTGGTTTCAATATCCTGAACCATGAATGGCTGACAAATCTGGGTTATGTGAACAACGGTTTGATGCTGATGCCGCCGATGGCTTTGATCATCTGCGCTTGCATCATCTGGTATCAACGTGCTCGTCACAAAGAATTGCAAGAAAAGTAATCACTAGTAAACAGAAAGAATTATGGAACATTTAATAAGTTTATTTGTCCGCTCCATATTTGTGGACAACATGATATTTGCATTCTTCCTGGGTATGTGCTCTTACTTAGCTGTATCTAAGAATGTAAAGACTGCTGTAGGACTGGGTATCGCTGTAACTTTCGTATTGGTGGTTACGCTTCCAGTCAACTATTTATTGCAGACCAAGGTGCTGGCTGCCAATGCTATTATTGATGGCGTTGACCTCAGCTTCCTCAGTTTTATCCTTTTTATTGCTGTAATTGCCGGTATCGTACAGTTGGTAGAGATGGTTGTGGAACGTTTTAGTCCTTCTCTCTACGCTTCACTGGGTATCTTCTTGCCGTTGATTGCTGTAAACTGTGCTATCATGGGTGCTTCTCTGTTCATGCAGCAGCGCATCAATGTAGGTGAGAGTGACCCGAAGTACATCGGTGATATATGGGATGCCATCTCTTACGCACTGGGTTCCGGTATTGGTTGGTTACTGGCTATTGTCGGTCTGGCAGCTATCCGTGAAAAAATGGCTTACTCTGACGTGCCTGATGCGCTGAAAGGCTTGGGTATCACGTTCATTACAGTAGGCTTGATGGCAATGGCATTCATGTGTTTCTCTGGTTTGAACATCTAATAAAGAAAGGAATAGAACAATGGATATGAATTTAATATTAGCGAGCATTGGAGTATTCCTGGTGGTTATTCTGCTGCTTGTTGTTATCCTGCTGGTTGCCAAGAATTTCTTGGTGCCTTCAGGTAATGTAAAACTGACTATAAACGGTGACAAGGTACTGGATGTGGAGTCTGGTGCTACGTTGCTGAATACATTGTCTGTGAATGGAGTATTCCTTTCTTCCGCTTGTGGTGGTAAGGGTTCTTGCGGACAGTGTAAATGCCAGGTACTGGATGGTGGCGGCGAGATTCTGCCGTCTGAGGTTCCTCATTTTAGCCGTAAACAAGTACAGGATCACTGGCGTCTGGGTTGCCAGGTGAAGGTAAAGAGCGATATGGCTATCAAGATTGATGAGTCTGTGCTCGGTGTAAAAGAGTGGGAGTGCGAAGTTATCTCCAACAAGAACGTGGCTACATTCATCAAAGAGTTCATCGTTGCGTTGCCTAAGGGTGAACACATGGACTTTATTCCGGGGTCTTATGCGCAGATCAAGATACCTAAGTTCGATATGGACTATAACAAAGACATTGATAAGAGCCTGATTGGTGATGAGTATTTGCCGGCATGGGAAAAATTCGGTCTGTTTACACTGAAGTGTCGAAATGACGAAGAAACCATTCGTGCATACTCTATGGCTAACTATCCGGCAGAGGGCGACCGTATTATGTTGACGGTACGTATCGCAACTCCGCCGTTTAAGCCCAAAGAACAAGGTCCGGGCTTTATGGATGTGATGCCGGGTATCGCTTCTTCTTATATCTTTACGCTGAAACCAGGTGACAAGGTTATCATGAGTGGTCCTTACGGAGACTTCCATCCGATATTCGACTCTAAGAAGGAAATGATGTGGATTGGTGGTGGTGCCGGTATGGCTCCGTTGCGTG